>Ga0209211_10012099_pt1 | contig 10909 bp, 7 predicted proteins | sample RifGroA2_FD_183992 | JGI IMG/M metagenome (GOLD analysis project Ga0209211, IMG submission 183992) | Groundwater microbial communities from Rifle, Colorado, USA - Groundwater A2 (SPAdes) (version 2) | ecosystem: Environmental > Aquatic > Deep subsurface > Groundwater | place: Rifle, Colorado...
GATCAGGTTATTGGTCATGGTCACAATTGCTCCACCCGCACTCGTGGGTCGATAGACCACGACACCGCCTCCTCTATTACTCGAGCTATTTTCCCGGATGATGTTCTCACGAATCTCAACAACATCTCCGGCACCGGGCCAAATACTTATACCTCCGACCGCATTTTTGTTGGCTGGTGCTGTGGCTATATTCTTCTCAATTACATTACGTGCGATCCTTGCACGGGTTCCAAGACCAATTCCGGCTCCCTCCGCCTCGTCTCCCGTTAGCGTGTTGTTTGAAATAGTATTGTCTTCAATAATGTTGAAATAAGAATGATTCAAACCCCAGCCAATGCTCAGTCCACCGCCATGCATGTAAACCGCATTACCTCGCGGCTCCAGTTTGTTGTATAAGATATTGTTGTGAACTATTTTCATTCCATTCCCGAAAGAAAAAATCCCTCCTCCACATAACCAACGTCTACCACTACTAGTTTCAATTAATAATGTACCCGTTCCACCAGTAATCGTTAACCCGTTGACAATTGTTGTTGTATCAGTTAGAGTGCCAGCAATAATGACTGAGCCAGAGTCCACATGGGAGGGTGTGCTTCCGTTAAGGATTGTTTTCGAAATATGAGAAGTGTCTCCGTCAATTACGTAGAGGCTCCCAATGACGATCTTCTTGTTGATGAAAAGATTTTCAAAGTACGTTCCTTCCGATACCAGCACGGTATCTCCATTAACAGCAGCATTGATCGCCAATTGGATCTTTGCATAATCCTGTGGTACTTTTCGTGTTGTTGCTTCAGACGAAGTAATTATAACGGTAAGCAAAATCGTTATAACTGAATAAATAAATGAACGCATAGAACCTCCGATATTTATTTTATCACCAACATCTTTTTCGTTTCAATAAAATTGTTTGCCAGCAGTTTGTAGAAATATATTCCGCTTGCAACCCTGCTAGCATTCCATTCCACTTGTTTCCATCCCGCAGATTGTTCTTTGTCCACAAGTGTGGCAATCTCTCTGCCAAGCAAATCGTAAATTTTTAAACTGACTTTACTATTCACAGGTAACTGATAATTAATTACGGTTGAAGGATTAAATGGATTAGGGTAATTTTGGGATAATTCAAACGATTTGGGATCAGTAGTTTCTTGTCGTTCAACATCAGTAAGCTGAGATGAAAAAAACTCATTGATAACACTATTAGCATCGATATCCCTAGTGATCGAGGTAGCCCCGACGTAAGATGGAGCTCCGGGCCACATGTGGGAACCACCTTTTATTTGATAATACCAGACCATAGCTTGGCTATTTGCATTGACATATCGGAATCTTGTAACCAATGAATTATCGGCATAAGTATCTGGTATGAGGATACTATCCAATAGGATGGATGCTTCGTTCTTGGTTTTCCAAAAATTCAGAGATGCCGCAGCAGAATACCAACCTGCTTTGCCGCCGTTATACGGAATAATTTCATCCCCTGTGCTGTTGATAAGAAGAATTGGTATTTGACGACTTGTAGAATAGTTTGCGGCTATAGTGTTAGTGACGACTCCATGCACAGCAGCGATAGCACTTAAACGGTGTCCAAGTTGTGCCGCCAGCCGGTATGCCATAGCTGCACCATTTGACCACCCCGTAATGAAGATTTTAGAAGTGTCAATTGCGTACTTTGTTCTCAACGTATCAATCAAGGTTTCAATGAAATTCACATCATCAACTTGAGGAGTTGGGAAAGAGCTATTGTCTCCAATTCCACTATTCCAACGTCGTTGAAACCCTTCAGGAAAAACCGACAGGAATCCAAGATTATCACCAATAGAATATGACCGAATAAAATGAACGATATCATCTGCTGTACCATCATACCCGTGTAAATTGATAACAACTCCTTTGCCTTCTTCAGAAACCCCGTTCAATGAACGCACAACGATTGCATAACGTGTAAGCGAATTGTGTTGCATCTTTAGCACTTCAATACGATTTGGTTTGTTCGCCGATGTTGTGCCTAATTCTGATTCAGAAGCGCCAATATCCGGTGGAGAATTGAGAGGGTTTGAACGAATGTTTCCATCAATATCTTCAGCCGGTGCGGTTAATAATAAGTTTTGAACAGTAGCTGATGTAATCCCGCTACCGATACACGGACTATTTGCAGAAAGCCGGTAGGTCCCATCCGGTGAGAATTTTGGATCAGCAGAGAAATTATTTTCACCATACGAGGGAAGTCCTCGAACAAGATTATTATGGAAGGACTCGAAATCCAGACCAAAAATTTCATACGATACATCGCTCGATAGAAATTTATTCCAGCAGATATTATTTATTCCAACCACTTTCGATTTCGAAGTGGACGTCCCATCAATATCAATTGCAGATGCCCCTCCTCCTGAAAAATTATCGGCTATTGTATTATTTATAATTTTTAGAGTGCATCCAAGTCCAACATATAATCCTCCTCCTCTATAATTTGCGTTATTACGAACAATAAGATTATTCCTCACATTGATTGTTGCACCACCGTTTTTTGAAGGTTGATAAACCCCAATCGCCCCACCATGCAAGCTCGAGTAATTATCTGCAATGGTATTACTGTGTAAAGTGATCGTTGAACCACCTGGAGCTCCGATACTTATTGCACCAACAGCCCACCCAGTCCCATTTCCATTTGCAGTATTATGATGGATATTGTTTTTGATAATGCGAGCAGTATTTCCGATTGCAATGCCGGCAGCTTCCGCCTGTGTACCGCTGATATAATTGTAACTAATAACATTTTGTTCAATTATAAATACCGCCGTTGTAGGAGCTCCCCAGGTACTTATACCTCCACCCGATGAGTAAGGACTAAGAGGGGACGAATATAGGGCATTCTTTGTAATAATATTGTTTTTTATCGTCCCACCGTTTCCGTGCATATCAAGTCCACCTCCAAAAAGCCAATACCTGCTTGTCGTCCCTTCTTGCGTACGGTTACCTTTACCCTTAGTGATCGTGAATCCGATGATGGAAGTTAATGTGTCAGTGCCAGCCCCTAATGTAATGGCTGAGCCGCTATCCGGATTAGTCGAACCACTTCCATCTAAAATAGTTTTTGAAATGTGCGAAGTATCCTTATCGATCAAAAAAAGACTTCCAAGGACAATTTTTTTATTGATGAAAAGATTTTCAAGATATGTCCCTTCCGCTACCAGAACAGAATCACCATTCACTGCTGCATTGATAGCCAATTGGATCTTTGCATAATCTTGCGGCACTTTCCGCGTAGTTGCTTCAGACGAAGTAATTATAACGGTAAGCATAATCGTTATAACTGAATAAATAAATGAACGCATAGAACCTCCTATAGTTATTATGATTTTTTAGTTGAGCACCTGTCCATTTTTTATTTTTTTATTTTATCACCAACATTTTTTTCATTTCAATAAAATTGTTTGCTTGCAGTTTGTAGAAATATATTCCGCTCGCAACGCGGTTTACTTGTCCGTTTGAATATTTAAATTTGCTTTTATCCCGAAATAGAAATTGAAATTGAAATTTCAGAAAGTTTAATATGAGCTTAGTTTTTTGTTGGAGTTGAAAAAGGAAGAATTGTTTTGAGAAATTGTTTTTCTCAATATCATTTGGAGATAAATGTAAGGACGAAAACTCTTGAAGGAGTTCCCATAAATATTGTATGCTTTGTACCGGACAGGATAAGAGAACAGATTGCAAATGAATTGACAATCGATTCATACAGTCACTAAAATTATTAATTTGAACACTTTTTGTGTGTTAATCCTCCTGTTTCTTCAAGAAATTGTAATACCCTCAATATTCTTTGGAAACAAGCGGTTGGAAAATAATTACATTTAGTTCGATTGTCAAGTAGCAAAAGTAAATATTTTTAAATTCTCAGTAGTCGCTAATTAATTCTTTTAGGAACGCGATTTAGTTCTCTATTTGATAGGAAAAGCAACTTTCGATAACTTAGGCAAGATACGCGCTAACTAATTTTTCTTTGCCGAGAGTATTTACCAGAAGCGCTTCATCGTAGCTCGCCGGTTTTTCGTTCTCGCCAAAGAAGTCGGTGTCGTTTCGCTCCTTCTGTGTAATTGATCTTGTTTTTATGCTAACTTTACAGAAGATTTTTCAACAATGATAAGGTTTTAACCTTTTTATTTCAATAACAACATCTTCTTCGTCTCCACAAAATTACCTCCCCCGAAGGTGGTTCGAAGTTGATAAAAATATATGCCGCTTACCAACTGCCGACTGCCGACTGCCGACTTAAATTCTACTTTGTACGATCCTGACGACTGATTTTCATTCACCAGAGTCGCCACTTCATTTCCAAGCACATCATAAACTTTTAGTGTTACATGAGCGCCAACTGCCAACTGCCAACTGATGACAGTACTTGGATTAAATGGATTTGGATAATTCTGACCAAGAGAGAAACTCTGTACAACTTCAACATCGGTTTCAACTCCGGTTAGTTGATTAATTTTGTATTCCGGTGACAGAGCAACAATCTCATTATTATTTTTTGCAATTAACTTGAAAGTATAATCACTCTTTTTACTTGTTGTAATTGCGACCGAATCATCATCAACTACAAAACTAATGTTTGGATCTGCGCTACGAAATTCTACAGATGAAATATTTTTTAGGTTAATAACAAATGATGATACCGGCAACTTCGTTATAACTAACGGCTCCAACGATATTTTTGAGAAATCGACGGGCAGCCATTCAGCATCAGAATAATTTGCTGAAAGGTTTGCATTGATCCAATTGTAACGTTGGATGATCCATCCTTTTAAATAAAGGACTTCCTCTTCGTACGATTGTCCAACGTAATATTCAGGCCATTGATAGACCCCAATGATAGGCCATCGAATAAAATTTCTGGCTCTTGCCTGGTTTATTTGAAGAATGGTCTGGTCTAAATAACCCATTATCTCAGCTAGGTTAAAGACGGTTGGCTTCAAGTCATTCCATCTTTTAGCATATTTATTTTTAAATACCGGGTCATTAAAAAATTTTTTAACCCAAAATGGTGAACTCCAAATACCTTCGTAAGGAGAAATATCAGCCTCCCATCCTGAAGGTAACCATGCATTTGCATAATCGGCAAGTCCAAGTGAAATATCAAAATCCCAGATCGGTCCGAAAACTAATTTCCCTCCTTCGCTATCCCGATCTTTATAAAAGTATGCGCTCAACCGGTAGGCATCCACAGTCTTCACGAATTCGTTAAGTAAAGAATAATCTACAAGCGCATCAATATCGATGAAATCGTAGTAACCAAGGAAAGGGTCGTTGTAGGTCGTTTTAGAAAAAGATGTTTCAAATTGAGTAATATAATTCTTTATATAATCTTGCTGAACGGGAAGAATATTATCTGCATTTGGATAGACATGAATATAACTTACCGGCGAAGGCTGCGATGGTGTTTTGGGATAGACAGACGGGAAAATGGAATTGAAATATTTATCTCCCGGATCGATACGATCAATTTTCATTAGATATCCGCCGGTCAAAGCGTCTCCGCTTATATCGGTAACTTCCATCTTTTTAATGTCGACGCGATTCTTATCCCGTTTAACTTTTTCCTCAAGTATGAATAGTCCCATATATTCATTATCAATAACAACTTCACAAAATCTTGTTCGCGAGGCGTATCTCCCCATCTCATTTCCAAGTTTAAAACTGAGAACATTCCGGAGAAATGTTTTATCTGTGAACGAAGCATTTAAGACCCAATCACTCTCTGACGGCATCCCGAGCAGCGCTACATTAACTGAATTTTCGTTAGAATCTCTTAATTCAACTCCGTACTGCTTTTTAGGAAAACCTTGTGAACTATGCCCGCGAATTTCAATACCGGCTTTTCCGTTATACAAGTTGTAGGCATCAGTCAACCTATTAATGCTTCCTTTGCCGTTATCAATTACTCCCATATCAACCGTAATCTTTTCCGCATCTTTTATAGTCTGTCCGTGAGTATTAATGACGATTATTGGAAGATCGGAAGAGGTAAAATTGACTTGAGCCGGGAGTACGGAATTAAAAAGCACACAAAAGAATATTACAGTTAATGTTTTCATACTTAAAAATACGTAGTTGAAGCATCATAAAAAACACATCTTCGCAACCCCCTTCACACTCTCGAGTAAAATTCCCAATTTTCTTTAAAATATAAAAAGCCTTATAAGGAATATTGTTGATTACCGTTTGGTAATCTGTTATAACATTTTAGGTTATAAGAAACTAAAAAAATACTTTAAGCTGTACATCATAGTACTAAAGGTTTCAACCGTGACAAGATCTATCTCGACGATATCGAAAACTACATCGAGAGAATGTCAACAGCCACATACTTCCCCATCTGTAGGTTCACAAAATTCCTCACCTGATTTACAAATATTGCGATTCTAATTTCTCATAAATAATGGCTCCTTACCGATTTTGTTTTTTAAGATTATGCTGTCTTCTGAATGACTCGCCGGTGATAATTATCTGATGTGCATTTGTGCTATTCTGTAAAGGAACGCAGTGGAAACTATCCAGATGAATTTTTCTGCGTAAACTGATTATTTCTTACTCAAGAATTTTACGCAAAAAACAATGAGAAAGTGTTATTACAACTCAAAAACAGAGTTGTTTTTGCGTCTTTTTCGTCACAGATAAAAATTGAGCTGTTTGCAGCAGAACAAATTTCCCAACACAAAAGGCAAAAACATATTTTTGTCCAGTTTATTAGTAAATAAACTGGACATTTTACTATCTTTGCAACTGAGATATAAGTATGAAAACCGTTGAATACATAGCGTTTACCATAGACAGACTGCCCAAGGGCTATGTGTTCACCTATGCTGATTTTGTTACCAAGGTGAACCGCAAGGAAGCCGTCATTAAAACCCTGAACCGTATGGCTGCATCTGGTAAGATAGTAAAATTAACAAAGGGTAAATTCTACAAACCCGAGACCACCGTTTTCGGCAGCTTACAACCCAACCAGGCCCAGGTAGTAAAGGACCTTTTAGAAACTGAGGGTAAGCCGATTGGTTACCTTACCGGCTATAGCATATACAATCCGTTGGGTTTAACAACGCAAGTAAGCAATACCATTCAAGTAGGTAAAAACGAAATCCGTCCTTCGTTTAAACGAGAACGCTACACTATTAGCTTTATTAAACAAAAAAACACAATTACCAAAGAAAACATCCCTCTATTGCAGATACTGGATTCCATACGGTACATCAAAAAAATACCGGATACTAATAATGCATCAGCTTGCAAACGATTTTTAAGCATTATTAAAAATTTACAGGAAAGGGATAAAACCACTTTAGCGCGATTGGCTTTGAAATATCCGCCTGCCACGAGGGCATTTCTGGGGGCAATGTTAGAAAAAAACGGAAATATTTCACTGACCGAATCACTTCGCAAATCATTGAATCCGATTACTGTTTATAAACTGTCGGGAATAAAAAACATATTGTCTACTGCCGAAAAATGGAATATTAGATGAAGCTGCATAGCGATATAAAAATATTTAGAGATACCATCAGGACTGCATCGCAATATCTGCGCATCAATGAAGTGTTTGTAGAAAAAGATTATTGGATAACGCTTGTGCTCAGTCGTTTAGCGAAAAGTAAATATGTAACAGATACAGTTTTTAAAGGAGGCACATCGCTTGCGAAAGGATTTGGTTTAATTAATCGCTTTTCAGAAGATGTGGACATTGCCATAATTGATGAAGACAAAAAATCTGGCAATGAAATAAAAATCCTCATCAGAGCAGTTGAAAAAGAAATGACAAAAGAACTGACTGAGGTTCAAATGGAGAGTGTAACGAGCAAAGGTTCAAAATTCCGTAAATCAGTATTTGAATATGTGAGCATTAATGCTAAAAACAAAAGCAACAAATTGATTGTTGAAATAAACTCTTTTACTAATCCCTTTCCGTTTCAGCCGCTTATTATAAAAAGTTTGTTGTTCGATTTCTTAATCTAAACAAGCAATGATAAATTTGTTGAGCAGTATGATCTACAACCATTCAAAATAAATTTGCTGAACAAGGAACAAACAATGCTCGAGAAAATAGTATCGCTGATTCGATTTTCGTTTGAGGGAAATACGGTTGAGAGTATTTCAAAAAAAATCAGACACTTTTACGACTTGTATTTTTTGATGAACGATAAAGGGTGTGCTGCATTTATTAAGACAGATAATTTCAAACAACAATTCAATCAAATACTGAATCACAACAAAGAATTATTTGACGAACCTACGCGATGGCAGACAAAATTAGTCGCGGAAACACCATTAATTACCGACTTTGAAAATATTTGGAAACAACTGAAAGATATTTACAAAATAGAACTTTCGGCATTGGCATTTACTGAAATACCGAATGAGGAAAAAGCAGCAGAACAATTTAAAAAGTTAATGAAATTGATTCAATGAAATTTAACGAAGAAACATTAGAACCCACATTTATGGGGTTGTTCGCGGAACATATCTAATGGACATCGTAATCTTAAAATAGGAGAAGAATAAAATGGAAGTCAAAATAGAAGATAACAAGCTCATCATCACAATTGAGCTACAGAAACCAACACCCAGCGCCTCCGGCAAAACATTAGTTGTAGCTACCACTCATGGAAACATGCAAACACAGTGTATAATCGACGGCAAGAATGTAGTACTTGGATTAAACGCTTACATAAAAAAATAGCTTTCGGCAACTTTATAGTCCTTTGAGATTATATTAGTAAATATGGAATAACAATATTAAATACTTGTAAGGAAAGACCCACCTTCTTTTAAAAAAAATATAATTTTATAATTTCGGTAATCTACTTTAATCCTCTCACAATTGCCTTTTAATTTTTATAAGATCTCACCCGTTTGATTGTTTCGTTAAAAGAATTAGGAATGTTTCATTGAAAGAATTTGACAATTCTTTTGCAATTTAGGAGGAAGGTATGGGGGGAAGGTTATACAATCGTGTAATATATTTAAAACAAAAAAACCTTATAAGTGATTATCTTATAAGGTTTTAATACTGTGGGGGCTGAAGGAGTCGAACCTCCGACCCTCTGCTTGTAAGGCAGATGCTCTAAACCAACTGAGCTAAGCCCCCTTGGGGAAATTTCAAATTGTAAAAAAAACAAATAATAAAATGTTTTTCAAAAACCGATACAAATATCTTACTTTGAGATCAGAATTCCAAACACTTTCAAAATTTTTTGAGCGGAAGACGGGACTCGAACCCGCGACGTCAAGCTTGGGAAGCTTGCATTCTACCACTGAATTACTCCCGCAAATTTCTCTCGTAAACTTAATTGTTATTTCGCTTTCCTTCAACACTTTTTTTATTTTTTTTGAAGAAAATCCATTTACTGTTTCAAATCTTTTTTTTAGAAACGCATTTGTTTATCTTTGCTCAGTTATAAACTCAAAGGAATCAATACAAGAATGGATGAAAAAATAAATCTTGCCGGTATGAGGATGAATTATACTTCGGCGCCTTTTGATAAAGCTCATGTGTTAAAAAATCCAATTGCCCAATTTAAAGTGTGGTTTGATGAAGCGGTTCTCTCAAAAATTGAGGAACCGAATGCAATGACTCTGGCAACCGCATCGAATGAAGGAATGCCCAATGCGCGAATCGTCCTACTCAAAGAATTTGACAAAAAAGGATTTGTGTTTTATACAAATTATGAAAGTCAAAAAGGAAAAGAGTTAGAAAAGAATACTGCTGCCGTATTACTTTTTTTTTGGAAAGAATTGGTCAGACAAGTTCGCATTAATGGGAGTGTGAAAAAGATTTCACATGAAGAATCAAACGAATATTTTCACTCAAGACCGAGAGAAAGTCAACTCGGTGCCTGGGCTTCAGAACAGAGCAGTAGAATTCCAAATAGAAAGTTTTTAGAAAATAAATTCACTTCTTTCCAGAATAAGTTTGACAGAAAAGAAATTCCGCTCCCTCCTTTTTGGGGAGGTTATAGAGTCCTTCCAACAGAGATTGAATTTTGGCAAGGGAGAGAAAACCGTTTGCACGACAGAATTCTTTATAGTCTGATCGAGGATGAATGGAAGATCAGTCGTCTTTCTCCTTAGTGAAATAATCAATTTCTTTTAACAAGAATCACCTGCGCTCTATCAGCTTTTGCGACAGTAGCAAAAAAGTTTTTGTATTCGGTATATTTTTCTGCGGGGATGGAATAATCATTTATCTGGATCTTCCTCACAAACACGATCTTTGAATCCGCATCAACTATTGTTTTGGAACTGAACTCACCAAAAGAAGAATTAATATTTACCAGCCCCGGAACCGTTTCAACTATATAATCTTTCGGAACTGAATAAGTTATGGAATCAACATCCAAATAAGGATAATCAAATCTTATAGGTGATAATCTTTTTTCTACATGTTTTGGAACAGAAGTCCTTCTCGACATCAAATTGGGGTTGAAGAAAATCCTTTTCCCGGATACGGTTGCATAACGAGGTAATGTTAGCTCCAGATTTAAATTAATTTTATTACTACTATCATCCGTAAAGACATAATTATTTAAAAATATTTCAGGGACTTCAAATAGATCCTTCATCCATTCCTCTTTTTCTAAAGGAATTGATTTAGCAGAAATTGGATTCACATAATCATATTGGTCTCCATACCAATTAATTGACGCTTTTATTTTGGTTTCCGTGTTTGTCAAAGAGACCGTAATATTTTTTTGCTGTACGTTCTGCAATGCGTTGCTTGAAGGAGTTCGAACAACTACTCCCCCTTCCGGTAAGACCATTAAAGCGCCACGGTTTTCATTATTCTTCCCGATTCTACCCGCGGGTTTTGTTTGACTTGTACATTCCAACCAAACGGTATCTTTTTCAACTGGAACACATA
>Ga0209211_10012100_pt1 | contig 10909 bp, 13 predicted proteins | sample RifGroA2_FD_183992 | JGI IMG/M metagenome (GOLD analysis project Ga0209211, IMG submission 183992) | Groundwater microbial communities from Rifle, Colorado, USA - Groundwater A2 (SPAdes) (version 2) | ecosystem: Environmental > Aquatic > Deep subsurface > Groundwater | place: Rifle, Colorado...
GCCGTAATGCCCCACAGCTTGCTGTGGGGATAGGCGAGGCGCACAACAGGTTTACAGAAGATTTGGGCAAAGTGAGAGAAACGATTCAGCTGATAAACCAAATAATCAAAACAGAGGTAATACCGGAGCCGACACCATTCATTAAACGGTGCAAGGACTGCTGTTACTGGAAAATCTGCAAGCGGGCATAGCAACAAAAACTCTTTCTTCCAATTGCGTGTTGGGAACATGGCGGAAATCGAAATCAATGCGGATTTTCAGAGGGCTCTTGACATTCTTGAAAAGACAAGCCAGAACGTCTTCATTACCGGAAGGGCCGGGACTGGCAAATCCACTTTTTTGGGCTATTTCGTTGCGAACACAAAAAAGAAGGCGGTTGTTTTAGCCCCTACGGGTGTTGCGGCTGTCAATGTTGGTGGCCAGACGATCCACTCATTTTTCAGAATTGCACCGGGCTGCACAGTTGAAGAGGCGAAGGAAGAGGCACAAAACAGGAAGAACGTGGATGTTTACAAAAAACTTGAGGCCATCATCATTGACGAGATTTCAATGGTGCGCGCTGACCTGCTGGATTGTGTGGATATTTTCCTGAAAACCGCTTTGAGAGATGAGCGGCCTTTTGGCGGAAAGCAGATGGTATTCATTGGTGACCTCTACCAGTTGCCGCCGGTAATGAAGGGTGATGAGAAAAAGGCCTTTGCCGGGCAGTATCTTTCCGAATACTTTTTTGGCGCAAAGGCAATGAATAGGTTTGAATATGTGCTGATAGAATTCTCGAAGATTTATAGGCAGAGCGACCAAAAATTCATAGAACTCCTGAACAGGATTAGAAACAAGACCGCAACGGAACAGGATATGACAAAAATAAATGAAAGGACATATGTCGACGGTGAAGATGAAGGATACATTCACCTCGTGACAACGAACAAGATGGCTGAGGAAATAAACCAGAAAAAACTCAGCCAGATAAAGGAAAAGCAGTACGACTTTAGAGGAATAATAGAAGGGGAGTTTGAGCCAAGTTCCTTGCCAACAGAACTTGTCTTGAAACTTAAGAAGGGCGCCCAAATAATGTTTGTTGCAAATGACCATTTCAGAAGATGGGTGAATGGCACCATCGGAAAAATAACCAAGATACACAAGGGGCTGATAATTGCAAAAACGCAGAGCGGAAAAAGCGTCAAAGTATCCATGCATACTTGGGAAATGTATCGGTACAAATTCAACTCGCAAAAGGGCGCAATGGAAAAGGAAACAATCGGCTCTTTCACCCAATACCCGATAAAGCTGGCTTGGGCTGTCACAATCCACAAAAGCCAGGGGAAAACTTTCGACAAGGTGATAATTGACATTGGGAAAGGAACGTTCACTTTCGGGCAACTGTATGTTGCGCTGAGCAGGTGCACAACACTCGAAGGGCTGAAGATAAAGACGCCCCTGCGGAAAAGCCACATCTGGCTGGACTGGAAAGTAGTGGAATACCTAACCCAATTCCAGTACAGGCAATCAGAAAAATCCTTTGGAAACAAAAGAGAGATTATTGAAAACGCAATTAAGAAAAAGCAGAAACTGGAAATATGCTACCTCAAGCCCAACGACGAAAAAAGCCACAGGACAATAACACCCATTGCCATTAAACAAACGGAATATCTTGGCCACGAATTCGAAGGCCTGGAAGCTTACTGCCACACGAAAAAAGACAAAAGGAACTTCAAAATCGAAAGAATACTGGAAATAAAGTCGGTATAGCCAGGGTTAGTGGCTGCTGAATTATTCGGCAAGTAAATATGTTTTTGGACGGCAAAAGGTTTAAATTCAGTTGATACACGAATATTAGTGTTTTCTTAATAATGGTGTATCAACATGGCTGGGCTTTCAGGAAAAGAACTTGAGGTTGTTTCGTTTCTTGAACTCAATGATAAGTTCTTTTTTACGCGGAGTGACATAAAACGTTTTTTTTCGAACTATAACGAGCTCACGGTTTTTCTTTACAATCTCAGGAAAAAAGGGCGAATCATCAAGCTTACCCGCTCAAAATACTATCTTGTTCCGGTAAAGGCGTATAACGGCCACTGGTCCGAACACCCATTTATCCTCGTGGATGAGATTTTTGATGGAAAAAACTATTTTATTAGCGGGTTTGCAGCTGCGCATTACTGGAAGCTTATTGACCAGATTCCTGCCAGAACAGAAGTATATTGCATGCGAAGGTCAGGCGCAAAAGAATTCTTTCACCACAGGATTGTTTTCAAGCGGCTCAGGAAACATCGCATAAAGGATTTTGAAAGAAAAGAAATCAAGGGCCACAGATTTAACATTGCAACGAAAGAGGCGATAAAGAAATGGCTGGAATCCAGAGAATAACCGAAGCCAAACTGAGGCAATTATCCGGGGAAAAAGGATTCAATATTGCCTATTTGGAAAAGGACTATTTTCTCACGGCGCTCTTGTTTTTCATGAAAGACCTTGAAGGCCTTTACTTTAAAGGCGGAACTGCGCTGAACAAGATTGTTTTCAACCACACGAGGCTCAGTGAAGATTTGGATTTTACATGCACCGTTAAACCAAGTGATATCAAAAAGAAAGTTGAGGAAGTCGCCAATGAAAACCCGGACTTCTTCGTAAAGGTCGGGGCAGACAAACAAACCGAAAAATTCACGCGTCTTCAAGTTTACTATAAAGGCTATTTCGGCGAAAACGAGTTCATCAACGTTGACCTGAATTTCCATGCAAGGATTCATTTAATTCCTGAAAATGGAAAAGTCAGGCACTTCTATTCAGAACTGCCAAAATTCGAAGTCAAAATGCTAAACAAGCGAGAACTGATAGCAGAGAAAATAAGGGCGTTGTTCCAGAGAAAACAACCCAGGGATTATTTTGATGCATATCAAATAATAAAGTCAAAACAAGAAATCGATTTGCAACTCGTAAAAGACAAGTTGAGGGAAGCCGGAATTGTTTATGATCCTGAAAAAATTTTCAAAAATGCAAACAAGGTTTACTCGAAATGGGGAGAAGAAATCCTCTCCCTAACCAATAAGCCTGTAGAATACAAGAAAGCCATCAAACTGATTGCAAAGAAACTGCGACCAACAAAGAAACAACTCGAAGAACTCAGGAAAGAAATGAAACCCTGGCAAGATGCGCACATCAACGACCTCCAAAAATGGGAAAATGAACATTAATTGGACCATTGATTTCTTGTTCCAAATACCAATTCAGCTCTTCGCCGCCAGAATTTTTGTGATTTCCCCGACCTCTTCGCGGGACAAAACCTCTTTTGGCCGCCTGCTCGGAAGCTTGCGATAATTGCACTTTATCCACGAAACCTGCAATGGCGTTCCGTCTGTGTCGCGCTTGGCATCCAAATCGCCTTCAAAAAGCCAGCGGAAAAAAGTCTTGACATTGGTCTTGTAGCGCATGACGGTTTGCGGGGAATACTCCTTGACATCATAAGTGAAAGTGTGGGTGGGCGTGTGCAAAACAACAGGCAAAGGCTTGAGGTTATTGAAAAACACAATCAACTCCTCGCGGGAAACCTCTTTATACGGCTTGTCAACAAATTCGGTCAATCTGCTCAGCACTTTGAGGTAATTGACAATGCTGGCAAGTTTCTGGCCAGAAGCAAGGGATTCATTGTAATACTTGAAAATCAGGTCCTTGTTGCATTGCAAGGCCTTGGAAGAATTCGTTACCTTGTTCAGCAAATACTTTGCGTTCTGCTCGTCTTTTATGTTCATGCTACACTAATACTATAGCACAGCATTTTTAAATATAATTGCTATGACAACCATAACCACTATAGTGGTTTGTCAGTTGATAATCCTGAGTTTTATTTGGATGCAGGGCCTTTATTTTGCCTTTTTGGATTGGTTGCGCCCTTGGAGGCGTTTGCAAGCCAGCTCCATTGCTCTCGTGAACCCTTCCAGATCGACTTTATGGGCTATCATGCTTTCGTCAATGTCTTTTTCCGGCAGTTCCAAATCGAATTGCCCTTTGCCTTTTTCCTGGCTTATTAATGCGACAAACTTCCCTTTGTAATGAATTTCCGCCACTAATTCGTTATAGTTGACTGGGCTTGTAATTATTATTTCAAATCCGTTTTTTTTCACTATCCCGCCCCAATTTTTTTTCAAGCCGCAATAAATGCCAAAAAATACTTTCGCGGCTTGATAGATAGCAGGCCGTGAAATATTATCCTGATTATTTTCTTGGACTGCTATAAATTGTAAATGCCTGGGTCAGCCTGCCCATCTGTCGTCATTTCTCCTGAATAGGGAGATCGGCATCATCGTCATGCTCAACATCCCCAGGCGTAATGATTTGGCCTGCGTGATGGTTAAAAAAGTTTGCTAGGTGAATATTTTGCGGTTTACATGCCAAAGGCAAGGCTCAATGAACGCAGTTCGGTTATCACCGCAGGCGAGAGGCGCGCCCCCAACAGGGCGATGCTGCGCGCTGTTGGGTTCAGCGATTCTGATTTTGAAAAGCCCATCATAGGGATTGCTTCGCTCTGGAGCGACATCACTCCGTGCAATGCGCATCTTGACAGGCTTGCAACCGAGGCCAGAAAAGGGATTGAAAGCGCAGGAGGCAAGGCGCAGACATTTGGCACAATTACCGTTAGTGACGGCATTTCAATGGGCACTTTGGGGATGAAATATTCCCTTGTTTCTCGCGAAGTCATCGCGGATTCGGTAGAGCTTGTTTCAAATGCGCAGTGCTTTGATGGGCTCGTTGCTATTGGGGGATGTGACAAGAACATGCCCGGCTGCCTCATGGCAATGGCGCGCCTGAACATCCCTTCGGTGTTCGTTTATGGCGGGACAATAAAGCCAGGGAATTATGCGGGAAAAGACATTGACATCGTGAGCGTTTTTGAGGCAGTGGGGCAGTATAGCGCAAACAAGATCTCGAAACAGGCTTTTGAGCAGGTTGAATGCCACGCATGCCCCGGCGCAGGCTCGTGCGGCGGCATGTACACTGCAAACACCATGGCGACCGCAATTGAAGCGCTTGGGATGAGCCTTCCGGGTTCTGCCTCTCACCCTGCGGAAAGTGCAAAAAAGGCAAAGGATGTCCTTGAAGCGGGGAAGGCCGTGGTAAAATTGCTCGAACTTGGAATAAAGCCGCGGGACATAATGACCAAGAAAGCATTCGAGAATGCAATAACCGTTGTCATGGCGCTCGGAGGGTCGACGAATTCGGTCTTGCATCTGATCGCAATGGCAAAAACCGTTGAGGTTCCTTTAGCGCTTGAGGATTTTGAACGCGTGGGCAAGAAGACCCCCCTGCTCGCTGATCTGAAGCCTTCGGGCAGGTATGTGATGGCTGACCTTGACAATGCAGGCGGGTCATCTGCGGTCCTGAAATTGCTGCTTGATGCGGGGCTTTTGCACGGCGATTGCATCACAGTTACAGGGAAAACAATGGCTGAGAACTTGGAAAATGCCCCCAAATTAAGGGAACACCAGCATGTAATTGCTGATCTGAAAAACCCTTTGGCAAAAAGCGGGCATCTGGTGATATTGCGCGGCAACCTTGCCCCGCAGGGGTCAGTTGCAAAGGTTTCGGGTCTCAAGAAGACCTCGATCACAGGCCCTGCCAAAGTCTTCGAATCAGAAGAGGAATGCCTTGATGCGATTTTGGCAAGGAAAATTATTGCCGGTGATGTCATTGTAATACGTTATGAAGGGCCTAAAGGCGGCCCCGGGATGCGCGAGATGCTTGCCCCGACTTCAGCGCTTATGGGTGCTGGTCTGGGTGAAAGTGTCGGCCTCATAACAGACGGCAGGTTTTCAGGAGGGACGCATGGCCTGGTTGTGGGGCATGTTTGCCCTGAGGCACAGGACGGAGGCCCGATAGCAATTGTTCAAAACGGCGACATGATAACGATTGATGCTGAAAAGCAATTGCTCTCAGCCGACCTTGCCGAAAATGAAATCAATGCAAGGCTTGCAAAGTGGAAAGCGCCCGCGCTCAAATGCATCGGTGTGCTCAGGAAGTACGCAAAAACAGTTGGTACGGCATCCGAGGGCGCGCTCACAGACCGCTGAAAAATTTTCTTGTTTTCCGCCGAAAATGCCCTTTTTGAGCCTTTTCGAGGGCTTTTGCGGCTATTGGTTTTTAAATCTTTTACCTGTGCTTTAATCAGTTTTCCCTCAAAGGGGAGCTAAAAGAGGAGGTAATGGTTTATGGCAGAATCACTCGTTGTAGGATCAAAGGTCAAGGATGCAATCAAGGCAGAGGACTGCAATACCGCAGGCGATGCTGTTGATGCCTTGAGCGAAGTCGTGGCCTCACTCATAAAGAAGGCTGCGGCAAGGGCGAAGGCGAACGGGCGCAAGACGGTCAGAGGCGTTGATTTTTAGGTGAAGGAAACTTTTTCCTTCATTTTTCTTATTTTTATCTTCTAATTCCAAATTCTACTGTTTGAATTTCAATTAATTCTTTTGTGCTATGGGACAATAATTTGTGGCCTTTTTTTGTCACGAGCACGTCATCCTCGATCCTGATGCCGAAGTTTTTCGGGATGTAAACCCCCGGCTCAATTGTGACCACATCGCCTTCCTGCAGCAAGCGCCCCTTTTTGCGCGAGAGCCGCGGGCGTGCGTGGATGATTTTGCCCAGTCCATGGCCAAGCCCGTGGCCGAAGTACCTTGCATAGCCGCCAAGCAGCCTGCGCGAATATTTGTAAATATCATTGCCATCAGATTTGGCCTTGACTTTCAAAATGCTTTTTTCATTAGCGCGCCTCACCAAACTATAAATTCGCTTTTCTTTTGCAGAGGCTTTACCAAAGTATATTGTGCGAGTCATGTCAGAGCAGTACCTGTTCACGCGCGCGCCGAAATCGATCACGCAAAATCCGCCTTCTGCAAGCCTTGCGCCGGTTGGCTTGTGGTGCCAGTCCACTGCGTTCTTTCCTATTGCAACGATCGGGGGGAATGCGTTGCGCGCGCCCGCTTTCCTGATTTGGGCATTGATGAACTTTGCAATGTCGCGCTCCGTGGCGAACTTCCCCGCCATTGCATGTGCAACAACTTTTGAAAAAATTGCGTCATTGATGCGGCAGCCTGCCTTGATTGGCCTGATTTTTTCTTTATGCACACTTTCACTCCTATTGAAAATGCACAACAAACCAATTTATATAGTACTTTAGCCACATTCAAACATTATGTTCCGCAGGAGAACACTTTACAAGGCTGAACTTGGAGAAGGCGGTGGAGGCCGTTTTTTTCCGCAGAGGCCGGAAAGCCCGCCCAAAAAAGAGAAGCCGGAAAAACCCCGTTCGCATGAGGCAATTTTAGCGCAGATTGCGATGGCCAACCAAAGACGCAGCCACAAGGTCGATTCGCCCCTCAATGATTGATTTTGCACTTTTCCTATGGAGTTACCCTTTCCACGACATAGTAATTGATCTCGTTTTCAGAATCAACCACGGCATTGAGCAGCTTTGTCTTTAAATTCCCCGCAAGCCTTACCATGCGCGATAGCTCGATGAAGTTGTACTTGTCGTCCTGCGCGGTGACGTTTATGCACCATTGGGAGTGCGCTTCCCCCGGCTTCTTTCCGCGCGGATAGACCCTGAAATCAAAGCCGAACTTGAATCCTGTCTTCACCACAAAGCCGCGCCCGCGCAGGTCGCGGAAAACCTGGTATTTGAGATAAAAATTCTTGACTTTTTTCGATGAGTACTTGATGAGGTCCTCTTCCAGGACCGCATTCCCGCTCTTCGAATCCGCTATTGCAAATTTCTCCTTTTCCTGCAAATAGAGCGCCTCAAAGAGGTCGAAGACGAGTTCGCGCTCAGTCTGCTCCCCAAAACCCTTCTGGCGCAGCGTGTCAGCGAGCCTTTTGTCCTTGCAAAGGACCTTGTCGTCAATAAGTATTGCCATGCATGTTTATATGCTTGAAAGGATTATAAATGGATTATCCGGTGGCTTTTATGCCTGCAGCAAAACCATTTTATGAGTACAACGCGAGGGCACGCAAACAATTGAGGGCTGGCGCTATTCCTGCGCGGGTCTACCGTCCTGAAGAGCTAAGGGATCCGCGCCGTGCCTCGAGGGAAAATTTATTGGTGAAAATTGCCAAGGAAAAAGACGAGGCCGGTTCGTGGCATACTTTCCGAATCCCCCTCAAAGTGCACCAGCGCTGGATCGGGGGATCGATCGATATTCAAAGCCAAGTGGCGCGTGCGGTTGATGCCGCCCGGAAAAGAGGGCTGAAGGCATTTGTGCTCGAGCTTGGTTGTGGTTTGGGTGATGTCTTGGCGGGGGAAAAAGCAAAATATGGGGATGACTTAGTGACTTATGGTTCCGTATTGAAGCGCACAAGGGGTGCTGATTATGCCGGCGTTGACCATTTGCTGGAGGGGGAATTGAGGAACTGCCTTCCGAGACGCCAAATATTCGATTTTGTGTTTTCCCTCACTGATGGGTCGTTTTCACACACCAGGCTCAAAGCCGGCAGTTTGGAAAGGGTTATTGGCTTACTCAGGCCAGGTGGCACTGCAGCCCTGCATATGGGGCGCGAGTTCTTTTCCGGCGATTTCGAATCATTAAGGGAAGTTAAAGCTGTTTTGGCGGAAAACGGCATCAAGCATTATGCTACGGAAAATGATGTACTTGTGTTTACAAAGCCTTATCCGCACCTTCCCTGACCTGTGCTAATTTATTAACCCCTTTACAGAATTATTAATCAGGTCTTTTTCAATGGAAAAACTCGACCCTTGGGGTTCATTTGCGGTCAATGATTATGGGCATGTGTTCCGTGAATTCGGCCTTGCGCAGTTCCCCGTGCAGTGGAATTCTGTAATGGACAACCATCTTTTTGAGCGCGGCGTGATAATTGCGCACAGGGATTTTGAGAGGGTGCTAAAGCGCATTGAATCAAAAAAGCCATTTGTAAATATCACAGGCATCGCCTCTTCAGGCCCATACCATTTGGGGCACAAGGCCGATATCGACCTCTTCAGGCTCTTTAAAAAAAAGGGCGCGAGGAACTACTTTGCGGTCAGCGACCTTGATGCTTTTTTGAGCAGGCCTGATGAGAAGATCCCCAACCTGGCAACGGCAAAGAAATGGGCGGTGCACAATGTTGCTGACCTGCTTGCACTTGGCCTTGATGAGGCTGACATTTACGTTCAGTCCCGCAAGGAAAACCGCTATTATGAATTCGCATTTGAATTGAGCAAGAAGATCACGAAAAACACCTTTGAAGCGGTGTATGGCCATGTGGACCTTGGAAAGGTTGGCGCGAATTTCCTGCAGTACGCTGACATCATGCATCCGCAGCTCACCGAATTCGAAGGTTCCATGCCCTCAGTTACAGGAATAGGTCTCGATCAGGATCCGCATGCGCGCCTTTGCAGGGACATTGCAAAAAGGCTCCCTTACAAAATGGAGGTTCCCTCGTTTTTGTATTTCAGGCACCAAAGCGGCCTGCAGCCCGGCGCAAAAATGTCCTCCTCGCACCCTGAAACCGCAATTTTCCTCAATGACCCGCCAAAAGACATCGAGAAAAAGATCAGGCGCGCGTTCTCCGGAGGGCAGCCCACTGTTGAGGAGCACCGCGCCAAGGGCGGCAACCTCGAAATAGATCTCGTGTTTGAAATGCTCAAGTTCCACTATCCAGATACAAAAGAGCTTGAGCGCATAGGGCAGGAATTTGCGGGCGGGAAGATGCTCGCCTCAGAGCTCAAGCAGTTCGCGATTGATTTCTTCGTGCCGCTCCTGAAAGAGCACCAGCAGAGGGCAAAGGAGAGCATGAAGAAGGCGGAGAAAATTGTTTACGGGTGAACTCCTTGTCACTTCCATATTCTACAGGCACTTGGTTTGCCGTTCCGTTGGTGAAAAATGGCTTTGGCGTGGGGGTTGTTGCAAGGGCTAGCAGTAAAGGGAAAATATTTCTGGGGTTTTTCTTTGGGCCTGTTAGAGCTTCAGTGCCTAAATTATCCGAAGTTGAAAAATTGAAACCTGCTGACGCGATAGGGGTTTTGCGGGTAGGTGATCTTTCTTTGATGGCCAAAGGATGGCCCATAATTGGTAAATCCAAGACATGGAATTTGAAAGAGTGGCCGGTGCCACAGTTCATCAGGCAAGATCCTTTATCGCACAAAGCATGGAAAGTGACTTACTGCGATGCTGATATGATTGCGCCAATGTCAGAGCAGCCTATTGCCTATGATGTTGCGTTGGAAAAAGATGCCGTGCTGGGCAGTGGAGCTTTGGAACTACTCCTGACGAAGCTATTGTATAACAACAATTATTAAATAGTATTACCCCAGTAATACTTTTAGAGGTGATTTTATGGATGTGATTCCCGCCAAGGTGACTCCGAAGCTCGTGCAGGAAATCGACAGCCTTGTGGAAGATGGCTGGTATGCAAGCCGTAGCGAAGTGATACGCGATGCCGTGCGTGAACTTGTGAAGAAAATGAAAGCCGAGAAGCTGGAAGCTGCAATCAAGGAGGACGTTGAGTGGGGCTTAAAGTAAATGCGGTAATAGATGCAGGTCCCCTCATCCATTTGCGCGAAATTGGCGCCGAGAAAGCCCTCTCGATTTTCGACCTGCTTACGACACAGGGCGTTGTGGAGGAAGTGCGTTCTGTTCCGGAGAAGGTAAAAATCTCGAATAATTTTGACAAGAATCTGGTGGCTATCCTCCAGAATGATTTTTCACTGGGGCTGGGAGAGTGCCAATGCATTGCTCTCGCAAAAGCCGAAAAAATTCCTCTCCTCCTCACGGATGACCTTGATGCAAGGACAACTGCGCTTTCATTAGGTCTCGAGCCTCATGGCACTGTGGGGATCATACTGAAAGCATATCGCAGCAAGGTATTTTCAAAAAGTGAGGCTCTTAGTTTTCTTATGCGTCTCAAGTCCTCTTCGACCCTTTACATAACA
>Ga0209211_10012101_pt1 | contig 10909 bp, 12 predicted proteins | sample RifGroA2_FD_183992 | JGI IMG/M metagenome (GOLD analysis project Ga0209211, IMG submission 183992) | Groundwater microbial communities from Rifle, Colorado, USA - Groundwater A2 (SPAdes) (version 2) | ecosystem: Environmental > Aquatic > Deep subsurface > Groundwater | place: Rifle, Colorado...
GCGGTGCCGCAGTCATCGAAGCGCGCGGCCTGTCAAGTGCGGCGAGTGCGGCGAATGCCGCCATCTACCATATCCACGACTGGGTACTCGGCGCGCATCACAACAACTGGGTATCCATGGGCGTACCATCCGACGGCAGCTACGGGATTCCAGAGGGCGTGATCTACGGTTTTCCGGTGCGGTGCAAACAGGGTGAATATCATATCGTGCAAGACCTGTCGATCAGCGAACAGGGACGCAAGCACATGGACAACAGCTATCGCGAACTGGCCGAGGAACGTGAACATGTGAAGCATTTGCTGGGATAGCCATGGCGTTATCCATTACGGACGATTGCATCAATTGTGGTCTTTGTGAGCCGGAATGCCCAACGGGAGCAATATCTGAAGGCGATTATATTTATGTTATCGACCCCGACAAATGCAATGAGTGCGCAGGCTACTATGACCAGCCTCGCTGCGTTGTGGTGGGCCCGGTGGATTGCTTTCTGGGTGCCGATGGCAAACCGTTTCGTTTGCCACTCACGTAAGGGTCCATTTCAACAGGCTTCATACTCCGCGTTGGGGCTGGACGCGAATGTTCAACATTTGAGTTCAGCGGACGCAAAAGGCGGTTCGCTGCAGCGAGGGGTTTTCTGCCGCCACGGCGCGTTTGATGCCATGTTCTGCCGGCTCTCATTCCATATTTATTCAAAGGTTCACGATGTACCCAGTCCACGATGTTGATGCAATCCTTTTGCTGGCCATGTCGCTTGCTGCCAAGCGGCGTCCGGCAGAGCTGGTCGAGATCATCGGTGCAACCGAACTGACTCACGGCGCTATTCCTCCCGAAACCAAATTATCCGATTCGTTTTATCGACTCTCCGAATACGGTTTGCTCCGCGAGCAGGATGGCGGCTACACGCTGACGCCGGATGCGCAGCAGATCCTGTCCGGCCATGCCAGAAAAGCCAAAAGTCAGGAGCGCATCTACGACATCAAGGAGAATCTCGCCGATTACCACCTTAACGGCGAACATGCGATCATTCTGTTAACGGTGGAACAAATCGCTGCGGCTATTTCTGCACATCAGGCCACCAAAAAAAGCTCAGGCAAAAACCTGCTGATGCCCAAACCCAAACCGGTTGTGGAACCCTATAAACATCCGGGGCAGCGCAAGCCATTCAAGTCTTTCGCAACACGACGGCGCAAGGAAGGTTGACTTTAAAACCCGGAAAACCTATTACCCGTCATTCCGGCGTATAACCAGCGACTTGGCTGGCGTAGTCTGCCAGCTTAGTCGAATGGCTAGTTGTTTCATCAGGCCGGAATCCAGTTGATAAAAAATTTCCCCGCGCAAGCGGGTCAATATCGCAGTTTTGTCCGCTTCGCGGGGCGTTTACTCTTGCTGGATTCCGGCCTACGCCGGAATGACGAGTTTTAGCTACTGGATAATCTGGATTGAAAACCTCAATTCGTCGTTAATTAAATAATCGCTATGACCAATACAACTCCACCCTCATCCCTTGTCACAAGCGCCACCGGCCGCTCTTTCAACGAGCTGCCGCTGTCGCCCGGCATGCAAACGACCTTGCAGCAACTCGGCTACCTGACGATGACACCGATACAGGCGGCCAGCCTGCCGATCGCTCTGGCAGGCCATGACCTGATCGCGCAGGCGAAAACCGGCAGCGGCAAGACGGCGGCGTTCGCGCTGCCCCTGCTCACCAATCTGAACCCGCGCCGCTTTGCGGTGCAGGCGATGGTGCTGTGCCCGACGCGCGAGCTGGCCGATCAGGTGACGCAAGAGATTCGCCGACTGGCGCGCTCCGCCGACAACATCAAGATTCTCACGCTGTGCGGCGGCAGCATCATGCGCACGCAGACCAGCAGCCTGGAGCACGGCGCGCACATTGTCGTCGGCACGCCGGGGCGCATAATGGATCACATGGAGCGCGGCACGCTGAACCTGGAGGCGCTCAACACGCTGGTGCTCGACGAGGCGGACCGGATGCTGGACATGGGCTTTGTTGATGACATCGCTTATGTCGCGAAGCGTTGCCCGGCTGAGCGCCAGACGCTGCTGTTCTCGGCGACCTACCCCGAAGGCATCGCGCGGTTGGCGCGCCAGTTCATGCGCGCGCCGCAGGAAGTGAAGCTGCTGGAACAACACGAGGAAAGCAAGATACGCCAGCGCTTCTACAAGGTGGAAGACGGGGATAGATTGCAGGCCGTCGCCACGCTGCTCAAGCATTACCGCCCGGTCAGCACGCTGGCCTTCTGCAACACCAAGCAGCAATGCCGCTCGCTGCTGGAAGTGCTGCATGCGCAGGGCATCAAGGCGCTGACCCTGAACGGCGATATGGAACAGCGCGAACGCGATCAGGTGCTGATCCAGTTCGCCAATCGCAGCATCTCGGTGCTGGTGGCGACCGATGTCGCCGCGCGCGGCCTGGACATCGCGCAGCTCGAAGCGGTGATCAATGTCGATGTCACGCCCGACCCGGAAGTCCACATCCACCGCATCGGACGCACCGGTCGCGCCGATGAGAACGGCTGGGCGCTGAGCCTGTGCAGCCCGGGCGAGCGCAACCGCATTATCGGCATCGCAAAGATGATGCGCATCGAACCGGAGTGGCATGAGCTGGGCGAACTGCACAGTGGAGACGAAGCGCCGCTGGTGCCGCCGATGGTCACGCTGCTGATACTCGGCGGGCGCAAGGAAAAGATCCGCCCCGGCGACGTGCTGGGCGCACTCACCGGCGAAGCGGGATACACGCGCGAACAGGTCGGCAAGATCACCGTGACCGACCAGTCCACCTACGTCGCCGTCGCGCGCAACATCGCCCATGAAGCCGTGCGCAAATTGTCGGCAGGCAAGTTGAAGGGCAAGACGGTGAAGGTGCGCGCGCTGTAGGATTTATTTAACTTCAACCTGCGCAGGGCGGATGAAAAACACATGTGCCCGCCACCAGTGAGGCCGCAGGCCGTTATCCGCCGTATGCAAGCTACGCATATTTTTCGAGTTGAATTAACCAAAAATTAAGCGTATAAAATACCCATGGATGTCGAATACAGGTTAGGGAAAGTTAACCACTAATGGGAGGTGCCTATCGACCCCTCGGTAATGAATTCTCTGTAGTTGCTACCCAAGTCAGAACTTGATGACTGACGTGGTCGGCTTCTCGATAGCTGACACATAACGCCGCATAAATGCGGCGTTAATATTTTCCCGACCATCGTTGTTGCCTACCGTCTGTAATGCTGCCGCTTCAGCAGAAAAACCCTATCTGCTCAAAATTCGGGACTCACTCACTACTGAGCAAATGTGTTTGAATCCAGCACCTCTCACCAGTCTAATCAAGCAATTACAGCAATTATTCATACCCCCGTTCCGGCTAATGTGTAAAATCCGCGCCTCACAGGAGGTACCCGTTGGAAAATCTATACAACATTCTTGGCGTTGCGCCGACTGCGACGGCCGATGAGATCAGAAAGGCGTATCGCTCGCTTGCGATGCGCCATCACCCGGACAGGAATGCGCATTCCGGTTCGGAAATACGATTCAATGCGATCAAGACGGCATATGAGCTGCTTTCGGACCCGAAAAAAAGAGCCGAATACAACCAGAGCCTGAACAATCGCATCATCATCGACCCGGATAATGAAGCGCATGCCTTATGGCATTCACTGTTCGACCGCTGCGGAATTATTCTTCAGCGCAGCTCATCACCCTAAACACGAAACCCCATGAAAAATAATATCCATCACGAATTTGCCTATCAATCGCGCGAACTGGGCGTCCAGATCGAGGACACGCTGGGCGATCCGCCCGACCGGAAGAACTACGCGATGGTCATCAAGTCGCTAGTCGGCGAATACGCGAAGGGCACGGAAATCGACGATGTGAATCTGTTGAGCTTTGCGCTTGCCGACCACTTGCACTTTGACGATCCCGCCGGGCTGCTGGCGCAATGCAAGCAATACGATACGGGCGATGCCGCGCAGGTGATGGCGATGGTGTCGTGCGTGGACGCCGAGGCGAGCAAGGCTTTGACCACCGTTTTCGCCAGCAATCCGGAATTGGCGCGCAAGGCCGTCATTACGGCATTTTTGTTCAAGAACACCAAGCGCTGGGCCGATGTGGACAATTCGCTCGAAGAAGCCCAGCAAGAGGAAGAGGGCGGCGATAGAAATATCGATGATGGCGAGGACGATGAGCGGGGCGTGCCGAACCAGGATGTGATTGACCTATTCGATACACGCGAGGACGGGAATGGCTGACAACAAAAATTTCCCCGCGATCAGCCGGCAAGTTACCGAACTGGTTCTGGCCGGTTCTTCCGCTCATGCGGAGGAGGCAATCAATGACACGGCGGAGCAATTCGGCGATCTAGCCGTGGTGGCGGTGCTGGATACGCTGGAACCGCAGGTGGCCGCGATGCACTTATCCGCTTTTGACGGCGGGAAATTATCGCTGGCTACGCTACTGATCTCGCCCAAGGCCTGGGCGGAAAGCCTGGCCTTTTTCGCCGCCACCTGGGGAGAGGACATGATTGCGGATGAGCCGGAGAAGCTGACCGAATCCCTGTTTGCGCATATTCATGGGGTCATTTTCTCCGGTGACGATGCGGGGCGGCGCATCAAGCTGATCCATGAGGCGTTATCGACCGATTGGGGGACGACGGCTTTTGCCGTGCTGTTCTCGACCGCTACCGAGGAGATCATCGAGCTCGCCAATGACATCCACTCGCGCGGTGCACACAGCAGCGGCCAGACGACTTCGGATCACGATGTTATTCCGCTGGCGCTGGAGATTGCCCGCAGCGATACGGATGCGTGGGATCGGGTGCTGTTTGAAATTTTCCCCGACTGGCAGCCAGGCGAGAACCAATTGCGCGCCAGGTCTGAAGAAGGTGATGACGACGAACATCATCATGAATATGCTTTAGCCCGAACCACGAATGAATTGCTGTTGCGCCTGCGCAAGCAAGTGCCGAGCAAATCGGCACGCGTGCCAAAGACAGGCAGTCGCCCGAGCCTGGGTGAGGATATTTTTGCGTGATGGGCAATTGTCAGGTCAAGCAAGAAACATAATCAATGCAACTCGCCCACATCACCACGCGCCCTCCCCATTTGCTGCGAGCGCTCGAAGCGCTGGCGCAACGCGCGAATCATCAGGAGGCGGCGCAGACTCTTATCCATGAGTTAAGCGGCATCACCGTGCTTGTCGCCAAAAAATTCACCAATGACCGGACGGCGGACGGCCTGCTCGATGCGTTCCACCTGACGCTGGGATGTATCTCGCTGGGTATCAGTCGGGCGAATATTCCCGAAAGTGGCGATGCGCAGCTGTCCTTCCTGCTGCACCACGGTGCGGAATATGTGTTCCAGATGGGGTTTCGGCATATCAAGAAATTATCCGGTTTGCCCTATACGGCATACGTTTCGGATTTTGATAACGACCCGTTCATACAGCAGCGCGATATCAAGATGCTGTTTGCGGAGATATGCCGCGCCGATCCCAATTTGGCATGGACCGGCGATGACATCTACAAAAGGGAATTGCTTGATCGCCAGACCAACCAGAGAATCGTTGCGTGCGCGAAATGGCTGCGCAAAAATAATTTTGCAGGCCCGGTCAAAGACCCCGATATGGATGCCCATGCGGTGATCGCTATTGCGGTTATTTTCGCGATTGCCGGTGACGGGCCCGTCGTCGCGCGAGCCGGGCAAAGAGATATCGAAACCCTGATCCAGGGTGTTCGAAAAATATCGCCGGATATCGATACGGGCTGGAACGCACTGCTGAAAAAAGTCCCGCCAAAATATCACCCCATCCTGCGCGAATGTATGGACGAATACCGAAATACCATCATCAAAAAAATTCAGTCGAAAGCCGGAATCAAAACCGTCGTCACCGAGTTGCAGAATTCTTATGCCGGTAGCGAGCTGGAAGCCGGCTACGACTGATAGCGGCTACGCATCTTCCTCCTGCGCGGCTGACGCTATTGATCCGCAGATTAAATCATCCGTTCGCCCTAATAACCAGCGACTTGGCTGTCGTTTTTTGGCAGCTTGGTCGAATGGCTAGTTGTTTTATCAGCGAAGGTTCTGAACGGAGGTCCAAGTCAACTCTATGGCGCACCAGCCTCAATACCGGCAGCCGACCACAGCGGCTGTCCAGCCGCATCGAGATAAGTGAGGTAAGCCCGCAAATCAAACTCCAACTGGTGATAATCGGGTTCCATATGCCGACACAACTGATAGAAGGCCTTGTCGTGCTCGCGCTCCTTGATGTGCGCCAGCTCGTGAACCACAATCATGCGCAAAAATTCCGGCGGCATCTCCTTGAACACTGCCGCGATGCGGATCTCACTTTTGGACTTGAGTTTTGAACCCTGCACCCGCGAGATGCTGGTGTGCGTGCCCAGCGCATGCCGGATGACATGCAGCTTGCCGTCGAACGCCACCTTGCTCAGTGAACCGGCATTGCGCAGATACCTGCCTTTGGATTCCAGCACATAGTCATACAGCGCCTTGTCGGTGCGCACCGTATGCGCAAGCGGATATTTCTGCAGCAGCATGTTGGCAAACAGGCCTTGTTCGATCAGCAGCTGCACCTGCTCTGCCAGTGCTGCAGGGTAACCAGCAAGAAAATTCGGCGGCGGTTTCGGGCGCATGGCGGCATATCATGGTTGTCAGAAGGCGGGATTTTACCGGATGTCACCCGCCGCGCCAGTTATCGGTGGTATGACTACGGGAGCGGGTCAAACGGCTGCTTTCTGGAAACGCGAACTGCCGCTTGCGACACAAAGCCGTCATTCATCTTAGGAAGGAATTCGAGCCAAGCCACCTTAATCAATGGGGATAACATGACGAGTGTTTGCAATTAAGTTAGAGTATCGGCCACCGGTACTAAAAAACAGTTCACCAAAAAACGTTATATTTATTTCGTTGGAGGAAACAATGCCTACAAAAGCACCCGCTGGCCTAGGAAGAAAAAGACCACAACTCGACATCCCGCTTGAACGTCTGCACTTGGATGTCAAGAACCCTCGCCTGCCAGAAGAGGCTCAGAACAGGCCTGAGAACGAAGTTCTAGTCCACTTGTTCGATCACTTCGATCTTGAGGAAATATCTGATTCGATGGTTCGCAATGGATATTTTGATGAGGAGCCTCTTGTTGCCGTACCGAAGTCGCTGCCGAAGCACTTACAAGGCAAGTTAATAAACTACAATTCTCCAGAATTCATCAAATACATCAACGCTAATGATACGGAATTCGTCGTAGCTGAGGGTAATAGAAGATTGGCAACCGCTAAGCTCTTAACTGACGCAGAGTTACGCCGCTCTTTAAAAATAGCAAGGTCGTGGACAACTCTATCCGAAGAAGTTGCTGATGATCTTTCTGTTCTGCCGGTCATTGTTTATAAAGAGCGCAATGACGTACTGCCCTACCTTGGTGTTCGTCATATCATCGGTAATAAAAAATGGGGCAGCTATGCCAAAGCCCGCTACATCAATGAAATGATGACAGAGTCCTACTCGGTTGATGATATTGAGAAAGAGTTAGGAGATAAAACACAGGCCATAAGAATAAGCGCAATTGCGTACAACCTTTTACGGCAAGCCAAAGAAGAACTTGATTATGGAATTGAAAATGCCAAAGAAGATTTTTCCCTACTGTTATTGGCGCTAGGTCAACGATCAGTAAAAAAATTCATGGGGTGGCAAACAGAAATTAAAGGGACACTCAAGAACCTCCCTCTGAGCAAGATTGATCTTGATATGCCTGTTGACGAGTCAAAACTGGACAATCTTCATTACTTGTTGTGCTGGCTTTTCGGTGAAGGCACCAAGATTACTCCTGCAATTCATGAGTCCAGAGACATCACCAACTACCTTAAAACTGTTTTAGACAGCGATCAGGCAACCGATCACCTGAAAAAAACTGGTGACTTAAAGGAGGCATACGAACTCACTGATGGCGAGGAAGCAATGGTAAAGAGGCTTCTACTAAATTCAAACCGATCCCTTGAACGCGCACTAAGTGTTGCGCATCGCCATAGAACCGAAGATGTGATTACAGCAGTCATTCGGTGCGACGAGACGCTAGCGCAACTCAAAAAATCTGTAATGGAGGAATAATGTTTGAATTGCCTGAAGTTGATGACGCACAACGTGTCGCCGACTGGGTTGAGTTGGCGTTAGCCCTAGAAGAGCGTGAAAGCATATCCAAAGCATGGCTGACCAGCATTATTGAACAGTCTGTTGGTGAACAACCAAGTGAAAATTTCTTGAGCGATATATGGCGAGTTCTCGGTGATCGAGCAAGCAGATATTGCCAACCAAGATTCTCTGTTGATTCAAATCTTATTCGTCGCATTGAAAGCACAGGGCCGATTGAGCCATACGTAGCCTGCCTATTATTTTCCCTATACAGCATTAACCAAAGGCGCAACGACCCTAAATTATTCGAGCGCCTTATTGCTATATGTATCGGGGAATATCTGGGTGGAGAATCCTACGTATTTGGCTGGCCAGTACTAGAGGACATACCTGCAAACATTGAATCGCGCGTGAAAGATGTCTGCACAAAAACAAGGGAAAAGTTTGCCGCAGCCCCTCAAAGCAGATACAAGGACCGAGGTGTAGATATTATTTCATGGAAGCCATTTCTTGAAAACACCTCCGAACACAGGTCGAATCAAATTGTTGTCCTCTCCCAATGTGCCATTGGGGGAGACTGGCGAAGCAAAACTGGGCAAATCCCTTTGGATGCGTGGAAGCAATATATTCATTGGGCTAATCAGCCAATCAAAGCTTTTGCAGTCCCGATGGTAATTCATGACGATCTCTGGCATGACATTTCAGTTGAAGCTGGTTTGCTGTTTGACCGCATTCGAATAGTGAACTATGTACCACTTACTTTCCCAGATATCGATCTGCTGGACGAAATAAGGGTGTGGATTGGTTCTGAGGTAGAGAATGCTAGGCTGCAATAAGAGCAGATTCACTCTCCGTAAAGCTCAATAGATATTCCTGAAGAAGTTGACGCGCAATAGCTTCAACAACATCCGCGTTAACGGCGTTGCCGAAGGCTTTAAAAGCTTTTGTTACTGGTGTCGGATGACACTTAAGTGAGCCAAGGCTTTGGAGATTCGCACACTCTTGAGGCGTCATATATCGCCGCTCCCAAGCGATGATTGGAACTTGCGTTGTGGTCATAGCAACAAGACTCGGCGCTGTTGTTGGGCGTTTCAACCTCACACCAGATGCGCGAAACTGAATAACATACTTCCAGATGTCCCTCTCCCCACCTTTGATATTCCATTCAAACTTTTGAAGGCTCGGGGGAAATTTAAGTATTTTGGGAAGCCAAGGATCAATCCATTTTTTATTGGCACTGTAAAACTCTCTATTCTGGCGAATGAAGTTCTGTTTCCACATAGGAAACTCACCCTCCTCTGTGCGTGCATAACTCGGCAAGGCAGCCATTCTCTGCTGTGGCTTTACATCCCTTAGCGCTATTCCATGCGATCCTTTATAGCCAACGAGACCTCTACCTCCTCTTTGCCAAGGTGTTTTACCCTCGTAAGGGTAGTTTGCCCCGAACTCCATAGACCAAATTGGGAACGAAGGCAATACAACAGAGGGCGGAGCGCTATGAATAAAGTCATTCCAAACCTTAAGACACTCGGTAACTTGCAATGAAAGTGGCTTTGCATCATCAGGGTTGCCCTCTAACACATCGCATATGTTTAACTCGTGATTCTTTTTCTCTGGCCAGGAAAAATGCCTCAACCCATGTTTTGCTCCAACGATATAAACACGGTCTCTAATTTGAGGAACACCAAAGTGGTGGGGCGACAGTCTATGTTCATCCACATCATATTGAAGATTTTTTAGTTTCTCCAGAATGAGTTTGTATGTCTTGCCATTATTGTGTTTCAGCAAGTTAGGGACATTCTCTAAGAGAAAAAACGCTGGTCGCTTAGCGGCAATTATTTCAGCAACATATTGAAACAAATCACCCTGCTTATCACAACCGAAACCTAGTTGTTCGCCAGCTTTAGAAAATGGCTGGCAAGGAAAACCCGCGCATAGCACGTCGTGATTAGGGACTGAAGTTGGGGAGATGAGCTTCAAATCGCCACTTGGAGTTAAACCAAAATTTTCTTTATATACGGCCTGAAGAACAGGATCAATTTCTGAGGCAAAGACACACTGCCCACCAAGATGTGACAACGCTACGTGAAATCCACCCACTCCAGCAAAGAGATCCACAAATCTAAATTTATATTTACTATATTTGTCTCGCATGGTTCAAATGGCCAGTGTCAATCAATACATTAACTTTGTAATTGTAGAATAATCAAATAAATTTGGCTCGAATTGATCCTTCACCGCACAGTATACCGAGGATGAAATATGCCGGAGTCGATTTGTTTTTGCTACCTACAAATCGAGCGACCGCTTCTGGCACATTGCTGCCCGTCGCAACAGCCGGCTATTTCTGCGTGAAGAATCAAATTTAACGGGGGGCTTGAGCTTGTTGCAGATACAACTGCTCCACCCTCTTGCGCGCCCACGGTGTTTTGCGCAAAAACTTCAGGCTGGATTTGATGCTGGGATCGTGAGTGAAGCAGCGCACTGGCACAGCGGCAGCCATTGCTTCCCAGCCCATGCTCTCGGATAGGAAGGTGACGATGGCTTCGAGGGTGATGCCGTCCAGGCTGGGAGGGTTCGCTGGTTTTTTAATGGTATCCATGTTTTGTTTTGCAAGTGATAGCCTGTTGGCTGAGTGTGGTCAGCTAATTTGATGGCATGATGTTCACGTTCGGTGATGGTTGGTACGACAAGAATTTCAAGCAAAACGGCGTCAGTTTGTTACTGACGCCGTTTGTTATTAAGTGATGCCGATGATC
>Ga0209211_10012103_pt1 | contig 10907 bp, 8 predicted proteins | sample RifGroA2_FD_183992 | JGI IMG/M metagenome (GOLD analysis project Ga0209211, IMG submission 183992) | Groundwater microbial communities from Rifle, Colorado, USA - Groundwater A2 (SPAdes) (version 2) | ecosystem: Environmental > Aquatic > Deep subsurface > Groundwater | place: Rifle, Colorado...
GCAATCCGCTATCGTACCGTGAATGGATCGTCGATGGATGCCTGCTGGATGGCGCGCGCGAACTTCTCTTCGCTATCTGCGTAGATGGTGTAGAGCTTGTCGCCGACCGTCACAGCATGCCCTACCTTTGTGAAGAGCAGAAGGCCGGCGTTCGGCGTCGCGGGAGCACCAGCGGCGTGGGCGATGCGCGCAACGCTCAGGTTATCGATGGACACGATGGTTCCTGTACGCTGCGCGAGCACATCGTGCGTGAGCCGCCCTAAAGGGGGAAGCTCCTTACGGCCCTGCGCATCGATTATCTCGTTGAACTTGCGTAGCGCCCGGCCGCTCTTGATGGCGTCGGCGGCCATAGATTCTCCCTTCCCTTTCGGCGCTGTACCGACGAATTCGAGCATCATGCCTGCAAGATGGACCGCTTTGTCGCGCAGGTCATTCGGCGCCGCCGCGTCGTTCTTCAGCACGGCAAGGACATCGTACGCTTCGAGGAGCGGTCCCACGCCGTTGCCGATAGGCTGGCTGCCGTCGGTCATGAGCACGAGTATCTTGAGCTTGAGCTCGGTCGCTATCGCCTGGAACTGCCGCTTGAGCTCTTTCGCGCGATCGAGCGTCTCGACTTTCGCGCCTTGGCCGTACGGTATATCGATGAGCACGTGCGTCGGCGAGACGCTCGCCTTGATGGCCATCACGCTCGCGAGCATGAGCTCCGATACATCGATGGAGAGCGGCCGTTCGATGCGGATGAGACGGTCGTCCGCCGGCGCGAGATTGATCCCGCCGCCCCAGACGATGCACGCGCCGGCCGATCCCACGACGCTGCGCATCTTGTCGATGGTGAGCGATACGTCCGCGAAGACCTCCATGGTGTCGGCGGTCCCCGCAGGGCTCGTGATGGCTCGGCTGCTCGTCTTCGGGATAGTGATGCCGAAGCTCGCCATGATGGGGACTGTGAGCAGCGTCGTCCGGTTCCCGGGGACTCCGCCGATGCAGTGCTTGTCGATGACAAGAGGGCGTGTCGGCGAGCCGAAATGGAGCGTGCTCCCTGTCGCTATCATCGCTTTCGTGAGCGCCACCGTCTCGTCGAACGCGAGCGGGTGCATGGTGCATGCCGCGACGAAATACGCGAGCTCCACGTCGGTGAGCTCCCGGCTCACGATATCCTTCACTATCGCATGATGCTCGTCGTAGGAGAGCTTCTTGCCTTCCATCTTCTTCTTGATGAGATTGATGCACTCCGCACGCGGCGCGGCGAGCACCTCGACGATCATCCCCGAACGCGCATCGAGCGCCCGTTCGGTCTCGACGAAAAGTCCTATCTCGTCGTCGTGGAGAATGTACCCGTTGTGCGCCGCGTTCGTGGTCGCGATGATGGGCGTGCCGCCTTGCATGGAGAGGAGAACCCGGTCGCCCGTGCGTAGATCGTTCGCCCGCATCGCGTCCTTGCCGAGGAGCACCACGAGCGACCCTTCGGTCGCTATGCCGAGAAGCCTCGCTTTGAGTCGGAATTGCATTGCGCTTAACACCTATATGATTCGACCACTATACGCATTGACACCCACATACATAATCCATATACGCATACAACTGATCCATGTAAGCAATCAACTGAGACGAAATGACTGCGCATGACTGCGTGCTCGAGCGTCATTCATCATGCTCTTCGGAGTGATCGTGATGTTCATCAGGATGGACGACACCAGAACGGTTCTCGTCGGATTGCGAGGGAGTATGCCCGCCGTGACCATCATCGCCGCCGCCACCCTCATGCTCCCGGGGATCGAACGCGTGCTGGTGCTCCTCGAGATACTGCACGTTCGGCCCTTCTTCGTACACGCGCAGCGAGCTCGAAGTCCCATCAGGATTCACATCCACCTGTTCACCGACTTTCGGCGCGTACACCGCGCACCAGCCGAGACCGGTCGCCCAATCGTTGATAGCTTTGATATTCTCAGGGTTACCGTGGTTGAGGATAAGGATGCGTGGCCGCACAGCAGTCACAGTCTCCTTGATATCGGCGCTGCTCAAGTGCCCTGAGAAATCAAAACGCTCCACATCGCAGCGCACCTTCGTGCGATAGCCGCCGATGTACGCCATCTTGTCATTATCGAGCAAATAGCCGTTCGTACCCTTGACCTGGTAACCGGTAAGGAGCACGGCAGACTTCTCATCGGTCCACATGTGCTCGAGATAATGGATGGCGGGACCGCCCTGGAGCATACCGCTCGTGCTGATGAAGATGCCGGGTTGCTCGGCGACGGCGCTACGATGCTCATCGCTCGTTATGAACTGCACCTTGGAGAAGAGCCGCGCAAGGAGCTCTCGGCTGCGCACATACTGGCTATCGCCATCCATGACCGCGCGCGTCACCTTCTTCGCCATACCGTCCATATAGATAGGGACTGGCCAATCGCGCTCCGCGAGCATGATGAGTATCTCCTGCGCACGACCGACAGCGAACACAGGAATGAGGACGCGACCGCCGGCTTTCGTCACCGCGTCCACCCTATTGAGGAATTCAACCTGGAGTTTGTCACGGTCAGGCAGGTCGCGCGCGCCGTATGTGCACTCAGTGATGAGGACATCGACATGACCCCATGAGTGGGGATCCGCCGGCACCATAAGGTGCGTCGTGCGCGTATTGTAATCGCCAGTGTACAGGACGGAGAGGCCCTCGGCTTCGATCTTGATGGACGCACTCCCAGGGATATGGCCTGCGTTGTAGAACGTGTGCTTGATAGTGCGGAACGGCTGCGTCTGGTTGAAGCGCACACCGGCCATATGGGTCGCTACCTCCTTGAGGTCCACATTGTTGAACGCCTCGTGCAAGTGCTTGATGCGCGCGATCTTATGGCTGTCCTTGAGGAGTATCTGGGCTATAGTCTTCGTCTCGGTGCAGCAGTAGATAGGACAGAGCATACGATAATGCTCGAAGAACGGCAGACCACCGGAGTGGTCGAGGTGCGCATGCGTGAGGAAGACGCCATCGAGCTCCTTGACATCGAAGAACTTCGCAGGATAATCGAACCCCGCCTCATGGAATTTCAGGCCGCAATCGAGGATGTACCTATCGCCCGTCGTACGCAACTCGATGCAGGAACGTCCCACCTCCTGCGCTCCACCATGGAAAATCAATTGCATACGCTCACCTCGAAGGACCGTCAGAGACGGCTATATCTCTACGGACAGAAAACCGCGACGGGAGATATTTAAAGATGTCGGGAAGAGCTGCTCTTAGGTAATAGAGGTTTTTGTTGTGGCCTTGGCGTGCAAGCAGGAGCCGAGATGGCCGCAGCCCTCGGCGACGTATAAGGACGACGTCATATATGCGCCGCCACAACAAACAAGAATTGGTTATTTGCCCAAGAGCCGGGACGAGCACTGTAGAATTAGGTGCGCAGAAAAAACATAGAACAAAAGCTGCCTGCCACAGTGGAGCGGACCTAAGGGCGCCGTGTCGGATCCGGCCAACAGGCCGGGGGAACCGACGGCAACACGGCGCCCGAGACCGGTTCGAGAGTACGCTCTCCGCGGCAGGAAAAAAGCTATGAGTCAGATATCTCACGCGCCGAGCCGGGTACCAATCGTCGCCGCGGCGGACATACTCTCGGATTCGGTCTCGCCGCTCACAGTTGCGCACGGGAATGAAATTCCCGGCGCAAAGGAATCATAGATTCCTTGCGCGAGAATTCATGATTGAATTCTCAGCGCCCCGAAAACTTCGTTTTCAAGGGCTTCGGCTATTGCCTCGCAAGTTCGCGGCTCAGGACTCATGCCAAGGCGGCGACGATCCACACTAATCCATCCGTTTACGCGGTAGAATTCAACCGTTTTTTCCGCATAACAACGGAATATCTCCGGAAAAATGCTCGATAGCCATCTAAAGAGTGGCGCGCTCACCATGGCATGGCACGCGACAACCCACACCACGGCAGCATCACCGATCTTGCGCGCAAGAAGAGACCGGCGAACACAAGCGCCGATACAAACATCAGTACAGCGATCCACGACATCATCTACGGTATAATGGTAGTGAGCTTCATAACGACAATCTTGATCACAACAGTCTCGATCAGCGCGGCGCAAACATCGGCGTTGGCCTGGTCGGAGATACTCTTCAACCCGCAAGGGGACGACAACAACAAGGAGTTCATCGAGCTCATCGCCGGCGAAGGAGAATCGGCATCGCTTGAGAACTGCACGATACGCGACAGCGCAAGCAGCGACACGCTCACGTTGCTGCGAAGCGGAAGCGCGGACAACCAGTACATCCTCATAGTAGAAGACGGCAGCATCCACCTCGACAGCCCATCAGCGACAGACAGCACCATCTACACCGCAGGAAGCGCCATCGGCAACGGCCTCGGCAACACCTACGAGACCCTGACCATCATGTGCGGATCAGAAGCGCTGCTCTACACTTCGTACAACACAAGCGATATCGCGGGATACGCTGACGGCCCTGACGGCCTATCGATACTAATGGACGACGGGGCATGGACGACAGGAACGGAAGGCGGGACACCCGGCGCTGCGGAAAACGCACCGGACCATCCAACCGACGGAAATACGACGGGAGAGAACGGCACGTCCGACGATTCACATTCTCCACCCCCTAGCGGCGCAGACGCCGAGCCCCACGGCGATGACGCGGACGGCGCCGCATGCAACGAGAGCCTGCAGCTCCTACTCGGCGCGACGAAAGCCCCGGAAGGGGCACAGGTGAGCTTCCTCCTGCTATCGCCCGGCTACGCGAATTTCGAGGCGCGAAGCGCCGAAGGGACTGTCATCGCCGCTGGCGATAATCTCCGCGGGGCGAGGCATTCTATTATTGCGCTCAACACAAGCTCCATACGCCTCTCGGCATGGGGCGTGGTGTGCGGAGCGCACCAACGCATGAGCCGGACCATCACGGTAGAACGCGACCGATCGGCCGACATGACAGCGATAGCGCCTATCGCCGTGATAGGTGTCGCGCCGCCGGAACCACTTGCTGCGCCGCCACCACAGACTGTTATAGATGCCGGCGATGCGACCGCGAGCAAGGACGGGACGGACGATACTGACGACACCGAGAAAGACGATATCGTCGGCATAGCCACTAATGACCTGGACGATGCGGCAGATATCGCAAGCGCATCGCGCACGAAGACATCACAAGATACTCCGGATGCGCAGAACGGCCGCATCGTGCCGACCGGCGCGGTAGTGCTTGACAAGAACACCGTCGCCGTGCCTGCCATCGCGCTCTTTGGCATAGTCACAGTGATAGTGAGCGCGGTAGTCTTCTTGCGCGTGTCGCGCGCGGAACAAAAATCGAACGATGAGAGCAAGGACAGCAACGCACATGAATAATCTGTGTGAATGAACCCGTGCGCGACCATTCCGCACGGGACGGACTGTCGCAGAGTCTAAACTCTCGGCGCACGAAGAGCGTCTCTCATGCGCACGACATCGTGAAAGACGCCCGATTCCCAACGATCCACCAGGACGATGGCAATAACACGAAGAATCCGCTTTTAAAGATAGTGACGCGCATCGGGCATAAAGCCCGTCTGGAGACGCTATTGTATCAGAGGCAAAGTATATAAGGGCAGGCGTGGCTTCGCGGACACATGAAAGAGAGCCAAGTACGGGAACACATCAGCAAAGGATGGATACGCGCCATAGTCACGTTCGAGATAGTGGGGAAGCCCGCGAAACACGTCGAGGACTCGCTCACAGGATATATCGATAATATCAAGAAGGACGAGCGCATCATCGTGCTACGTGACGAACGCGAACGATCGCAGAAAGTGGATAACGGACTCTATAGCGCTATCAGCGAGATCGAGGCCATCTTCAAGAACCTCGAGACGCTCACCTGGCTCGCTATCAACTTCAGCCCCGCGAGCATAGAGATCATCGCGCCGGACGATTTCGATATACCGTCCCGCGACATCACGAACTGGCTCAACGACCTGCTCGCCAACCTGCACGAGGTCAGCGGCACGATGCGGGCGCACAAGAACTCCGCCGACCACCTCACCGTCGCAGTCAACCAGCTCATACAGAACTCGGTGCTCCTCGCCACACGACAAGGACCAAAGACCGCACAGGAGATCGGCGACGCGATAGGAGTGGGATCTGAACAGCTAGCGCCATTCTTGCAGCACTTGCGCGAGAAAGGGCGGATCATGGAGAACAAAGGACTATACTCATTTGTCCCGCCGGGCGCGGTAGCGCTCAAGCAACAATCCATGACGATACAGAACAACACATCGCCGCAGACGCAGAAAAAAGATGCGAAATCGGCGAAGAAGAAGAAACGATGACGATTGTATAAATTGTGCTGTCTAGACACGTGTGAGAATTGAGTGGTGCGCATGGAAACGAAGAACCGCAGGCAAGAGGCAAAACATCCTCCGCACAAAGCAGAGGTCCCTTCCGCGCACAACCATCCAGACGCAATCACATCCGAAACGAAGAATCCTCAACAGACGATCACACCGAACAAGAAAGGACGTGTTGGCCCAAGTCCGAAACTCCAGATAGAGGCGCTTCTTTTCTCGAGCGGGAAGACGATGAGCGAAGAGTCGCTCGCTGAGCTGTCAAAACTGGACCCTCGCACCGTCAAACGCGCACTAAACGATCTGCAGAGAGAGTACGGAGAAAGAGACAGCGCCATCACCATCTACAACGACCCTACAGGTTGGAAGATGATGGTGCGCGAACTCTACGTCTCGACCGTCAAGAACATCGTCGCCGACACCGAACTCACACGCGCGTGCATGGAGACGCTCGCGGTGATCGCGTACAAGTACCCGAAAGTATTGCAATCCGAGGTCATCGACATCCGCGGCTCTGGCGCGTACGAACACATGTCCGAACTCGAACGCCTCGGCTTCATCAACAGGTCATCCGAAGGGCGCAGTTACGCCGTGAAACTCACCGACAAATTCTTCAGCTATTTCGACGTCGCAGGAGGAAAAGACATCCGCGAGGTCTTCAAGAACGTGAAGGTGCCCAAGCGTGTGGCGATCGACGCGCAGAAGACGCTCGGCGACCTCCAGATCATCAACATAACAAAAAAGCCCGAGAATGCTGACGGATCGCACGACGACAAAGTGAGCGGCATGGAAGTGGTCGATGTGCCGCCTCCGAGCGCTGCTCCGGCGAACGCGGCACCTGCAGATGAGAACGATGCGAGTGATGGCACCGGAACGCAGACCGAAGAGGGAGCGCAAGACGCGAGCGCGCATAGCGAATTCCTCGATGACCTCGACAGACGCATAGCGGCCATCGGCGAACGCAACACCGCGAACGAGAACGACGAGTCTCTACGGCGCAGACCACTGCCTGGAGCAGAGACTCCAACAGAGGGGGATAACCCTGACGCCGCAGGTTCTGAAGAATCTTTGCAAGAAGAGACTGACGAGAAGAAAGAGTAGAAAGAGTAGACGTCCATTCGTCACTGCCGGTTGACAAGATATCTATTTTAAGCGTCTATTATACAGTGCAATTGGGGCGATATACATGTCAAGACTCGATGAACTCACACGACAGCAAGAAGAAGCACAGAAGTTATCAAGCAAAGTGCAAGCGGAATTCGACGCCTATCGCAAAGAGATCGCAAGCGGAAAAGAGACCACGGGAGATGTGCTGAAGGATTTCTGCATCGTCCACTATGTAGGCCCAGCGCACGAAGCGGACCTACGTGCTATCACCGACCTCATTGGAAAATCTACCGAAGAACCGGTACTAGTTGTGACAAAATTCTCGTATATGCGAGATGCGCAGATGTGCCACGGTTTCGGAGCGCCCTCTGAATACCAAACATACCAGACAACGCTCTTGCGTGTCGCATTACCACAGACGCCAGTATGGAGCGCGAAAGGGATGACAATACCAGGAACACGTTACGCGTACGCATGCGACGAGACCAACACAACAATCTTCGACTCACCCTTCGTGAATGTTGACACCTGGAGCACTTATCAATCGCCACTCATACTCACCGCTTCCGAACTGCTCGACAATTACGCCCAATGGCGAGTAGAAAGCAAAATTCCTCGAACAGATCTGCCGGAAGCATTCTGGACTGCATTCAGGGAAGGACCTGACTACGTGATGAGCGAACGTCCCCGTTGTTCCACAGGCATCGCGGTGGGAGTCGATCACGCGAGAAAGACATTCGGACCGATAATGGCCACAGCGCCAGAACTCGAGAGAGCAGTCCGCCACATCAAGAAAGGGTAACTGCACGATAGTCACGGGTGCCAGATCAGCCATGGGGGAATTGGGGTACTCCGGACGTCACCAGAGAATCCCGAAACAAGAGACGAAGGAGTAGTTGGCGATTTTTCCCGATAAATATACAAAGTTGGAGTGCCTTCTCCCATCAACAAAGTTGCTCGTCATCACTAACATGCTCTTCCAGCACATCTCAGCTCAGGGCGTCTTTCATTAGGAGGAGGCAGCCGGCGCTTCCGCTATTCTACACGCGGTTAATTGAGTGTCGAGAAGATTACCAGATATACTCCGATACAAAACAGAAATGTTCCGTATGTCTCATCGATACGCACTTGAAGACCGTCGCACCCCGATGGCCGTACGACAACAGTACCAATGCATCCTAGTGAAGATCTCGACAGAGGATTGCTCTTGAAAATACTCCATCAAGACATCAGGATACTACGTTCACGCTGGTCATCGAGCACACTAAACTGATTGATATTAGGGCACTCATCAATATCACCGCCAGCACCACCCTTGTGTGGAGCGCAAACAAACTCACACCAATGAACGTTCTACTGCATGAATGACGAGAATCTCTGCAGATGAACTATCATCACGTGCCTTTCCAGAGCAGTTCAAAGTATTCAAGGAAGCTTTTCGCCACATCTGCAGATTTAATGTGAACGGCGCTAATTCTTTTTCCGAACATAATAATTATAGCCCTATCTCTATAGATATTAATTGCGACAGGGGACGTGTGTTGGATATAGCGAACCGATGTTCCAGCGTAATTTTTGTATGCTTTCTCAACAGTCGCTTTTTGTCCAACACTATAGAGCATCTTAGTTTTTATCCCCTTGTGCTCTCGCATAGAATGTATCTTTTGGAAGAAAGAAACAATCCCCGGTTCATTGCTACCCAGAGTCCCGCCGATGACATAGCACGTATCATTTCGTTTCAGAAGTTCGACTTGCTCACGAAAAATAATGTCGAGACCCCTTAGACCGAACAGCAATTCCACCTCTTGATCCGACTTCGCTTCACCATACAGATCCAGAAGCCCGGGGAGAATAGTTTTTACTTGCCGCTCGACATCTACGATACGCTGCTTTTCCTCATCGACATAATTGAGTATCTGATTGGGGTGCAGAGGCTTGAAGTGTTTGATATTATTCTGCGAATAGATCGCAACAAGCCCTTTCGTCTGGAGCTTATCGAGTATCTCGTAGACTTTCGAACCAGCAATTTGCGATCGCGTGACGATATTGTTTCTTGTAGCGTCTCCAAGCTCTAATAGCGCCAAATAGACTTTGATTTCGGAGTCCGTAAGCCCTATTTCTTTGAGAATGGAAGCGTCCATAAGTCCCCCCATAGGGGGACCTACATTTTAAGTATTTGTTATCCCTAATAAGAAGTAATGCGTGGGTGAAAACATGACGTTCGGACAATACATCAAGAACATTGGAACGACGATGAAATATCCACTCATCTACACAGCGGCGTTCGACACGCTTACGAGCTCGATCATCGCACTCCAAACCGGTAGCATCGAGGAAGGGGCGAAAGCTGAAGTGTACGGTTTGCCGTTCTTCCTCGCTGTGAACACTGGCGTTGCGAAAGGCACCGAGTACATGATGAGGAAATTCGGGAAGAAAGGAGCATATACGTTCAGCCTCGGCATAAGCGCGGCGTTCTACACCTACGCTCGCATCATCGGCGATCACGACCCGATGTACGCGACACTCGCAAGCACCGCACTCGGGTTATCTCTGACGCGGGTACAAGCGTCCGACTTGGAGAAGAAGCTTCTGAACGAGAAGCAAGAGAGCGCACGATCGTAGACAAGATGGAGAGGCTGCCGGCGCTTCCGCTATTCTACACGCGCTTCTCTTTTTTCTTCTTTTCTATTCATTCTCCGATGTGTCAACCACTCCATCTCAGGCATAGTCAACTACCCATTCTCGTAAGTCGTCAACTACTCCGTATTCGTCGTCTTTCGCTGCGGCGAATGCACTCGCGGGTTGTCTCGGAGCTCGCAAGATTGCTCGGCACCGCCTCGCAATACGGAGGAAACAACTGTTTCCTCGTACCAGGATTCGCCATGCGAATCCTCGGTACTCGCCCCTCGAAAGGTACGCCAAGGCAGCGATTACTCTTTCCGGATATCTTCCGACGATATCCTGCCTGACGATGCCTTAAAATACCCCGCCGATACCCGCGTATGCATGGAGACCAAGATCCCGTCCGGCACGGCAGTCATCGACTTGTTGCTCGACGGCGGCTATGAAAAAGATAGCGTGACTTGCATCTACGGCCCACCAGGCTCGGGGAAGACGAACCTCACGCTCCTATGCATGGTCAACAGCGTCCTCGCATCGAAGAAAAAAGCGGTGTACGTCGACACGGAGGGCAACTTCTCCATCGCGCGCTTCAAGCAGATATGCCCCGACGCGCACAAAGAGGCGCTCGACCATGTCATCTTCCTCAAACCCGTGACGTTCCAGGACCAGGCGAAAGCCATCGCGAAGCTCCACACCATAGCAGACGAGAGGAAGATAGGGATCATCATCGTGGATAGCATGGCGATGCTCTACCGTCTCGAATTCGCGAAAGGACGCGATTCCCTCGATATCAACCGCGAGCTCAGCCTCCAGCTCGCGCACCTCACGGAGATCGCCCGGCGCAAAGGGATACCC
>Ga0209211_10012108_pt1 | contig 10904 bp, 17 predicted proteins | sample RifGroA2_FD_183992 | JGI IMG/M metagenome (GOLD analysis project Ga0209211, IMG submission 183992) | Groundwater microbial communities from Rifle, Colorado, USA - Groundwater A2 (SPAdes) (version 2) | ecosystem: Environmental > Aquatic > Deep subsurface > Groundwater | place: Rifle, Colorado...
GATCCCCTCGTCCTTAAAGGCGCTTCTCGCGTGGCCCAGCAGCAGTGTTGTCTTGCCAAACTGAGATAGGTCATCTTCCCATATGGGTTTGATATTCTTATAAAATCTCCATTGGTCGCCTTCCAGGTAGGCGCATCCCCAGCCATGACCTTGAAATTCTTTGCTGCCCCTGGAAATTTCAGCTAACCCTTTTAACTGCTCGGGGATGCTAAATTCCCCGGCAGCTCTTACCAAAAGAAGCCGGCACATAACTAGACAGGATGCAATCCCGGAAATTCCAGACCTTCGCCCTCTTCATACCCGTGCATGATATTGAAGGCCTGGACCGCCTGCCCCGCCGCGCCTTTCATCAAGTTATCGATGGCGCTTATGACAACCAGCCGGTTGGATTTCTCATCTTTTGTGAAGCCGATATCGCAGTAATTTGTCCCGGTCAGCAATTTTGGTTCCGGATACCTGTAGATCCCCTCGTTGTCTTTCACGATTCTGATAAAGGGCTCGTTGTTATAGGCCTGCCGATAGACTTTCCAAATATCCTTTTCCTCAAGGTTTTCCTTCAGGAATAGGTGAGAAGTGGCCAACGCCCCCCGGACCATCTCTATCGAAGTGACGGAAAAATGAATCCGTATGGGATCACCAAAACTCAGTTCTTGAAGGATCTCCGCGCTATGCCTGTGTCCGGCGGGCATAAAGGACCGCACCGCGCCGCTTCTCTCGGGATGATGGGACGCCGGGCTTGGAGAGTTCCCCCCCTCGCTCGATCCCACTTTCACTTCAACGACTGTTCTATCCGCCTCAACCAGACCTTGCTTAAAGAAAGGATATACTCCAAGTATGGTTACCGTCGCGTTACAACCGGCGCTGGAAATAAAATTGGCATGTTTCATCTCTTGCCTGTGCAATTCCGGTATGCCATAGACAAATTCCTTGAGCATTTCCGGGCACGCATGAGGTTTGCGGTACCATTCTTCATAATCCGTTTCTCGATTCAGTCTGAAATCCGCGCTTAGGTCTATTATCCTGGGGGCGATCTTTTTAAATTCCCTCATTTTCTCCATGGATTCCCCATGCGGCAGCGACAAAAACAGCACATCGCACGGGCGCAGATCTGCCAATTTAGAAAACTGCAACTGCGTTCTTTTGCGCAGGTTGGGATGAGTTTTGAAAACGAATTTTCCCGCCAGGCTTTGCGAGGTAACTTGGGTGACTTCCACCTTCGGATGAAACAGCAGCAGTCTAAGTAATTCCCCGCCAACGTAGCCTGAAGCCCCGGCGATGGAGACTTGAACTCTATCCATGACCCGGACCTTGAGCGGCCTGAAGCACGTAATCCACGATCAAGCGAGGAATATTGACTCCCGTGGTTTCGATGCTGTTTCTGAATTCCATCGTATAATTCACTTCGTTGACCAGGAGCCCGCGCTCCGTCTCAAAGAGATCAATGGCCACCACCCCGCCACCTACCGCCCGGGCCGCCTTTACGGAAAGCTCTTTTAATTCTTCCGTCAGGGGACAGTTCTGCGCGGCCCCGCCCCTGGCGGTGTTGGTAATCCAGTGCTCCGATGTCCGATAAATCGCCCCGATGCATTGGTCCCCGATAACGAAGCTTCTTATATCCCGCCCGTGTTTTTCGATATATTTCTGTAGGTAGAATATCGAGTGATGGTAAGTGCCCAGGGTGGCCTTATGTTCCAGTACGGTTTCTGCAGCGTCCCTGTCGTTGACTTTGGATAGCAGCCTCCCCCACGAACCGACTGCCGGTTTCAATACCACGGGATAGCCCATCTCCTCTATCGCCTGCAAGGTGGATTCTTCTGTAAAGGCAATGCGCACTTCCGGTTGTGGAACGCCGCGCTCTTGCAAGTGAATAGAGGTCAGGATTTTATCGCCGCAGATGGCTGCTACCTGTGAGGAGTTGACGCACTTTAATCCTGCGCTTTCAAACAGCCGCAAGGCATGGAGCGCTCTCGAGTGATTGATGCACCGCTCTAAAACCACGTCATAATCAAATTTATCTTTGCCCAGGTTATAGATGAGTTTCCTATCATCAACCATTTCCAGATGGACTTTATCCCTGGCTTGAAACTCTTTTATCAAGAGCTTCTCCTCAGGGCGGATAACGGAATGCAAGAAGCCTACTCTGATCATTATTCTCCCCAGTCCTCCTCTTCTTTCGGCGCCTCGGCAACGGTAAACGGATCGACGCCGGTTACTTCCAGCTCCGTGCCGCATTCAGCACAGGCAATTAATTCCCCCTGAACCGTGTCTTCCCCTAATTTAACGCTTCCTCCGCAAACCGGACACTCAACCATTTTGTCCTCCTATGGAGCTTCGTTAAAGCTTTCTCCTTGTTCCCTTTTTTTGTTTTCGATTTCAGGTTTGGATCAAAAGGAGCTTGCGATAGGGCATAAGATACCTTTTCTCTTTACCCACCTCAAGCGCCCACGAATGGTCCTTTTATTAATCAAGAGCAGGCCACCCCCTTTACGTCCAAGTTGCGCACACGCCGATTCAACTCTCCGCAGCAGTGGCAGATCCAGAAGTCCGAATACTGTTTTGCCACGGAACATTCTTCACAAACCTGACAAGGGCGATGGCGGCAGTCGTCGCAAGGGACGCTCCCCGTCCGTACCGGAGCCAACTTATCCTTTGGCCGTATTGCTTCCGCCGAACTCGGTTCGATCAGAGCAAAACGTTTGTGGGCCCCCGGTTTGTATACCTGTGCCATCCGCTGGATCTTGCCGTCGAGCACATCGACAGCCTCAGGGGCAAGTCGCCGGACGCTCATGCGGTCATCGTGGACCCATTGGAGCACAATAGCTATCTAACTCTGAACAAATATTGAAAAGGTTCATCGCGCGGGATCTCATCAAGCGGCAAAGTGCGATCTCGATTGGCATATTCTACAATGCTCCTATTAAATGTTTCTTCTTGGTTTACGTCTTATCGACTTCAGGCCCATTCCCACCTAAGTCGGTAGCGATTTCGCGGAACTGTTCGAGGGCGGCTCCGAGGTCGTCGACGGTCACGGATATTTCCAGCGATTCATCGTTGCTCAGAAAAGACTCCCGGCCCCTTTTTCTCCTCGACCTCCTCCAGCGCCTCCGCCGGCAATCCCTCCCACTCTCGCCAGAGCCTCGGTTTTGCTGCCATATGCGTCTCCTTATACCTGAAACATGCCGCTATTCTACCTCAAACTACACCGCTCCCCAAATCTCGTCCACCTCCGGACATTTTCGTATTTGCGGAATTGCGCAATTGAGCAATTGAGCAAACAGGACAAGTTCACCGACGAGAGTTTCGGAATTGCGAAAACGTAAAAGTCGGAAGTGATAGATGAAATTCAAGGTCCAAGACCTGACCCCGCATCCACGGACGGGCGGCGTGATCACGCCGCCACGATGTCCACCCGGGCCGCGTAGCCGAGTTGCCGGAGCAACTGCTCGCAGTCCTCCCACGTCAAACCGAACGCACGCACGTCGGCCACACCGAGTCGCGACACGACGCCAGACACCGCAGCCGTTTCGTTGTCCGCAAATTCTCCCTCCATCATCGCCTTTTCCGCCCAGTCCACCAATTCCGCAAGGGAAATTTCGTGGCGCAAGTAGGCCGCAATCTTGTTCGCTACGGTCTGTTTTGTAATAGCCATCATTTATATCCTACACTTTCTGGTGGCCCTTATCCACCGGGTATTTTTCGTGCACTTCGACTAGCTTCCCTTGATCGTCGTAGATCTCCTGCCAAAAGCGCCGGGGCGATTCCTGCGCGTCCACCTCCTTGAGGTAACGTGCCCACCAGCCCAGCCGGCCTGACACATCCAGCCAGTAGCGCCGTCCGCCTCCGGGCAACTCGTCCCAGTGGCCGAACTTCTTCTCATTCTGCGTGCGGGTGTTCATTTTTACTGGTTCTCTGCGCCCGAGTCGGTAGCGATTTCGCGGAATCGTTCAAGGGCGGCTTCGAGGTCGTCGACGGTCACGGATATTTCCAGCGATTCATCGTTGCTCAGAAAAGACTCCCGACCCCTTTTTCTCCTCGAAATGCTCCACAATGTCTTGCGCGATGAGCTTCAAGCGTTTCTCCGCTCCGACGACGGCTTCGAGCTGCGCCCACTTCGACTTGAGTTTCTCTTTCCGCTCTACCTCCTCGCCCTCGGTCGCCTCCTCGAAGTCCGGGTCTATCTTGGGCCGCTCCGACTCTTTGAGTTCAAGCTTTGCCAAACGGCTCTCGTAATAGATCGGCACGGTCGCCTTGTCCGCGACGGCGCGCTGGATGTCATAGACGCTGATGTACTCCCCGAAGACCGCGCGGGTGTTCTTGTCCGTAAGTTCGATCGGCGTTCCGGTGAACCCGATGAAAGAGGCGTTCGGCAAGGCTTCGCGCATGTGACTCGCAAAGCCGTCGATGAAGTCGTACTGGCTGCGATGGGCTTCGTCGGCAATGACCACAATGTTGCGCCGATCTGACAGCAGCGGGTGCCGATCTCCTTTCTCTTCCGGAAGGAACTTCTGAATCGTAGTGAAGACCACTCCGCCCGCGTTGACTTTGAGTTTCGCCCGCAGGTCGGCGCGGCTCTCTGCTTGCACCGGCGGCTGCCGCAGCAGTTCCTGACAACGCGAGAACGTTCCGAAGAGCTGATCGTCCAAATCATTTCGATCCGTGAGAAGCACGAGCGTCGGGTTTGCCATTTCTGGTTCTAAGATCACCCGCCCAGCGTAGAAGGCCATGGTCAAGCTCTTTCCCGACCCTTGCGTGTGCCAGACTACACCGGCACGGCGGTCGCCTGGCTTCCCGCCCGGCTGTCGTGACGCCTTGTATCCACCAGCAATTTCTCCGACCCGGTCAGCTCCTCGCATGCGCGCTGCGCGCAGTGTCTCTTGGACCGCCACGTTAACTGCGTGGAACTGGTGATAGCCCGCCATTTTCTTTGCAACGGCTCCACCACCGGAATCCTCGAAGACGACAAAGTAGCGAACAAGGTCGAGAAGGCGCCGCTTATCGAAGACACCTTGGATAATGACTTGGAGTTCTGGAAGGTGCGTGTCGGCGAGAGTTTCGCCGGTAATCGTGCGCCAGGGCTTAAACCACTCCCAGCCCGCGCCAAGCGAGCCGATCCTGGCTTGAACTCCGTCGGAGATCAACAACGCCTCGTTGTATGCGAGTAATGACGGGATCTCGGCCTGGTAAGTCTGTAACTGTTGAAAGGCGTTCCAGACGGTCGCATCTTCATTGGCGGCATTTTTAAGCTCAATAACACCAAGCGGAAGGCCGTTTACGAAAATGACAACATCCGGCCGGCGGTTGTGCTTGTTCTCGACAACGGTGAACTGATTGACGGCGAGCCACTCGTTGTTGTCCGGATTGTCGAAATCGAGCAGCTGCGCCTGCGCGCCACGAATCGATCCATCGGTCCGATATTCCACCGTGACTCCGTCCACAAGGAGCTGATGAAAGGCTCGGTTCCGCCCGTCAAGCGTTGATCCTTCAAGCCACGTGATTTTTCGGAACGCATCTTCGATCGCCTCCACGGGTAACGTCGGATTGAGTTTTGCCAGCGCCTGACGGAGGCGGCCCGCTAGCACGACCTGTCCGTAGTCGCTCCGCTCGGCAAAGATTTCCTCTGGCCCGATTTCAGGTCCGTACTTGACCGCATATCCGAGGCTCTCCAGCCACGCGAGGGCGGCGTCTTCGACTACGGATTCCGATAAAGCGGCTGTCACAGATTTGCACCTAAATGAGAAATACTAGATATTTCAGTCACTTATATCCTATCGACACGCACACGTCCGCTTAGCCACTAAATGAGGCTATGCCCAGAAAGGCACGTAGCGCGCATACCGTCTCGATGTGCTTTCTGGGTTGTCCAATTTGACCAGCCCCGCCTGCATGCTGTCCCGGATGATCCGCGACACGGTTTCGGCTTTCTCCTCAAGGAGCTTGAAACGCTCCCGAAGGCTTTGGTTCGACATCTTCTCGTTCATGACGTAACGCAGGCAGCAGTGCTGATAGCAAGCCCGGACCCTATCGTTGCGGTCCATCTCATCGAATGGCCTGTGGCCGTAGAGAACTGCTATAGTCCGGCGCTCACTCACCCTGAAGTCTGGCGCAGGAAGCTGGTAGACCTCGGCGGTATTCACCACTTTGTCGATTCCGCTCCCCTTTTCTTCGCAAATACCGAGCCGTCGCATTAAGTCCGCGAGCCGCTCGTTTCGTGACTGATACTCATCGATGAATCGCTCGGGCGGAATGAAGGGCTTCCCAGGGCTCGACACTTCTAGCCGGTTCGCGTAGATTTCGACGGTCACTGAAGTCCCTGTCTCTGCGAAATCCTGGTGGATCAGGGCGTTCGCTACTAGCTCACGGACGGCGATTTCGGGAAACATCTTTACCTCTTGCCGTAGCGCTTTGCCGATCACCTCATTGGTTGGGATTAACCCGTTGATAAAATCCAACAGTCCCTCGAAACCAACCGCGTAACCCTTAACACCTGGTTTGTCCAAACGAGTCTTCAACTTCCCGGTGCCTTCATAGACCACTACTCGCGCCGTTTTTCTACCGAGCCGATCAAATTCATCCAGGCGTTTAGCAAACAAGACCGCGCCCAAATTCGTGATTGTCCACGTGATTCCTTTACGCGTAATGAGTCCCTCGCGCTCAAAGCGATTCAGCACTGCTTCTCGGTTTGCCGGATACGGCAGTTTCAGCAGGTCGAAATAACTCTGCGTGTCGAGCAAGCGTACAACATCATCACCGGCGCAATTCTCCCGTGCCGGTCGGGAAAGCCAGTCGGGTTTGCCTTCATCGAAAATCTGCCGTAGGCGATCCTCACTCATAGCCACGGTGTCTTCCGTTGAACGCATAAGATAAGCGCCTTCGAACTGGTAGGCAGTACCAGCGGGGCGCGACGGTACATGAAAAACGAGTATGCGGCCGTCCGGATGAATCAATTCTTCGACTTCGACTCGAAAGCGGAGCTTGTCAAGAATCTTGGTCTGAATGTCCGCCGGATTCAGAAACGCCTTGGTACCGACCACTTTACGCGGCACTTCATTCGCAACGCCGAGGACGAGCTTGCCGCCGCCTTCGTTGGCCATCGCTACGCAACAACGGAAAAGCTTCGTGGTATCGTATTGGTTCTTCGCTTCTTTGAACTCCAATTGCTCGCTCTCGCGTACGGCACTCATCCAGCCGTTCAATTCTTCGAGCGTGGTTTTCATAAGGCACTCGCCGTCATACGCTCGGCCAGAATTTCTCCCGGCGCGATCTCCGGCCCGTGCTTAATGGCATAGCCGAGGCTCTCCAACCACGCGAGCGCGACATCTTCGACGACGAATTCGGTGAAGTTAGTCACGATTCTTTCTGGCCTGTACTCTCGTGCGGTACAGCCTCTCCGTAAACCCGCCCTCTTCCAAAAACTGTTGCTCAAGCTGGCGCAGTTGCTGGTCGAGCAAATAGTTCGTCTGGTTGATCAAGCAAATCAAAGTGTTCGCAGCGACCTCTGGCGGAGCATCTTCGACATAGGGCTTATAGGTCTCATACGACCTATTGGTCCTATACACGAGCTTTCTGACTGTTTGCGCTGTCGCGTGGTCTTTCCCCCAAACCGCCAAGCCGCGCTGCCGCAAAAAGTCCTCAAAGTCGAGAAGCAGCTCTTCGAGACTCGCCCTTGCCACACCCACCAGCTTGAGCTCAGTCTTTTTGGAAGTGCCTGAAGCCATGCTGCCTTCGGCGATGTTCTGCTTGCCGCTGCGTGCCGCCTGCACCATTTGGTCATGAGTTCGGGAGCGGCGGTCCACAAAACGGTCGCAGAACTTTACGGTCGCGTCATAGACGATCTCCGCGTTCTGATACGATTTCAGCTTGCGGTATCCGCCGTGCGGCGGGATCAAACCGGGACTCGGCTTGTCCTGTTTATCTGGCATCTCGACACGTCCTTCTTCAATTTACTATTCGTCCTATTTGTCCTATTCCCCCGGCGCGATCTCGGGGCCGCCTGCCTGCCGCGTCGTGTCATTTTGCGGCGCAGACAGGTGTTTAACCGCATAGCCGAGGCTCTCCAACCAAGCGAGCGCAGCGTCTTCGACGATGGATTCGGTGAATCGGTTATTGGTCATGTTGACCGAGAGATTGAACGCCGCTGCTTGGCAAGAAATTCATTAACTGCCTCGGGGACCCCGTAGGCTGTTGCGACCTTTTGGTTTTCGGTAAGCGCCTTCTCAATTCGAGTGAGTTGCCCTCCGTCAAAGCGGGTGACTGTCACAAGTTTTGGTCTTAGCAGCCGCGCCGTTTCCCATGTTTTCGCATGTTCAAATTCTAGGACAAGACGCTCTCGCATCATCGCGGACGTTTGATCGGCCTTCAGCAGCGTGTCGACCAGATTGCTCGCTAAAGCCTGAATGTTGGAAAGATCACCATTCAAAGCCTGTATCCGGCCGATGAAACCGTGCGGGTCAGCGCCAAGGCGGAGCGGAATTACAGGGACTCCGCGCCCGAGAGCGAAGCCGATTTCTTGGTGACACCACACACTTGAATCAAAGCCTGGAATAATCATGGCAACAAGTGCATGCATCGAGACCAGAGCACTTTCGATTTCACTCTGCCATACCTGGTTTGGCTCGATATCCTGATGCGCGACAAAACCTGAGACACCATAGGGAGCAACCTTTGTTTTCAACTCCACGGCAGCGAGTTTGTCTTGGGCACGATGGGTAATAAAAAGCCGTAGACCATCACCTTCCCAAATCCTACGAAGAATATCGGGCGAGAGCTGGCCAGCACCGGGTGCGCCTGTTACCCGCACGTCAGGAACTATTATCACTCTGCTAATTACGTCGCGGTCGAACTGGCGCGTCACTGCTCCCACTTTTTGTAACAGAGCCTTTTCCACTGCGGCTCTTTTAGAATCTATACTCGCAAAGGCAGGAACGGGAATCTTAAGATTCAGGCAATAAAAGTCCTTGCCGCCATCCCAGTTATCCTGTCCTTCCCAGTTAATACTTGCCTCGGCTTGTCGGAGCAGTCCTGCGATCTCCTCTTCTCCGAGATGAGAAAAGAGTTCGTCAAGAGTCTGTATTAGTGTTTGAGCCGGTATCGGGTAGTTTTCGTTCATGTTCGAAAACGATGGAAAAATTTGGCTTGGCAGTCCTCCCTTATTGTAAACCGCCGAAGGATCTTTTTAATTCATTCAGCACTTCTTCCCTTTCGTTCGGACGTAGATTCTCAAGTTCAGAAAATAGTGTTGGCCTACGCGATATTAGATATTTCCAGACGAAAAATGGAATCGTATATGGCCACGCAAGTGCGCTTCCAGTCCCTCCCGCTTGTTCCAGTATGCCTTTTTGACGCAAAGATGCCGCCGTAGAGTTCGTGATAGGCAATGGAATCGTTCTTTGTCCACGGTAAACGCAATATGCTAAAAGGTGGCTTTCGTTTTGCGACAGCGAATCGAGAGAACTGAGAATGTCTTTCCGCAGCTTGCGACGGCGATATACAGTTTGAAATGAAGGAACAAGCTGTACCACCCAAAAAGCAAAAGCAGCAAGTGTGGCAATCCCGATCCAGCCTTTGTAATCCTTACGTATTTCGCTTATGCCCAAATTGTCAGATAAAGTAGGCGGCAAGAATAGAATTAGGACACCGAGAAACCATAGCCCGAAAAGAAATCGTGGGCTTAACTGAATTACCTTTAACCAATCTGGCCACATTGGGGTGAATCACCCTCCATTTTCTCGAGATCACTGATCCGAATCTCGCCCGACAACAGCTTCGGCAGCAGCGTGTCGCGCAGGGCAGCAAGGGTGCGGGATTCGCGCTCATTCGCTGCTATCTTGACCATCATTGGCTTTGCCACCCCTGCGAATTTTTCAATCACCACTTCCCCGGGAAGAATGCTTTGTGTGGCGAAAACGACATTGCCCTCTGCGCCTGCAAACTGCGAGAGGAAGTATTCGTAGATGCGACCGAGCATGTCCTTGGAACGACTTTCACTGTCGCCCACCCGTATGTTGCTGACGAGGTCGATGAGTTGACCCAGCCGCTGCTTGTCCAGCGCGGGGCGCGCATAGTCCTTTGGTAGCACGCCTTTGAGCGATGGGTTGTCGCGCTCGATCCCCGCCATTGCGTCGTCAACGAGTTCACCGATCGTGGGCTGCTTGGCCTGCGCCTTCAAATGAGACCAACGCGCTTCGGGCGGCACCCAGAAGATATTCAGCGCCCGGTATTCGTCCGGGTCCTCCGGGTCGGCGCCTTGCGTACGCTCGGCTTCGAGCTTTGCGTGCTGCTCCTCGAAGGCATCGGAGATGTACTTGAGGAAGATCAGCCCGAGGACAACGTGCTTGTACTCCGCGGCGTCCATGCTGCCGCGCAACGCGTCCGCCATCTGCCAAAGCTCGGCCTCATAGCCGACGTTAGCGCCGTTGTTTTTCTTTTTCTGATTACTATTCTTCACTCTTGCCATGAAGCTTCCTTGTAACGGAGTAAGGTCAATCCCACCATCGGACCGGAAGACTCTGACGACTTGAGCTTCAAATTTGCCCTTAGCTCATCTCCCATATCCCACAGGCGATTTTCTGCCTCTGTGCGCTTCCCAGGCATGGCAGTCCATCACCAACCGACCCGTTGCACTCCGGAGACTTGATCGAAGTGGGCATCGTTGGTGAGGACTGGCAGTCGATGCTGCCGGGCCAGAGCGGCAATCCAAAGGTCGTTTTCAGGGATCGGCTGGCCTGCCAGCCGGAGCTCATACCGGATTTCCGCGTGAACACGGCTGGTTTCGGAGGTGATATCGAGGATCACTTCCAATCCTCCAGGTCGATCCTCTCGAACTCCTCGTCAATGAGCTTCTGAATCCGGCGCGTTTCAGCCCGCATCTCCTCGGATTTGGCGAACGCTCCGTACAACCTCATCCA
>Ga0209211_10012110_pt1 | contig 10902 bp, 7 predicted proteins | sample RifGroA2_FD_183992 | JGI IMG/M metagenome (GOLD analysis project Ga0209211, IMG submission 183992) | Groundwater microbial communities from Rifle, Colorado, USA - Groundwater A2 (SPAdes) (version 2) | ecosystem: Environmental > Aquatic > Deep subsurface > Groundwater | place: Rifle, Colorado...
CGGCAGCCCCGCCAGGATGGATCTGCGGTAGAGCACCGTGCCGTTGGTGTACTTGAACAAGACCATGAAGCTGGTGTTGATCACCGCCCTGTAGGCGAAAGAGAGCGCGTTTCGCGCCGGAGAGCGCACTTCGGGGTTGTAAAGGAAGGGTATGACCGCGTCCACATGGTCCAGCAGGCCGCGGTAGCGGAAGATCTCCAGGGGGTCGTTCTCGTTGTCGCCCGGCAGCATGACCACCGCCTCGCCGGAAGCGTTGTCTACCCCGTCCCAGAACGAGGCGCCTATCCCCAGCGGGGTTTTATGGTTCAGCACTTTCACGCGCCTGTCCAGCGCGGCGGCCTTGGCCGCCAGTTCCGGGGTGGCGTCGGTGCTGCCGTCGTTTATCACGAGCAGTTCACCGTTTATTCCCAGGCTGTCAAAAGAGGAAAGCACGGAGGTTATGGCGGCCTCTATGTTGCTGGCCTCGTTAAGAGCCGGCATAAGAACCGAGATCTTCATGCAGCCGCTATCTTCCATAGCCGCCTCCGGTAAGTTCCCTGACGGCTTTTTTGATCTCGGCCCCGCCGGGGTAAAAGATCTTTTCAAGCTCGCAGCCGGCGGGAGTCGGTACGTCGGGCAGGCCCACGCGCAGAATCGGGGCTTTCAGGTATTCAAAACCCTTCTCCGCGGTCTGGGCGGCTATTTCGGCGGAAATTCCGGTCATTGTGTTGCCTACATCGGCTATTATCAGCCTGCCGGTTTTCTTCACCGAGGCCAGTATGCTTTCCATGTCCAGCGGCTTTATGGTGCGCGGGTCTATGACCTCTGCGCTTATTCCCTCTTTTTCCAGTTCCCTGGCCGCTTTTACGGCCTCGTAAACCATCAGGGAAACAGCCACTATCGTCACGTCCCTGCCCTCTTTGCGCGTCACGGCTTTGCCGAAAGGAGCCTCGTACATCTCCTCCGGAACATAGCCGTTAAAGTCGTATAGCCAGCGGTGCTCGCAGAAAATCACGGGGCCGCCGTCGTTTACCGCCGCTATCAGCAGGCCCTTGGCGTCGTATGGGGTGGACGGAACAGCCACTTTAAGCCCGGCAAAATGCGTAAAAAGGCCGTGCAGCGCCTGCGAATGCTGCGCGGCCGAGCCCCAGCCCCTGCCTATTATGCTGCGTATCACCAGCGGCACGGTAACCTTGCCGCCGGTCATATAGCGCCATTTGGCCGCGTGGTTGACGATCTGGTCCATGCACATGGGCAGAAAGTCCATGCGCATGTGTATAAATACCGGGCGCATGCCGCAGATAGCGCTGCCTACGGCGATGCCGGTAAGCCCGTTCTCGGCTATGGGGGTGTCCATCACGCGCTCGGGGCCGAATTCACTGGCCAGCCCCAGGGTTGAGCCGAAAACCCCGCCCGCGTCGTCGATGCCTTCGCCCAGTCTTTTTCGGCGGCCTCAAAATCTTTCTTATCTATCAATACTTTTGTCCAGGGCATGATCAGCTCGTTACGTCTGTGTACAGGTCTTTGGGCGCGGGGTCCGGAGAAGTCCCGGCATAATTCCAGGCTTCTTCTATTTCGGAATTTATGGAGTTTTTAATTTCCTCCAGCAGCGCTTCCGTCAGTATGCCTTCGTCGCGCAGCTTTTGCAGGCAGCGCTCTATCGGGCATTTCTTGACCCATTCAAAAAATTCATCCCTGGGCCTGCAGCCTTTCTCGTAGTCACAGTCTGGGCCCACATGCCCTTTCCATCGGTAGGTGGAGAATTCCAGGAAATACGGGCCGTTGCCGGCCCGTACATGCGCCGCGGCTTTTGCGGCCGCCTCGTACACGGCCTCAACGTCGTTGCCGTCGGCCGACGCGGACGGCACCCCGAAAGCCGCCGCCCGTTTTGAAATGACGCTTTCGGCGTGACGGGCCGATTGCGGGGAATTGGTGGCGTAGTAGTTGTTCTCGCAGACGAAAAGCGCCGGCAGCTTCTTCAGGGCGGAAAAATTAAGGGTTTCCTGCAATGTTCCCTCGTCGCAGGCCCCGTCCCCGAAATAGACCGCCGCAAGTCGGCTTTCCTTCCTGAGCCATATGGCCAGCGCTGCGCCGGCGCCCAGGGCCAGGCTGCCTCCGACTATGGCCGAGGTTCCCATGCAGTTCTTCGCGGTGTCCACAAGATGCATTGAGGCGCCCTTGCCGCCGGAACAGCCTGTGGCCCTGCCGTAAAGTTCGGCTACGATGGGCTTGAGGTCAGCTCCCTTTGAAAGATAATGCCCGTGGTTGCGGTGCGTGCTGAAAACATAATCCTCGGCGCGCAGGTTTTGCGATACTCCCGCGGCCACGGCTTCCTGCCCTATGTAAAGGTGCACCGGAGTTTTCATGTCCTGTCTGGCGTATACCGACACGATCTTCTCCTCAAAAAGCCGGGTGAGAAGCATTTTTTTAAGCAGTTCCAGTTTTACCGCGGGGGGTATTGTCATATGAAGTTGCAGTGTTCCACCGGGTTCTTGAGCTGCCACAGATAGCGGTTGATCTCGTCCATGCGGCAGTTAACGCGGCAGGAGGCAGCGTCCATAGAGCTCACGTATCTGAGCGATCTGCGGCGTTTTTCCCCCTCCCAGATCTGCCGGAAGGTGTTTTTGTTCAGGTTGCCGTAGCGGAATTTTTCGTTCCGCAGGAACATGCTGCAGCCCCATACGTTGCCGCCGGCGTCAATGTACGACCAGAAAGGCAGCGCCAGGCAGCGGTTGTAGGGCCGGCGGCCCTCGTCCCATTTTTTCATGGTGTTAAGCCTGAAGATTACGGAAAAGCCCGGGCGGTTGAGCTTTTCCAGGCGCCTGGCCAGTTTTTCAAAGCCGGCGTAGCGGACCTTGCGGTATTTGTCCGTAAGGCTCTGCGGATGCTGGGAGTACGGCTTTATCACCAGGTAGTCCAGGCCGGCGCTACTGGCTTTTTCAGCCAGCTTAAAGGCCTCGTGCGCGTTTTCCGGCAGCAGCACCATCTGGATCCCCAGCGCGCAGGCATAGCCCCCTGCCCTTTTAAGTTCGGCGGCGTAGCCCAGGTTTTCAAAAACCCTGAAGAAGTCCTTAGGGCTTGCCCGGTGTATTTTTGAGTAGGTTTCCGGAGTGCCGCCGTTCACGCTCACTTTTATCCAGGAAGTAGTGGGCAGGATCTTGTCTGTTACGGCCGGCCGCATCAGCACGGCGTTGGTGGTGTAGGAAGTGTCTATTCCGCGTTCGTTGGCGTGCACGGAAATCTCCGCCATGTCGGGATGCAGGAAGGGTTCCCCTTCCCCCGCGAACATCACGCTTTTTAAACCGAGACGGGCCATCTCGCTGAGGCGGGCCTTTATGACCTTAGTGTCAAGGAAGCGCGGCCTGTATTTCATGAAATCCAGCGCGCAATAGGTGCAGCGGTGGTTGCACGCGCCGGACGGCGAAATTTCGGCGTAGAGCGGAATGATATTCCTGTTCTTCAGCCAGTCGCTTACCCGCTCCGGGTGATAGATCAGTTTATGGGCGTCTATGCGGTATTTATCCATGTCATTTCAGCAGCGTGGTTATGAATTTGTAGAGTTCCACCGGCTCAATGGAGGAACGGTTGCAGACTATGCCCACTTTTATGGCCGCCACGGCGTTGCCCACAAAACCGACCAGGTCCATGTCGCTGCCGGAAGCGGCTAATGGGGAGGTGATGGACAGGTAAGCGTCCCCGGCTCCGACCCGGTCCACTACCTTGCTGCTGAAAATAGGGCATTCAAAAAAGCCTTTTCCGCTGTCGTAAGTCACCGAGCCCAGGTGGCCTCTTGTGATGGAAGCCCGGCCGCTTTTGAGCTTTTCCGCCACTTTCCTGGTCATCGCGGTGATCTCGCCGTATTTGTCATGGGCCGCCAGCCGTATCTCAGGCTCGTCTATGCAGATATAGTCGGCCCTGCCGTACTTGGTGATGAGGTTGTAGCCCATATTGGCGCTATTTGATTGCGCGTTGACAGCCAGGAATTTTGCCTTTGACAGCGCGGCCGCTATGCGGTCGTTTATGAAACCGTGTCCGAAATCGCTTACCAGCACCAGATCGTAACCGCGGACGGAAGACTCCAGGAAGCGGCAGATCCGGTCAGTGAGGGCATCCGGAAGGTCGTGATCTTCAAAGAAGGATACCTCAAAAAATTTTGTAAGGAAGACCGGGTCCACGAAACGGCGCTTGACAACGGTGCAGGCGTCGCTGCGGTAGAAAAATTTTCGCCCGATGTTGGGTTTAAGGTGTTCCAGTATGTAATCTTCCTTGGAGTCCCGCCTGCCCAGGCAGGTGACCAGATCCACCTTCCCGCAAAAGCCGGCTATGTGGTTGGCGCAGGCAAGAACTCCCCCGGCAAAGCGTTCCTCGCTGGCGAACTTGGTGGAGATTATGTTGTCCTTGGGAGGCTTGCTGATGCCCTTGCAGTAATGGTACTCGTCTATTATGGTGTCGCCTACTACCAGCACTTTCAGTTTCTTGAGGCGCTTAAGGCTTTCAATTACGTCCTCGGCCGAATATTTTTTCTTGAAGCTTCCCAGGAATTCCCTTGTTTCGTCCGGAAAAACGCCGAAGAACTTGTTCAGCAGTTTGGTGGAACTGAAGGTGATCTCGTCCGTAAAATGCAGCCTGCCTCCTATGGACTCTATCGCCTCTTTTTCCCGCAGGATCCCGCCAGTAAGGTCATCCTCCGGGGCGGCGTAGTCGGAGCCTTTAACATAAACGTCGGGGCGTATGGCTTTGATAGTTTCAACCGCGGTTTTCCATTTGTTCACCGCCACGTAATCCACGGCGGTGAGGGAGGCCAGAGTTTCCGCGCGCAGCACCTCGTTAAATACCGGACGGCCCGGGCCCTTGTTGACATACTTGTCCGGGGTAAGCGTCACAAGAAGCACATCACCCTCTTTTTTGGCGGCCTCAAGGTGTTTTATGTGGCCCGGGTGCATCAGGTCAAATACGCCGTGGCAGAGAACCACGGTTTTTCTTTTTTTCCGCAGTTCGGCCACTTTTCCGGTCAGGGCGGATATCGGGATTATTTTTATATCTGTCGACATTTGGTTTAGCTCTCCGTCTTTTGTATCCGCTGCCGGTCAGCGTTTGCCGTCCGGCGCCAGGTACTTAAACCAGTCCCTGGTGGCTTCGGTTATGCTCTCCGGCGTCCATTTACGCCACCCCGGTCTGGAATGGAACTTTTGGCCGCCAGCTCAGGTTTGCCGTTATTTTTGAGATATCTGCGAAAGTGCAGTCGGGCTCTCCGGGGCGTTTGGGGATATGGATGGTCTTGCCGCCCAGGAGTTCCACAAGTTTGTTGACGCTGTAAGTGTTCCCCGACCCCACATTGAAGATCTCATTGCGGAGCGGGGATCGCGAAGCGGCAAAAAAAGCTTCGGCCACGTCGGTGACATAGGTGAAATCCCTGGTCTGGGTCCCGTCTCCCACTATCGTGAAAGGCTTGTTATTCAGCTTTTGCGCCAGGAAAACCCCGAACACCGCGCCGTAGGTTCCGGACGTTCGTGAGCGGGTGCCGTATACATTGAAGAGCCGAAGCGAGACCACCGGCATGTTGTAAACCTGTCCCCAGTGAAGCGCGGTCTGCTCCCCTAAAAATTTTGTAAGCGCGTAGGGGTATTGGGGGCGTATTTCGGCGGTCTCTTTTGTGGGGTACTCGTCCGGGATCCCGTAGCAGGAGGAGGATGCGGTATAAATGACTTTTTTCATGCCGCAAAATCGCGCCGCTTCCATCACGCACATGGTTCCTGTCACGTTTGAGCGGTAGTATTCAACCGGGTTCACTATTGATGGCACGATATCCGCCAGCGCGGCCAGGTGAAAGACCCTGTCCGCTCCCGCAAAAACGGATTTAAGGGCGTTCAGATCGTTTATGTCCTGCCGGATGACTTCAAGGTCGGGGTTGCCGCTGTGGTGTTTAAGGTTGTCCGGCCGGCCGGTGGAAAAATTGTCCACTACCGTAACCTTATGCCCCTCGGCTAAAAGGCGGTCGGTTACATGGCTGCCGATAAACCCGGCGCCGCCGGTCACAATGCTGCGTATTTTCATGCGATTCCCTGGACATTATATCAAATATCTTTAGACTCATTAATCAAGCGGGCGCCACGGTACGGCTGTCCCAAGAAAATCCAAACCGGCAAGCTTTGCCGCAGGCTTACTCACCACTCTGGGCGCGGGGCCTGCCACCGGCCCGGGACGCGAAACACGGGTCGTCCGCACCGCGGCCGCCACGCATAAACCACATAGCGGTTTTGCGCGGCCCCGCCTCGGCATCCGCCTGAGGCGGACGCCTCCGGCCTTGCGGCCCGGACTCGAAGCATAATTATGCTTCGCTCTATAACGCCGAGCCTCACCTCACCACTCGCCCGCCGCGCTGCGCAAGCGACGGGCTCCGTGAAGGTTTCGCTTATCCGGCTCCGGCGTCACCCGTGCCTGGTCATTCTGTCGCTCTTGTAAATGTGTTTTCCCGGAATTGCCAGATTTTTCTTGTGACAGGTTTGGCGCCACGGAACCATATTAAGATGCGCGACGGGTTTGCCCGCAATTTGGCCACGCGGCGGCGGTAATGTTAGCTGCCGGAATCGGCGATATTTGAGCATGTTCCAGCCGCTTTTGCAGGCCGGAAAATGCTAATATTGCATAAATTATGAATCTGCTGCTGGTTATCCCCGCTTCGGTCAATAACAGGAAGATAATCCGTATGATCGACTGCAGCCATGAGGCCAAAGCCAATTACCTCTGGCATCCCAACGATTTCATTATTATTTCTTCGCTCTGCGCCCCTGAAGACACTGTCGTTCTTGCGGACGCTACCGAAGAGGGCGTTTCCACGCAAAAGGCGCTGGAAAATCTTTCCCGGCAGAAGCCGGACATGGTGATCATCGCGCTATCAAGCGCGGCCTGGAAAGACGATTACGCTTTCTTTCATAAGACTAAAGAGCTTTTTCCGGGGAAACCTGTCTTTGTGCTTGGCGATATCTTTCTTGAAACGGAGTACAAAGAACTGATATTGAAGGAGTGCAGCGGGATCGTAGCGAATCCTTACCTTCTGGATCTGTCCTTGATGGCGCGGGGGAGTCATGGCGCGGCGCTGCCGGGGGTGGTTACGAACCTCTCCGATAAGCCGTATCCTTCAAAGCAGCCTCTTTCCGCCGCAACAGGCATTCCCCGGCATGAACTTTTTTTAAACAGGAGTTACTGTTTCCCCCTCGCGCATCGCTTCAAATTCGCTACCGTTACGGCCATGTGGGGGTGTCCATTCTCCTGCGCCTATTGCACCGACTCCAAGATACAGCCTTTTGTCAGGCGCTGGGAAGACGTGCTGTGTGAACTTGAGCATCTGGCAGGACTGGGAGTGGAAGAGCTGTTTTTTTCCGACAAGACTTTCGGTTTCCCGCTGGAGAACGCCCAGGCGCTGACGGTGGCCATGGCGGAACGGTTCAAATTTTCCTGGTGCTGCTACTTTCACCCCCAGCTGTATAACGAAAAACTGCTGGAAACCATGGCCGCGGCGGGCTGTCATACCCTTATAGTCGGTATTGATTCGGCCGATCAGGAATCTCTCAGGCAGTTCGGGCGAAACGTTAAAAAAGAGAAGCTGGAGGCGCTCATATACAAGGCTGACTCCCTGGGAATGAGCATATGCGCCGATTTTATAATCGGCCTTCCTCATGAAAGCGAAGAGGATGTCAGAAGAACTCTTTCCTACGCCCTTGGCAAACCGCTGGATTTCGCGTCCTTTAACATAGCCGCGCCTTTGCCCGGCTCAAATATACGGCAAATTGCCAAGGAAAAAAAACAGCTGACTTTCGGCACGGAGGGCTTTGATTCCTACGGCCGCGCCGGCATTCTGGGCGGCGCCAAAATATCCGAGGAAAGGCTTAAGCGGCTTCGCCGCAACGCGACCATTTCCTTCTACCTGAGGCCGTCATACATTGTGAGAAGGCTGAAGAGGACCACTTCGCTTGAGCATCTGGCGAACCAAATGAGGCAGATGATAGCGCTTTTCGGCAAAAACAGGTAACCTGAATCCTGCAACTTTCAGGCTGAAGGCGGCCGGATAACCCGGAGGGGTTTTTTAACCATGGCTAAGAACAAGAAAGTCAGGGGCAGGGAAGCGGATAAAAAAGAGGTTCCGGGGACCGGACATTTACTTGTTTATTTGTCCGCTCTGGTCTGGATCGCGCTGGTTTTTGTTAAACATTACTCTGTTTTTCCTGTGGAACTGGATATTACCCGTGTGATAAACGGCGAGTATGTGTTCCAGAGCTATAGGACAGTGTTTCAGCACTTGGCAAACCTGGCCGTTCTTGCCATCACCGTGTTCTCCCTCTATGCGATAGGCGGCAATATACTCAGGGTGTGCGGGGTGCAGTTGCTGAACGGACTGGAGAGGTTTGTCTTTTCCGAATCGCTCGGGTTCGCTTTCGTGTATCTGAGCATAACGGCGCTCAGCTTTTTTAATCTCGCGAACAAATATTCGGCGTATTCAATTCTGCTCCTCCCCGTAATTTACGAGGCGGTCAAACGCGTTTTCAGGGCTGGGAAAGGAGAAGAAGCTAAAAGCCCCGAATTTAAAATTTCGGATTACTTGAACGGGCCTTTGGACTACATCGTTTCCGGGCTACTGCTTTTGATCCTGTTCTTCAATCTGGCCGCCGCTCTTAATCCGGAAGTCTTTTACGACACGCTTCTCTATCATCTGGGCGTTCCCAACCAATACAAGCTTAACAGCGGATTTGCCTATCTGCCGTATAATCTGTTCTCCAACATGCCTTTGGCGCACGGCATGATCTACTTGTTCGGGCTTATTCTTAAAGACGAGATAATCCCCAAACTTTTCAATTATTTCGCCTCGGTCCTCATAGTCCTGTCTATAATGGCGTTCGGCCTCAGGTTTTTCAGCTTCAGGACCGGCTTATGGGCCGCGGCCGTGTTTTACAGCATTTTTCATGTGGTGATGTGCGCGTGGCAGGCGGGAACGGAAATGTTCCTGACGCTATTCACCTTTCTGTCTTTTTACATGGTCCTGCTGCATGACGGGAATGAGAAAAAATATTTAACGCTTTCAGGAATTTTTTCGGGAATGGCCATCGCGGTTAAGTACACGGGGGCTTACGCCATATTCGTAAACCTGGTCATCTTGCTTTTCAAACACAGAAGGATAACTCTGCGTTATGTGAAGGAGGCCGCGCTGCTGTCATTGGTGTCCTTTGCCATGTTTTCCCCATGGCTTATAAAGAACTACATGTACGTGAAAAATCCGGTGTATCCTTTCGCGACTAACATTTTCGGCCTGGACGGCAACTCGGACGCGAACGGGCTTAAGGCTTTTATAACCGACTCCGGACCGCCCAACACGGACAAATTAAAGAACTGGTTCATGCTGCCGTTCAACACGAATGTCGGCAAAGTGGGAAATAACGAATATTTCACTCCGGTCTTTCTGGCTATTTTGCCTTTTGTCTGGCTTCTGGTGCGGAACAGGACGGAGGTCTATAAACTTTCATTCCTGTATTTCGGGATTTTTTATCTGTTATGGTCGTGCTCAACTACGATAATAAGATATTTCATGCCTGGTTTGACCGTGGGGGCCATACTTGTCGCCAGGGCTTTAACGGAAGGGAAGGCGGATTTCTTTAAAAAGATAGTTCTGGCCGCGATCATCTTTTCAGCTTACACTTCGTTCCACGCCGCCGCGAACTTCTTCTATCACAGGGGCACCTGGAGAGTGTTTTTTGGCTATCAGCCTAAAAACGAGTTTTTAAGCAATGCGGCTATCAGTTATCCCAGCGGGTATTACGACATGGCCGACTGGATAAATAAGAACACCGGAACCGGCAGTAAAGTCCTGTTGTTCGGGGATGCCAGAACGCTTTACTATGAGAGAAAGCTTGTGTCCAACTCCGTCTACGACAAAAACGCGCTGTTTGAGTATCTGGCTAAAGCCGCCGATGAGGATGAGCTTTATAACGTGCTGAAGAAGGATTCTATAGATTATATCGCCGTCAATATAGCCGAGGCTATAAGAACAATGCGCGAGTACAAATATTTTAAGACCAGTGAAAAACAGACCGGGCTGTATAACAGTTTTTTCGCGAAGCATTTAAGGGAGGTTTATTCCAAGGATGTCTATTCCTCCGGCCGCCAGGTAATCAATAAGCTTGTGGTGTATGAAATCGTTCCGGACGTCAATGAGCGGGCGCGGACAGCGCGGGTGAATTATCTTACGGACTTTATTTTGAAACAGATCAACTGAACTAACGGTGCGCTGATGTTGTTCGGAGCGCCCGTTAATAATATAATACCGTATGGCTGGAGAGGGGACAGCTGACCGTTGTCGGAAATTTGTAAAAACTTACGGCCAAGGCCGTGTCGCGGAGACTTCAGTTATGGCAAATAAAAAAAACATGCTGGTCCTGTTTTTGCTGGCTTCGGTTTTAGGCGCGTTCCCTGTTTTCGCCTCTAAACAGGGTGGCGCTTCGCAAAAAAACATTTCCCCTAAAAACACCCTGACTCCGGTAACCGGGCTTAAGGCCCAGGATATGCCCTATGACTCCGGTTCCACGGCCCTGCTTACCTGGGACGCGGATGCCTCGGCTCAGGAAGGAACGCTTTACCGGGTCTTTGTTTCAAGCCTTGAAAGCGGGGGCTGGATAAAAGCCGAAGAATTTACGGCCGCTGAAAAAATGTCAAAGGAGATGGATCTGCCTTTCTGGGCCTGGAAAGCGCGGCCCGGCGTTCACGCGCTTAAAGTACCGCTAAGCAATTATTTCGGAGAGTTCGGCGACGGAGTCGTTTTCAACTTTAAAGTTGAGAAGACCGATGGCCGCGCCGCAGTTGAAAGCGCGGCGGTGTCCTCCTCCACTAAAGGCGACTGGTTCCGGCTGGACAGGCTTAACAACCTGGTGCTGCTGG
>Ga0209211_10012118_pt1 | contig 10898 bp, 10 predicted proteins | sample RifGroA2_FD_183992 | JGI IMG/M metagenome (GOLD analysis project Ga0209211, IMG submission 183992) | Groundwater microbial communities from Rifle, Colorado, USA - Groundwater A2 (SPAdes) (version 2) | ecosystem: Environmental > Aquatic > Deep subsurface > Groundwater | place: Rifle, Colorado...
TGTGATCGTCAGGATTGCCTGCCACCAGTTCATCCCTCCAGCGATAAGTCCCGCCGCGAGCATGTAGGTCGGAATGCAGACACACATGCCAACCCATAACGCGGCGATGTGATACGTGTTCCAGGTTCGCTCGCGGACACTCGTAGGAGCTAAGTCTGCATTGATCAACGGACTGTGATCAAGTGAAGAAAGGTCAACCTCTACAAGCTCCGAGGTGAGCGTGAATGGCATAAGGTGTCTCCTCAGCAGGCTGTTGAAAAAGAAAAAAAAGGAGTTTTTCAACACCCTGCTAGTGTCGCGTTCCGAAAAAAGACTTAAAAAGTCTCCCACGAATCTTCACGAATCCTCACAAAGAATGATTCAGAGACCGCCCAGTTTCAGTTATTAGCAGGTTGTTGAAAAACACTTTTTGTGGGCCACGAAGGCACCAAGACACAAAGTTATTTTAGGTGAACCAACATGAGAACCGTGATTTACCTGGCAAACATACTCTTCTATTTTGTTTTCTTAGTGCCTTTGTGTCTTCGTGGCAGACGCTTTTGGCTTTTTCAACAGCCTGCTAGAAGAATTGCGGGGCATTCAGAGGTCTCAACCATTAAGGCTCACAACACTATGCTCTCTCAAACTGCAATTCGTTTAGCGCTCGTCATGATTGCTTTTACCGCAATCGAATGCGCGGCAGTCACCCCCCCAAAGACCCCCTCTGCTCATTGGGAATCCACCTACACACGTGAGATCGAGATCGCCCCGAGCTGTCAGTGCGCCTCGTTCAATCGGTCGCGCCAACCCGGGGCGACTCTGTCGAATAGTTCGTACTGGATTTACCTCAAGGCCGGCACTCCCTGGCAGGGGGAGATCCCGGCATCCCGACTCCTGATCACCGACCGGAGAAACCGACCTGAGCATCCCTGGTACGTAAACGCGGACCTGACGCATCCTTGGGACTCGCCACTCCAGGGAACCATTATGATTACGGAAAAATGGATTGAGTTGAAGCTCTCCACTCCATTGTACGACGAGACCGGCAGAATTACTGGTTATACTCCATTTGAATCGAACGGCACCTATGAGCTTGCCATGTAACGCGACCCGACCCACTCGCCAACGAAGGCGGAAGCGCAGTATAGGGGGGCCAACAGTTGGGCGGCAGAAGAGATCGTGATATCCGAATATGAAATGAAAAAAGACGACCATGAATTTCACCAACGTGTATGAGGATCCCCGCCGGGCCGAGGCCTATGCCAATCTCGAATTTCCCGGCACATATTATCTGGCCTACCGGGATTTGCCCGAAATCATATTTGAGCATGTCAAGGGAAGGAAAGCCCTCGATTTCGGATGTGGTGCAGGACGCTCCACAAGATTTTTAAAGAACATCGGATTTGAAACGATCGGTGTTGATAGAGCCGACGATATGCTCAAGCAGGCACGAGCAAGGGATCCGGAAGGAGAATATCATCTGATAAGAAACGGCGGGTTCCACCAACTTCAAACTCGTCTTTACGATTTGGTGTTGTCAGTTTTTACGTTCGACAATATTCCCACCATGGAAGAAAAGGTGGCACTCTTTAAAGACCTGGGAGAGTTATTGGAGAATCAAGGAAGGATAATCAATTTGGTCTCATCGCCTGAAATCTATACTCATGAGTGGGCCTCCTTTACTACGAAGGAGTTTCCGGAAAATCGATCTGCCCGGAGCGGAGATACTGTACGAATAATCATGACAGACGTGGAGGATCAAAGGCCGGTGGAAGATATTCTCTGGACAGATCAGGCTTATCAAGAGGTCTATCGTCGCGCCGGATTGGAATTAGTTCAGATCTATAAACCCCTGGGCAGAGCGAACGAGCGGCAGAAGTGGGTGAATGAAACGCGGATCGCTCCGTGGTGGATCTATATTTTGAAAAAGTCGGTCAAGCCAACGTAGCGACCGCAGGCACTTCGTCAAGCAAAAGTTAAGCTGTCTAAGATGGTTCTTACCTGCGCCTTCCGGCGCTCGCAGAACGAATTTCGATCATACGTCATACAAAGGAATCACTTCATGAAGTTTGGAATCATCATTGAAACCAACGACCCGGAAAAGGCCTGGAACGGAGTCCGTTTCGGGAATGCGGCGCTCAAGCAAGGCCATGAGACCAAGATCTTTCTCATGAGTGCCGGAGTGGAAATTGAGTCGATCGTTCATCAGAAATACAATGCCAAGAAACAAATCGACGAATTTGTGCAGAACCATGGGACGGTCCTGGCCTGTGGTACCTGCATTCAAGCGCGCAATCAGGAGGGAACCGAGGTTTGTCCAATATCGAACATGAACGATTGCGTCGATATGGTTGTCTGGGCTGACAAAGTCATCACCTTCTAGCGACTCAGACGGAGACCAATCACTCAGTCTCTTCAACAGCGCAATTGGGGTTGGTGTGTTGACAATCGGTAGACCACGTGCGCTTCCATGGTTGCACCCCTTGAAGGGTGCCGCCAGACCGGCCGCTGAGCCGCAGTCCGTGAGGCGGCTCTCACAGAAACCTCGAAAGGTTCCATATGAACAAGAAATCGGCTTCACTCGTGTTCCTCACTGTCTGTCTCATGCTCGCGATTCTTCTTTTGACCAAGACGATCACGCCAATGGTCAGCGGTTCTGTTTTTGCCGTGGCATTGGTTACATTGGGCTTGATGTCGCGTGGCTTTAGAAATAATGACCGGGACAAGTCTACGAAGGCAGGTTGATCCTCCACGCAAACAACGGGGCCGCCGCAGCGGAGGCGGAGTTCTCAACAAGTAAGCGTTACCGCCAATGAAAATCCGTTTCTCCACAGGGCTGATAGTTGTTGCTGTGATTGTCTCAAGTGCACAGGATCGTTCTGACCGACCGTTACCTGATCCCCATAAGCACGTCGTCGAAGTCCACAAGAGACCATGGATAACAGACCTTGCCTCAGAAGTGACGATTGCCGTATTGGATGGGTCGGTCGCCGATATTCGAGATTCCGTCCTCTCCCCCAATGGTCAATGGCTTGCGTTTGTTTTCAGTACGCAAGATGAGTGGGCACGCGTGGGCCTTGAGGATACACGCAGTGGTAAACGCTATCAACTCGTCAACCTTCCACTGGCATATCGGCCCCTGAACGACCTCGCTTGGATTGATAGCACTCACCTGGCATTTGACCGCTGGTCACAACCGCACCATGGAATGCATTATGTTGTTGACGTGGCGAACAATCGGCTCATCCTTGCGGCCCCTTTCCCCGATGAGTTTTTTCTTCGCCAGCAACGCGATACGGTCCGTTGAACAAGGGGGTTTTGCCGCACCGGTCGTTCGAGCCGGCGCCGCCTCGCGCTGAATTTTTTGTAGTGTGGGAAGTGAACAACAGAGAACACACCTGTACAAAACAAAGTCGTGGTTGACCACCAGGATAATCTGCTCAAGGAGGACGTATGCGTAGTCTACTCGCCGCGATTGTCATGATCCTCGCTGCCTACGCACCTGAAGATGTAAGCTTCACCGCAGGGGACGAAACGGCCGTCCGCGGGCTGGAAGAAGCGTACCGCACCGGCTGGCTCGCGAACGATAGCGCTGCCGTAATGGCCACACTGGCGCCGGGAGCGGTGATGATGCCGGCGGGAGTACGGCCCCTGGTCGGGGATTCCGCCATACGCAAGTATTGGTGGCCGAACGACAGCTCGCAGACCATCATTGAGTCGTACGAAATAGCAGTGGACGAGGTGGAAGGGGGCGGTGATCTGGCCTATCTGCGCGGCCGGGGCTCCCTGAAGTTTACGTACCGGGATGCGGCAGGACAAGTCAGCCACCTGACCAGCCAAGCGGTGCACCTCTCCGTAGCCCGCCGCGGTGAGGACGGGAAATGGCGAATCGCTCGGCGGGTATGGAGCGCGATCCGGTAGGACCTCAGGGTTCGGCATAATACAATACACATCGAAAGAGAATCTGACCCATGATTCCATCAAAGCATCGACTTTGGTTCTTGTCATCTCTCATGATCTTCGCCATGGGCGCCGTGGGAATGAGTTTCATTTCATCGGAGAGACCCGCGAGCATGTGGGTTTATGCCGGTCCCGACGGCAAGCTTGTCTATAAGACCACACCGGCGGGCGACAGGATCATGGATTTTTCGCACGCGGGGTACATGGGAGGGGGCGTACCGCTTCCGTCGGTGCCGGTCAGGCGAACCGTCCACCCTTCAGGCAATCAGGACAATACAGCAGAGATCCAGGCGGCCATCGATGAAGTGGCGTCGATGCCCATGCAAAACGGGTTCCGCGGCACCATCCTGCTGGGACCGGGAACGTTCACATGTTCGAAGACGATCACGATCTCAACGACCGGCCTTGTGTTGCACGGGAGCGGCAGCGGTCCGGGCGGAACGACGATCAGGATGACCGGAGACCCGCATGCCGCGATCGTGATTGGTGGACGACGTTCCGGCGGCGAGAGCATGGATGCAGAAAAGAACGCCAGCCTTCCCCAAACGACGATTGCCGATGCCTACGTTCCGGCAGGGTCGGTAAGCTTCCTACTGACCAATGCCGATGGTTTTGCCGAGGGAGACTTCATCGAGATCCGCAGGCCGACCACGCCGGCCTGGGTGAAGTTCATGCAGATGGATGACATGGTACGGGATGGAAGGCCGCAGACCTGGATCGCCACCACGCGCAACGGCATCAACCAACGAAGGATCACCGGACTCTCCGGGAATAAGGTAACGCTGGATGTCCCTCTCCCCGATTCGTACGACGCACGCCACCTGAATCCTCCCGGGACAATGGTCGTCAAAATAATTCCGCCACAACGTATCACCCAGGTCGGAGTCGAGAACCTCCACATTCAATGTTCACCTCTGGAGATTGAGTACGGCAGGGCTCCGTACTCGGCACTCCGGATGGGGGGCGACGATTGTTGGGTGAAGGATGTCTTTTGTGAAGAGACGATGAACACCACCGTTCTCACCGGTCAACGCATCACCATGCAGAGAGTGGTTGTGAAGCATACGTTCCCCAACTTGGGAGCCTCCAAACCGGCAGACTTCAGCATCGAGGGGAGCCGGATCCTGCTCGATCGTTGTGAAAGCACGGGCGGCAACACCTACTTTGTCTGGACGGGCAGCCTGACACCGGGACCAAACGTCGTGCTCAATTGTACATTTCGGGGCCACGGCAGTCGCATCCAACCGCACCAGCGCTGGGCCACCGGCATGCTGGTCGACAACTGCACGATCCCCGACGGTGGCATCGATTACCCGAATCGGGGCGTGGCCGGTTCCGGGCACGGTTGGACGATGGGCTGGGGGGTTGTCTGGAACAGCATTGCGAAATTCTACGTGATTCAAAATCCGCCAGGGACGGTCAATTGGGCCATCGGTTCCCTCGGAGAGCGCGTACAGACGGCGCGTTATTTTGATTCGAAGCCGATCATTCCCGACGGGACCTTCGAATCGCATGGGAAGCCGGTCATGCCCCAAAGCCTTTACCTGGCCCAGTTGGAGGAACGGCTCGGCGTGCAAGCAGTGAAGAACCTCGGGTACTCCTCCAACACGGAAAATATGTTTGCCAATAAATCGGTCCCACCCCTCCCGCCGCTCCGGACAGACGTCGACAACGTGCTGGGTCCCGACCTGGCGCTTCACCGGCCGGTGAACACGAGTAACGTCCGCGGCACGACGCGGGAGTTTGGCGGGGAGAGAGCCGTGAACGCGGACACCACAACGTACTGGGCAACCAACGACGACGTCACCAAGGCCGATCTCATCGTCGATACGGAGGGACCGTTGGAGATCAATGCCGTCGCCCTTGAAGAAGCAACCGGGCTGGGGGGCCGCGTGCAGGAATACAAGGTCGAGGGGCAGGTGGACAGTGACTGGAAAGTGCTCTCACACGGCAGGACGATCGGCAAACGCAAGGTGGACCGTTTCCCGAAGGTCACGGTATGGAAAGTGCGGCTGACAATTCTCAAGGCCAACGCGTATCCTGCCATCCGTAAGTTCGGCATATACCTTGATGACCTCCCCCGATAAGGGGCATGGGAGAAAGTCAGGTTGAAAAAAGAGAGGGCCTTTTCTTGCACCTTCCCTCCTTTCTTCTTACTTTCACGCCATCGTTTTTTCTCACCATCACCACAATTTCACACAAGGGGTTCCATGAAGCGCGTGCTCTTCCTGATTGTCACTATCCTGTCCACCGCCGTCGCTCAGGAGAAGATTGAATATTCCGTTTCGTTTGAAAACATTTTGCACCACGAGGCGGAGATCACGGTCACGTTCCCCAAACTTCCTGCCGGGCCTCTCGAAGCACGGATGGGGCGTTCTTCCCCGGGGCGCTACGCACTGCATGAATTTGCGAAGAACGTCTATAACGTTCGCGCCGTCGACGGGAAGGGGAAACAACTCACGATCACGCGCCCGAATGTCCATCAATGGGACATCGCCGGCCACGATGGAACGGTCGTGATCAGCTACACGCTGTTCGCCGACCATCCGGACGGGACCTATGCGGGCGTTGACGTTTCGCACGCTCACCTGAATATCCCTGCCTCGTTCCTTTGGGCGAGAGGACTGCACGAGAGGCCCATCCAGGTCTCGTTGAAGCTTCCCAAAGATTCGAAGTGGAAAGTGGCCACGCAACTCGCACGCACGAAAGATCCCCTGACATTTACGGCGCCACACCTTCAGTACTTCATGGACAGCCCGGTCGAAATCAGCGACCATGCGTTGCGCGCTTGGAAGATCGATTCCGGCGGAAAAACGTACACGATCAAACTCGCTGCCCATCATGACGCAACGGATCCGTATATCGATGCGTACTTCGAAATGGCCAAACCGGTGATCCTAGAGGAGATAGCTGTCTTCGGCGAGCTCCCAAGCTATGATTTCGGGGAATACGTCTTCCTGGCTGACTTCCAGCCCTGGGCCGGGGGTGACGGGATGGAGCATCGCAACTCAACGGTCATCAGCGGCGCGGCCTCCCTCAAGCCGAACCCGTTCAACCTGCTCGGGGTCCTTTCCCATGAATATTTTCACTCATGGAATGTCGAACGCATCCGGCCAAAGTCGCTGGAGCCGTTCAATTTTGAAGAGGCGAATATGTCGGGGGAGTTGTGGTTTGCCGAAGGGTTCACAAACTACTACGGCACGCTGGCCATCGCACGGGCGCAACTGACAAGTCTCGACCGCTTCACCCGGGACATCCGCTCGGCCGTGAATACGGTGATCAACGCTTCGGGAAGGGCCTTCTTCAATGTCGTCGATATGAGCCGGCAGGCTCCGTTCGTCGATGCCGCGACGGCGGTCGACCGGAACAACCGGTCCAACACCTTTATTTCCTATTATACATGGGGCGAAGCGATCGGGCTTGGGTTGGATCTTTCGATCCGTTCAAAGTTCCCAGGACTCTCTCTCGACGATGTGATGAGAGAAATGTGGCAAAAGTTCGGCAAGCCGGAAAAGCCGTACACGAATGAAGACATCCGGATAGTGTTGGGCGAAGTGACCGGCGACCAGCGTTTCGCCAACGAATTCTTCGAGAATTACATCTATGGAAAAGAGGTGGTCGATTATCAGTCCTTGCTCGGGAACGCTGGGCTCCTGTTACGTAAAGCAAGAGCCGGCAAAGCGACACTCGGACCCGTCTTCCTGAACTACGATGGCGGCAAAGCAACCATCGCGGGCGGAACCATTCTGAACAGCCCCTTGTATCGCACCGGCCTCGACCGCGGTGACAAGATTCTGAAGATTGGGTCAACGGCCATCACGAGTAAACAAGAATGGGATTCCCTGGTCAGCGACGCCAAGCCCGGTGAGAAGATTGCAATCGAATACGAACAACGCGGAGCCAAGAAGAATGGGACGCTGACGTTTGACGAAGACTCCACGCTGGAAATCGTCCCGTACGAGCATGCCTCCATGCCGGTCACCGATGCGATGAGGGCTTTCCGCGCATCATGGATTGGAAGGAAATCGACACACCAGCTTCCTGAATTGAACAAGACCTGTCCAACGTGCAGGCGAACTTTCCCGTTTGCGAACGAGTTCTGTCCGCATGACGGGAGTGAGTTGAAGGCCGTGCTGGAGAAATAATTGGCTTTTGCATGTTCGTCATCACTACGAAACGGACCATGAACCGCCTCCCTATTTTGCTCTTCGTGCTCCTCCTGTCCGGATGTGTCTCTCAACAAACCGTGTTGGAATCCCGGGCGCGGAACGTCGATGCGTTGCTCTCGAAATTTAACAAGCCGGATGTGCCCGGCGCTTCGGTGATGGTAATCCGGGAGGGAAAGGTTGTGTATCGGGCATCGTACGGCCTTGCCCACCTCGAGGAAAAGAGACAGCCAACCCCCTCGACCAATTACCGCCTTGCTTCGGTGACGAAGCAATTCACGGCCATGGCCGTGATGATGCTCGTCGAACGAAAGGCCCTTTCGTACGAAAGCACGTTAACGGACCTCTTCCCAGGCTTCCCATCGTACGGTGGGAAGATCAAGGTTCGGAACCTCCTGCAACACACTTCCGGCCTGATCGATTACGAGGATTTGATCCCGGAAGGAACGACCGTCCCGGTGCTTGATAAGGATGTTCTCGATCTCTTGAAACAACAGGACAGCACGTACTTCGAGCCCGGTACAACGTATCAATACAGCAACTCCGGCTACGCCCTTCTCGCCCTCATCGTGGAACAGGCCTCCGGCCAGACGTTCGCTTCGTTCCTGAAAGAGCATATTTTCAGCCCGCTCAGGATGGAAAACACCGTGGCTTTTGAGAAGGGGATCTCCACCGTCAAGAATCGGGCTTACGGCTACACCCAGCGCGATACCACCGATGAACAAAGCTTCGAACTGACAGACCAGAGTCTCACCAGCTCCGTCCTCGGTGACGGCGGAATTTACTCTTCCATCGAAGACCTGTTCCAGTGGGATCAGGGACTCTACACGAACAAACTTGTCAGTGCTTCAACGCTCGCACAAGCCTTCACACCAAACATCCTGCCGAACGGTCAAAACTCCGGGTATGGCTTCGGATGGAGGATCCTGCTCCACAAGGGACTGCGAGCGCTCCACCATTCCGGTTCCACCATAGGATTTCGCACCCACATCGCCCGCTTCCCCGACCGGCAATTGACTGTGATAGTTCTGGTCAATCGTGCGAATGTGGACACGGAGAGGCTGGCGTTTGCCATTGCGGACCTCTGGCTTTCTCCGAACTGATGACGCTGATTCGCACGGATGAACGCGGATTGGCTCAGATTGGAGCAGATTGATGCAGCTAAAAAGTAGATACATGCCAAGGGGTGATTGGTTCTGTTTTTGGAATTCCCCATGACAAAGAAACTATTGCAAACGGTGATGACTCGGCCTGCCGTTCGTCCCATCATGATTGCCCCACGCGGGATTTTTCCTTACCATACCTCCCACTGTGAACCATCATATCCCCACGAAATCCTCCAAAGGCTTCCTATGCGATATTTTATTCCTTTTGTTTTTCTGGCAGTTCTCATCGGGTTCCATTGCACACAACCGGACCCGGGAGCACAAATGAATACTGTTGCCGAAGCGTATGTCAAGCTCGTCCTTGATGTCGGACAGCACGACGCCGACTATGTCGATGCGTATTACGGGCCGAAGGAATGGCAGGAACAGGCCAGGGCATCGAGGAAATCCCTCGACTCGCTCAGGCAAGCGGGCGTTGAGTTGATGGGGCGCCTCCGCGAGATCGATGTCGCCGGCCGGGAAGAAATGCTTCAACTGCGGCACGAGTATCTGCTGAAGCAACTCAAGGCGCTTGTGACGCGGGTCGAGATCCTTGGAGGGAAAGCCTATACCTTTGACGATGAAGCTCGGGGCATCTACGATGTGACGCCCCCATCGTACACGGAAGAACATTTCAAAAAGATGCTCGACGAACTCAACACTCTTCTCCCGGGTAACGGGACGGTCACCCAACGGTATGAACAATTTCGCAAAGCCTTTATCATCCCTCCCACAAAACTCGACACCGTCTTCAAGGCAGCCATTGAGGAAGCACGTCGCCGGACGAAACAACACATCGAACTCCCTTCCAACGAGAGTTTCGTCGTCGAGTATGTGAAAGATAAATCGTGGAGCGGCTATAATTGGTACAAGGGGGAGAACTACAGTCTGATCCAGATTAATACCGACCTTCCCATCTTCATCGACCGGGCGGTGGACCTTGCCGCACACGAAGGGTATCCGGGACACCACGTCTATAATGTCATGCTGGAATCGAACCTGATGCGCGGACGGGGCTGGATCGAGTTCTCCGTCTTCCCGCTCTTCAGTCCCCAGGCGCTCATTTCTGAAGGGAGCGCAAACTACGGCATCCAGGTCGCCTTCCCGGGCGAGGAACGGCTTGCGTTCGAACGGGAAGTGTTGTTCCCGTTGGCCGGCCTTGATACTTCAAAGGCCGGGAAGTACTACCGGCTTGCCGAGTTGGCAAGTGCGTTAAGCTACGCGGGAAACGAAGCGGCAAGAGGGTATTTGAACGGTACGATCAACGCGGACGACGCGGCGCGTTGGCTGGAAGAGTACGCCCTGATGGCCCCCGCGCGGGCAAAGCAGCGTGTCCGTTTCATCGACCAGTACCGAAGTTACGTGATCAACTATAACCTGGGGCAGGATCTGGTGAAGCGGCATATTGAAGCCAGCGGTGGAACGGCAGACAAGCCCGAGAAGCGCTGGGAGGAATTCAAGAGACTTATTTCATCGCCCAGGCTGGCCTCGGGGTTGAAACAGTAGAAACCTCGCCCCAATCCATGGCACGATTCAAACTCACTCTCGAATACGAAGGAACGCGGTACAGCGGCTGGCAGGTGCAGAAGAACGCCCGGACGGTTCAGGGGGATCTGATGAATGCGATCGGTGTTGTGACCGCGACCAA
>Ga0209211_10012121_pt1 | contig 10895 bp, 13 predicted proteins | sample RifGroA2_FD_183992 | JGI IMG/M metagenome (GOLD analysis project Ga0209211, IMG submission 183992) | Groundwater microbial communities from Rifle, Colorado, USA - Groundwater A2 (SPAdes) (version 2) | ecosystem: Environmental > Aquatic > Deep subsurface > Groundwater | place: Rifle, Colorado...
TGGGGCTACCAGTCCTGGAACCTGGCAGCGCAGTCACCGATCGACCTGGCGCTGATCCAGCAAACCACCATCGCCTCAACCAAGCGGCTCGACAGCAGTTTTTTCAGGGTGCGTTTTGATCGCCTGACACCCAGGGAAAAAGACTACTTGTGTGCATTGGCCGAGCTCGGCATAGGCAACCAACGCTCGGGTGGGGTGGCTGAGCGTTTGGGTGTCAAGGTGCAAACCATCGCGCCGCTGCGCTCCAGCCTGATCAAAAAAGGCATGATCTACAGCCCTGCGCACGGTGACACGGCGTTTACCGTGCCATTGTTTGACCAGTTCATGTTGCGCACCATGCCAGAGGGGTCGCGCAAGGCTGTGGTGCAGACCCCATAACCGACCTCCAGCCGGTCTGTTGCCACACGCCAGCACAGGTTCAAAACTTCCTGACCTCAATCCCGTTCTTTTGCAGCGCGTAGCCCATTTGCCGCGGCGAAATCTTGAGCAGGCGGGCGGCTTTGGCCTGCACCCAGCCGCAGCGCTCCATGGCCCAGATCAGACGCTCACGTTCCCCTTCGGGCTTGCCGTCGGCGGGCGCCGCAGTGGCGTCACCGTCTGCGGGCACGGCGCTTTCAACGGGCTCACCGCCAGGCGCAGCAGCCTCCGGCGGCGGCGCAATCGACGTTGGCGGCATGGCCACTTCTTCGATGGGGATGTCAGCCAGACGGATGGGACGAACGGCGTCTTCGCGGTCGATGTGGTGCAGCACCTGGGTCAGGCAGCGGTTTTCCCGGCATGGAAATGACAGGTCGGTGATGGCGTCCGCGTGCGCCATGGTGGCCGTGCGCTCGACGCAGTTTTCCAGCTCGCGCACGTTGCCGGGCCAGTAGCAACTGGTCAGCACACGCATGGCGGCAGGGCTGAAGCGGGTGGCGCGCGCGTTTTCGTGGTTGAAGCGATCCAGAAAAAGCTGCGCCATGGCCGGAATGTCGTCGCGGCGTTCGCGCAGCGGCGGTAGCTGGATGCTGACCACGTTGATGCGGTAGTAGAGGTCGGCGCGGAACTCGCCGGCCTGCACCATGCGCTCCAGGTTGCGGTTGGTGGCCAGGATCAGCCGCACATCGACCTTGACCACGGTGGAGCCGCCCACACGCTCAAACTCGCGCTCTTGCAACACGCGCAGCAGCTTGGCCTGGAACGAAGCCGAGATGTCGCCAATTTCGTCCAGAAACAGCGTGCCGCCGTGCGACATTTCAAAGCGCCCCTTGCGCTGGCCCTGGGCGCCGGTGAAAGAGCCTTTTTCGTGGCCAAACAATTCGCTCTCAAGCAGCGACTCGGTCAGCGCAGCGCAATTGACGCGCACAAACGCTTCGCGCTTGCGTGGTGACAGGTTGTGGATGGCGCGCGCTATCACCTCTTTGCCGGTGCCGCTTTCGCCACGCAGCAGCACCGTGGTGCGCGCTGGTGCCACCTGGTGCACCTGGTCAAAAACTTCCTGCATGGGTCTGGAAATGCCCACGACCTGGTCGATCTGCTGGTTGGGCTTGAGCACCTTGCCCATGCGCCGCACCTCGTCCTGCATGGTGTCGTGCGCGGCACTCACACTGCGGTGCAGCAACAATGCCTGCCCCATCAGGGTGGCGACCATTTTGAGAAGCTGCAAGTCGTACGAGAAGCTCCGGCGTTCGTCAGGATTGAGGCAGTCAATGGCCAGTACACCGACGACACGGCGATCGGCATGAATCGGCGTGACCAGCATGGCCACCGCAACGCCCGGGCTCTGGTCTGCCCCACCGGTGCGGTTAAGAAACAGCGGCTCAGAGCGCACATCAGGGACGATGACCTGTATGCCGTTGGCAAAGACACGGCCCACAATGCCCTCGCCGGTCCGAAACTGCAAACGCTGCTGCTCGTCACGGGTCAGGCCCACGGCGCACAAGCCGCGCAGGTAAGCATCCGGCTCGGCCAGCACCACAAAGGCACGCCGCCAGTCGAAGGCATGCACCAGATGGTTCAAGGCTTCGCGGAAGGTTTTGGCGACATCCAGTGACGCGGCCAGCGTCTTGCTGACTTCGTAAATTGCGTTGAGTTCACGCCGGGCTTCAATGGCCTGTGTGTTCATCATGTGGATCTCCGGTTAACGTGACTTAATGCCAACACATTCGCCACGGTGAGATTCAATGCAAGAAACGTACCGCCATCGTTTCAGGCCCTTTTTTTTGCACCAGTCCCAACCGTCAGTTTTTCCGACAAACGAGACAAGACAGCGACACGCTGCGGCAACAGCCACAGACAAAAACAACAATCAGCGCATTTGCAGTCACTGATTTGCCCGAAACAGGCATGGCATTGAAATTGCAGAACAGCAGGTGTCCACCACTTTTCAGGAGCCTGCCATGCCAGACACCAGCCGCAACAAGGCCACTGCCCGTGCCGCTCAGCCGGTCTACCTTGACTACGCGGCCACCACGCCGGTGGACCCCCGTGTGGCCAGAAAAATGATCCCGTACCTGACGGAGCTCTTCGGCAACCCGGCCAGCCGCTCGCACGCTTTTGGCTGGGCCGCAGATGAGGCGGTGGAGCTGGCCCGCGAGCAGGTCTGTGCCCTGATCAACGCCGACCCGCGTGAACTCGCCTGGACCTCGGGCGCCACCGAGTCCAACAATCTGGCCATCAAGGGGGCGGCGCACTTTCACCATGGCAAAGGCAAACACCTGGTCACGGTGGCGACCGAGCACAAGGCGGTGCTTGACAGCATGCGCGAGCTGGAGCGCGAAGGCTTTGAGGTCACGGTGCTGCCGGTGTTGCCCAGCGGTCTTTTGGACCTGGCCGTGTTTGAAGCCGCCCTGCGCCCCGATACGGTGCTGGCCTCGGTCATGATGGTCAACAACGAAACCGGTGTTATTCAGGATGTGGCCGCATTGGGTGCCATTTGCCGCACTAAAAAGGTGCTGTTTCATGTGGATGCCGCACAGGCGGCGGGCAAGGTGGCGATTGATCTGGAGGTGTTACCGATCGACATGATGTCGCTCTCTGCCCACAAGATTTACGGACCCAAAGGCATTGGCGCCCTGTATGTGCGGCGCAAACCCCGCGTGCGTATTGAAGCCCAGATGCACGGCGGCGGGCATGAACGCGGCATGCGCTCGGGCACGCTGCCCACGCACCAGATCGTCGGCATGGGCGAAGCCTTTTGGCTGGCGCGCGAAAACATGGCCGCTGACAACGCCCGCATCAGCGCCCTGCGTGCGCGGCTTTGGGCTGGTTTCCTGAAGATGGACGCGGTGGTGCTCAACGGCGACGAAGAACACCGGGCCGTGCAGTACCTCAACGCCAGCTTTAACTATGTCGAAGGTGAGTCGCTGCTGATGGGCATCAAGGGCGTGGCCGTGTCGTCGGGCTCGGCCTGTACCTCAGCATCTCTTGAGCCCAGTTACGTGTTGCGCGCCATGGGCCGCAGCGACGAACTGGCCCACAGCTCGGTGCGTTTTTCTATTGGCCGCTTCACCACGGTGGAAGACATCGATTTCACCATTGCGCAAGTCACGCAGGTGGTCACCAAATTACGCGCCATGAGTCCGCTGTGGGACATGGTGCAAGCCGGGATTGACCTCAATTCGATCCAGTGGTCTGAACACTGAACCCGCCCCCACACCTTTTTTGACACACGGAGAATCACCATGGCATACAGCGAAAAGGTCGTCGACCACTACGAAAATCCACGCAACGTCGGCGCCTTCGAGGCGGGCGATGACAGCGTCGGCACCGGCATGGTGGGTGCGCCCGCCTGCGGCGATGTGATGCGGCTGCAGATCCGTGTCAATGCGCAGGGCGTGATCGAAGATGCCAAGTTCAAAACCTATGGTTGCGGCTCGGCCATTGCGTCCAGCTCACTCGTCACCGAATGGGTGCGCGGACGCACCTTGGACGAAGCACTGGCCATCAAGAACGCGGACATTTCCGAGGAACTGGCCTTGCCACCGGTCAAGATCCATTGCTCCATATTGGCCGAAGATGCCATCAAGGCCGCCGTGGCCGACTTCCGCTCGCGCCACCCCAGCGGTGCCGCCACGCTGGTGTCGGAGCAGCTCGCCTGCACCTCCACAACACGCTAATTCGCCCCGTTCATTGACCCCCGATCTCACACCCAACCAAGGAATCACCATGGAAGCTGCATTGGCAAGTTCAACCCCCGTAGCACCAGACCTCATGCCCAACATGCTGGAATTCACCTCGCAGGCGGCCGCCAAGGTGGCGGATTTGATCATTGAAGAAGGCAACCCGGACCTCAAACTCCGCCTGTATGTCACGGGTGGCGGTTGTTCGGGTTTTTCCTACGGCTTTGCATTTGACGATGCGGTGGCCGAAGACGACACCCAAATCGTGACCGCGGGTGTTTCACTGGTGGTGGATGCCATGAGCCTGCAGTACGTGGTAGGCGCCCGGGTTGACTTCGAGGACGGCCTGGAAGGCTCGCGCTTCGTGATTCATAACCCCAATGCCCAGACCACGTGCGGTTGCGGCAGCTCGTTCTCGGTTTGAGGAGTCTTGCCATGTCTGTTTCTTTAACACCTGCTGCTGCCCGTCACGTGGAGAAATCCCTGGCCAAGCGCGGCAGCGGCATCGGCCTGCGTCTGGCGGTCAAGACCAGCGGCTGCAACGGCTTTGCCTACGCGCTCGAATTCGTCGATTCAACCAATGCTGACGACGAATGCTTTGAGACCCATGGTGTCAAGGTCATTGTGGACCCGCGCAGTCTGGGCATGCTGGCTGGCACCGAGCTTGACTTTGTGCGTGAAGGCCTGAACGAAGGCTTTAAATTTACCAACCCGAACGCCAAGGCCAATTGCGGCTGTGGCGAGAGCTTCGCGGTCTGAACCAGAGCGCCCACCCTATGGCACTGCTGCAAATCGCCGAACCCGGCCAAAGCGCCGCACCGCACCAGCACCGTTTGGCGGCGGGCATTGACCTGGGCACCACCAACTCGCTGATTGCCACGGTGCAAAGCGCCGTGGCACGGGCGCTGCCGGACGAGGAGGGCGCTTTGCTGTTGCCTTCCGTGGTGCGCTATTTGCCGGGCAACGGCATTGTGGTGGGGCGCGAGGCGCAGGACAGCCAGGCCGACGACCCCGAGAACACCATCGTTTCGGTCAAACGTTTTATGGGCCGCAGCCTGATGGACGTGAAAGAAGCCGCCGGTCTGCCTTACCGTTTTGTCGATGCGCCCGGCATGGTGGGCATCACCACGGTTTCGGGTGAGCGCTCACCCGTGCAGGTGTCGGCCGAGATTTTGACCGCCCTGCGTGAGCGCGCCGAAGTGTCGCTTGGTGGTCCGCTGGCGGGCGTGGTGATCACCGTCCCCGCCTACTTTGACGATGCCCAACGCCAGGCCACCAAAGATGCCGCCCGGCTGGCGGGTTTGACGGTGTTGCGCCTGCTCAATGAGCCCACCGCTGCGGCCATCGCCTACGGGCTGGACAAGGCCGCAGAAGGCACGTTTGCCATTTACGACCTGGGCGGTGGCACCTTTGACATTTCGATCCTGCACCTGACCCAAGGCGTGTTCGAGGTGCTGTCCACCGGTGGCGACTCGGCCTTGGGCGGCGACGACTTTGACCATGCGACTGCCGAGTGGTTTTGTGCACAGCACGGCCTCCAGGGCCTGGCTGCCTTGCCACCGGGTGCCCAGCGCAGCCTGCTGGCAGCCGCCCGCAAAGCCAAAGAAACACTTTCCAGCCACGAGACCGCCGCCATGTCCCTGCCGGGCGCCGACGGTGCCGCACAACACGCCATTCTTTCCAGCACCCAGTTTGCAGAACTCGGTGCCCCGCTGATCGCCCGCACCCTGTCGGCTACCAAGCGGGCTTTGCGCGATGCCAAACTGACCATTGACGACATCACCGGCGTGGTGCTGGTGGGCGGCTCGACCCGCATGCCGATCGCACGCGATGCGGTGCGTGCCTTGTTTGAGCGCGACCCTTTGGTGGACATTGATCCGGACCAGGTGGTGGCCATCGGTGCCGCCTTGCAGGCCAATGTGTTGGCTGGCAACAGCGGCGGTGATGAATGGCTGCTGCTGGACGTGTGCCCGCTGTCGCTGGGCATAGAGACCATGGGTGGACTGGTTGAAAAAATCATCCCGCGCAACTCAACTTTGCCCATTGCCCGCGCCCAGGAATTCACCACATTCAAGGACGGCCAGACCGCCATGTCGCTGCATGTGGTGCAGGGCGAGCGCGAGTCGGTGGCGCACTGCCGCTCATTGGCGCGTTTTGAGTTGCGTGGCATTCCGCCTGCGGTGGCCGGGTCGGTGCACATCCGGGTGAGTTTTCAGATTGATGCCGACGGGCTGCTGTCGGTGACAGCGCGTGACCAGGCCAGCGGTATTGAAGCCCACATCGAGGTCAAACCCACTTACGGCCTGGCCGACGCTCAAATCTCGGCCATGCTGCAGGACGCCATCGGCTCGTCCAAAGCCGACATGCTGCTGCGTTCGCTGCGCGAAGCACAGGTGGACGCCCGCCGCATGCTCGATGCCACCGAGGCGGCCCTGGGCCAAGATGCGGCGCTGTTGTCGGCGCAGGAAATCAGCACCATTCATCAGGCCATGTTCAGGGTGGGCGACATGCTGGAGACTGAAGCGCCACTGGACGAGTTGCGTCTTGCCACTGCCGTGCTGGGGGCTGTGACCGACACCTTTGCAGCGCGCCGCATGAACGCGTCCATCAGCCAGGCGCTTGCCGGGCGCACCATGGACAGTCTGGTTTAAGCGAGCCTCTGCGTACCCGGTTCATCATTCAAAACCCACGAAGCTGTCACATGCCCCAAGTTCGCCTCTTGCCCCATCCCGACCTGTGCCCCGAGGGCCGCGAGATCCACGTCAAAACCGGTGCATCGCTGTGCGAAAGTCTGCTCAAAGCGGGCGTGGCGATCGAGCACGCCTGCGAGATGGTGACCGCCTGTTCCACCTGCCATGTCTATGTGCGCCAGGGCGGTGATACATTGGCCGAAGCGGGCGACGATGAAAACGACCAGCTCGACAACGCCTGGGGACTGGAAGCGCAATCGAGGCTGGCGTGCTGCGTCAAACTGGGCGAGACCGACATCACGGTGGAGTTTCCGCGGCATACCCGCAACCACGCTCGGGAGCATTGAGGGCTCTTTTTCTGATTGTTTTGGTTTGCGGGGCAGGCCGGGTCTCGCCCCGGCGGGCGACTCACTTGTCTCTTGCTTCGCCAAGAGAAAGTAAGCAAAGAGAAGGCGAGCCGAATTCGTCGCCCCTTCGCTGCGCTACGGGTAAGCTGCGTTGCTCGGTCCGGGCGGGGTCTGGCTAAACTCGCTTCGCTCAAACAACGCCAGCCCTGATCCGCCCAGCCCTGCGCTACTCGCCTCCTCATCACGGCGGGGGGAGGACAACCGACGACCTCTGCGACGTTGCAAAGAGCTATAGTGGCGCCATTGCTATCCAGCTTGCTGTCTTTTTTGGAATTGTTATAGTGGCCGGAGGTCCGAGATGCCTCAAATTACATTTACTGTCGGCATCGGCGTCCGTGGTCCAATCGCCCCCGGCGGGTACATGGTCGGACGCAAGCTAATCGAAGTGTCCTATCCACCCGGACTCAACTTAGGCTTCACCGTTGTCGAATTCCCAAAGAGTCTTAGCACGCTGTTCATAGTCTCCTGGGAGGATAGGGGCGGAAAGGTTGCGGCGAAGCTACGAAGCAGCAGCTTCGAACGACATCTTCCCATCTACGAGGCGCTTTCCGCCATCTCAGAACTTCTCCTTGCCTACAAACTTGTACGCGTATGGCACACCGATGGTCGAGGCCTGCGGACTATTGGAATCGGCGACACCCTCGTCTATTTCTCAGCGATAGACGGCAAGCAAACTGGTGACCTCAATGTCGGTCTGAAGAACTACGAAGGAAACAACGCTTGGGTCAGTGCGGCGACGTCCGCCGATCCTCATGGAACAACGGAGCTTGCGCTACCGCACATAGCCACGCAGACTATGCCTGTCGCAAGGCGCTACGTGCGATGCTTCGAACTTTTGGAGCACGGCTTCTATTCTGAAGCATTCATAGTGGCATTCTCCGTGCTCGACGACCTCGTTCAACAAATTCTTCACGACTTACTTCAAGAAAAAGGGCTTGTCACGAAGGCAGAACGAGACGAACTCTTGCGAGGAATCAAGGAGAATCGCCTTAAACTTTACCTAGGCCCGGTGTTAAAGCTAGCGATTGGACATGACATTGAGTCCATGTGGCCCGCAGCTCGCAACGCGTTGGAATGGCTGAACACGACTCGAAATAGAATCGCTCACGCTGCGGAATCGGTTGATCACGCCTCCGCTGCCAAGGCCATCTTCGCCTGCCTGAAAGTTCTCGTGCTATTAAAAGACAATGGCGTTGCAGACATCGAGATTCCCGTCGAGCTATTTCGACATGCAAAACTCACAGCGGCTTGGACCACAGACGCACCAGACTGGGTACCGAAGGGCGAGATTGCTGAAGCCATGGACTTCAGGTCCTGAAAGACATTGGGGTCACGACCAAAAAGCTCGCTGCTACCCTCGTTTTCAAGGAACAAACATGAGCAAGAAAATCAAGGTTGAGGAACTTCCCGAATTCGATCTGGCTGAACACTTGAAGACCGACGAGGACATTGCTACGTATCTCAGCGTCGTGCTGGAGGATGATGACTCGTCCGAATTGATGCACGCCTTGGGCGTGGTGGCCCGAGCACGCGGCATGACAGAGGTCGCCCGTGCGGCCGGCCTGACGCGGGAGGCGCTTTACAAGGCCTTGCGCCCCAATTCCCAGCCGCGTTTTGACACCATTGCCCGTGTCTGCCGCGCCTTGGGCCTGAAGCTCACAGCGCAAGTGCATGCTCATGGCTGATGCAGCGCTCAAGGAACAGCGTCAGTGCATCTGCCATTCGTGCGGTGCTGGCCGGCAGCGTCGATAAATTCGGCGGCCCCGAAGTTAGTTTGCCAATTCAGCCAGCAACCCTGGGTGACGGCTGATCAGCTTGAGCAGGCTTTGCGCGGCCCCGCTGGGCACCTTGCGGCCCTGTTCCCACTCCTGCAGCGTCCGCACCGACACGCCGGTGGCACGGGCGAACTCGGATTGCGACAGACCTGACTGCGCCCGCGCCGCCATCAGTTGCCACTGCGGCCCCACCAGCACCTCCTGCTTTTCCAGTGTGCCGTCAGCGCGCAACACGGTGCGGCGCACGCTGCCATCGGGCAAAGGCTCAAACGTGGTCTTGCGGGCCCATTGGCCGGCCTTCATTTCACGCACCGATTGCAGCAGTTCGGCGCCAATATCGCGCCCGGCGTCACGGGCCTTCAGTTGTGCATCAGTCATCATGGTCCAACACCTCTTTAATTTGTTTCAACACCGCGCCAGGAGTACTGGCACGCTGGAATTAAGACCGGATTCAATGAACTCGTATTTCATGATCAATGATACGCTTAAGACGTATATATCCGGACCAGCGCAGACGTTCTCCTTCTCGAAGTGGGCGACCGCACCCCCGGTGACACGGCCATCTACCCCGACGATGACATGCAAGCCGTCTTCGGGGATGAAGGGATATGGCGGTACGCCTACAAGGATGGAACGCCATGTTGCGCATCGCTGGGCACCTTGCGGCCTTGCTCACGTTGTTGAAGCGTGTGCATTAAATCCCGGTAGCACGCGCCATAGCCGACCCAAGACCCGACAAACCCATCCCGCAATCCGTCTTTCAGTATGTAGCCCGGATGGCGTGCCGCGCATCCCAGAGGACGATTCAAAATGAGAATTGCTGCATCTTGGCCATTGATAACCCCATAATCCCATCACCCTGTAGCGATCTGTGCAGTCATGCTAATATCATCGACGATATGAGAAAAAAGCCAAAACTGGTCATCGACACCAATATCCTGGTGGCTGCCACGCGCAATCGGCAAGGGCCGTCTTTCGCGTTGTTGCAATGCATCAGGTGTGGTCAGTTGGTCATGTGTTGCAGCCCGGCACTGTTTCTGGAATACGAAGATGTTTTGAAGCGTGCCGGTCAATTAGCCGTTTCAGGATTGTTGGTGAGTGATATCGATGCCATTTTGAATGAGTTGGCTGATTTGGTTGAGCCAGTCACCACGCATTACCAATGGCGCCCGCAATTGCGCGATCCGGCAGATGAAATGGTGCTGGAGGCTGCGGTGAATGCGCAAGCCGATGCTATCGTGACCTACAACCTGCGTGATTTCAAACCAGCCCAACTGTTTGGCATGGCGGTGCTTAACCCACAGCAAGTCTTCAAACAGTTTCACTTTGCCGTTAACAGGAGCCCGACACCATGAGCAGTTACGCCTTACGCTTGCCCGAATCGCTCAAACAAGCAGCGAAACGCATCGCGGCCGCCGATGACACCACCATGAACCAGTTTTTTGTGGTGGCTATTGCTGAAAAAATCAGCGCCATGGAAACGGCCAAATTTTTCGAAAAACGTGCGGCACTGGCCGATCCAGGCAAGGCACAAGCTGCTTGGGACAAGGTGGGCACCGGCGCTGCACTGGTGGGTGACACTTGGCAAGACTAGCGTTGCAAAAGCTCAACCAGGGCGAGTCACTTGACCCGCCGCAACTGGCGGACGAATTTGGCGTGAACCTGCGCACCAATGCGGTTTTGATGGCAGTTTCGGCGAGCAACGGGGTCACTCGCCTCGGGGTGGTTTTTGACAGGGCACAACGCGGCATCTTGACCCACAATAGGTAACGAAGCATGTCGATCACACTGTTAACCTGAAGTTCCCCCCAAAAAAAACCGAGTTTCCCCAATGAAACCCGTAGTAATTTCGGTTCCGTGCTCTGTCTACGGCGTGATCTGATTGATCAAGTCAAGGGCACGTTTTTGTTTGGGGTTGAACGT
>Ga0209211_10012126_pt1 | contig 10893 bp, 11 predicted proteins | sample RifGroA2_FD_183992 | JGI IMG/M metagenome (GOLD analysis project Ga0209211, IMG submission 183992) | Groundwater microbial communities from Rifle, Colorado, USA - Groundwater A2 (SPAdes) (version 2) | ecosystem: Environmental > Aquatic > Deep subsurface > Groundwater | place: Rifle, Colorado...
ATTGTAGCGGCCCATTACTTCCTCAATAGAGGGGGCCTTGAATGTTTTTTCCCCTGTCCACGAGTCGCAAACGCCCCGGTACATGTCTGAAACGATGTCTTTGAGTTCAGGCGGAAGGGGCTGGGGCCTTGGCCAGTCTGCTTTCTCGACATTGTTCTTCTTTGCAGCCTCAAGCTCGGCATACCACGGGGTGGACTTGTAATAATCCCTTGCGACCTGCTTGCTCACATGGATGCCATTCCACAAGAACCTGTTCTCATCCAAAGTGCCGCATACATCAATCAGCATAAGCTCATTTTTGGGGGAAAGTGCAAACTCCACCTTCCCGTCAGCGTGCTCAAGCCCTATGGAAGCGGCCTTTTCTGTCAAGAAATCATTGATGTTGAGCGCAGCTTCCTTTAGCTCATAGAGCTGGTCTTCACTGATCTTTGAAATCTCCATCGCCTCGTCCCATGAAAGGTAGCGGTCAATGGGCTCAAGCTTTGTGCTGACATCAAGGAATGCGCGCTCGAACTTGTGCCCCGGCACCGGCACCGATGAAACCCCAAGGTCATCTAGTGAAAGCTCTCCTGCTTCAAGCCTTTTGAACACCGAGCTACCCGCGGGCAGGGAATTGCGGAAGATTATTTCAAGCGGAATGAGGTAGTTCCTGCTGCCATCCTTTATCTGGTTGTCCTGCGGCATCAATACCCTTACAATATTAACTTCCATTCTGTTCCCGCCTGCTACCTTGCGGAAATGCGTCCTTATGCCGAACTTCTTTTCAAGCTGCTTAAAATTATAGCTCGCCATCCTGCAAAGCGCCTCTCCCTTGCCTGCAATCGTGTCAGGCATCTTGCCATAATCAAAAACACTGTAATCATCAGTGAACTCAAAAACGCCTATCCCCATCTGCTCTTCCGTAGGCTCCTTTTCAACAATCAGGTTCTTTACCGATCCCACTTTTCCACCACCAAAAAATTCAATTACCAATAGAAAATTAGTGGGTTGGTTTTAAAAACGATTTAGGTATGCGCTTTAAGCCATAAACAGGGGGCAAAAAATAACACTTCCGTTGCTCCAACTTTCTGCAATACATAAAAAAGTAAGGAGTAACAGAGTGCTTTCATATCACGTGCAAAACTCAAAAATCACATCAAACTTGCACACTTTTGAACTGGCATTTAAAGCTGAAGTCTTAAATTCAGGATACACTTTATTTGTCCATGCTGCCAAAACGCATGGGTTTATTGCAGAGGGCAAAGGCATTGGTTCTGCTAAAAAAAGGCCACTCCCCCGATGAAACAGCACGCATATTGCGGCAAAGGTACCACCCGACGGATCCTGTCGATGATGTGAAAAGAAAATATTTTCCGGCAAAGGGAGCCTTTGCAATTGGCAGGTTAGAGGGCGCTACTAGAGAAGAGATAGCAGCCAATTTAGGGAAAATGAAAAGCTATCAGACCCGCGGCAGGGAATTCCATGCAAAACGCCTCAATACTCCCGCCAATCTTGCCGCCAGCAGAAATCGCATGATTTCACAGCAAAAAGACCCATCATTCCGGAAAAAAAATATTGAGGCCACAAAGAGATACCGCCAAGATCCACAAGTGAAAAGGAGGTATGAAAGAATCGGAAGAAGAAGTTTGTCGCGATTACGCCAAGATCCCGCTTTTGTTGAAGCTGAACGAAGAAGGAGGAGTGAGTTAATGGTGCATCTAAACAAAGACCCTAATTTTGTTAACGCACGCAACGAACGGTCTAGGGTTCTAATGACCCGCCTAAATAGGGATCCCGACTTTGTTGCCGCACGCAATGAGGCAATGAGAAAACTCGGAGAGAACCCCAAGTTTGCAGAAGCACGCAGAAATCGCGCCAAAAAAATCATGGCTGAGCTGCGTAAAGATCCCGGATTTGTCAAAGCTACAAATGCACGCCTGAGGAAGTATGCCCGCGATCCAGAACTTAATGCCCAACGCCGAGAAAGGATGAAAAAAAAGCATCAAGACCCAAATTTTGCACGAATTGTCAAAGAAACAGCAAGCAAAACAATGCAAAAACTTCATCAAGATCCCGCATTTAATGATGCTAACAAGGAACGCAGCAAAAAAGTCATGGCACAGCTACGCCGGAATCCACAATTCCTCGCAGCCTTAAAAGCGGGAGCCAGCACAAGCTTATCCAACCTTCACAAAAGGCCTGATTTTGCAGCAGGAAACCGCGCAAGGGCCAAAGTGAAAATGACCAGCCTCAATCAAGACCCTGTTTTTAAGAAAGCAAGACTAGAAGGAATTGCACAACACTGGAACACTTACAGACTTCGAATAGCTGACTATGCACAAAGGCTCGAAGTAGGAGGCGCAGGCCTATACCCCAGAGCAAGATCCACAAAAAAAATAGATATTCATCAAACATACACAACGAGAACTCCGGCAACCATTCTACAAAAAAGAGAGAGAAAACGAGTAATCCGCACAGCATTAAGCGCACTCCCCGAACTTGAAAGAGAAACAGTCCTCACCATGTTCAACCTTGAAAAAGGAAGTATCGAAATGCAAATAGGGCAAGCTGCAGCAATACTTGGTAAAACACGACAAGAAATTCAGGCAACATACGAAAATGCTCTCGCCAAATTAGCTCAAAATACGAAGATACGGGAATTAAGATGACACCATGCTTCAAATCTAAATGCCCCAAGAAGAAGTACCTGGAAGCTTGTACAATTCTGCATCCTGATCAATCCATTTAAAAAAACTGCATCCTCTTTATAGTTGGGGTTGTATAGTTGGCAGGGACAATTGTCATTGGCGCCCAGTTCGGCGATGAGGGCAAAGGCAAAGTCACTGATTTTTACTCGGATAAAGCAGACCTTGTGGTGCGCTATCAGGGCGGCAACAATGCAGGCCACACGGTAGTCGTTGCAGGAAAGACACTCAAGTTCCACCTGCTCCCAAGCGGGGTTGTGCAGGGAAAAAGGATTCTGATCGGCGCGGGCGTGGTGCTTGACCCGCGCGTGCTGAAAAAGGAAATATCCGATATCGGCTCGAAGGGCATGGATCTTGGCATTGATCCGCGCACGCACATAATAATGCCATGGCACAACCTTTTGGATGAGGGAAGGGAGGAGTTGCGCACAACAAAAAAAATCGGCACGACAAAGCGCGGGATAGGGCCGTGCTATGCCGATAAAGCCGAGAGGATCGGGATCAGGTTTGAAGAGCTTGTTGAGGAAAAGAGGCTGCAGCAGCGCATCAGGGAAGTTTTCCCTGTCAAGAAGGCAATTTTGGAGAAAGTTTACAATATCAAAGTGCCATTTGGCGAGAATGAAGTTTTTGATGAATACAATGCGCTCGGAAAAGAGTTCCGCAAGTATTTGTGCGATGTGAGCCTTGAAGTGTGCGAGGCGCTTGAAAACCGCAAAGAGGTCGTCTTTGAAGGGGCGCAGGGGACATTTCTCGATAACGATTTCGGGACCTACCCCTATGTCACAAGCTCGCACCCGATTTCAGGCGGGGTTACAACAGGGGTCGGGATGCCGGCTGCCAAAATAAACCGCATAATAGGGATCGTGAAGGCGTATACTACGCGCGTCGGCTTTGGGCCGTTCCCCACCGAGCTCACTGATGAGACCGGCGAGCACCTCACGCAGAAAGGAAATGAGTTCGGGACAACTACAGGAAGGAAGAGGCGCGTCGGATGGCTTGACCTTCCCATGCTGCGCACCTCGATGCGCTTCAACGGGTTCACGGAACTTGCAATAACAAAGCTTGATGTCCTAAGCGGCCTAAAAAAAGTTAAAGTGTGCCACAGTTACACTGTGAACGCAAAGGAGATCAAATACTTCCCCTACAGCAACAAGGGGCTTGAGAAGGCGGTTCCAAATTACAGGGAATTTGAAGGGTTTGAAATAACAGGAAAGGAAAAAAAGTACTCCGAGCTTGCAAAGAACGCGCGCGCTTACCTTGAATATATCGAGAAGGAGATCGGCTGCCCCATCAAGCTCGTTTCAGTTGGAGCCGGAAGGGAAGACACAATTTTAAAACAATAAAAAAAGGAATTAATAGGAATTCGGCCAGAATTTTTGCTTTTTAAATGGCAACATGCCTCTTTTTTTCAAACTCGATTTCGCTTTGCAATTGCCTGAAAGCCGACTGGAACCCTTCAATGAATTCCATGCCCTTGTACCCGAAAATGGGCTTGAGCATCTCGGTTGCCTTCTGCTTTTCGGATTGGGAACTTGCAAACAGGATGTTCACCGCATCCCTGCGCTCTTTCAAAAGCTCCACAAATGCCTTTTTTGAAGAATCCGAAATGCCATGAACCGATAGCGCCTTTTGCAGCGCGAACTTTGCGCTCAAATCCGCCTGTTCCTTTGCAGCTTCCATCAGTTTGCGCTTCCTTGAGCGGTCGGGGCCGTAAATGGCCTCATTTATCTCTCGCGCCTTCGCCTCAAGTTCCCCTATGGACAATTGCATAGTGCAAAATAGAGGCAGAAAGGGTTAATAAAGAATAATCCCAATTTCTATTGGTTACTTGGGGGTGGCTGCTTGGTCGGCAAGGCGCTTAAACAGAGTGATAAACTGATTTTCGGACTTATACAAAAGGAGACAAAAAGGCAGGAAGATGGCCTTGAGATGATCCCATCTGAAAACCATTCCAGCAGGGCGGTGCGCGAGGCTTTGGGGTCTGTTTTCACGGACAAGTATTCCGAAGGGTATCCCCGCAAAAGGTATTATGGCGGGAATGAATTTGTCGATGAGGCTGAAACGCTTGCAATAGAGAGGGCAAAAAAGCTATTTGGGGTGGAGCACGTGAACGTGCAGCCATATTCAGGGAGCCCTGCAAACCAGTCGGTCTACTTTGCGCTCTTAAATCCGGGGGATACAGTGATGGGCCAGAGCCTTACAGCAGGGGGGCACCTCACGCACGGCTGGAAAGTGAACTTTTCGGGAAAAATCTACAACAGCGTGCTATACAACGTAAAGCCCGATGGCTACCTTGACATTGGGGAAGTTCGAAAGCTTGCCCTCGAGCACAGGCCAAAGCTCATATGGGTAGGGGCGACTGCATACCCGCGCGAATTCCCGTTCGAGGAATTCGGGAAAATAGCCGATGAAGCCGGGGCGTACCTTGCAGCTGACATTTCACATATCGCAGGCCTTGTTGCGGGGGGCGCGCACAAAAGCCCCGTGCCATTTGTGCACATAGTGACGACAACCACGCACAAAACATTGCGCGGCCCAAGGGGCGCCATGGTAATGGTTACAAGGAAGGGAATTGAAAAAGACCCTGAGCTGCCATCAAAAATTGACAAGGCGGTGTTTCCCGGGCTGCAGGGCGGGCCCCACGACCACCAGACGGCAGCAATTGCGGTGGCGCTTGGCGAAGCGCTGCAGCCGCAGTTTAAAAAGTACGCCCGGCAGATAGTGGAAAATTCTAAGGCACTTGCCGGATCATTGATGCAAAACGGGATAAAATTAGTTTCAAACGGCTCGGAAAACCACCTGTTGCTAATCGACCTCACTTCATTTGGCAAGGGGAAAGGGCTTTATGGCCAGTGCGGCCTTGAAAAGGCAGGGATTACGGTCAATAAGAACACAATCCCCTTTGACCCAAGCTCGCCATTCTACCCAAGCGGTATAAGGCTCGGGACACCCGCGCTCACTACTAGGGGCATGAGGGAAAAGGAGATGAAAAGGATCGGGGAAATCATTGCAGAAACGCTCAAAAGATGCTGCGCTTATGAATTCCCCGAAGAGAAGGAAAGAAGGGAAGCAGCAATCGCGCAGGCAAAGGAAAAAATTGAAAATGACAGGGAACTTGTGAAATTACGCGGGGAAGTATTGAAGCTGTGCAGGAAATTCCCCCTGCACTCGAAGTGATCACTGATGGCGGCAAAAATACTTGACGGAAAGAAAGCCTCGGATTCGATACTCCAGCAGGTGCGAAAGGAAGTATCCGAACTGCGCATTGCAGGAATAGCCCCAAAGCTCGTGGTGATACAGGTCGGAGAGGACCCTGCCTCGACAATATATGTGAACAAAAAGCACAGCACGTGCCTTGGGGCGGGAATGGACTCGGAAGTGAAAAGGCTCCCTGAAAATGTATCATACGAGGAATTGCTCTCGGAGATCAGGAAGCTCAATGAGGATAAGGGCGTCCACGGGATACTTCTCCAGCTGCCGCTCCCACAAGGGCTTGCCCACAGGGACGCGCTCGCAACAATAGCCCCTGAAAAGGACGTTGATGGGCTAAATCCCATAAACCACGGGAAAGCAATGCTGGGAAAGGATGCATTCGTCCCTGCAACCCCTAAAGGGATAATGACGCTGCTTGAAGCCACGAAAATAAAGCTTGCGGGAAAGAGCGCTGTCGTGATCGGCAGGAGCAACATTGTGGGAAAGCCTGTTGCAATGCTGCTATTGAACGCGGATTGCACTGTAACGATGTGCCATAGCAGGACCAAAAAGCTCGCAGATTACACGAAAAAAGCCGATATTATTGTGTCTGCTGTGGGAAAGCCGAAGCTCGTGAAGGCAAATATGGTGAAGCGCGGCGCAATCGTGATCGATGTCGGCACCACAAAAAATTCCAAAGGGAAGCTTTTGGGCGATGTTGATTTCAAAAAAGTTGCCAGAAAGGCATCATGGATAACGCCCGTGCCGGGAGGAGTTGGCCCCATGACGATTGCGAGCCTGATGCAGAACACGCTCAAGGCGGCAAGGCAGATAGAGAAAGTGTAATAGTGTGCCAAAACTGGTTTTTTCAGAGCAGTCCTTGGGCAATCTCCTTTATTTTTGCGGCATGCCTCTTTATTATGCGGGCGGCATCAATTGAGAGCCCATAACCATAATCAGATACTCCTTTATATGAAACCAGAAGGGCATATGAATCCCTGTATTTCTGGCAATCACCCATCATGTACGGCTCAAGCTCATGAAAATATGAAGTGCCAGAGTGCGCCTTGTGGCTGGGGATCTTTTTCAGGAACTTCTGACAGATCGCGTTATGGTAATTTATTGCCGAATTTATGAAAAGGTGCGCTGCAGTATGGTACCTCTCCTGCCCATACTGCTCAGTGGCCACCTGGAACCTCTCAGATGCAAGGTCAAGGTGCTCTTTGTAGCCTTCCAATAAAGCCCCCTCCCCTGATCACTTTCCCCTGCTCCAAAATGCCCTCAATGAACTTGTCCTCCTCTTTAAGCCTGCCAAAAAAGTCATTTTCTGAAATAACGACTGGCGAGGCATTGACACCAAATGCACTCGTCTTGACGTCTGGGGCACTAGCTTCCTTTATGAATATGACCTTGGGGAAGAAGGAGAACACATGATGCTCTACTATAAATCCTCCATGACTTTTGTTGAACCAACACTCAATTCTCAGGACGGGCATGAATACTGGACTGTTGCCGCAACGAACAAGGAAACCATCCATGAATTTTTTGCCCAGTTAAAAAAGCACATGGACATGGCAAAAATAATATATGTGAAGGAGGAAAACGACATAGATTTTGCATTCCCGCTCGTAACGAAAAAGCTTTCAAAAAAGCAGAAAAAAACACTGGGGATTGCACTTGAAAAAGGCTACTACTCATTCCCGCGCAAATGCAAGCTCGAAGACATCGCAAAGGCAAGCGGCACAAGCATAGCAACTGTGCAAGAGCACCTACGGCGGGCGGAAGCAAAAATACTCAACCTAAGCATGGTAATCTGAATTTGATTTTTCACCCTTACTTGTTTGCAGCATGCGGCATTTTCCCATAAAGTGCCAGTATTTCCTCCTGCGTGATTGGCTTTTTTGAGTTGGATTGCAGGAACGCGTTCATTTCTGACAACCTTGCCTGCGTTTCTCTGAATCCCAAAAAAGCCCGGGGAGGGACTTTATTTGCAATACCATTTTGCATAGAACCCAGGAAACTTGCCAATACGCGGTATCCTGCATCATCACAAGGGTAGCCGGCTAGGCTGCGCATATTCCTTCCAATATAATCAAACTTATGGTCTAGCCCCCCCAGACCCGGTTCACAGTTTGCAGACGGCAATCTGCGCTTCCTTCCCTCCTTGAATTTGGCGTGTTTTTGCAGCATGTTAAAATTAATAATCCTAAATTTAAAAACCGATATCACCGTAAGTGCGCTATTCACTCCTCAATATACCCTCCCTTCTGCATCCCCCAAAGTTCCCTATAGAGGCCCTCTTGCGCGATAAGTTCAGTATGCTTTCCGGCCTGTGCCACTTTACCCCTCTCAAGCACAATGATCCGGTCAGCGTTCATTATTGTTGAGAGCCTGTGCGCAATTATTATCGTAGTGCGCCCTTTCATGAGGTTGGTAAGTGCATTCTGGATCTTATTTTCAGTCACTGAATCAAGGGATGATGTCGCCTCATCGAACACGAGCACTTTGCGGTCAGCCAGTATCGCGCGCGCAATCGAGAGGCGCTGGCGCTCCCCGCCCGAAAGCTTTATTCCCCGCTCGCCAACAAGAGTATCCCCTTTTTCCGGAAGGGAGTCCACAAAATCATACAGCTGCGCGGCCTTGAGTGCCTCCATTATCTGTTCGCGCGATGCATCCGGCCTTGAGAATGCGACATTGTTCAGGATTGTGTCATTGAAAAGCACCCCTTCCTGCGGGACAATGCTCAGCTGGGAACGCAGTGATTCCTGCTTTAGGCCGGTGATATTTTTTCCATCGATCAGGATCACCCCCAAATCAACATCATAGAGGCGGTAGAGGAGCTTTATGAGTGTTGTCTTCCCGCTCCCCGACCTGCCGACAAGCGCGACCTTCTCCTCGGGGCTTACAGAGAGTGAAAAGCCATCTATCACCTTCTTTTTATGGTAGGTAAATGAAATATCCGCAAATTCAATATTTCCCTCCTGAATAATCAATTCCTTAGCGTCAGGGGAATTGGAAATTTCAGGCTTTTGCCTGCCATACTCAATTAGCGACTGGAAATCGGCCATTGATTCATAAAAGCGGCGCACGCCATAAACAAAGCCCGACATCGGCCCTGTCACACTGAGGTATACTGTGTATATGAACACAAGCGAGCCGATTGTAAGCCCGCCGTCAAGGAATTTCACCAAAGGGGAATACAAAAGGAGTGCGACACCTGCCCCCATGATAATGTCCTGCCCGGCTTCGATAAGCCCCTGGAAGTCCCAGCTTTTTACAAGCAGCCTGCTCGAATCTGTTGCAAGCAGGCCATATAGCCCCCCCATCCTGCCCTCTTTGCCAAAGTATTTTATCGTGTCGACATTGGTGAAAACATCGCCCACAAAAGCCTTCTCGCGGTCATCAGCCTCATTTGACTCTATTTCAGGCCTTTGCTGGCGCCTTGTGAGCGCTAATACATAGAAAAGGTAAATTGCCATGATAACAACTATCGTGAGTACTGAAAAGATGTCAAAATACAACAGTGAAATGCACGCGACAATTAACTGGATTGCAAGGGGCGCAATATTAAAAACAAAAAAGTCGCTGATGCTCTCAATAGAGCGCGCCCCGCGGGTCATTCGCGCAATCAGGCTTCCTGTGCGGTGCGTAGTATGGAACCTGTGCGATAACCCTAAAATGTGCAGGAAATACTTTTTCTTGAGGTCAAAAATAAGGTTGCCTTCAAGCCGGTTGATGAAATAATAGCGCGACCAGTCAGAGATGCCGCTGAGGAGAATTATGAAGAGGAATGCAGCCCCTATGCCAAAAAGTATAGCGGAAAAATCCGCCCTTGAAATCCCCCCTGCAGAGAAGATGGCGGCATTATCCAAAAGCACCTTGAAAAGGTAGCTTTCAGCAAGGGTTGAAAGGCTTCCAAGGACAACAAAAAAGGTTATCACTGCAAAATAATGCGCGTATTTGCCCGAAAGTGAGAAATACTCCTTGAGGCCTGCACGGAAATCGACCTTTTTTGCTTCTGGCTGCTTTGCCATATAAAATAGCGCAGGGAAAGGGTGAAATTAGTATATTGCGCAGCATTTGCCAAAAACGATCGGTTTTTAACACATATAAAAAATTAAATCTATTGCATGGATGGGGAAAAACTGCGGATCGGGGTGCTGGGGTCAACCAATGGCACCGACCTGCAGGCAATAATAGACGCGATTGAAAGGAAGGAAATTGGAGCGAAAATCAGCCTTGTAGGCTCGGACAAAAAGGACGCCTACATCCTCGAGCGCGCAAAAGCGCACAATATCCCGACAATCACTCTTGATTACAAGCAGTACCGCACGCGCGAGGAAGCCGAGAGCATTCGAAAAGCTGCGTGAGAACAGGTGCCAGCTTGTGCTGCTGATCGGCTTTATGAAAATACTCTCCCCCTATTTCGTGAACGCATTCCGTGGAAGGGTCTGGAACATACACCCGAGCCTTTTGCCAAAATACGCGGGAGGCATGAACATGGATGTGCATGAAAAAGTGCTTGCAAACCACGAGAAGGAGACAGGATGCACACTTCACGAGGTGAGCGAGGATGTGGATGCGGGAAAGACCATAATGCAGAAAAAATGCACCGTTGAAAAAGATGACACCCCACAAACGCTCAAGGCAAAGGTGCAAAAGCTCGAGCAGGAGTGTTTGCTGGAAGCCATTAAAAGCGTTATTGAAGGCAAAATCACTATTGGTGAGCAGCTTGAAGGTTAAATGCGCGCTTGTTAGCGTTTCTGACAAGGGCGGCATTGCCGAATTCTGCGGCGAGCTGTCAAAAAACGGCGTGAAAATCATCTCTTCGGGCGGCACTTACAAGCTCTTGTCGGAAAACAAAATCCCTTGCGTGAGCGTTGAGAGCGTCACTGGCTTTCCTGAAATGCTCGAAGGCAGGCTCAAGACACTGCACCCAAAGCTCCATGGCGGCATACTTGCAAAGCGCAATAAGGAACATTTAGGGCAGCTGAAAGGGCAGGGGATAGAACCAATC
>Ga0209211_10012127_pt1 | contig 10893 bp, 11 predicted proteins | sample RifGroA2_FD_183992 | JGI IMG/M metagenome (GOLD analysis project Ga0209211, IMG submission 183992) | Groundwater microbial communities from Rifle, Colorado, USA - Groundwater A2 (SPAdes) (version 2) | ecosystem: Environmental > Aquatic > Deep subsurface > Groundwater | place: Rifle, Colorado...
CCGCATTTAATCAAAATATAAGTCTATCTATGTTAGTTACCCTCTTTGGTAACTATCATATTTAAATACTTTTCATCTAATTATACATATGCCTCTGATAAAATATAAGAAAGCATTGGAGCGGGTGCTCAGAAAGCCTGTTTTCACGCCACAAGATTTGCACAATGAAAGAATTCCAAAAAACTATTCAAAAAAACTGCTTCATCTTCTAGCCAAACAGGGAAGAATAAGGCGAATAGAAAGGGGCAAGTACACGTGTTTGGACGACCCTGTAGCCGTCGCTGCACATATGACAAAACCCTGCTATCTTTCTCTCTGGACAGCCATGAGCATAAGAAATCTTACTACACAAGTGCCGTTCGCTGTTGAGGTTGTAACGTCCAGGAAACGATTTGCCAGAAAAGTCGATTTTTTAGGGACTGTGATAAAATTTCACGCTGTTGACCCTAAAATGATGTTTGGTTATGAAAATATTATATGGAAAGAAAATTTCAGAATACCTGTTGCAAATAAAGAGAAAATAATAATAGACGCCGTGCATATAGGTCATATACCCGAAGAAGAAATTTTTGATATGATAAAAATTTCTAATGCACCACTCTTGAAAAGATATGCAAACTTGACGGGAAATGAAAAAATCAAGAATAAAATAAAGGAGATGATTAAATGCTCACAGCAGAAGAGGTAAAGAAATACGCGCATATGAGAAGATTAAGATTGATAGACCAGATATGGAAAGATTATTTGCAGGATGTACTACTTCATCTGCTTTACAGAAAAATGCCTAAAATGGTTTTCTCAGGCGGCACTGCAATATGGAAAATCCTTAAAGGCGACAGGTTTTCAGAAGACATAGATGCATACGCATATCCAGTGCCGGGCGACCTTGCAGATTATTTGATAAAGGAATTTTCTCTTCTAGGAGTAAATTGCACTATTTTAAAAAAGAAAAGGACACAAAACATGCTTTTCATCAAGATGTCGTTGTCATTTCCTTCCCACCAGCGCGAAATAATGATTTCTTTGGAGATTCTTTTTGACAAGCCAAAAGAAGTAAAAGAGATGACACTTTATTCGCCATACCCGGATGTTCCTCCGGTCGAAGTAGTTATCCTTTCGCCTGAAGAAATGCTAGCAAACAAGGTATCTGCAATATATGGAAGGAACAAGCCTAGAGATGTTCACGATATTTATCTTCTGTTAAAGTTAGGGACTGTAATAAACATGAAACTGATTAAGAAAAAGGTTCCGAAGTTCAGGATGGATGCATTCGTGAGGAAAATTCTGGAGAAGAAAACAGCATGGAAGAGTCTTGAAACTCTTATAATAACAAAACTGCCTTCAATAGAAGAAGAGGCAGAATTTATTTTGTCCTGTTTTATAGCAATACAACGAATAGAATAATATATTATTTCGTTGTTTGCTATATGTGAAACAAGTGTATAGTATCTCAATTATTTACTTGTTTCACTATAAAAAATCCGAATAAATCCTGCAATGAAAAATCAAATTACGATTCCATAGCCTACAAGGTGCCATCTTCCGCCCACCTGCATTGAAAGAGCTACTTTGTCACCTTTGTCAGCGCAAACCGGAAGCTTCAATTTTATATGAACCACGCTTTTATTTGCAGAAACAACAACGCCTACGGTCTTTGCGATGGCAGCTGTAAGCATGATGACATCGCCTGTTTTCACAGCATTTATTTTCTGATTACCCGTGGCGCCTATTACCTTTTCAAAAAGTTTTATGTCTAGCTTCATCTCTTCCATGACAGGCGGCATATTATCCGGGTGTCCCACTACACTGCCCACAAGCCCGTCCCCTCTTGATAAAGCCGGGTCCAGATCAAGCTGTATGGCTGCCAAGCCGCCTGATTTTGCTTCCTTCAATTTTTGTCCTGACTCGATTATTTCAACAGCCTTGCTTTTCAGTGGAGTCCATTTATCGCCTATCTTTGCGCCCGGGCGTATCTCCAGGGTGTCATTTATTTTTATCACACCCTGCGTCAACGAGCCACCTATTACACTGCCCTTGAGCGCGTTTATGTCTGCTCCTGGTTTGTTTACGTCAAAGGAGCGCGCCACATAAAACTTTGGCGGCTTGGTCGTGTCCCTTTCGGGCGTTGGCATGTTTTTTTCAATGGTTTCTATAAGAACATCAATATTTGCATTGTTTATCGCGCTGACAGGTATTATCGGCGCATTTTCAGCAACAGTGCCCTTGACAAACTCCTTTATCTGCTTGTAATGCTCAATAGCTTTCTGTTCAGAAACAAGGTCAATTTTGTTTTGCACTATGATTATGTTTTTTATTCCCACAACATCCAGAGCCTTGAGATGCTCTGCTGTCTGCGGTTGCGGACATTTTTCATCCGCGGAGATAAGAAGCAAAGCCCCGTCCATCAATGACGCACCAGACAGTACCGTGGCCATAAGCGTTTCATGGCCCGGCGCATCTATAAATGAGACAGAGCGCTTGGGTTCTGCATCGCTGAAGCACTTGGGACATTTTAATGTATTTGCATAGGACGAGCACTTTTCACAATAATAGAATGTCACGTCAGCATAGCCCAGCCTTATGGTAATACCTCTCTTTATTTCCTCGCTGTGAGTGTCCGTCCATTTTCCCGTGAGCGCCTGGGTTAGAGAAGTATTATGAGCGATTAGAGCTCCCATGCCACAAACAAAGTTATGATATCCTGGAACTTGCAAATCTATAATCGGGCCAGAATATTCTATTTTCTTTGCAGACTTGATTTTGCACCATTCAATATTTTTTGGGGCAATTTCATTCAACTGGTTAAAAATTTCACGGGCTTTTTTTCTGCAATTTTCGAATTCGGATAGTATGGCATTGGTAATTGAGGTATTATCTTTGCTGTCAATTTTTAACCCTCTAAGGACATACGAAACTTTTTTTGGAGAAGTGCCAGATATTTTTGCGATACGGCGCTGTGAAATTCCCCATCGGGTTAAAAATTCTTCTGAAATTGAAACGTTTATATTTTCCATTTCTTTTAAACGATTATAAAAGGAGCTTAGTAACTCACGAATTTTATCTTCGCTTATGGCATTTTTGACTCTACAATCGCGGTATGCGAAAATCCAGCTTGGCTTTTGCTTGCATTCTTTTTTCAAATATTCTCGCTTGATTTCCAAGCCAAGTGCATTAAATAAATCCGACAAGAGTTTGTATTTGATTGGAACAACATGATCTGTTTTTTTACATCTCTGGATTCTTGAACATATTTTTTCTAATTTGATCTGTTTGTAGGGCAAGTCAAATCCTATTTTTTCTTGGAAGATACGAAGGCTCTTAGAATCGGATATGAAAAGTTGCCAGTATTCCCTTTTAGGGGAGTTGGAATTAGTAGCCCTTTTCCATGTGGGGTGAATGGAATTCGATACACCGAATTTCTTCAGCGCATATCCAATAAGATAGATGCTTTTCTTATTCGCTTGGATCAATGCTATCTGATTGCTTTTTTCATTCACGTTGCCTTCGGCGGAGAAAAAAGATCGCAGGAAAACACAAAGTTTTTTGTTAGGAAGCGAGAAAATCCATTTTGGTATGGAAGATTTGTAAGAGTTCCCTTCTTGCAGACCATACCTGATTTCTAGAAATTTGACAAGCGCCTTATTTCTTATGGCGTAATCAAATTGCCCCTCATAAACAGCCTTAATTTTCAGGTGGGTCGAGCAAATATTCAAAAAATCCAAAAGCAATTCATTTTCTGATTGTGAAAATTTGACATTATTGCTGGTTAAGCAGCCTTCAGAAAGTATAAGAGCTATGAAGCGAATTATTTCATCATTAAACCCTGCATCGGCAATTTCAATAAAACTCTGTGACTTATGTTTGCAGTTTATAATTGTACCTTCTGGGATGTACGTTTTCATAGTAGAAAAGAATTCGATAAGGTTCTCTCTTTGGACTTTTGTTAATTTGCCTTTCTTGAAAGAGCCCGAGAAGTAATCGTTTCCTCCTTTGCATGCTTTTTGGATTTTATTGCAAGAAATTTTATTCAAGATTCTTATTTCATTCAGTTCGAATACGGAAAGCTGGCTAAAGTCTCTGAAATTCCCTGTTTTTTCTTCTAATTGTTTGGCGCGTTCTTTTGTAACAACCCAGCATTCTTTTTCGATTTTTTCCAGCCAATCTGGTACAGGGTCTTTCAAAACCGGATTTTCTGGCAATTCTTTCAAGGCACCTATAAAATCGCCTTCTTTCAATTCATCTGTGCTCTTCCATATTATCTCGTATCCATTATTGACAAGTAGGGGATGCTTTGGGCTGGCTTTCAGGCGCTTCCCATCTTTAGTTACTATTTCTATCATCCCTCCTTTATAATTCTGGACAAATACATTTGCCGACACAGAAGTCAGATCAAAGTTTGGATCAAGTGAAAACACGCGAAGATTTGGCACATTAAATAAGCGTTCGCTATCAGAAATAATTTCTGGCTCTATTAAAGAGCATTTTTCATTCAGTAAGGTTATCCCATCGAATAGTTCATTGTTTAATAATAATGGCTCTTCAATTGCTATGCATTTTCCATGGTCAACGTTTGCGGTGAATAAAGATAATCTTTAATCATGTCCGACGAGACCAATGTTAATTTCAGGAATCAGTGCACTTTTTTCCTTTGTTTTTGCTTTTTGGTTGAAATGAATCACCTCTGTTAAATTGAAACAGTCACGTCTGCAACAGAGTATAATTGACCTGACTTTTCACTATAATTATTACTCTGTTTTTACTTCTTCCTTGGCTTCCTTTTTACCCAGTATTTCTTCTAGAGGCTTCTCTCCCTGCTTGACAACTTTGCAGTTTATCTGTGCAATGTCGTCTCCGACAAGGTTTCCGCGCAGCATTTTCCTTTTTCTTAGGCCTTCAACATCTGTGTGGAATCCTACGCCCTTTGTTATAAGGAAGCGTTTGCGCATCTGCCCTTCTATGTCGTTTCGCATCGGGAAACCGTCTTTGTCGCTGCCTCCGGTAATCTGCAGTTCATAGCCGTCAAGGCCGAGGAATGCCCCATCGAGAACTTCGCCCAGTTTTTTGCCTAGAACCGGCGCGTCCTTCTGGTCTTTCTCTATCTGCCAGCTGCGTTTACCGTCGCTTATTACGAACTTGAATGTTGCCATATTTTTAACACCTCTTAAGTATGGTGAAGCACAGGGTAGTGTTAACCACGTTTTTGATAGACTGCCCGACTAGAAGTAACGTTTTATGCTACTCCCCAGTTTTTCCAGCCGGGCTATATGTGAATGACGCGAGTCAAAAGACGCACAAAGTGCGTCATGCATTCACGTCTTTCTATTTTTAGTTGTGAGTAAAGCTTAAAAATGGATTATAATAATGTGTTATTTCTTCACGATCCATTCCACTTCAGGAAACGTGCCGTCCATTTTGCCGTCCTGCACGAACTTGACGTCCAGCTTCATGCATATCCATGCACGCGTAAGTTCCTTTGCAAGATAGCCAACATGGTCTTTCATTATTTCTTGTATATCTTCGGTGATTTGCCTGTAAACATCCTGTGGCTTGTCGCCTATCCATACTTTTTTGACTACGTTTACATTTTCATAATCGCACAAGCCAGCTTCCAATCTGCCTTCGTTTATTCTTATTAAAAAATAACCTATTGGGTCCATTTCTTCATACCCGTTGTCCTTGCATTCGATTAGCTCGGCTTTACTTGTGTCTGGTTTTCTAATATCAAACTCGTTCATTTTATCACTTACTAATCTTAGAATAGAAATGTTTATTAGCCTTCTAGAATGAAAATCAAATCATTTGTAAAATACAAATCTTTTGCACAGCGCCAATACATCATTGTGTATATTTTCCAGGATATTCTTGTCTTGCCGGTGTTCTATCGCTTTTGCTATGAAATCACCTATACTTTTCATTTCTGATTCCTTCATGCCGCGCGTTGTCAGGAGAGGAGTGCCCAAACGAATTCCCGAAGGGTCGAATGGTTTCCTTGGATCATACGGTATCGTGTTCTTGTTTACTATTATGCCAATTTCATCCAAAACGACCTCAGCCTCTTTTCCTGATATGTTTTTATTGGTGAGATCAACAAGCATAAGGTGGTTGTCAGTTCCGTTTGTCACCAGCCTGAATCCGTGACCCATCAGTGAATCAGCAAGAACAGAGGCGTTTTTTACAATCTGCTTTGAGTATTCTTTGAATTGCGGTTGCAACGCCTCTTTGAATGCCACGGCCTTTGCGGCGTTTGTGTGGTCATGCGGCCCGCCCTGAATACCCGGGAAGACGTTGAAGTCGATGAGCTGGGCAAGATTTTTTGTCGCGTCTGAATGGTATTTGTCATGATATCTGTCCTCTGTCAGAGACATGATTATCGCGCCGCGCGGTCCGCGAAGTGTTTTGTGCGTGGTTGTTGTGACAACATCGCAATAGGGCACAGGGCTTTGATGCATGTCAGCAGCAACAAGGCCTGCTATATGGGCAATATCAGCAAAGTGGTATGCCTCAACCTCTTCAGCAATTTCTCCGAAAGCTTTGAAGTCTATCTTTCTCGGATATGCCGTGAGGCCGGAGAGAATCATTTTTGGTTTTTCTTTAATTGCTGCTTTTTTGATTGCATCATAATCAAGCAGCTCTGTTTCTTTATCTACAAAATAAGGAATGCATTTGAATAATTTTCCGGAGAAACTGACTGGTGATCCATGTGTCAGATGACCGCCGCACGAAAGGTCAAGACCCATGAACGTGTCGCTAGGATTAAGCAGCGCGAAGAAAACAGCCATGTTAGCAGGAGAGCCTGAAAGCGGCTGGACATTGACGTGCTCGCAGCCGAACAGCTGCTTGGCACGTTCTATAGCCAAAGTTTCAGCCTGGTCAATGATTGCATTGCCGCCATAGTACCGCTTGCCAGGATAGCCCTCAGAATACTTGTTAGTGAGAATAGAGCCCATCGCCTCGAGAACAGCTTCGCTCACTAAATTTTCCGATGGTATTAGTTCCAGCCCGTTCATCTGCCTTTGTTTTTCACGCTGGATTATATTATAAATTTCCGGGTCAGCTTCTTTCAAGGTTTTCATTTTTTCACCTATTGTATGAACATTATAGGATGAATTGGAATCTTGTTTTTATAAGCAAGCAGCTCGCCCGCCAGATAGCAGGAGCCGCATATTACTATTAGATCATTTTTGTTTACAATCTTTTTAGCCTGTTCATAGGCAACTCCAACATCCTCTATGACAACAGCATCATTGCAAAAATTCTTAAGGTCAACTGGGTCTGCAGACCTGTCTATTTTCGGTTTTGTGAGTATAATTTTACAGTTGGGGAATTTGCTTAGCATTTCTTGATAGTTCTTGTCCTTCATCACGCCAAAAATTACAATAAGCTTGTCATAATTAAGAGTATTTACGAACTCTGTTAGTTTTTCAATGCCTTCCGGGTTATGGGCGCAGTCAAGCAGAATATTTTTTTCAATAAATTCCAGTCTTGCCGGCCAATTAACCGATAGAAGACCATTTTGAATTACGCCGTTTGGTATTTTCATATAATTTGCAACTGCTGCAGCCAGACCTGCGTTGCTTCTTTGGAAAAAGCCGTTCATATTTGTGTTTGCCTTGTCTTTAACTAAGAAAAGAGGCGAATTTTTCTCGGTGCACACATTTCTAATGATGTTGCTGTCAACACAGGTAAAAAGAGGCGCCTTCTCCTTAATTATACCTGCCTTTTCGCGGATTATTTTGTCTAGTGTATCGCCAAGCCACTGGGTGTGGTCCAAAGATATGGAAGTAATGACCGTTGAAACAGGTTTGCAGATGTTAGTAGCATCGAGGCGGCCGCCCATGCCAACCTCTATTACAGCATAATCAACCTTTTGCTCATAGAAGTAAAGGAACGCCATAGCTGTTGTCAGTTCGAAAAAAGTTAATTCTACGCCAGTTCCCTTTATTTTGTTTACAATGCGCATTACTTCTTCCTTGCATATCAGTTCCCGGTTTACCTGAAGCCGTTCGCGAAAATCAACAAGATGCGGGCTGGTGAACATGCCAACCCTGCACCCGTTCTTTCGCAATATGCTTTCCAGCATCGCGCAGACCGAGCCTTTGCCATTCGTGCCCGTGACGTGTATTACTTTTAATTTGTCCTGGGGGTTTCCAAGCTTTTCCATCGCTTCTGATATCCGTTCAAATCCGGGCTTTATGCCAAAGCGCCTCAGGCCATATAGCCAGTCAAGCATCTCCTCGTAATTCATCTATTTAATGAATTTCAAAAGAATTTAAACCGCCAGCCATTTTTATATTTTGTTTCTAATTCTAACCTATGCAGCAATATATTGACGCCCTGAAATACATACTTGAAAAAGGTGCCCTAAAGCACGACCGTACAAGAACAGGCACAAAAGCTGTTTTTGGCATGCAGTTCCGCTACGCTATGAAAGATGGTTTTCCGCTTGTCACCACAAAGAAGATGCCCTGGAAAAGCATAGCCAGCGAACTGCTTTGGTTCATAGAAGGTTCCAGTGACGAAAGACGACTAGCAGAACTGCTGCACGGCACTCGCGATCCGGAAAAACAGACAATATGGACGCTTAACGCGAACGCAGATTATTGGAAGCCTAAGGCAAAGTTTCCCGGAGATTTGGGACGCGTCTACGGAGTCCAATGGCGTCATTGGCGCAGCCCAGAAGGAGAAATTGACCAGCTTGGCAATGCGATAGAGTTAATTAAAAAAGATCCGGCAAGCCGTCGCATAATAGTAAATGCATGGAACCCCAGCGAGCTGGATCAGATGGCCCTGCCGCCATGCCATACATTCTTTCACTTTTTTGTCGCTCATGGAAAACTGTCTTTGCAGATGTATCAGCGTTCCTGTGACATGCTGCTTGGTGTGCCCTTTAATATAGCCTCATATTCGCTCCTTTTGCACATGGTAGCGCAGGTTACGGGCTTGAAGCCAGGTGAATTCGTGCATACGTTGGGCGACGCGCACATTTACCAGAACCATTTCGAGCAGGTCAGGGAGCAGCTCTCTCGCGAGCCGTTTCCTTTGCCAAGCTTGTGGCTCAATCCTTCTGTAAAAAGTATAGACGACTTTAAGATGGATGACATAAGAATCGATAATTATCAAAGCCATCCAGCAATCAAGGCACCCATGGCGGTCTAGTAATGAATTTCTTTCAACTGATAATTTTTGGTATTCTGTTTAACGCAGCAATAATGCTGGTTTCCAAAGGCTTCAGGCACTATACTATAGGAATTGATTCACTGCCGACAATTTCCATTGTTGCTGGCTATACTCTTGGCGCAGCATCTGGTTTGTGGGCGGGAATTATAGTTGCTGTTGTTTATCATTTGATGAGAATCAGGACAATACAATATATGCCGCTTACCATACTAGCCAACGCTGTTGTTGGTATTCTGGCATCATTGATGGCATTTGGAAGCATTTTCACAGCCGGCATAGCTCTGCTGATTGTTTATCATATCATATCCATAGCTGCTGTGTCTGTATTGGGCGGCCTGAAGCCCGGTTACTTTTCTTTCATAACATTGAACTTTATCACGACGATATTCCTTCTGTACGTCGTTGGGATGTTAGTTTAATTAAAGTTAAAAAGAATCCGACCCAACTTTTGAGCATGTCAGAAATAGTAATCATAGCAGGCGTCTCTGAGAACAACGTGATCGGCGCTTCAGGGAAATTGCCTTGGCATATCCCAGAAGACCTGAAGCATTTTCGCAATCTTACAATGGGGCACTCAGTAGTAATGGGGCGCAAGACCTTCGAATCCCTGGGCAAGCCCCTGCCAGGAAGGTTGAATATCGTAATAACAAACCAGACAGATTACAAGCCCGATGGCGTCCTAATTGCTAACTCGCTGGAGCAGGCATTGAAAACTTGCAAAAATCACAAATTTACTTTTATAATTGGCGGCCAGTCTGTCTACGAACAGGCTATGCCTTTGGCAGATAGACTGGAAATAACACGAATTCACCGGAAAGTGGACGGCGACGCCTTCTTTCCTAAAATAGATATCATTGACTGGGAAGAAGTCATGCGGGAAGATCACAAAGAATATTCTTTCGTGACTTGCATGAGGAGATAACTACTCATGTATAATTTTTTTCCATACACTTTCAGCATTCTTTGCATCGCCGCCGTCAAAATATAGGTATGCGGCTGCGCGCAATTCACCGTGTTTTTCCCTGAATTCGGCAGCTCTTATAAGGTATTTTTGTGCTTCTGAGAATTTGCCTTCTCTTTCAAGCTTTTTTACAAGAGATAATATTTTCCAAGCTTCTTTGTTTATTTTCTCCTTTTTAGGGTCATGAGGTGTCGCCTTCTCCAGGATTTCCTTTTCAATTGTCGGAAGATCCTTTTTTTTCAGTTCTCCCGCATAAGTTTTCCATATTTGTCTTGATTTTTTCATTTTTCCCGCAAGCCCGTAAGCCTCCGCAGCTCCTATATAGAGTTTATTTTTTTCGCAATCCTTTGCGACTTTCAGATAAAGATTTTTTGCCTTCTTTGGATAGTATCTTCTGTAGATATCAGCAGCTTGTATACTGTAATTTTGTTTTTCACATTTTTTGGCAATTCCAAGAAAATGCTTTTTCATCCTTCTTTTTTCATCTTTAGACATCATAATAAACTATTATCCACGTGTTTTTAAAAACCAGATGTACATTACTATTATGAAAATTTATCTTGCTTTTACCGTACTCGGCAACCGCGAGAAGTTTGAGTTAGTCAGCAATCTTGCCATGCTTCTTCAGAACCGCGGCCACAAGATTCTTACTACACATCTTCTCTCAAAAACAGCGCACCTCGACGAGAGTATGAAAAGTCCGGAATATGTTTTTGAACGCGACATGAAGTGGATCGAGGATTGTGACGTCATAA
>Ga0209211_10012130_pt1 | contig 10891 bp, 10 predicted proteins | sample RifGroA2_FD_183992 | JGI IMG/M metagenome (GOLD analysis project Ga0209211, IMG submission 183992) | Groundwater microbial communities from Rifle, Colorado, USA - Groundwater A2 (SPAdes) (version 2) | ecosystem: Environmental > Aquatic > Deep subsurface > Groundwater | place: Rifle, Colorado...
CATAAGATAATCTATCCCCGGATTCATTTTATTATTTCGGAAAGCTCAAAAGACAAATGCGAGAGCTCCATTGCTAACACCTTAAACATGTTATCGCGTATGGGCTGCGAGGGCTTAAAAGAAGAGATTATCGGCGCTTCGCTCTTTTTATCCTGTCTGCCTTTGTGTTTTGACCACTCTTATGAGAAGTTTATCAAGCGCACCAGGCGCATGATCTCTTCTAACTTAAGCGATATGCTTCCTTTATACGGCTCAGTCAAGGGAACTTCTACTCCCGCGCAAGTATATCTGAATAGAAGAGGCGAATTGGTTAATTGGGATTTTTTTGACTCCCATACCAATCCGCACGCGATTGTTATCGGCGCATCCGGGGCGGGAAAAAGCTTCTTGGTAAATGATTTTATCCTGCAGAACGCCCGGCTCGACTCCCACTTTTTTGTCCTGGATAAAGGAGATTCTTACCGGAAGCTCTGCCAAATCTTAGGAGGCCGGTATATCAGGTTTGAATTGAATGACCCGGTTACTATTAATCCTTTCTTAAAAGAGCCGGATGCCGAACATTTGGCATTTTTGGTCATCGTATTATCCGAGATGTGCTCCGGCGGCGATGAAAGAGAGCGGTTGTTCAGGGAGCAGGAAGGCGTTCTGCAAAAGGCGATTCTTGCCGCTTATGAGGAGAGAAAAAATAAAGATGAGGAGGTGGTTTTATCTGATGTAGTGGATAAACTCAAAAGCCATGCCTGTAACAGAAAACTGGGACTAGGTGAGAGCATTGGATTAAAACTTGCTTTAAAACTTACGCCTTTTACCAGAGAAGGATCATACGGCAGGTTCTTTGACGGCAAAAATCAGTTTAAGATGGATACTAAGTTCACAGTATTTGAATTGGGGAATTTAAGCGCTCATTCCGATTTACAGCTTGTGGTCTTATTGAACATCATGTATTTTATCACCAATTTTGTTTCATCAGCTAAAATGAAGCCTAAGCGCAAATTCCTGCTGATAGATGAGGCCTGGAGCCTGCTGCGTTTAAAAAACACCGCTGAATTTATCACCAATTCCTTTAAGACTTACCGGAAATACCGCTGTTCAGCTGTGGCCATAACCCAGGAGATAACTGATCTGGTAGGGGGAGACTGCGGTATTGCCATCCAGGCAAATGCCGCAAACAAGGTTTTCTTAAAGCAGGAGCCCAATGTCGTTGATTCCCTCAAGGCCTTTGCCTCTTTAACGGATAAGGAAATAGAGCTCTTAAAGTCAGTGGAGACCCAGAAAGGAAAGTTTTCCGAGGCACTTTTAATCTCTGATTCATCCCGCGGCGTAATCAGGCTGGTGCCTGATCCGTTTCTTTATTGGGTGGCAACCAGCGACGCCCAAGATAATGAATATCTGGAGAATAAAGTGCGGCAATTCGAAGGTAACTATTTAGAAGCGCTGGAAGCCTGCGCGAAGGAGCGTCCGTATGGATTACATTAAAAAGTTTCTGATTATTTATTTTATTCTGCTCTTAGCCGGCTGCTCTACTCTGGGCAAAAAAGACAAAGCATTTGAAACAGGCTATCGTGCGGGAGTAAGGGAAAATATAGAAGATTTTGCCCAGGCTTTCCACGGAAATGATTTTCCTTACTTTTACTGGTCAAGCCCGGTTGTGCAAAACGTTCAAATTCCGGCCCATATTGAGAACGGCGTATTTATCCCGGAGCATAATGAGCCGGTGGTGATTACGCCTGCCGAATGGAGGAATAAACCAGGTTATCCGATAAATTGCCCCCAAGGGAAAAAAGAACCAAGACACAAAGAAGGAGGAGAGGATTATGCGTTTAATTATCTTGATTTTAGTGTCAGGGATATTACTGTTCTGCCCGAAGCTTTTACTTGCGTTAAACCAGGAGACCAGGGCAAAGATTCTCATTGATGAATGGAAAGAGGCAATAAGACCGGAGGCAAGCCTGCTTAAAGAAAATAAAGCTCAAGATGAGTTGTCTAAGCCTAAAGCGGAAAGCCCTAAACCAGAACTGCCGGCAGTCTTTGACAAAAAGATTACCCTGCGTTCATCCGGCGTAAATTTAAAAACGCTCTTGAATAAAATTGGCGAGCTAACCGGATACAACGTTATATATGACCCCGAGGTTGATTCAAATGTCAATGTGTCGCTTGACGCGCAGGATGTGCCTATATGGCGGGCATTAAATACCATGCTTTTTCCTTTAGCTTACGGTTTTAAGGTAAAGGATAATGATTTGGTCATCCTATCCCAGGAGACGCGCGCCTTTAAGCTTAACTTGCCGCCCAATACCCAGGCCTTTAGCGACACCATCAGCAATGAATCTTGGACCAAGCCGGATCAAGCGGCCGCATCTTCTAGCAGCAGTAATAATTCCAACATGAACATAAAGGTAGGGGCAAGGGTTTTTGTGGAAAGCAAGGAAGACTCTCTTTCCTTCTGGAAGGATGTAGACCTCAATCTGGCCAAGATGATTTTGCCTGCAGGCAAATACTCTTTTAACAAACTTGCAGGCTTGGTTATGGTGACAGACAGCCCGCAAGTCTTAGATAAAATAGCCAGCTACATTGATCTTGTCAACGTTGAGACCAACAAGCAGATCCTGGTTGAGGTAAAAATCCTGGAAGTCACCTTATCCCGCGAAAACACCTACGGCATAGACTGGAACGCTATTTATAAGAACTTAGGCGGCATAAAGCAGTTGAGCCTATCTTCTAATTTTGCCGCGCAGAACCTTGTTTCTCCCAGCCTCTTTACTTTGGCCGCTACAGGCCCTAAGGATGGCTCTGGCACGAGTTCAAGCGGATTAAGCGCGCTGATCAAAGCCCTGCAGTCGCAGGGAAAAGTGGAAGTGGTTTCTCAGCCAAAGATAATGCTTTTAAATAACCAGGCAGCTATGGTTCAGGTGGGAACTGTGACTAGCTACGTAGCTAACACTACAACCACGACTAGTTCTGCGGGCCTTGCTTCCACAAGCGCTACCACTGACCAGGTTCAGGAAGGAGTATCTTTGCGGCTTATGGCAAGCATATTAGATAAGGAAATCCTGGTGCAGCTTACTCCTGTGGTAACCACACTTGACCAAATCCGTAGCATTAACATGGGACAAGGCACAACCATTGAAGCGCCCAAGACCTCAACCAAATCCATGCACACCTTAGTTAAGATTAAGGACGGCGAGACTATTGCCGTTGGAGGCCTGATTACCTCTAATAACAATGTGAGCGAAAAAGGCATACCGCTTTTACGCAGTTTGCCGTTGGTGGGAAAACTTTTTGAATATAAAAGCAAGTCTAATACCAGGACAGAACTGGTAATCTTCATAACCCCTAAAATATTACCAAGATGAACTATCTAATTTTTGATAATGATGTTTATTACGATTTAGAAGGCAAAACCGGAAGAGCGCCTAAGAGTGATATTCAGGATGTTTTTAAAGGCTCAACCATGGAAGCCGCGGTTGTGGTAATAGACTCTTTGCAGAAGCAGGTAGCTGCCCCGGAAAAATCTCTTTCGAGAAAAGATGAAGTTGTTTCTGCTGCTTTTACAGGCGAATATCTGACTCAGTCAGAGAGGATATCCGAAAACCTATTCCAGGTTATCGCCGTTGAGAAACCCAGGATTAATGAGGTCTATAAATCTCTTGGCTTTGAAAATGTCCGGCTTCTGGTTCCTTACGCAGTCGCCTTAAGAGAGTACCTTAAAAACAATAAACTGCCGGATGAAAATAAAAGAGTAGTTTTCCTGGATCATTTAGGCGATCAAGTCTTGCTTACGATCTTTAACAAGGATGTGTTTACCACTCCCCGCAGACTTTCAAAAGTCTTAAAGCAGGTAACCAGAGAGCTGCTGCGAAGCCAGGAAAGCTACAGGTCCCAGAATAAACTTGAGGCAGAGATAAACTTTTTGATTGTTACTAACAGCCAGGAAATAATCGATGAGCTTGTTTCAAGCGGCCTTGAGACAAAAGAAAATATTGTTTTTGTCCAGGATGCTTATCCGGCATTAAGCGGCTTAAAGCAGGGTAAGTTCTTCATGCACTATATGCTGCCGGAGCAGTTTATCCGCTTAAGAGAATTAAAAGAAACCAAGAAGCGGGTTTTAAAACTCGGGGTAATGCTGGGTATCCTCGCGGTATTCTTGGCTGTGCTTTTAGGAGTTTACAGCCTAAATAAAACCGCATCCAGCCGCTTAAAGAACTTACAGCTTGAAGCAGCCTCATTAAGTAAGTCATTAGAGAAAGATTATCTAACAAAATACAAAGATATTCTAAGAAGCAAGAAAAAGATAAATTTTCCCTACTACATTAACTCTTTTTTTGAGACCCTGCCTTTTGAATGCAGGCCAGAGTTAATATCCATACGAGAAATCTCCAACGGTCGTTACAGATTTGAGGCGATAGTGTCTTTAGATTCAAAGGATAAGCCTTTTAGTAAAATGAGCTTATCCAAAGCTTTTAAGCAGGCAAAGATAGAAAACATTTTGGTAAAGGATAACCCGGGGTTAAAGATTACCCTGGATATTTTCTAAAAACAAAAAAGGAGGTGGAAGAAATGTCATTTATTATCGGAAAGCTCTCCAGAAAAGTAAGCAAGCAGCATAACGAGTATTTCGTGGGAAAAGTCTGCAACCTGCCGGTCAGGGCGGCCTGGGCGAAAAAAGGACAGGATGATTTATGTTTATTCCTGGACCTGGAGAAAATAAAGTTTCTTTCAGAGCAGAACAAAACCGAAGGTAGCGCTGTTGCTCCTGAAGAGCAAAAACAATAACGGTTAAAACTAAGAGGCGTGAACCAGCCGGATTATTTTAGGATCCGCTGGTTCACCCTCTAAAATTAATAAGCCCATGAAAAGAATAATCTTGATTTTCGTGATAACGCTTTTGGCTTTAATGGTATTGCTGTGGAATCTTGTTTCGGATACGCGCACACTTAACCGCGGGATAAAAAGCGCTGCCGATGAAATAAGCCAAATAAAGAAAGAGCAGGGGACTTTAGTTAAGTTTAAAAGCGAAAAACCGCTTACCTTAGAGAAGTTTTATCTTGAGGTATTTAACGACATAAAAGAAATCTCCTTTTATTACCGTGTGCCTTGCGAAGTTAGGATTATAGGCGCAAAAGACCTTGTAAGTATCAGGAGTTTTTTCAAAGAATCCCAATATAAGGGGATAAAGTATGTTGATCTCTTATGTTCATTTGACCTACGAAAACAGCGCGACACGTATTTACTTGATGCGTTTTATAAAATGCTAAAATCCAGGCCCCTTGATGTTCTGGATGTAAACTTAGAGAAAAGTATCCTTAGTATAACCATGCGGCTCTACGGAACTTAAAAAAGGAGGGAAATAAAAAATGAAAAGGCTATTGTTGCTATTGGTGTTTGTTATGGCTGTAACAGGGTTTGAGTACGGCTATTGCCAGGATAACCTCTTGGCAGTGGATAAGGTTGACAATAAAGCAAAAACCCAAACCCAAGAAGATAAAGTTGTTCCCAAAGAGCAAGGCCCTGTCCAAGCCGAAGTAGCTTTAGAGGGAATAAAACCTGCTGATGATGTAGGTGAACAGGATTTGGAGAATATAAGGGCATATAGGGAGATCTTAGAGAATAAGCAAAAGGAGCTCGAAGTCATTAAACTTGACCTTGAGAAAAGCGACCTAATGCTAAAGAAAAGGCAGGCGGAAAAAGAGATTTTTGAAATTGACAAGGCTCTTCCCCAAGAAAAGTCTGATGTTTCCTCTGTATCAGGTGGACTTACCCAGGGAACAAAAGCTTTCCTGATAGATGCCTCGGATATAAAAATACAGCTTTTGGTGATAGCGGATAACCTAAAGGAAGGTCAGATCAGCTTAAAAGGCTCACCTTATGTTTTTAAGGAAGGGGATTCCATCGCCTCAAAATTGACCGTTGAACAAATTGAGCCTTCGGGTGTCACTTTTAAGCAGGTTGACGGAAGCACTCTTAAACTTAACTTCATAAACTAAAAATGCCGGTACAGGGAATAGGAAACATTCTTTTAAGCTCTAAAGTAATCACTAAAGAGCAGCTTGATTTTGCCCTGACTATTCAGAGGAATACCAGCCCCGGTCAAAGATTAGGGCGGGTCCTAAAGTATTACAACTTTGCCAGCGACGAAGATATAGCCCGGGCGTTAGCCAAACAGGTCGGCTGGAAGTATTTTAACAAAAAATACGTTTTGAACCTGCCTGTAATAGAAAAGATAGGTCTAGATTTCCTGATAGACAGGGTGTTTCTTCCCGTGGAAACAGAAAATGGCTTAAGCTTTGTTTTTGCCTATCCTTTTGACATCGAGGCAACTGATCTCCTGAGCAGCTTAGGCCTAGAGAACAAGGAGTTTTACATCGGAAGCGAAAGCTTAATCCGGCATCATCTGGAACTGTTAAAAAAACAGAAAAAAATCAAAGAAATAGAAAAAAGAATCAGCCAGATTAAGGAAACCGGCATCGTTGGCAATGAGCTTAAGGAGCTGCTGGATGAACTTCTTGACGATGCGATTATCCACAATGCCACTGATATCCACATTGAGCCCGAAGAAAAAATAAGCACCATCAGATTTAGAATCGACGGTATCCTTTATTTTAAGTTTTGTATCCCTCTGGAAGTGCACAACAACCTGATTAACGTGGTGTTCAGTAAGGCAGAGATTACGGTATCTGACTTTTATAAGTTCCACGACGCAAGGTTTGAGCACAGCTATTCTGAACATCCTGTGGATGTAAGAGTTTCCTGTATTCCCTCAATTTGCGGGCCCGCGTTAGTATTACGGCTTTTGGACGTAAACAAGACTTTGATTACCTTGGAGAATTTGGGTTTTCATAAGAATCACTTTGATGCGATATGCAAAGTAATTTTCCAGCCCCACGGCATTATCATCATTACCGGTCCTACCGGCAGCGGAAAAACCACAAGCCTTTATGCGATCTTAAATCAGCTCAAAGCCATCTCTACCAAAGTCATTACCATTGAGGACCCGGTAGAAATCAAGATGCCGCTTATAAACCAGGTGCAAATTAACGAGAAGCAGGGCATTACCTTTGCCCATGCCACCAGAGCCTTTTTAAGGCATGACCCGAATATTATCTTAATCGGAGAAATCAGAGACCCTGATACGGCGCAGGAGGCGATACGCGCATCCATTACCGGCCACAGGGTCCTTTCTACATTACATACCAACACGGCAGTAGACTCGGTATACCGGCTGCATGATTTAGGCATAGATTTGTCCCATATCGCAAACAGCATTCTTTGCGTTATTTCACAAAGGCTGATCAGGAAGCTTTGTGTGTTCTGTAGAAAAAGAGTAATTGTCAAAAAAGATGATTTGCCTGAATTTTTTAAAGTTTACCTTAAGGAAGATGAGAACGAAATCCGCCTGTTTAAATCCAGAGGCTGCCAGCATTGCCAGGCAGGATACCGCGGACGCACTGTAATCGCCGAGGTTCTGCGGTTCAGCGACGATACCAGAGATTTAATCAGCCTGGGAAAATTAAACCTGATCAGGCACAAAAGCAAGGAAGAGGGATTCATAGACTTGCAGCAGGACGCAGCCAGGCTTGTGTTGGAAGGAACAACCTCTCTTAGCGAGGCAATGAGGGTGGCAGGATAAATGCATTACAGATACAGCGTTTTATCAGAGACCGGCAATGAAATCAAAGGCCTTGAGCAGGGTTCGTACCAAGAGATAAGAAAAAGGTTAAAGGAGAAGAACTATTACATCTTATCTTTAGAAGCGGATTTATTTAAGTCAATAAGGTTTGCCTTGGAGAAGAAAACCATCAAACCGCAAACGCTGGCAGTATTTTTTGAGGACCTGGTAAATATGCTAAAAACCGGCATTGCCATAAATGAGGCAGTTGTTGCTTTACAGGAATCATCGATTGATCCGGTATTGACTAAATCTTTATCCGGCATTGAGGATGACCTTGCTAACGGCTTTTCTTTGACCAAAGCCTTTAAAGAGACAAAGGTTTTTCCCTGGCTGGTTTTAAATATGCTCAAAGTTGGCGAGAAATCCGGTTCCCTGGAACAGGTATTTGAAGATTTAGCCAAGTATTATTCCCGGGAAGCGGAATTCCTGAGTAGTTTAAAAAGCGCGATAATTTATCCGATAGTTGTATTCTGTATGCTGGTTGGAATAATGTTTTATGTTTCCTTCAAGGTAATGCCTCATTTGGAAGCGCTCCTGCCTATAAGAGGTAATGCTTATTTTTCAACCAGACTGCTTTTATTTTTGAGCCATTTCCTGAAAAACTTTTGGTTTGTCTGTCCGTTGCTTCCGATTGCCGCGGTCTTTATTTATTCAAGGCTTAAGAAAAGTTCAATTGAAAGAATCTCCGCCTTTTACTACAAAATCCCTCTGATAGGCCCTCTGGCCAAAGACGCGGCTTTTAGCACTTTATTTTCTAACCTTGCGGTTTTACAAAGAAACGGCATCAATATTGCTGACGCACTTTCCTTAATTGAGGAGACTACTTCTTATCAGTTTTTAGCCAAGAAGATACAGAAGCTTAAGGATTTTATCGCCAGCGGATTGAGCTTCTGGCAGGCCTTACAAAAAGACCCATTTTTTCCAAAGCTTGCTTATACAACTGTTAAAAAAGGCGAGGAGATGGGCGCGCTTGATAAGTATTTACAAAGCCTTTCCAAGTATTACTTTGATAAGGTCTCAAGGCGCACAGGCGTTATTTTAAGTTTCATCCAGCCGGCACTCTTAATCTTCTGCGCGGCAATTTTGTTATTCGTTGTTTCGGCATTCATTATGCCGGTTTATAGCAATCTTTCAAACATTGCAGGTGGCAATGTTAAATTTTAAAGAGAGGAGGTGAAGAAATGATGAGAAATAGAAGAGGGTTTTCACTCATTGAACTGGTGCTGGTCATAAGTATTATCGCGCTTTTAATCATGGCGGTAGGATTAACCAGCGGCGTTCGGGAAAATGCCAAGGTGCATTCGGCTTCCGAATCAGTCAAGGCATTAAGGACTGCCGCGGAAAGCTACATTGCATCCGGTAATATGACCTATACCGGAATAACGGTCTCCGGCTTACAGACATTGGGGTATTTGCCTGCTGCTTTTTCTGCAACAGGTTCAAACCCTTGGGGTGGTAATTATGCCCTAGCCCCGAATACTGATGCCAATAAGGTTGATATTTCGCTTACCGGCGTAAGCAGTTCCGCGGCAACAAGGCTTTCGGCCTTGTTCGCCAACAGCGCGGCAGCGACAAGCTATGCATCCAATACATGGACAATAACGTTTTAGCCAGGCGGGGTTTTAGTTTGGCTGAGCTGAGCCTTGTCCTTATGGTAGTCAGTGTATTTATTGCCGTATCTTTTTATTCCGCGGCAAAGATACGGCAGGTGGCTTCAGCACAAAGGGTAATTGTGGAGCTGGACTCAATAGCTGCTGCAAGTACCAGATATTATAGCGAGCATGGGGCGTGGCCGGTGAGTTTAGCCGACCTACGCCCCGGCTATCTGGCGCAGCAGTCAAGCGATGTTAATCCTTTCGGCAATGCTTACACAATCACCTCTAATGTTTCAAGCGTATCGGTATTTACTCTTCTGCCAAAAGGCCTGATTACCTCAAAAAGCTTTGGCAGCGAAGTTGTGGTGGTAAATCAAGGCAATAACGATCTGGTCAGTATTACTAAGACACCGGAATCAAGAACCTGGAAATTAAAGTATGAGAAAAAATACATCTACAAGCAATAAAAAGGGTTTTTCTTTAATTGAGCTCTGCATTGCTCTTGGGGTTTTGGTAATTCTAACTTCATCCATTACCCCTGTTTTTATCAAGAGGATACAGGTTAAGGCCGGGGAAAAGACTGCGCTGGAGATGTCAGCCATACAGCAGGCAGCGCTCTCGTATTATATAACTAACAATGCCTGGCCCGCGAGTATTCAAGCCCTGCAAAGCGCGGGGTATCTAAATCCTTCCTGGTCTGCTAATAACCCTTGGCAGAATGTTTATACTATTTCTTCAACTAGCAGCGTTTTTACGGTCTCAACCATTGTGCCGCAGGAATGGGCGAACTTAGTAGCCAGGGATTTGCCGACTAGTTCTATATCGGGAACTATTGTCGGCAGCACCGTGTCTGCACCCGGAAGCGCGCCGAGTGAATCGCTGCCCGCAGGTTCAATTATCCTGTGGTCAGGCACACTTAGCTCGATTCCGGCCAACTGGCAGCTTTGCGACGGCACCAACGGCACTCCTGATTTAAGGGGAAGGTTTGTTATGGGTGTTTCTACCGGGGAAAACCCGGGCGCAACCGGCGGCTCAAGCACACATACGCACCCCATAGGAAACCATACTCACCCTGTTAATATAACTTCAACCCAGGGAAGCCAATCCCACTGGAATGGATGGCAGAATGGCGATGGAGGTTGGTTTTGGGGGCAAGGGAATGATCACACCCATAGTGTTATAGGCACAACAGGGCAGACCAGCGGAGATACAGCATCCGCAAGCAGTCTGCCGCCTTATTATAAGCTCGCCTACATTATGAAAATGCTATAGAAAGAGACCAAAATGTTTTCTAAAAGAAAGCTGAATTCCAGATCAAGAAAAGTTTTTAGTGTCCTTTTATTCTTAATTCTTTTATCAGGAAGTGCCTTTGCTGTTGAGACTGCCGATATCCTGGGAATGGTAAATTTAAACTGCATAGATTTAAGAGTAATCGGGGCATGTGTCAAACCGCCCGGAATCCCGGGGATCGTGGTTATGTACTGGGAGCCGGCCTTACTGATTGAAACAGTCAAAAAGCCGGGCGATACAGTAATTGGATCTTTAGCTTCAGTTGTTTCAGGTCTTACCCGGGAAGCAATAAGTAATTTCGCATCCACGGTTATAGGCTTGGGTATTCCTGTTTCAA
>Ga0209211_10012131_pt1 | contig 10891 bp, 13 predicted proteins | sample RifGroA2_FD_183992 | JGI IMG/M metagenome (GOLD analysis project Ga0209211, IMG submission 183992) | Groundwater microbial communities from Rifle, Colorado, USA - Groundwater A2 (SPAdes) (version 2) | ecosystem: Environmental > Aquatic > Deep subsurface > Groundwater | place: Rifle, Colorado...
AATCGAAAACACTATCTAAACTATTTCTGTCTGCCTGAAAAGCCCAGAAAAGAGATTGATGTTAAGCTGGTGGCCTTAACATCCAAACGACCAACAAGCTGGAAACCACCAATAAACCACCCATGGAGAACGCAGTTTTTAATCAACAAAAAACAGCCAATTTTATCAGCTGTTAAATAATGCCATTTAGGCAAGGTATGACATTTTAACTTTGCCAGCAGGTATGACATTTTAACTTGGCCTTTACACCCAACACGAACCAGTTGACGGCGCGGCGGGTGCGGAAACTTGGGTCATCGAGGTGCGCCAGATGTTCCCCTTTGACACGTGGCAGTCGCCATATGACGACTGCCACTGCCAAAAGTAGAAGCAGAATAGGCACACCACCCGTATACCATGGCTTGGATTCTCCTCCGTCGCTGGCTAAGGCAACCGAGGGGAAAACGAAGACGGCGAGTGCTGTTAGATATGAAAGGACGTACGTCATGGAGTTTCTCCTCTTTGTTCGGGTTAATGACTTCAAACGCAGATTACATCTACACTATATTTTAGTCAATAAAGGCATGCTCCTGACATACGTTCATTGTGAGTGCATATTTAAGGACAAGTCTGCGTATTTCTGCTATACTGTTTGTATTATGAAAGCACCTTTTTTGCTCCTGATAACGGTCTTTTATAATTTGTTATTCAGCCGTTCCTCGCGCGACGGGCTGGGATATCTTATTCATAGCGCACCATGGCGCAAGAAATTTGGCGTGCGCGGAAGCCACGGACGCGTGAATGTAACAACCGCCAATATGGAAAAACTTTACGCGTGGGCGAGCGAAAAAACATTTATACATATTTTTTAACATGAACACTGTTTTTTCCGTTTCAAAATTTATTGAATTTTTAAATGATTCGCTTGCGGCGCTGGTGCCCTATGGCGATGTCGCTGTGGAGGGCGAGGTGGCAAACTTTAAAATTTCCCAGCAGAAGTGGGTGTGGTTTGATATCAAAGATGAAACCGGCGTTTTGAATTGTTTTATGACTACGTGGGATTTGAAAGTCCCGCTTGAAGACGGCATGAAAATCCGCGCGTACGGGTATCCGAAAATTTATCAAAAGTCTGGTAAATTTTCCATCACCGTAAAAGCGATTGAACTGGTGGGGGAGGGAGCGCTTAAAAAAGCGTTTCTCATGCTAAAGGCGAAATTGGAAGCGGAAGGTTTGTTTGCGATCGCGCGCAAACGCGCTTTGCCTCGGTTTCCGGAGCACGTGGCACTGATTACTTCAACTGGTGCGGCGGCGTATACGGATTTTTTGCGCATCGCACGCGAGCGCTGGGGCGGCGTGGAAATTGATGTATTATCCGTAGCGGTGCAGGGGATTCAAGCGATTCCGGAAGTGGTGGGCGCGTTTAGATATGTCAATGCGCACGCGCGCGAATACGATGTATGCGTGCTCACGCGCGGCGGAGGCTCCATGGAAGACTTGCAGGCATTTAACAGTGAAGAAGTGGCGCGGGCGGTGTATGGCTCTATGGTACCGGTGGTGTGCGGAGTGGGGCATGAACGCGATGAAACATTGGCGGATTATGTGGCGGATACGCGCGCGGCAACGCCAAGCCACGCGGCGGAGATTGTCTTTCCGGAGCGTCATGAGGTTCTGCAATCAATCGCGCATTATTGTGCTCGCATCAATCGCGTGGTAGAAAGCAATGTGCAAACACGCCAGCATGCTATTCATTCTTCAGTATCTCGTTTGGATTCTTTTTTTGCACGACGTGTTGAGTTTCTTTCTCATTGCGCTGAACGAGTGGGTTCCGCGGGGTCGCGCATTGCGGAGCGCGTTCGTGCGGCGCAACAGAATGTGGCACACGCCCATGCGCGCGTATCAAGTACGTTTGAACATGTATTTGAAAAGATTTTTGAGCGTGTTGCCCATAATGAGAGAATGTTGAAGACGCTTTCTCCGGAGGCTGTTATCCAAAGAGGCTACAGCATTATTTATACCGCGGACGGCACTAAACCGGTTACGTCTATCTCTCAAGTGGACACGGGGGATAGAATTAGAGTAAAATTGAAAGACGGAAGCCTTTTGGCGGAGACGCTTAAAAATTTCAATTCATTATTTTAATGCAGTATGGCAAAAGAAGCTAAAAAGATACACTTCGCGCATGAGTTTAAAGAGTTGGAAGCTATTACCGAATGGTTTGAAAAAGAAGATTTAGATTTGGAGGAAGGATTAAAAAAGTTTGAGCGTGGGCTTGAGCTTGCGTCTTCTCTCAAAGAGTACTTGGGTAAAGTAGAGAATAAGGTTAAAGAAATAAAGGCCAAGTTTGCCGCGTCTGACGAGCCGGAAGAAGACACTGACGCGCCGTTTAAGTGAGTAGTTGTATTTGGGGTAAAAACTTTGTTTCATAATTTTAAGATATGAAAAATTATTCACGCAAAAAGTCCACGCCCGGAAAAACCGCCTATCGCACGCCAAGCAGAGTGCGTGCCAATCGGAGCATCGCTGACCGCGCTATCAAGGCAAAGTATTTTGCGACGCCCATAAAAGGGCAGAGACCTGATTTTAAAAATTAATCGCGTGTATCGTATGTCTGAAAAAGAGATTACCGTCATATCGCTTGGCGGATCGCTTATTGCACCCAAAACAGGATTTAACATCCCGTTTTTAAAAAGTTTTAAAAAGCTCATTGTTAAATTTTTAAAAGAAAACCATAGATTTATAATCGTCTGCGGTGGCGGTAACACCGCGCGGCTATACCAAGCGGTCGCGTCTGAAGTGGGAGAGTTGACGGCGGAAGATATTGATTGGATTGGAATTCATGCCACGCGTCTGAACGCGCATTTTGTGCGCACGCTTTTTCGCGCGTACGCGCATCCGGTGGTGGTAAAAGAATACAGTTTGCTTGATCAGATTCAATGGAAAGAACAAATTTTGGTGGGAGCGGGGTGGAAACCCGGATGGTCAACGGATTACGACAGTGTGTTACTGGCGCGGCAATACAACATACGGCGGGTTATCAATTTGTCCAATATAGCGTATGTGTACGACAGCGACCCGCGGGTAAACGCGCAGGCGAAAAAAATTGAAAAAATGTCATGGAACGCGTTTAGAAATTTGGTTGGCAACACGTGGGATCCGGGAGCCAACGTGCCGTTTGATCCGGTGGCGAGCCGTGAAGCGGAAACACTGGGGTTGGAGGTAGGGATTTTGGATGGCACGAATTTGAAAGAAGTTGAGCGCGCCATACGCGGTGAAACGTTTGAAGGAACGGTGATACGATAAAAATATAAAATGAAACAATGTCGCACTGTTAATACAGATAATATTGATTCGAATTTGCTTTATCAAGAATTTAAAATAGTAAAATATTCCTCTAATAGTGGAGAAAATAGTATATAAGGACTAGAATACTGTTTATCCAATATTAAAAATTAGTAAAAGAATTAGATAATCAAGCCAAAGTGTAGGGTTCGCTACAGTGGATTTATTAGTTTTTTGGCTAATTTAAGATAAAAAGTATACTACTTGACAAGTAGTATACTCGTGAGGTATACTGCTTATAAGTATACTACTTAAAGTACTGAAAGATATGCTTTTTATCAACCGTAAACAAGAATTAGAGATGCTTAATGAAAAATGGCAATCCAATAGTGCACAGTTTTTTATCATTTATGGTAAACGTCGTGTTGGTAAAACCGAGCTTATTAAACAATTCATTAAAGATAAACAGGCGCTATATTTTTTGGCAGACAAGCGCACTACTGCCGATCAATTGCGCGAGTTGGGTCAAATAGTCGGTAGTTACTTTAAAGATGAAATTTTAATCAAGAATGGCTTTGGGGATTGGATAGAAGTATTTTCATATTTGAAAACAAAATCAACTGCTAACCCTTTGGTTTTGGCGATAGATGAATATCCGTATCTTACTGAAAACGATAAGTCCACTAGCTCTCTTTTTCAAAAAGGCTGGGATGAATATTTAAAAGATACCAAGATATTTTTAGTATTATCAGGATCAAGCATTGCTATGATGGAATCCGAAACACTGAATCAAAGTGCTCCCTTGTTTGGCCGCCGCACAGGTCAGATTTTAGTTGACCCATTAAATTTCTCGCAGTCATGGCAATTTTTCCCGGAGAAGAATTTTTCGGATTTTTTAAATATTTACACTATCACCGGCGGCATGCCGGCATATCTCAAACAGTTTGTGGACGGCACAGATATGTCTGATGAAATCAAAAAAAAGATTTTTAACAAAACTGCTTTTTTGTACAATGAAGTGGAATTCACTTTAAAAGAAGAACTGCGCGAAACTAAAAATTATTTGGCTATTTTGCGCGCTATTGCTTTGGGCAAAAGAAAGCTAGGTGAAATCGTCAATGAAGTCGGGTTGGACAAAGCCACCGCGAATAAGTATCTCTCCGTACTAATCAATTTGCGTCTGGTAGAGCGAGAGGTGCCGATAACCGAAGATAAGCCGGATAAATCGCGTAGGGGTTTATATAAAATTTCCGACAATTTTTTTGTGTTTTGGTTTCAATATATTTTCCCTTATAAGAGCTACTTGGAGATGGACAACTATGATTATGTGCTTGAAAAAATGTTTAGCAGTCTAAAATATGACGATAAGGTAAATTCCGGTTTTAAAAGTATTACAGCGCAAGTTTACGAGCGCGTAGCGGTTGAGTTATTGATCACATGGCAAGATAATATTTTTGCATTTGAGAGGGTCGGCCGTTATTGGGACAGCAACCAAGAAATTGATGTGGTGGGAATTAGTACATCAGAAAAGAAAATAATTTTTGGCGAGTGCAAATGGTCGGAAAAATTGGTGGGTATAAATATCTATGAAGAACTAAAACAGAAAGCGGAAAAAGTTGGTTGGAATAAAGATAGCAGAAAAGAATATTATATTTTATTCAGCAAGAGTGGCTTTACACAGGAAATGATAAAAATGGCGGAGAAAGAGGGTGTTTTTTTGGTGGAGAAGGGGATGTTGGCACATGACCAAGGAAAATAAAAATAATATATATTTGATTTATAAATGAAAGTGTGCTAAGGTTGCATAAATTACACTTTAAGTAATGCAAGCGTACTATATGGGAAATTTTAATAGAGACAACGGAAGATCCGGTGAAGGCGGTTTTAACCGTGGATTTGGCGGAGGCAGGCCTTTTGGAGGCGGAAAAAAGTTCGGTGGGGGAGGAAGAGACGGCGCTCGGCCGTCCATGCATCAAGCCACCTGCAGTGAGTGTGGGTCAAGCTGTGAGGTTCCTTTTAGACCAACAGGAAGCAGACCTGTGTTTTGCACTAATTGTTTTGGCAAACAAGGCGGTGGAGCCGTCAGACCGCAAAGATTTGAAAGAGAAAGTCATGAGCGTCCTCGTTTTGAGGATAAGCGTCCTGTGGCAGACAGCATGTCTTCTTCCGGACCAGTTGTAGAACAAATCAAGATTTTAAACGTAAAAATTGACAAGCTGATAGAGATTTTAACGCCAAAAAAGAAAGTGGAAACTATTGAGAAACCGGAATCTGAAGAAGTGGCAGTAAAAATTGCACAAAAAAAATCTTCAGCTAAAAAGAAAAAGTAAACTTGAGATACAAAATTTAATTTATCTGGAAATTGTGTATTTATTTGTGTTGAACAAGCCAACAGGTTTTGATACCGGCAGAGGAAAAGCTCCAATAGCACTGTCATAATTTAAAATTGCGGAGAATACGCAATCTGGTAATACATTTTTAGAAAAAAAATAACACGCACGGTGATGGGCATGTTATTTTGTTGTGTCAATTGCGTCCGTGCGCCGTTAAGTGGTATAAGTTTTTGAGTATGGAAAATGTTCTGTCCGACAATGAATTGATATGCGCGTACAAAAAAGGAGAAGTCCGCGCTTTGGAAGATTTAATCCGCCGTTATCTTAATCAGGTTTTTGGTTTTGTGTATCGTTATATAGGCGACGCGCGGGAGGCGGAAGATATTACGCAAGATGTTTTTGTGCGCGTCTGGAAAAACATGCGGAAATTTGACGATACAAAAAGTTTCAAGACGTGGGTTTTTAGCATCGCAAAAAACGCGTCAATTGATTTTTTGCGCAAAAAAAAGTCAGTACCCTTTGCCTCGTTTGAAACAGAAGAAGGCGAAAATCCGTTTGCGGATATTATTGAAGATACATCTCCTTTGCCGGAAGAGTTGGTTGCAAGAAAGCATCTTGCGGAGGAGGTGGCGCAAGCGATAGCAACATTGCCATCGCCATTTAGAGTCATTGTTCATTTGTATCATGAACAACAGTATACTCTGCAAGAAGCCGCGGATTTTTTAGGTGAGCCGATTAATACGGTTAAAAGCCGTTACAGGCGGGCAATAAGCGCACTTCGCAAAAAGCTAATAAACTCGACCCTAAGCGGGCAACTAATAAAGGCACCATAAGCACCAAAAGCGCGCCATGCTACGTATATACTTTATAAGAGCACGCTCTATGAGCAAAAATTTTGACTACTTGTTTTCGCTCAATTCGTTGCCCAAACCTTCAAACAGCCTGTTTGGGAGGGTCATGGAACGCATTAACAAAGAAATACAGCTTGTTGCGATTAAACGTCGTGTGGCGATTTTTTCTGTGAGTGCCGCCATTTCGGCGTGGGCGTTTTTGTGGGCATTGCAGGCCGCGGAGCTAGGTTTCGCTCAATCGGGTTTTGCGCGATTTTTTTATTTGCTGTTTTCTGATTTCGGAAGTGTTGCGGCATATTGGAATAATTTTGCGTTTTCTCTTTTGGAGGCACTTCCTTCAACGAGCCTTATTTTGCTTTTAGCTTTTGTGTGGGCATTTATATATTCATTGAATAGGCTGGCTAAAGACATGAAAAACATTTTTAATTATTCTCATATACGACATACCCTATGAACTTTAGAAACATTTTTAAATCCAGCGCTTTTGTTTGGATAACATGGATGGTGGCGGCGCTTATTTTGCTGTTGCTGGTGTTTAAGCTCGGTATTATGGTTGGTGCTCGAAAAGCGGAGTTTTCTTATCGTTGGAGCGATAATTATCATCGGAATTTTGGCGGGCCGACGCGGAGCGGATTTTTCCGCGGTTTGGGCGATAAAGATTTTATGCAGGGAAGCGGCATTACAGGAGGGATAATTAAAATTGACGGCCAGACGATTGTGATAAAAGGCAGTGACGGCGTAGAAAAAACAGTAGTGGTTACGGATCAAACGCTTATCAAGCGCGCGAGAAAGACATTGGCTTTGACGGATTTGAAAGTTGATGACGAACTTGTCGTAATTGGCGCGCCCAACAGTGCCGGACAGACGGAAGCAAAATTCATCAGGGTTTTTGATAAGAGTTCAAAGTAGCGCGCTATGGTGCACCAAATTTTGAACGTCATCAAACAAAGAAAAACAACTTCCATAATTATTGTTCTTGTGCTTTTGGGCGGCGGGTATTATGGATATAAAAAAATAACCACTCCTCCGGCGGAGAATCATTATGTTTTGGCGGCGGTGCAAAAGGGCGCTTTGATTACATCGGTTTCCGGTACTGGTCAGATCGCGGTTTCAAATCAAGTGGATGTAAAAGCAAAAGCATCTGGTGATATCATTGTTGTTTCGGTGGTGAATGGTCAGGTGGTCAAGGCGGGCACCGTCATGGCACGGCTTGACGCAAAAGACGCGCAAAAAACAGTGCGTGACGCGCAAGCGAATTTGGAAAGCGCGAAATTGTCATTAGCCAAATTACAACAAGCGGCCGACCCTCTTTCATTCATTCAAGCGGAAAACTCTCTCGTGCAAGCGAATGATTCAAAACAAAATTCTCAAGACGCGCTCAAAAAAGCATACGATGACGGGTTTAACACGGTTGCAAACGCATTTATTGACATTCCCGCCATCATGACGGGCGTACACGATATTTTGTATGGGTATAATTTGAGTGCTACACAGAATAACGCGGACTATTATGTTAATGCGGTAACGTCGTATAACGATAAGATAGGTACATTCCGCGACGCGGCGATTGCGCAGTATCAGGTAGCAAAAATTAGATATGATCAGAGTTTCTCCGATTACAAAACAGTAACCCGTTTGTCCGATACAGACATCCTTGAAACGCTTGTGGGTGAGACATACAACACAACGCAGTCAGCGGCGGAAACAGTCAAGAGCATTACCAATTTTATTCAGTTATATGAAGATGCTTTGGTGGGGCGCAATCTCAAGCCCATATCTACGGCTGATACGCAATTGAGCGCGTTGAATGGGTATACGGGCAAATTCAATTTGCATCTTGCCAATCTTTTGACGATTAAAAATACCATTGCCGATTCAAAAACAGCTATTGCCTCCGCCGACCGCACGATTGCGGAAAAAATTGAATCACTTGCCAAATTGAAGGCGGGGACAAATCCTTTGGACATACAATCTCAACAATTGACCATTAAACAGCGCATCAATGCGCTTCTTGACGCGCAGGAAAAGCTCGCCGATTATACCGTCCGTGCTCCTTTTGACGGAGTTGCGGCAAAAGTAAATATTAAAAAAGGAGATTCTCTTTCTTCAAGCGGATCTGTCGCAACATTGGTTACAGCACAGCAAATTGCGCAAATTTCTTTGAATGAAGTTGATGTGGCAAAAATCAAAGCGGGAAACAAAGTAACGATTACATTTGATGCAGTGCCGGATTTGCAAATCACCGGTGGAGTGGCGGAGATTGATACGCTGGGAACCATTTCACAGGGTGTCGTCACGTACAATGTTAAAATTGTGTTTGATACGCAAGATGAGCGTGTGAAGCCTGGCATGAGTGCGAGCGCCGCAATCATTACCGATATGAAGCAAGACGCGCTTTTTGTGCCGAATAGCGCAATTAAGTCGCAGGGGGGCGCGTGGTATGTGGAGACGATTGATGGTTATTCTTCCGCAACCAATTTGACTTCAGCCATGAAGAGTATGGGTGTTACGTCTCCCACACAGCCGCGCCAGCAGACGGTGGAGGTTGGAATTTCGAATGATGTGTCAACAGAAATTATCGCAGGTCTTAAGGAAGGCGATATTGTGGTAACCAGAATAATAACGCCTGCGTCGCAGAAAACCGCAACACAGCAAGCGCCAAGTCTTTTTGGAGCAGTGGGCGCGCGCGGGGGAGGCGGAGGCGGCGGAGCATTGCGCGGGGCCACCGGACGCTAAGCGTATGATTGAAATTAAAAATGTTACCAAGACGTACACCACGGGAGATGTTGAGTTTCAAGCGCTTAAAGGAGTGAGTTTCAAGATTGAAGATGGCGAGTTTGTGGCCATTATGGGACCGTCCGGTTCCGGCAAATCAACGCTCATGCATATTTTGGGCGCGCTTGATACGCCCACAAGCGGCACTTATTTTCTTGACGGAAAGGACATGTCAAAGCTTTCGGAAGACGAGCTTGCCGATATACGAAAAAATAAAATCGGGTTTGTGTTTCAAGCATTCAATTTGCTTCCTCGCGCGAGCGTGGTGCGCAATGTGATGCTTCCGCTTGTCTATGCGGGCGTTAAACCGGAGGAGCGGAAAAACCGTGCGGAAGGCGCTCTCAAATCCGTCGGGCTTGATGAGGCGCATTTCACCCATCTGTCCAATCAGCTTTCTGGCGGGCAGATTCAGCGCGTGGCAATTGCGCGTGCGCTGGTGAACAATCCGTCTTTGATTCTTGCGGACGAGCCAACCGGCAATCTTGATTCAAAAACAGGAGAGATTGTGTTGGGTACTTTTCAAAAATTGAACACTGAACAAGGCCGCACGATTGTGCTTATCACGCATGAACATGATGTTGCCGAATATGCCAAGCGTATTATTCATATTAAAGATGGCGCAATTTTAAGTGACGCTAAAACTCAGGCAAGAAAAATTATCTCTCTATGACGATCATTGATATTTTAGAGGAAACATATATTGCGTTATCCACCAACAAAGTTCGGTCGTTTCTTACAATTCTCGGTATTGTGATTGGCATCAGTTCCGTGATTGCCATGGTGGCAATCGGGCAAGGCGCGCAAGGGTCAATTCAAGCGAGCATTCAGTCCATCGGCTCAAACCTTATTTTAGTCATGCCGGGCGCACAGCGCGGCCCGGGATTCCAGGTGAGTGCGGGAAGAGGTTCCGCACGAACGCTTGTGCAGGGCGACGCAGACGCCATTGCAAAAGAAATTACGCTTGCCAAAGCGGTTGCTCCGGAACTTTCCGGGCGTTATCAAGTGACGAGTCGTGGAAAAAATACCAATACGTCGGTAATAGGTACGACATCGGCCTATCTGGGCGTGAGAAATATTGAAATTGATCAAGGAACGTTTATCGCGGATCAGCATGTGCAGAGTCTTTCCAAGGTTGCTGTGCTGGGTCCAACCGCGCGCGATGATCTGTTTGGAGAAGGAGTGGATGCTGTGGGGCAAACCATTCGCATTAAAAATGTGGAATTTAAAGTGATTGGCGTTGCCAAAGCAAAAGGAGGCACAGGGTTTGGCAGTCAAGACGACATGATTTTTATTCCGCTTTCCAGCGCTCAACGATTTTTGGCGGGAGATGCCTATGTAACAACTATTAACGTGGAAGCCGCGGATGTAGGTGCGATGGCTTCCATACAGGAACAGATTACTACGTTATTGCTTGACCGCCATCATATTTCAGATCCACAGCTTGCTGATTTTAACACTTTGAATCAAGCGGATATCGTGGCAACCGCCTCAAGCGTAACACAGACATTTACCATTTTGCTTGCGGCGGTCGCGGGCATATCGCTTTTAGTGGGAGGCATTGGCATTATGAATATGATGCTTACCAATGTAACGGAACGCACCAAAGAAATCGGATTGCGCAAAGCAATCGGCGCCAAGCGGCGCGATATTAATTTTCAATTTTTGGTTGAGGCG
>Ga0209211_10012132_pt1 | contig 10889 bp, 10 predicted proteins | sample RifGroA2_FD_183992 | JGI IMG/M metagenome (GOLD analysis project Ga0209211, IMG submission 183992) | Groundwater microbial communities from Rifle, Colorado, USA - Groundwater A2 (SPAdes) (version 2) | ecosystem: Environmental > Aquatic > Deep subsurface > Groundwater | place: Rifle, Colorado...
ACTTTAAATTTTATTTTGTGTATGTAAGATTGAACAGCGTTGTTTATACTTTTAATAAATCATCTTTATATAAATTTAAAATGATTACTTTGCATTTCACGGGGTCTGGGGCGGAGTTCGCCCATTCATTTCCCACGAACAACAATTGTCCCCACGCGAATTCGGAGCCCCAGCGCTTTTTGGCTACTTTTTGGCGTCAAAAAGTAACCCTTCGGAGAACTGCGATTTACTAACTTGTCGGGACAATCTTTGAACCCATAGAATAAACTATATACAACGCTATCAATTCTTACACTTTAATCACACTTCTCATGCACAGTCAATCTCTTTTATTATCTCTAAAAAATTGGTATACTGTCATTGTATGAAAAAAGCGGAAATAGTTATTTTTTTGACCGAATTATTGCTTGATTATATTGTGTTCGCGCCTCAAGGGGAAAAAGGCGCTATTCGTGTTGGCAAGATTGAAAAAACGGAACAAATTGATTGGTCGGGCGAGATGCCGACGAATTCGTTCAAGTCAATATTTTTACCACCGAGAGAAGAGCTTTTTCATGAACGCGCCGGAGAATACAAGCAGGTAATTGAAAGCCAAAAGAAAACAATTGCTTTTGGCATGAACGTCCTTGATCTTCAAGCTTATACTTTATTCGACCATGTTTTTGAGAAAGATGTTTATTATCAAAAAAGAAAGCAAAATGTTTTTGTTGTTGGTTTGACTAATGGTGTGGCCGATGATTTGCGCAAGTACAAGGTTTTTCATCAAGCGTATGAAGAAAATATTTTGGAACATTTGATGTTTGATGTTTTTTTGGAAAAAAAAGAAGATGGAGATTTTATTGTTTTTTCCGGTTCGGAACGTGGACAAAAATTGTTGGAGAAAAACGGTCTTAAAGATTATGAAAATATTGAGTTCGCCGGCTTGGTGCCGGAGCGGGGGATTGATCCGCGTTTATTGAAAAATCGGCAGGCGATTGAACTGAATGAAGATCATCCGCTCTGGGCTGAACTGGCGGAAATATGTTTGGCCTGCGGCAAATGTTCAATGGTCTGCCCGACCTGTTTTTGTTTCGATGAAATTGATCAGGCGGAATTAGACGCTACGAAAAAGTCGCGCCAGTGGGCGTCATGTTTTTATCCTGAATTTTCTAAAATTAGTGGCGGGAGCAAAGAATTGGATTTGTTGAAAAAGAAATTATATTTTTGGTATCAGCACAAGTTTGTGCGTATTCCGGATGAGTTGTCGTATTATGGCTGTGTTAGTTGCATGAGATGTTTCAAGGTTTGCCCGGTGGGAATAAGCATTGCGAAGAATTTGCAAAGATTGACGTGAAACAGAGATTGCTTAATCCTTCACTAATGCTACGGATTGCAGGTCGCTTCACGCGGTTTCGCCCGCAATGACAAAGGGGTTGGCATCAACAATCAAGCGGAGATTGCTTCGTCTTTCGGTGCGACTCAAGACTCGCAATGACAGGCTACTCCCATTGTCGTTGCGTCCGTCTTCCTGTCATTGCGAGCAGCAGCGACGCAATCTCTACGCGCCCACTATCCTTGCGAGCGTAGCAGCGACGCAATCTCTATTTCATGTAGGTGATTATATGCATAATGTTTACGAATTAAGATCTGCCAGAATAATAAAGGTTATCAAAGAAAACGCGATTACCAATACTTTGTTTTTAAAATTTGATAACCAAAAAGAATTTAAGTTTCTGGCCGGTCAGTTTATGATGATTGGCTTGCCGGGATTTGGCGAGTGTCCGATTTCTATTTCTTCAAATCCGAAATTAGCTGATAAATATTTTACTTTAACCGTAAGAATAGCCGGTGAACTGACTGGAAAATTGAACAGCTTAAAAACCGGCGCGAAAGTGTTTGTTCGAGGACCGTTTGGCAATGGTTTTCCGGAAGTTGATCGTAATTTGATTTTGATCGGCGGCGGTTGCGGGTTTATTCCGCTGATGTCGGTTTGCGAAGAGAATCGAGCGAGAAAAGATATCAAGATGCAAATGTTTTTCGGCTGCGCGAACAAGCAGTCATTGGTGTTTCAAAGAGAATTTCAGAAAATAAAAAGCAAACATGATTTTAATATAATTTTGGAAAAAGAAACATTGGACGGTTTTTCAGTGGAAACAGGTTTTGTCACCGAGCTGATTAAGAAAAACGAGTTACTTGCCAATGCCAAGGTTTTCGTTTGCGGACCGGATCTGATGTACAAATTCGTGGTTAAGGAATTATTGAATAAAGGAATTAAACCAACGGACATTTATCTTTCGCTGGAACGCAGAATGCACTGTGGCGTCGGCGTTTGCCAGCATTGCGCGATTGGCACGAAATATATTTGCAAAGATGGCCCGGTTTTCAGTTATGACTTTTTGAAAAACGTATCGCAATATAAGTTTTAGTTATGGGAAAAATTTATCAAGAAAAAATCCCCACGTATTATTTTATCACCGTTGTGTTGGTTGTTACTTGCTTGTTGATGGCAGGGTTGTTATTATCGCAATTTACTTCTCGGGCGTTGCCCATGAATCTAGCCACGAAGATTATTGTTGCAATTGTTTTAGTTCTGGAAGTTTTAGTTTTTATTTCGTTTCGAGAATTGCAAATCGAATTAACGAGTGAAACCTTGACTTTTGGTTTCGGTAAATTTCGAAAGAGAATCAGTCTTGGAGAAATTGAATCCGTAGAAGTTGAGGATTATAAATTTTCAAATTATTTTGGTTATGGTATCAGATACGGCAGGGACATGTCGACCGGTTATGTGCCGCGTGCCGGAAAAGGAATTAAGATTAAACTCAAAAATCAGAAAGCGGTTTATTTTGTTATTTCCACCAGAGCGGAGGAGTTAAAGCGGATGATTGAGCAATATAGATATAAACAGGGGATAGCGCCTTTCAACCCCGCAAAAAACGACGAGGAGAGCGTGGCTCATGGTGACAAAATAACAAACAAAGCATGAAAGAACAAAAATTAAAAATCGCCATTATTTCATTGACCGGCTGTGAAGGCTGTTGTTTCGCGATTTTGGATTGGCCAAAGAAATTTTTGGCGTTGCGAACAAAGATTGAAATTAAAAACTTTCGTCTGTTTGAAGAGGATGTTCATTTTAACGCGGAAAAGTTTGATATTGCTTTCATTGAAGGAAGTCCGCTGACCAAAGCGGATGTTGATCGACTGAAAGATGTTAGACAAAACTCAAAAACATTGATCGCACTGGGCAGTTGCGCGGACCTGGGCGGAATTTATCATTTGAAAAAATATCAAGACAAAAATAAAATTTTTGATCATATTTATCGCGGTGAAGCGGTGGCGGATAATTTTGATGTGCTAGCTGTTTCGGAATTGGTCAAGGTTGATTATGTTATTCCCGGCTGCCCGATAACCGCTGATGAATTTTTTAATTTTGTTTATCAATTGCTAATTGGAAAATCTCCGATAATAAAACAGAATCCGGTTTGCTATGAATGTCAGGTTCGCGGATTTGAATGTGTTTTGCAAAATAACGAGCTTTGTCTCGGCCCGATAACGCAAGGCGGTTGCGAAGCGATTTGTTTGAAATCAAAACAAGGTTGTTGGGGTTGTCGTGGTTTAGTCGAGGACGCGGAAGTTGACAATTTGATAAAAAAACTAAAAGAAAAGCGTTCAGAAAAAGAAATTATGAAAGCTCTTGAAGTTTTTGGAATAAAAGAACAAATTAACGTATGAAAACCATTGAAATAAATCACATTGCCAAAACTGAAGGGCACTTGAGCTTTGTGGGAGCGCTCATTGACGCTGACTTCGCGGAAGCCAGAATTGAAACCGAGGAAGGCGCTCGTCTGATTGAAGGTATTATGCTTGGTAGAAAGTTTTTTGAAGCGCCGATTATTACGGCGCGTATTTGCGGTATCTGCCCGATTGTTCACAATTTAACTTCAATTAAAGCTCTGGAGCAGGCGCTCAATATTAAAGTTACGCCTGAAATTATTGTCTTGCGGAAAATGTTGATTAACGCGCAGTGGATTCACAGTCATGCTTTGCACGCGTTTTTCTTGTCGTTTCCTGATTTGGTCGGTATTTCCAATAATTTTGATTTCGTGAAAAAATATCCGAAGGAAGTTGAAACCGCGCTTGAATTGCGCGATTGGGGTGTGCAGATTTCCAGGATTATTGGCGGCCGGACCGTGCATCCGATCAATAGCGTGGTCGGCGGTTTTAACGTTGAACCGGATTTCGCGGAGTTAAACGAGTTGATGAAATCAAATAAAAAAGTTTTGGATCAAGCCGGACGGTTGTTTGACTTTGCCGTAAAACAAAAATTGCCGAAATTTGAGCGACCGACAAATTACGTTTCCTTAAAAACAAAAGGCGAGTACGCGATTTATGACGGCAAGGTGCTTTTTTCTGACAATAACAGTCTTGATAACGCGGAGAATTTTATTCAAGGCGTCAGCGAGTTGGTCATGCCGAACGAAAAAGTTAAACGCGTGCAACATTTAAATCGTTCGTTTATGGTTGGGGCGTTGGCTCGGCTGAATAATAATTTTAACGAGCTTAATCCCACTGCCAAGCAATGCTTCAAAAAATTAAAGATAAAACTTCCTTGTTACAATTCGTTTTACAACATCTTCGCGCAAATACTTGAGGTTGTTCATTGCGTAGAGGAAACGTCAAAGCTTTTTGTGGAATATTGCGTTCTGCGTGAAAATAAAGATTTCCACAAAAAGCTTAAGATTTCCTTCAAACCAAATCCCGGCCGCGGTTACGCTCTCATGGAAGCACCTCGCGGAGTTTTGCTTCATGACTATGAGCTTGATCGCGAGGGAAATATTATTCATTGCAACATCATCACGCCGACAGCTATGTTTCTCTCAAATTTGGAACAAGATTTGGGAAAATATTTATTGGAAATAAAAAATAAGCCGGCTGAGCGGCAAAAGCAGTTGATCAAGACTTTGATTCGAGCGTATGATCCGTGCATCAGTTGCGCGACGCATTGAAATAAAAATATAAAAACCGACTGATGAGAGTCGGTTTTTGTTGATTACTGCGATCGTACGAAGTTTTTCCAAACTTGCTCAAGTGATGGTAATTCGATATTTTCCGGATTTATTACCAGTTCGCTGGCAAGCGGCGTTACAGTGTTTATGACCACGTCCATTTGCGTTAATAATTTATCAAGATTTTCTTGATCCAGGCTGTTAAGTAGCGTGATATCAAGTCTGACTTGTTCCTTGATATTGGAAAGTTCAATCTCTGCGAGGTTTATGTTTTCTATTTCTTTATGAACAATCATTCTGTAGGCGACTGCTTTTTGCAGCGCTAGCAACTTTCCTTTTAGTCGAGGGTCGGCAATTGTTTCATTGAGAGGAGTGTTTTGTGAACGTAAGACAAGTGAATAGGTTGTTATACTTCTATCAAATTCGTTCTCGGCGGTTATAAGTTTGTTGTATTTTTCTGAAAGCGATCGCTGAAGATTTTCAATTTGATAATATTTTTGTAGAGATTGCTCGGCCTTGGAGTATTTTGGCGGATCACTTGGTGGTTCGCCATAAGCTTCATATTCATTTTTTTTGCAGGAGCTTATTATCATGATTAAAATAGCAAGAAGAGAGAGGAAATGAACACTGCACTTATGGTACTTGCACATTTTCACGCCTTTCTGTTTTCGCACTATTGAAGTGTCAATGATCATTTGAACCATCTTGATACGAAAAAATAATTTTGTCAAGCAATAATAAAAACCGACTGATGAGAGTCGGTTTTTGGTTCTTAATGTTTTGAAGGGGCATTGTAATTCGCTACATATTCCTTCCAAACTGAATCAAGATCAGGCAGTATAATATTTTCATCTCCAATGACCAGTTCATGCGCCATTGGCTGAACATTTTCCAAGATGTCTTCAAGTTTGTCTAACAGCCTATCAAAATTAGTTTCATCAAAGCTGGTTAGCATTATCATGTCCAGTTCGAGCTGTTTGGATGCGCCCATTAGTTCTTGGTAAGCGTCATATGTTCGGAGGTATTCATCATTTACAATTGTTTTGTAAGCAAGCGCTTTTTGCAAGGCAAACAGATTTATCTTTGCTTTAGTGTTTTTCATGGCAGCCTTGACGTCATCAGGCTTCTCTTCTCTAAGCACCGTGGAGTATTCTATGGCTTTAACGCCTAATTTGACATGGGCATCGTTGAGCGTTCTTAATTTTTCCGCTAAACTTTTGATCAGGAACCCAACAGCAGTTTGTTTATCAAGCGTGAGTTGCTTTTTTTCCTCAAACGATTGGCAGGAGATCAGCGATACTGCAATTAGCATTAGAAGCAAAATTAACAATATCCTTTTTCTCATCACCACCTCCTTATCAAAATCATTCCCTCAATTGCTCTCTAGTTTTGATCAAATGATCGCGGTATGCTTCAAGCGCAGTTTTTCCATCCGTGTTTTCGGCGCCAGTGTCTTCCGCAAAGCTAATCAAATCAGCTTCGTGACGGTTTTTCGGATTGAGTAGGAGTTGCGCGATTTCCGGATTGATCGGTTGGAGCACGGTATTCAGTTGCGGATGATGACCCGGCGTGCTGAACAATTCTATTTTTCCGTCAGGATATTGGTAATACCAGACCAGCGGCGTGCCATCAACGCTGAAAAAGCGGATGTCTTTGGTTGCCTTAACTTTTTGACTGACTTGGGGCGGGTTTTCAGAAACTGCCTGGCTTTTGACTATCTCTTTGATTTGTTCTTGATCAGTAATCACCGGTTTGCCGGTTTGCGGATGAAATTTCCACTTGCAGGAAATTTCTTCATAGCCGGAGAATCCGGCGGCGTAACATTTCGTTGCTTTTCCGGTTACCGGATCATAGGCGTGTCCGGCGTTGACTGTGTACATAAAAACGCAGATAACCAGATAGCCAATGGAGCAAAGGATGAGGCCGCGTCTAAAACGCGCTCGATTGAAAGTCAGCAGATAGCCGGTTCCAACGGTAAAAAAGAGAGCCGGCGCGAACGCGATGATGTTTGTCACCCATTCGTTCAAACCGAGATTGAGCGCGAGCGATTCAGAAATCCATGAAAAAATGTAGAGGAAAGCCAAGGTATTGCCGAAGCGAATCAGGCCGATAAGCAGAAGTAAACCAAGCGCAATCATCAGGAGTCCGACAATAATTTTTTTGATTGGCATTTTGCGCCTCCTTTGTCCGCCGTAGCCCCGCAAAACAGGGCGCAGGCGGATCTAGTTGTTTGGTTGGGAGTACTTTCTCCAGATTTCCTCCATCGGGGTCGTTTTAGCGTCATTTTTGATAACAAGTTCACCGGCGGTCGGTTCTATGTTCCCAATAACCGTATCCACTTGATCAATTAGTTTTGCAATCTGTTCGTCATTCAATTCATCGAGCGCCGTAATGTCCAATTCAAGTTGTTTTTGAATGCCTTCCAATTTTATTTTTGAGGCATAGGCCAGCGACTGTTCTTCAAAAGCAAACCTTTCGTAGTTTTCCGCTTTTTGAATCGCGTGTATTTCGTTAATTACTTTTTGATCTGCAATGGTTTCGTCATAACGGGCGTAATTATTGTTTTTTCGTAACTGTGCAAGATTAATCGCTGCCGTAGAAATCTGTTCGGTAAATTTGTCTGACATTTCATCTAGGGTGATTATTCTGCTGACCAAATAATTTTGCAACGCTATCACGCTTTCCAATTTCGCGTTCGTGAATACTTTTTTGTCCGTCATTATGTCGCTGGAAATAAAATTGAGAGTGAAAAAAAGAACAACGACCAATAGGGGCATAACGGTTTTTTTGAAGGTAATTTCATCAATAATTTTCCACAAAATGATGATGTAGTATCCGAGTGGTACAAGAATGGAAATAACAAGCCCAATAAGCAGGTGTTCTTTTCCGAAAAATTTATATATTGGATAAAGGTAATCCAAAAAAATTTTATTGTACCCGACATAGAATCCGCCAAACAGAATGTAAACAAATAGCAATGGAAGAACTATCAAAACAAAAACAGAGACGATCCAGAATAATGCTTTTTCCAGTGTTCTAAGCGTTTCGGTCACGAAATCATCTGTTATATTAGGCTGTGCTGATTTTCTGGCTTTCTCAATGGCTTTAATTGTTTTTTCTTCTGCCGTATTCAGGGCTTCCTCCCATGTTGATTGTCAAGGTGCTGACAGCTCAATCTTGGACTTATTTAATGGTAAAGTCAAGGACGAAAAAACCGACATGTTTGAATGTCGGTTTTTAGTTTTTTTGAAATTGGGTGATTCAATTTATAAAATCATTCAAGTTCCAAACATATAATTCATTGCGATCGGAAATAGCGGCGAGCATTTTGCCGTTGTTGCTCCATGAAACAGTGGACAATTGGCCTTGTGCTGCCAAAAAGATGTTTTGCCCGTCAAATGTTTTATTGTCCTTGATAAAGCTCGGACAGTTAAATCCAACAACCACAAAAAACCTTGGATACTTATCATTATTTATTACCCTTACGGTTGTGTTGTCACGCCACAGATGGCGAGTATCAGAAAAAGTTAGCGTTTGATTATTAATTTTAGTTAGTAAATCATGCGAGTGAAAATACATCAAATCATTATCATTTTGCCACCATAGTTGACGAACGGAAGTAACTTCAACAGTGCCGGTTTTTGCACGCGTGGAAGTATTGAAGAAGGATATTACATTATAGTCACCTTTGACTGAATGCGTAAACGTCATCGAAACCGCCAAGGTGTTGACATTATTCCACGCTATTTCACTGATACTTTTCGGACATTGTCGCGAAGAAATTTTTGACGATTCAACTATGCATAAATCAAATAGTGTTTCTGTTTGTCCTGTGACTAAATCATAGAGATAAAGCGTTCTCGCGTTATTATAAAAGAATGAACTGCCATCCCGCCAAACGATCCTTGAACTTTCATATATTGTTTTAACGAATTGACCTTGTTTGTAGTCAAAAAAGAGGTAATTATTGCATGTTTTGACGACTAAATAGTTTCCGTGATTTTCATAAAGTTCATGATTGCATATTTGAATAGGGAGTTCGATTTTTCGAGTTATCCTGTTCACCGTAACTGTCCAAAAGCGAAAAGAGATGCAATCATCTTTGTCACAGGTGGTAAGGTTGAATATTTTACATTGTTCGCAGGATGGTAGCCACGAAGATAAAATAAGGTTTGTACCGTCAATGCTCCAGATGATACTTGTTGAAGTCTTTGGATTCTCGAGACTGACTATGGAATTACTTGTATAGTCCCAAACGGCAACGTCACTATTGTAATCCAACGCTAGGAGGGTGTCGTCCGGAGACCATGATATCAAAGAGGGCTGGCCTCTCCTCAAAGTGTAATCAGGTTGAAGAGGGCTGTTTACTGAGATGGAAGAGAACCTGGATTCATTTTTGGCAGCTGGAACAATTTCAGATTTTGGAAGTTGTGCGGGAGGGTTATTTTGATTACCGGACTGAATAATGTATTTATTGAATATTTCTTCAAGCGGTTTTTTCGGCGTGTCCGGAGAAATGACCAAATCATCGGCCTGCGGTTGAATGCGATTGATCACCAGATCAAGCTCGGCCAATAGTTCATCGCCTTTTTCATCTTCAAGAGCGCCAAGCACAGTGATATCAAGTCGGAGTTGTTTTGTTAATCCGTGAAGTTCAATTATGCTGGCATATGTTTTCTTCGCTTCGTTATCAGTAATTTCCTTGTAAGCGTTGGCTTTTTGAATGGCCTTGAGGCAACCTTCGATAATTTTGTTACTCATCGCTGATTTGAAATCACTGTAATGACCGGAACTTCGTTCTGCTTTTATTTCCTGAACATTGCTGTTGATTTCCTGCTCGAAAACCGCGCCCGTCTCATCCAATGATATTTTCTTTTTTTTCAATTTCTCAGAAAGTGAGTTTACGATTTGCAACTTCTCTTCAGATTGAATTTTTTTTGGTCGCTTATCAGTCGAAGCAGTTGGTCTGTTTTTTTGTCCAACTTCAGACGGTTGGCAGGTGTTAAACGTAAAAAGGCAGAAAAATGAGCAAATTGCAATTGAAATCGTTCTCATGAATCACCTCCTTTTTTGTAGTTATTGTCAAGGTTCATTCTTAATTCAATCTTGAACTAATTATAATTAGAAGTCAAGGTATTTTCGTGTCGAAAAAAAGAGTGAGTTATGATCACTCTTTTTTGTTTATGGTAGATATTTACTCAGATCCCAAATGTCTACGCCATTTCTGGATCTGGCCGCCAAACGCTTACCAGAAAAACTCCAAGTGGAGTCGTAAAATGTATTATTTTTTAATCGTGCTACAGTCTCCATGGATGCTCTGCTCGCTTGACAAATTATATGTACGCTGTCAGAGCTGTTGCCAGTCGAACAGCAAGCTTTTGTTGGGCTGCAACGAGTGCCATCACGCCGATCTAACGTAAAACCTGTTTCTAATTGTTGAGCATTACCACTTCTAATTGTGATCAGGTTGTGACCACGGCTGCCCAGTAGAGCAGCTGTTCCAGACAACCATGACAGCGCAAAAAAGATTTGTGTGTCAGATAACATTTGTTGCTTCTTTGTGTCCCAAAAAGCGATGGTGTTTGTCTCGGGCTGAATTGATTTCAAGTATCTGGCGTTAATGGCCAATAGGCCGCTGGTTCCATTCCACAATATTTCCATGTATCTAGGACATTGCATTGAAGCAATATTTTCTGATTCGCTAATGCATTGATTTTGGGAGGCGACAATTGAAGCTGTTGTCAAGTCATACAGATAAACCGTTGTTTTGTCTGCGTAAAAAAAAGAAGTCGTGTCTTTCCATGCGAAATCATCAGCTGATATGGTTTTAATCACGCTTTTTTGCGCTTCGTTCCAAACAATAAACATTTTTTCATAGAGGTCGTTCGAGCCGGCAATAACAAGATT
>Ga0209211_10012136_pt1 | contig 10885 bp, 7 predicted proteins | sample RifGroA2_FD_183992 | JGI IMG/M metagenome (GOLD analysis project Ga0209211, IMG submission 183992) | Groundwater microbial communities from Rifle, Colorado, USA - Groundwater A2 (SPAdes) (version 2) | ecosystem: Environmental > Aquatic > Deep subsurface > Groundwater | place: Rifle, Colorado...
TCACGTTCGATAAAGTATTACTCACGGACGATGGGAAAGAAACTAAGGTGGGCACTCCGTACATCACGGGCGAGAAGGTATCGGCTGAAGTTGTGGAGGAAGGCCGCTCAGCGAAGGTAACAGTCATTCGCTATCGTCAAAAAAGTCGCTACTTCAAGAAACGAGGACACAGACAGCCGTACACGAAAGTCAGGATAACCGCCCTATAACAAAGTACCGTGCGAGCCCGCTGTGCGGTGTTTTTATTGGAGAGCGGGAGATTTCCCCGAAGCGAGGCAATGGGGATGAATGGCGCATATGGCTTGAGGCGGCGGCTCGCCTTGCCGAATCCTCCGGCGTAGCGCAGGCGGCCGCTTCTCTCATCCAAAAAAACAACCCTGGTGTCCTGTGCCAATACTCCGGAGCTCTGCTCCGGAGATGGACGGGACTTGTTTTATTTACGTCCTTCAAAAGCACTTTTTATCGTCTCCGGGTCCGCGTACTCAAGTTCGCTTCCTGTCGAGAGCCCGCGACCGAGAGAGCTAATGGTACATGATTGATTTTGAATGTCCGATAATTCTTGTCGGACACGATTTGCTGTCGCATCTCCTTCTGGATTGGCAGGGAAGGCGAGTATGATTTCTTTTAGACCTGCTTTGAGACGTTTTGCGACTACGTTAATGAACTGTTTAATACGCAGGCCGTGTGCCTTTTCATTTGCAAGCGAAATGGTTCCGCCGAGGACAAAATAGTGACCAAGATACGTGCCGCTATGTTCGAGCGCCGAAAGATCAGCATCGGAAGCGACGACGGCAAGACATTGAGAGTCGCGCTTTGTGTCTCCGCAAATATCACATGTTTTTCGTTCACTACTGTGAAAACGAAAACACTCGGGACATTGGTGTACCCGCTCACCGAGCATCTTCATCGATTCGATTAGTTCGCGACGAAGGGCGGGGTTTGCGCGCAGGAGATACTGCACGAATCGTCCGGCCTGTCGCGGGCCGATACCGGGGAAATGTCCGAACAGTGTGGTCAATCTTTCTATGGCGTCCATAATTCAAAATACTTCAATCCACAATATATTGAAACTCATCAGAACGGCGTCCCTTCCTCGACTTGCGCCTCCGGTGTAAAATCTCCGAAGTTACTCTTTTCCACGGAGCGAAACGTTGTTTTTTCCTCATCAAAAAGTAGTTCGATTTTTCCAATAGGTCCGTTTCGATGCTTCTCAACCAAAATTTCTGCAACACCCGGGCGATCGGAATTTTCATTCATTTTATCATCTCGGTGTATAAACATAACTACGTCGGCATCCTGCTCGAGAGAGTTATGTACGAAGAAGTCGCCTGCCACAAAGTTATGAGTGTCCGGCACGGTAGCATCGAACACTTCTTCAATGCCGAGAGGTGTTATAGAAACAACCTCGTCCCAGCAGACGTCCGATTCGGCGATGTGCTTCAGCTGTTGACTCGACAGAGCTTCGGCGAGACTTGCGAGGCGGGCGCGCGAAATGCCCGAGGCGAACAGCGCCGAGCCGTTGTATGCCACGCGCATGGAAGAAGCAACCGATCTCCAGCTCATGCCCGCTGCTTCTTTTGCGGGCGCGACGAGAAATTGCCACGCCTCTTTCGGCAAGGCGTCTATATTGACGTTGTCGGCGATAGCACGGAGCGCGCGCTTCAAGTCTTCGACAATTAGACCGCGCGCGCCAAAACTCCCGACGAGCTCACAAAAACGGAGTTGATTCGGAGCACCCTGCACATGCACCTGATAATTCGGCCGGTGTTTGCCCTGCGGCACGCACCTAAGCGTGCTCCAAATGCCGAGCCGCAACAAGAGGTGCTGAACGGCATCGGCAAGCGCGCGGCTCGAAGACGTGTAGTAGATATTTCCGACAGTTTGCCGTCCCGGCAAATGCTTCCATGATAAATTCCCATCGGTCGCCCACAGGTGGTGCAGGAAGAGTCGAATGTTCTTATCCGATTCTTTGAAGAGCGAAGTCGGGACTCTTTTTTCGTACGAGCGTACCGGAGAGATGCCAAGCTTTCGGAACCATAACGTAATAGGATGATGCCTTCCATGTGTAAGATGGTACGGCGAGGGAAGATATGAATGCCACCAATTTTTCTGGCGTATGCGTCGGGGAGAGATACCAAAGAGACGCTTCGCCGCTCGCTCTACCGCCTCGAGATTTGCGGGATCGGCGCTCGTGTAATGAATTGGTTGACGCGGCAGGACACAGCCATCGCCCAAAAGATGCGCGAGCAGAATGATTTCGTCTTTCGAATATGCGTCTGCTGTTTGAGCGACGGATAACATGCGGGGAAGCGCTATGCGGTCGCCCGGCTTGAGCGTGTCAAGCCGATCCCACCCTCTGAACGTCAAGAACGGATGATTCCCGGATGCCTTGATGATTCGTCCGCTCCGTACACGCAGTTCATAAAGCTGTTTCTTGCCGCTTGAAAAGACGCGCGATATTGAAAGCGGCGCGAGCCGATAATCCGCAGTGAGAGAGTGGATCGGAATGTTCGTCTCTCCAACCAAATCTTTAATGGCGATGCGCTCACCGGTGTCTGCGCGCGTAAGAAGGGTGTCTCCGGATAGACAGCCACTGTCACGCAGGTCGGAGAGACGCGGCCGGCCGCGTCTAGTCTCCACTGCGCGCGAAAGTTGCGAGAGGGCAAGAACGGGAATATCAAGCTCACGAGCCATGCCTTTGAGCGCGCGGGAAATCTCCGTTACCTGCTGGACCATGGAATCGCCGCCCCTGGTGTGTGTCGGAGTAATGAGCTGAAGATAATCCACAATAACGAGCCCGAGACCTTTCTCCATTTTAAGCCGCCGCGCAACGGAGCGCATCTGAAGAACGGTAGATGAAGCTTTGTCGTCAATATAAATAGGCGCTTCGGCAAGAACACTCATACCCTCCTGGAGTCGTTCAAATTCCTCCTCACTTTTAATTTTTCCTGTGCGAAGACGCCATGAATTAACACCAGCTTGCGCGGCGAGCATGCGATCGACCAACTGTTGGGAACTCATCTCAAGAGAGAAAACGGCCGTTGATGTTCCGTGTTTTGTTGCACTTAATCTTGCGATATCCAAAGCGAGCGCGGTTTTTCCCATTGAAGGACGGGCGGCAAGAAGAATGAGGTCGGATTTTTGAAGACCAGCCAACAGATTATCAAGCTGGGCGAAGCCCGTCGGAACACCGCGCAGAGTACCTTCGTGTTTCTGAAGCCGTTCAAGCCGTTCCCATGCCTCCGTGAGCTCGTCTTTGATGGTGCTGAACGAACGTAGCATTGGAGTTTGCGTAACTGAAAAAACAGCCGCTTGCGCCTCGTCGAGAACCTCCTCAACTTCGCGATCTTCTTGGAATCCAAGCTCGCCTATTTTTGCCGCGGCATCGAGTAGCGCACGCAAGACGAATTTTGTTTGAACACTTTCTGCATAATGCCGCGCACTTCCCGGAGAAGCGGCTGCGCTCGTGAGCTCGCCCAAAAATGCCGCTCCGCCGATTTCGGTAAGCTGTTTGCGTTCTTTAAGTTTTCCCGAAACGGTTACGACATCTATCGGCTCACTCTTTGCATAGAGTGAGAGCATCGCGTCAAAAACGATGCGGTGTTTGCCTGCGTAGAATGAATCCACCCCGACCAAATCGGCGACTTCATACATTGCGTTCTGATTCAGAAGAAGAGCGCCGAGGAGCGCACGCTCCATCTCGGTATCTTGTGGCGGGATACGGAGAGCTTTTTCAACCATACGGCGATGATATCATGAGAAGGTTTCCCATAAGGGAGAAGTATTTCTCAAATTTGGGGTTTTCGTGTGGAAAAAGAATATTAGGAGGCGCAGGGCGCTCACTACTCATCGATTGTGATCCTTCCACGCCTTTTTGAAGGCGCGTATCGATATATCACTGTGCTATGCACATTGACACTACCCCACCTACTTGATATAAGGTAAGACACGGTATATATTGTGCGTCAACTATGCCCTCTATGCTTACTATTTCACCAAAATCAGTTACAAAAGACCTGCTCTCGGGATTGCCGGAGCGTTCTCGCAAGGTTCTAACGGACCGCTTTGGGCTCTCTCCGAAGGGGGAGATGCGCACATTGGATGCCATCGGAAAGGAATACAGCATCACGCGCGAGCGCATCCGCCAAATCGAGAGTCATGGCTTGAATGCGGTCAGGGAGTCGGAAGCATACGGCGCTCACTCGGGTGCTTGGGAAGATCTCAAACGGGTCATCCATGAGCTGGGCGGTGTTGTTCCGGAGGAAAGCATTCTTCGGGAACTTTCGAAGAACGAAACGGAACGCAATCACATACTCTTTCTTTTGACGGTTGGGCATCATTTCGGTGATCGGCGCGAGAATGTGCACTTCAAAACACGATGGCATGCGGATGAATCGCTTGCAGAGTCCGTCGAACGTGCGCTGTCACACTTACATGAGGCAGTCGATGTGGAGTTCCTTACACCGGAAGAAGAGTTTTTGGGTTTATTCGCGAAATTTCTCAAGCAAGAGGGCGTGAAGAATCGTTCGAGGGAGGTCCTCATGCGCTGGCTTCTCATCTCTAAACGGGTGGGAAGGAATCCGTTGGGTGAGTGGGGGCGCGTCGAATCGCCGCATGTACGAATAAAGAACACGCGCGATTTCGCCTACCTGACACTAAAGCGCCATGGTTCGCCGATGCATTTCATAGAAGTCGCCAAAAACGTCGAAAAACTTTTCGAGCGAAAGGCGCATCCGGCAACGACACACAATGAGCTCATTAAAGATAATCGTTTTGTTCTCGTTGGTCGCGGCCTCTATGCGCTTAAGGAGTGGGGCTATGAACCGGGAGTCGTGCGCGACGTCATCAGAAGCATACTGGAGCGCGAAGAGGCGCTTTCACGCGACGAAATAATAGAGCGCGTGAAGCGGGAACGCTATGTGAAAGACGCGACCATCGCGGTCAATCTTCAGAACGGAATGTTCATTCGTCTTCCGGATGGCAAATACACACTCGTAAAGTAGCGTTCGACGATTCTTCCAAGGCGGGTATTTTTGCGTTGATCTTCCACACTTTTGCCTTTGTTTTCGGCTCTTTTGCATTATCATAGATGCATGGCTCTGAATTTCGAACAGGAGGAAATAATAACATCAGCGGTTTTTAAGGGCCGCATCGGGGACCTGCTGTCATTCGATTTTCACACCATAGTCGACGATTTCTTTGGAGGATTTTGGGGTATCTCACGCGGTCTTCTTTTGAGCATTTTGTTCGCAGGACTTCTCGGCATACTTTGGCGATTAATACCCAACTTGCCGCTTTTCGCATTCGAGTGGGTGTTCGGCACGCTCCCGATATGGCTCCCTGTAGTCTCCGTTATTGGCGGGTGGAAAGCATGGATTTGGTATACACGTGCGTCTTTCATCGCCGGTCTTGACAATATGCTTTTGGAAGTAAAGTTCCCGCGCGACATCGTAAAATCTCCGCGCGCAATGGAGGAGGTTCTTACGAAGCTATGGACGGACTCGGGCGAGACCACGTTCTTTAATCGCGTGTTCCAGGGACAAGCGCGTCCATGGTTCTCTCTTGAGATGGCTTCGTTCGGCGGTGAAGTACACTTCTATATCTGGTGCCGACGGGAATGGCGCGAGGTTGTGGAATCGGCAATGTACGCGCAGTATCCTGAAGTTGAGCTTACGGAAGCGGAAGACTATGCGTCAAAATTTGCATACGATCCTGATGTGCACGAATGTTTTTGCACGGATTGGCGCTACGAGCCGCGCAATGACGCGTACCAATTCCGCTCCTACATAGATTTTGAGCTGGATACGGACCCGAAAGAAGAATACAAAGTGGATCCTTTAGCGCAAGTCATTGAGCGTTTGAGTTCCATAAAACCGGAAGAACAAATGTGGATGCAGATAATAATCACGCAGTGCAGTGACCAGCGACGCAAAAAAGGAACGTTGTTTGGGACAGAGAGCAGATACATCGGACTTCTCAAGGATGAGATAGAAAAGATACGCAAGGAAGCTGCGGGAGGCGAGGGTGCGGCCATGCCGTCTGAAGCATGGCGGCGTGGCGCCCGTGTTCCACAATTTCGTCAATCAGAGCAAGTAAAAGCGATAGACCGAAACATGGGCAAGCTCCCTTTCAACGTCGGCGCGCGCGGTGTCTATATCGCTCCTCCGGATACTTTCAGTTCCGCAAGCTACACAGGCATTCGTTGGATATGGCGTCCTATAGCGAACCCGCAATGGGGAAACCAGATGCGTCCGCGTCGCTGGCATAACCCATTCGATTATCCATGGCAAGATCTTTGGGATATGCGTTGGATTACCATGGCGCAGCGATTCTTTGATTGTTATCGTCGTCGAGCGCATTTCTATACGCCGTGGGTCTTACCACATAACATGATGTCGGTGGAAGCTCTCGCGACACTGTGGCACCCGCCGTCTTCAGCGATTACAAGCCCCGGTCTTGAACGTATTCCGGCAAAGAAGGCAGAACCGCCTCCCAATTTGCCGAAATGATTTTTGTCCCAATTGATACACGAGTCATTTATAGATTGACACTTTTTCCCAATGAAGAACTTTAATAATATTTTAAAAAAGGCGCTGGATAAGACGCATGTCGTCATTGAGAAATTCCTTTCGTATTCGCGCGAAAATGCGAATCAACGCACGCTCATCATTGTTCCCGTCATCGTTGTCGTCATACTTATCCCATATCTTGTCTTTATACGACCACCGAGCGCATTTCCCGCCGGCGAACTCGTCGAAATACCAGAGGGGCTGTCTCTCTCCGAGATAGCGGAGCTTCTTGAGCGCGAACAGGTCGTACGTTCAGCGACCCTTTTTCGTTCCGCCGTGTACGTTTTTGGACGGGAAAGAAACGTGAAATTCGGGGACTACTTTTTCAAAGAACCGCGTAATGCGTTCATTGTCGCGCGTGCACTTTCATACGGAGTCTATGGATTAGAGCCCATACGAATACGTGTTTCCGAGGGAACCATGGTGCGCGAAATGGCTTCATTGTTCGCCGTGTATCTGAAACGTTTCGATGAAGAGCGATTTCTTTCGGAGGCGAGACCGATGGAAGGTTATTTATTTCCTGATACCTACTTCTTTCTTCCGAATGCGGACGATCGTCTGGTCTTGCGCACGTTGCGGCAAAGTTTTTACTCTCGCACGGTCGAACTTGAGGAAGAGATATCGGCATCCGGAAGGTCTCTGGAAGACATTGTCATTATGGCCTCCATCCTTGAGAGAGAAGCCCATACAACGAAAGATCGTCGCATGATAGCCGGTGTGTTGTGGAAGCGCATCGATATCGGCATGCCGCTTCAGGTGGACGCGGTGTTCCTTTACTCACTTGGCAGGACCACGTTTGAGCTTACGAGTGCTGATCTTGCGAGCGATTCGCCGTATAACACATATCGCGTTCGCGGCCTCCCCCCGACCCCCATCGGAAGCCCATCGTTCGATTCGCTCCGTGCGGCCGTAACGCCTATCAAAAGCGATTATTTATACTATCTTGCTGATCGCAATAACGTGACGCATTTTAGCGAAACGTACGAGAAACATGTGGAGAAGAAGCGGTTGTATTTGGGAGGGTAGTCGCAAGCCCTGCAGGTGTTTCTCGGGGTCACTATCTCCGCCTGCTGGCGGAGCGTTGCCTCTCGTTGTCCGGGGTCGGCAGACGACGCGCTACGAGACACCCCTCAAAACACCTGCAGAGCTCGCTTCCTACCTCCGTGGGGTGGTAGGGTTGGGGAATGCAGAAAGTATTTGTGGGACTATCTGGTGGCGTTGATTCGGCTGTCTCAGCCGCTCTTTTGAAGAGTAAAGGATACGATGTGGTCGGTGCTTTCATAAAAATATGGCAACCGGAATTTATCGAATGCACGTGGCGGGAGGACAGATTGGACGCAATGCGCGTTGCGATTGCTCTTGGCATTCCGTTCAAAGAGATTGATCTTTCCGAGAGCTACAAAAAACGCGTTGTTGAAGAAATGCTCAAACTTTACGCTATGGGCGTGACACCCAATCCAGATGTTCTTTGCAATCACTACATTAAGTTCGGAGATTTCCTTGACTGGGCCGAGAGTGAGGGAGCCGACCGCATTGCGACAGGACACTACGCCCGCATTCAAGAGAATAACGACTTACGAAGTCGTTATTTACTGCGAGGGAGGGATGTAGCAAAAGATCAATCGTATTTTCTTTATGCGCTTTCCGAGGACGTGTTGGCGCGCACGCTCTTTCCCATTGGCGGTATGACGAAACCAGAAGTGCGCGCAAAAGCGCGGCACTTCAATCTCCCGAACGCAGAGCGGTCAGACAGCCAGGGACTGTGCTTCGTTGGCGAAGTGTCCATGAAAGATTTTCTTGCACGCTTTATTTCCGTTGAATCTGGTCCTGTGCTCGACATGAAAGGACGCATTATCGGCGAGCATGAAGGCGCCGCACTCTATACGATAGGACAGCGGCATGGGTTCAAGACAGAGAAAGGGGAATCGGGCGTGCAGTACTACGTCGTTTCGATACATACGAAAACGAACACGCTCCGCGTCTCAACGAGGCGCGAGGATGCCGCGCGCGGGGATGTCGCACTTGAGGACATGCACTGGATAGGAGAAAAGCCCGGATTTCCATTCAAGTGCGAAGTGGAGGCACGGTATCGCGAGGTACCCGCTCGCGCCGAACTATTCGAGCAAGAAGGCGAAACGCGGGTTCGATTCAATGAGCCGCACATCGCGGCACCCGGACAATCACTTGTCATCTATCTCGGCGAGCGCTGCTTGGGAGGCGGTATCATTACGCAAACTCAAGATGATTGAGCCCGTATCTCAATCATATCGTGGATTTACAATATCGACCTACGAGGTCGATATGCTACCATCGGAGGCATGGAGCTTTATCATACTCTGAATCGCGGCGTCGATAAACGAATCATCTTTCTCGACGACGCCGATCGCAAACGCTTCGTGTACGGCCTCACGATATTCAACGATACGCGACCAGCCGAAAATTCAGAATATTTTTACTCACGCGCCACCGGTTCGGTCGAGTCTATCGACCTACGAGGTCGATATGAACCGAAAAAACGAAAACGGCTCGTCGATATTCACGGCTGGTGCCTCATGGGCAACCACTATCACCTGCTACTCTCCGAGGTTGCTGATGTCGGCATCACGAGATTCCTTATGAAGCTCAATGTCGGATATGCGAAATATTTCAACAAGCGCCATGAACGAGTGGGAACGCTTTTCCAGGGACGCACAAAAAAGATCCTCATCGACTCCGACGCGCACTTTTTGCACATACTGCACTACATCCACCTCAATCCGCTCGATTTTCTCAAAGGGGCCGAATCGTGGAGAGGCCTAGAGTTGAAAAACCGCGTAGCCGCCGTCAAACATCTCGATGCATATAAGTGGAGCAGTTTTCGTGATTATTGCGGCAAGCGAAATTTTCCTCATATCGTGAATACAGATCTCTTTGGAGACGTCTTCGGCGACTACCGAAAGACCATCAAGAACTATCTCGCGGACATGGATATCGAGCCGATCGGCGATTTTCTGTTGGAATAATGCACCTCTCAACCCATATCGACCTACGAGGTCGATATCTATGATGGATTTACGAAACCCATCATTGCCGTCTCGCGCATGTAGCTATATCGACCTACGAGGTCGATATAGGGCAAGTCGGGGTGTTTACTGGCGACGTAGAGCGAGTGAAATGAAAATGTACTCATTTGCATTTCCGAGCCGAGGAGTCAGAAACCGGTGCACCGGTTTACACCGAGCAAGTCGAGGTGTGGACAACTCACCCCCACGGCGCTTGAGGGGGGGTCTGGCTGGTACAATGAAGGCAATATTATGAAGCGCTTTTCCGCCACGCTTTTACTCTCTCTCTCTCTCTCTCTCTCTCGTCTTAGCCGCGACATTTGCGCCAGATAGAGCTTTAGCGGCATGGGAAATGCCTGCGCAAGTGCAGGAATTGTCCGAGCGCATCACGCGTCCCTTCTACGACGCATGGAACGACGCAGGAAAGGTATTCAAGCGACTCTCCTCGGAGAAGCAAAAAGAAACGCAGGTAGCGACGTACACATACTTGCATGGCGCGCGATACATCGAACCGCCCGCACTCCTCGCCGCAGTCGCCGAAACCGTCCCTGATTTTCTGGTTAAGCTCCGCGGCGTCATGCAGTCGTGGTTTTCGAGCGACGAACCGAACGATGTTCTCGTTCTCCAGACGCTCTCTGCGCTTCCTCTTTCTCCTCCGGTTCCCGAACAAAATCCTGAAAGTGAGCCGGAACAGGGAACTCTTCCTCCGTCTAATGCGCCAAATATCACGTACATTACAGAACCCGTTATTGAGCGCATTATTGAGCGCGTTGTTCAGGAACAAACGAGCGGTGTCTCCGAGACAACTCTTTCCGCAAAACTCCAAGACCTCACGAACCTCTTCAATCAGCGGATACAGAACGCCTTTCTCGGCGCCGCGCGGACAGCCGTCGTCCAGAACGTCTCCGACATAACCGTCGACGGCGTCACGGGCCTCACCGACGCCGATATCCCCGATGGTCTCACAGCGAGCAACTACCTCTTGCTCGCTGGTGGGACACTTTCCGGCGATCTCTCGATAACGGGCAACTTCACGGTCTCCGGCGCGCAGACGCTCTCTGGTGCAATAACTATCCCCTATCTCTCCGCGACGTCGTCAACTGCAAGCACATTCATCCAGGCATCAACGACCCGCTTCTCCGTCTTCGATACCGCGTACTTCGGCGGCTCCGCGACCTCGACGTTCGACAGCGCAGGCAATCTCTCGGTGGCGGGCACGCTCACCGCAACAAATGGCCTCTCCACGCTTTCAAATCTTCTCACGACCGGCTCCTC
>Ga0209211_10012139_pt1 | contig 10884 bp, 9 predicted proteins | sample RifGroA2_FD_183992 | JGI IMG/M metagenome (GOLD analysis project Ga0209211, IMG submission 183992) | Groundwater microbial communities from Rifle, Colorado, USA - Groundwater A2 (SPAdes) (version 2) | ecosystem: Environmental > Aquatic > Deep subsurface > Groundwater | place: Rifle, Colorado...
TCGCATAGCGTTTTGCAAGAGATGCAACTGGAGATTGTCCCGACCCGCCACTACTTGCATCCCTTTTCCTTCCTGAATTGAACTCACCCGCGGATCGGTAATAATTACCCTGCAAGCACCGGGCCCTCTAAATCCACCAAATTTAAGCAAGTCTTGCTCTATCCATGCCTCGGCCTTGTCCTTCATCTTTAACCCGGCACTTCCCTTGGACTTGCCGCCTTCGCGGATAGTAACTTCTGCATTAATTCCTCTTGATTTAAGACCTCGTTTTACTTCCGTGTTTATCTCTTCAACGATCTTGCGCGTTTGCGCCCTTCTGACTTTAAGCCGATCCATCTCATATTCAACATATTCCCAAATTCCAGGGTAAAGGATTTTAACTGCAAAATCCTTCATATCTGCCACAAGCGGGTGGTTTCCAAGGAAATCCGCCACGTTCGTCCAGAATGCAAGCACAGATTCCGCAACGTTCTTTCTTATTTTTGCCCAATCCTCCGGACTTGGTTTTTCAAATGATAAACCACCGCCAATTGCTGCAGCTATGGGAACTGAATTGTCATCAACCAACGTGGAATTATCAAGGCAGTTTGCCCTTAATACGCGCAATAATCTTTGTTCTTCGTGTGGTAAAAGAACCTGTTTGTAGAATTCGAGATTAAAACCAGGGCCAACATCCAATTTTCTCAATTCCCAAAACAGTTTGTGGTCCTTGGTAAATGCATCTAAATAGTCTCCATTAAACTTGCCAGTTTCAGGATCAGTTAGTATCCCGTACGGCAGCATTCCAGAAGCATTCTCAAAGGTATGCCATATAAGAAGATCCACCAAAAGCAGGTTACTCCTGCGCGCTCCGCTTAACTCGAGTTCTGGCAGTATTGCTTCGGGAGAAATAATTCCATGCGTTATTGCCTTTCTTAAAAGTTCGTTTACATGCCCATCAAATTCATCTATGGATTCAATATTGCCTCTGGTAATCATTTCAACCCAGGTTTTTGCCTTTGTCACCCTTTCTGCGATTAATTCTATGCCTTTTCTGAATTGAGGAGTTGCTTTTGTTCCTAAAAGCTGCGCTGGGAGTTCTTTTTTTGATGCTTCTTGAACCACTCTAGCCTTTGTAATAGGTGCCATGGTAATATATTTTATCCCACAAACTCTTTATAAACCTTTATTTGTGGCTTTATAGCCTTTTTATGGCTTTACGGGCTCTTTATGGCTTTATAATACCCTCATCTTTGCTGCCTTTAATCCCGCATAATTCCTCGAACCGGTCAGGAATGCGCAAATTCTCATCTGATTCTCCCATTTAATTAGTTCGTCTTCGAGGCGTTTCTTCCTAAGCGCGAGAAGGAATGGGTAAGCCGCACCTGCAATCTCTGCACCAAGCGCAATTGCCTTTGCAGCATCTATCCCGCTTCTTATTCCCCCGCTTGCAATCAACGGTAAAACCCCCCTGCACAGGGTTATAGCTTCGGCAGTGGGTATCCCCCAGTTTTCAAAACCAGGAGTTGCGCCTCCGCGAAGATACTCGACTGCGCTCCAGGAAGTGCCACCAGAACCAGAAACATCAATTGCCTTTACACCGGCATCCTTCAGCTTTATCGCAACGTCCATGCTTATGCCAGCACCGGTTTCTTTTACAATAACCGGAACAGAAAGTCTTCCGCATATTTTTGAAATCGCAGCAGTAACCCCTTCAAAATTCGTATCTCCTTCTGGCTGAATTACCTCCTGTAATGGATTGAGATGAATTGCCAGCGCATCTGCATCAACGCCCGAAACCATTTTTTCTATTTTTTCAAAAGAGTATTTTCTAAGCTGGGGCGCTCCGATATTCGCAATCAAAAGCGTTTCCGGAGCAACATCACGAACGTAATAGGTTTTTTTCATTGATGGATTCTCAATCATTGCCCTTTGCGAACCCAGACCAAATGCGATTCCGTGTTTTTCTGCAAAACTTGCCAAGTCCTTGTTAATTTGTTCCGCACCGGGATATCCACCAGTCATACCAGTTATCAAAAGAGGATACAGAAGCCGTTTTCCAAGGAATTTACAGGACAGATCTATTTTTAGATAATCTGCTTCGGGAAGCGCGTTATGAAGGAATTCAAATTTTTCCATGCCTGTGCTCTTGGAATATTGCGCTCCATACTGTAACACGGATTCAACGTGTTCTTTTTTTCTGTTTTCTGTTTTTTCAGTATCCATTAAGATCACTAAATCGAAAGCGGATATTTCTCCATGTACATCTGCGTCTGGAGAACAATCAGGTATGGGAATATGAATAGTGAGTTTATCAACAGCACAAGAATCGATGCAAACGGAGATGGGATAATTGCTGAAACAACTAACTGGATAAACGAAATCAATGCAAATGCAGCTATAATCCAAATCAAAACAAAAACAGGCTTTGCAAGAACCATTTTTACAGATGAAGTAATTGAATGAAGCGTGCTGCGGTCATCTATAACTATCGCAGCCGGAGCAAAAAACAGAAGAATGGAAAGAACTAATGAAAATACTGAAAAAAGAAGAGGCTGGAACGGGTTATCAAACGTAAGCAATTGGAAAACGAACAAAAGGAGTATGGAAATCAGCGTGATGAGGAATATTTTTGTAGCGTAATGCCCAATCCCTTCAAGAATTTCAGAAGAAATACCAGTGCGGGTTCTTTTGGATTTGATGATGATATTGAGATTTACAATTGTATCGGATAAGACGAAAATTGATAAAAGAGCCGCGAGTGCGGTTATCGCAATGTCCAGCTGAGACATATCGGGTAGGCTTCCAGAACGGACATAAAGCCCGCCGAGTGCAATATATGTCGGCAATGGAACTAGCATCATAATAGCAAATGCTAAAATGAATGGAATTGAGAATAAAACGAGGAGAGGCATGCGCGCACGATAGAACATGGTTGCGTGCTGAACAACACGGTCAAAACCAGAATCTGAAGTATCTGAAATGCCAGGCATATATATCACAGGTTTCCTATTTGTAGATATCGATGGGTTGATTTTTAAACATTGTGAAACAGATTAAAGGCCATGGATAAGAACAAGCTTCTCCTTATAGCAGATGCCATAATTTCTGTTGTAATTATCGCTGGAATACTCTATTACATAGGTGCGGATAAGATTTTTGCAGAGCTTTCGAATATTAATTATTTTTATCTGGCGCTTTCAGTTCTTTTCCTGTGCGTGATGCACCTGGGAATGGTCTTGCGGATAAAACTTATATTGAACGAGATCGGTTCCGGTGCAACGAAGCTCGTTGATATTGCAAAATCGCATTTTGTCGGAATGCTGCTTGCGGATTTCACTCCTGCAAGAAGCGGGTATTTCGCCACGGTGGCGTCGCTTTCGTATAATCATAATGTGCCGTCGGAAAAGGCAATGGTCGCGATTCTCGGGCCGCAGATACTTGATTTTATTTTGAAAGTTGTTGTAGGCACGATCTCCATTCTTTATCTTACAAACTATGTGCTCAAAATGAACGAGACATGGTTTATTCTTCTTGGGGCTTTGGTAATGGTTGCGATGATTGCTGCTATGGCACTTCTCTTGTTTTCAAAAAGATTCCTTACGCTGTTTTCATTTGCAGCAAAAATTCCGATTGCATCAAAAATATATACGATGTTCGTGCGATCGCAGGAGCATGCCGATGTGATTGTGAAAAAACTTCCTGAATTACTTGCTTTGATGCTGTTTTCATGGAGCGGAAAGGCAATTTCATGGTTCTTTGTAGCAAAATCAATCGGAATAAACATTGAGCTTGGATTCCCTGAGCCATTATTCTATTATTTTCTCCAGCCAACACTTACCCTTCTTGAATTTATTCCATCGCCAACAATAGCAGGATTAGGATTAAGCGAAGGTGGAGGTGCGGTTCTTCTTGCAGTGTTCGGAATAACTGCGGCAAAGGCAGCATCATTCGTATTTCTCGCGAGAATAAAGACAACGTTCGTTAATCTGATTGCGATTCCCGAAGCACTGAAGACAATGAAGAAAATGAAGGATTCGGAATTTATGGAGCAGTAGTTGCATCTTAAGCTTCAGGTTCCTGGTTTTGAGCCTTGGTTCTCAGATTAGCATTCCTTAAAGACTTGACCATTCTTTCAACCACTGCTTTTTCAAATGCAGCCCGGTCTGATTCTGTAACCAGTTCTGCCTCCAGAAATGCCGCAAAAGGAGAACCGTGATAATAACTGCGACGAATCAAACCACTAAGTCCGTTATCAGTGAAAACATGATAAGCTACATCAACCAAATCCAGATAAGAAATCCCTTCCAATTGTTTTCCCAGCTTGGCTACAAGCCATCTAACGGCTTTCACGCGGTTTTCTTTTGATTCCCAGTAATGCGCCGGAACCCGCGCCCTTCCTGTCCATGGGTAGGGAATACTGAAACCTGCATCTTCCAATGCCTCCAATGGAGAAGAGTAATATTTTCTCAATAAATAGCCTATATTGTCACGCACAAAATCCCCAGGAACAATGTCCTCCATGTGCTTTCCTTTTCGTGTTGCCCTTTCAACTAGAACGTTGATTGCATGCACGCGATTATCCCTCGATTCCCAAAAGTTAGGTGGCATGGATTTTTCTCCAAGCCACTGGTATTGCCCAGAAAGCAATTTCCTTTCAACCGCCTCGATCTCATCAGGAGAAAGAGCACGGCATGGGCCATTTTTGCTAAAACGAGAACCGTACTTTCGATGAAGGACTCTGGGACTACCTAAGGCACGGAAGTTCGCAGAATCGGTTGGCATTAGATCTGAGGAAAAGGCAACACTGGCTGTAGAACCCAAAGCAACATTCGCAGAAGCAGACCTTACCATTCTTCGCATGTTGGTAATAAATGGGAAGAAAGATTTATATTTATATCCTAGCGTCTCGGTTTAGATTCTTATCAAAAACGTTGTCCTGTAAAGGCGCCTGCCTTCTCTTCTTCCAAACAGTTTGCGGGTAATCAGTGCACGAATTTCGGAATTATGAAGATATTGAACCACGGCCTTTGAACTTCCGATATAAAGATCGGTTCCCTCCTTTTTCTCATCAACCTTGCTAACGAATGTTTTTTCAGAGAGCCGCTTTTCGAGTGCGGTTGCATACTGCGCTATGCGTGTTTTGTTTCCGTCATCCGTCCGAACCTGGATAATCGCTTCGTAATAACCGCCGCTTATTCTTCCGCAATCCGGACAGGTTCCAGTGCCTACATCAACCTTGAACCTTTTCTCAAATGAATGGATTTTTTCTCCTTTTTTGACATAGAATGTGACCGCTCCGTTTTGAAGACTGTATTCCGCACGTTCGTATTCACCCTTGAACTTGCTTGCAATGAATGCTTCTATGTCTGAAAAAGATGCCTTTTGCCATTCCCCTTTCAAAAGTGCCCTTTCGCATTGCTTGCAGCGGACGATCTTGAAATAATTTTCCTTTGGCGACTTTATTTTTACCTCTGAACAATCAACGCAAAATGAATCGATAAACTCCTTTTCACTGCTTTTTGCACCGCATCTTGGACATATAAAATACTGCATGAGAAAACCACCAGAGTTTTATATTTAAAGGAAGCAGATTTAATAGGTATATGAAAGGTTGGGTAGTAGCTACTAGCTGCTAGCTACTGATGAATGCGTTTCGGATTTCGCGTCGTGTCCAGGAGCCAGAAGCTAGGACCTAGAAGCAGTAATTAAATGGAGCTGTCAATATGAAAAATATCGACAAAGCAGTTGGTCTTACAAAATATTTCATGACGCTTCCACCGGCAAGGTGGATAGCCGTTGGGATACTCGTACTTGGAGTGCTTCTTGGAATTGGAACCGGAATAAACAAATATTCCGGATTTGATCTTCTTCTAAAGGGATCTCTTGAAGGAATATTTCTTCTCGCAGCCCCAGCGCTTCTTTCCGCGGTTGCGATAAAACTCATGCTGAGAAAAATGCTGTTCCGCAGAATTCTTGCTGCAACATTTATCGGAGAACTCGTATATACGATAACATATGCCGGAGGGTTTTTTTTATCCGCATTCAATCCGACTTATGCAAAGATAATGCTGATTGTTGGAGCGGCAATGGTGTTTGTGATATGGTACCTTATTGCACGGCTTGTGTTCGTGCTTAAATGGCGCGCATTTATCTTTGCTATAATCCAGCTGTTTTTCCATCTGGCATTTCTGCTTAGCACTGCATTCATGGATTTTGGAACCGAGCCAACAAGCGCGATAATCAAGTTTTATGTTGCTTCCTTTGTACTTCTTGGCGCGATATATGTGATACTTAGCATAATAAATGCGCCGATGAAAAGGAATTTTGGATTTACAAGCACTGACGCAATTTCTATGTTTACAGCGCAATGGCTTTACCAGGATAAGAAACTTGAAGGCGCATTTGAAGCGGTCGGAGAGAATGCGAAAGTGCCTATCGCAGTATTTTCGTTTGAACGCGGAAAAGATAGCGGAAACAAAAGCAACAACGTAATGTTCGTTATTCCGTATGTTCATTTCGGGCCATTTGGAAACCTTGGGGGAAGCGAATTTTCGGCATTATTATCCGATGCAATCGGGCAAAAGTATAATACGCAGGCATTTGTTTTTCATGGAACCGCAACTCATGACCTTAATCCAAGCTCATCTGATGAAATCTCTGCTGTTCTTGGAGCGTGCGAGGACTGCATGCGAGGGGCGAAATATTCCTCATGTTCTGTTTCATTATTGAACGGGAGAAAAGAAGAGTGCTTTTCCGAGACGTTATTATTCAATGATTCCGCATTTGTTTCTGTAAGCCGTGCACCCCAGGTTACCGAAGATATAAACTTCGGTCTTGGCTCAATGCTTATGGCTGAGAGCGAGAAGAAAGTTGAAATGGCTGCGGTTATTGACCAGCACAATGCGGAAACCGGGGAAGTAACCAGCTTTGAGCCTGCAAGTGAAGTCGGATATAAATATATGGAAGCAATAAAAGACGCGCTTGAAAAAGCAGGACAAAAAACGAAAAAGAATCCGTTATCTATTGGCACAAGCATAAAATCCGTGAAATCAAACTTTGTCGGAAATGCAGGGGTACGCGTTGCTGCAATTTCCTCAGATCCCATATCGGTTTTAATTCTCGTTGATTCAAACGGAGTAACCCCGGAATTTCGGGAGAAAATACTTGCAGAGGCAAAGGCAATCGGTGCGGCTAAAAAGAAAAATATCCAGCCTATATTATTTACTACAGATACGCACCAGCTCAATGCAGTGCGCGGAGTGTTAAATCCTCTTTCAGAGGCAGATGGAGGGATAACACTATCTGCAATAAAGGAAGCTGTTGGGGAAGCGATTGATGATATGCAACCAGCTAAATTCTATTCGGCAAAGAAATGGTTTGTCATAAAGGTTCTTGGAGCAAAGCAATCAATAGAGATTATATCGACGGTTAATTCCATAGTTGCAGTTGCAAAGATAATCGTTCCGCTTCTTCTGGTAATAAGTATTTTGCTGATTGTCGGACTGATGAGCGGGATTTAAATTACAGTGAACCTCATCAATAATTCAGTTCGCTGTGTCATGAACATCGCAACGTTCTCAAATCCCCAAAAACGATACGTCGTTCTTGACAACCTCGGTAACAAAAGGTTCAAACTCCGAAAAACATTGTTGGTTTGATATAAATAAACTCCGGGTAATCGGAGTGAATATGATTACCGTTAGATTTTTATGCCAATTGTATCTTATAGTTATAAGAAATAAAGGTGTTTTTAATGAATTGAACGGCAATCCGTTCAAATATTTCGAAAAGGAGGTTTTCTCAATGAAAGGAAAGGTAAAAATGTTTAACTCTGCAAGGAGTTTTGGATTTATAACGGGAGATGATGGAAAAGACGTATATGTGCACGCTTCAGCAGTTGAAGGCGGCGCAGCACTCGCAGTCGGCGATGCTGTAGAATACGAAGTTGAACCAGGAGACCGCGGACCAAGAGCAAAGGGAGTAAAGAAGGTCTAATTGCATTTGGAATTATTTTTTATTTTTAATATCCCCAGCCTCTGGCAAAAATTAGTAGAACATAGAATTGAATGTGGAAGAAAACACGAAACCAATCGGGACGCGAAACCAGAAAATCCAAAACCAGATGCTAAATGCTGGTTGCGGGGTGCCGGAAACTGGCTGCTGAAAACAGCCCTACGCCCCCACTGCCGCCCTCAAAACATCCCTTAACCCAGGTGCCAAACCCATTATCATAATTATCATTGCCACAAACAAAAGCTCGTCGGGTTTTGTTTCCTGACCCTTTTCCTTATTCTCCGTTTCTTCCTTTGTCAAAAGATAAGCCGCACCCATTGAAATTGCCACCTTGACTAAATAGAACGTTGCATAAGTTCCGAATATTTCACCTATGAAACCAGATGCGACATGCTGTTCCCCATATTCTGCGCCTTTCAGAAGAATTTTTCCGAAATCAATTATTACAAAGGTGGCGGCACCATCAAGCGCCTGAGCTCCAACCATTAAAGCGTAAATATTGTTTTTGAAGAGCCGCAATGCGAGGATTGCAGGAATAATGGCAAGAACCAGCACTATAGCGGCGAATGCCATGCTCCCGACAAACGGCAGAATCAATAAAAGGTGCGGAATCCAGAGTGCAAGACCAACATATGGCAGCAACTCCGTGCGGTTCAATTTTTTCAGAATAGCGAGCGAAATTAGAAGAATTGCCGCAACCACCAGATATAGACCTGGAGAAACTGTCAAAAACCCATAATCATAGATATGAGATTTGAGAATAAGGTCATGAATAGAGGTTATTGGAAGAAACTTTCCTGCATCAATTGCATCGGTTACAACCCGAACTGTAGAGCCAAGCAGGACAAACGGAACGATAGAATAGACGAATTTCTTGTCAATAGCTATCCCGCGCTTGCGAAATTCGGTAAACAGGAAATAGAGCGCGGCAAGGGCAATTACGGCATAGGTTACCGTATTTACCGGATTATAGCCGGAATGTGTGGTGATTGGTTCAATATAGTATTTATATATAAAGTTTTCCATACAACCACTATATACAATAGTTTTATCTTTTAAGGTATTTATATGACTAGAGTCAATGCTCAAAGACGTGCAAGTACAACGCGAAAAGGATTTATAAAGTCCATGGCAGAATACCCCAAGGCAGCGATAGCAGTGCTTACGGGTATTTTCGGAAACCGCGGTGCACAGCAGCCACACAAACATGGACACAAGACAGCCTGTTTTTGCAGAAAATGCTCAGTTCAATTAATCCCGCAAAAGAATGCCAAGATAATCTTTAACTCAAAATTAAACTCGTTTTTCGTGGAATGCATGCAATGCGGAAGAAAGGCGTGCGCGTAGTAGCTACTAGACAACTACCAATAGCAAATTCCCCTATGTCAAAATGATCATACCAACCACTATTCAAAGACCAAGGATTTACAGTGTGCTCGCATACACGTTGGCATTTTGACAGCTGAAGAATTCCACTACAGAATTTTTCTCAGGCACCACCAGGTCTAAACCGATGGAATTCTCCGGATTTAAAATCCTTTCCATCCTAATTTTTTCCATGGAGTTTTTCAATATCGCCAGGAACGAACTAAAGCTCGTAGAGCAGGACGTTCTTGCATCAATTCCAAAAGAGCCGCACGCGGTTTATGGACTGCTTCCTGAATTCTTCCTGCGCGGGGGAAAACGAATACGTCCAACGCTCGTAATTGTTTCAGCAATGGCAACCGGAGGAAACGTGAAAAACGTGGTGCCGCTCGCTTCGGCAGTTGAAATCTTCCACAACTTCACCCTTATTCATGATGACATCGAAGACAGCTCAGAAATAAGAAGGGGAAAACCAACCCTTAATCAGGAATATGGAATCCCAATTGCACTTAATTCCGGAGATGCGCTATACACTCTTCTCTGGGGAAAACTCGCAAGTATGGAAGCAAAATACGGGGCAGATGAAACCATCAAAATCCAAAAAAAATGTGCAGCTGCATTCCGAAGAGTAGTAGAAGGGCAGGGAATAGAACTCGCATGGAACAAAAACCACAGATTTGATATTTCCGAAAAGGATTACATGGAAATGGTGGCTGGAAAAACAGGCGCATTGTCAGCATTATCCTGCGAAGTCGGAGCCTGCAGTGGAACAGATGATGCAAAAATATGCGAAGCTATGCGAACATTTGGAGAACTGCTTGGTGTGGCATTCCAGATAAGAGACGACGTCTTGAACCTTGTTGGAGATTTTGATAATTATAAAAAAGAAATTGGTGGAGACGTAAGAGAAGGAAAAAGAACGCTTATTGTAATAAAGACGTTTGAGTCCGCAACGAAAGAAGAGAGGGAAAAATTGATAAAAATCCTTGATAGTGGAAAAGCAAACAAAAATGAGATAGATTACGCAATTTCATTATTCAAAAAATACGGTGCAATCGGTTATGCAAACAAAAAGGCTGAAGAAATGGTCGGATGGGCGAAAACAAGGTTAACAGTTCTAAAACCGTCAGCAGCAAGAAGCGCGCTTGAAGGAATTGCGGATTTTGCGATAAATAGGATAGGATAGGGCAGTCTACACGCATCAGAAACCAATTTAAATATTCTATTCAAAAGAAGTTCATGCAGACTCCCAGAGCAGTATTGACACTATTGATAGTAATTATGTCGGTTTTTTCGGTAACGTTCGCGTTCCAGATGACTGATTATCTCTATTCAGGAGAACACATAACGACGGTAACCTATGAAAATTTCACTCTCAGCGGAAGCTCTTACTCACTTGTAAAGGTTGGGGCAACTGAAAATTTCATATTAAAGGATGGGAATCCGCTTATGAATGAATCGGATATAACCACAGTTCTGAAAGCATACTACAAATCAAAATATTACCCGACAACCGCACAGATA
>Ga0209211_10012140_pt1 | contig 10884 bp, 8 predicted proteins | sample RifGroA2_FD_183992 | JGI IMG/M metagenome (GOLD analysis project Ga0209211, IMG submission 183992) | Groundwater microbial communities from Rifle, Colorado, USA - Groundwater A2 (SPAdes) (version 2) | ecosystem: Environmental > Aquatic > Deep subsurface > Groundwater | place: Rifle, Colorado...
ATTATCATAAATCAGTAGTGGCAAAATTTAGGATTTATCGTGTCCTTTTTTCTCTTTATCGTGAATGCATCTTGTTGTATCATTACTACTTATTGAATCTTATTATTTCCTTAACTTAACACCTATGCCCTTTATCCCCCTCCGTGAGGTGGACAGCGGGAGGGGACGCATCTTAAATATTAAATTTAAAGTGAAAGATAAGTTATAAATTATTATAATAGTTCCATAGAAAATATCAATATTCATTATTCAAGATGCACCCCCCAAGATACTCCTGAGTAAACAGTAAACAAGTTTGATCGAAATCTGAGAAAAAAGTTGAATAAACAAAACACAACCGATCTCAAACAGGTTCTCGCAGAGATATCCAAAACCAGGGATGTTTTTACCGAACTGGATGATTTCTTTCGCAAGGCAGATGAAAATATTTCCAATGATCCGGATGACCCGCGGGAAGGAATCGGTCGTTTCCCTGGCCTTGACCGGTTGATGTTCCTCATACCCTGTGTAATCAACCGTCTTGAGGAAGACATATCTAAGAGTAAAGAAGGTGAAAATGCCGCATCAATCATAGAACCTATTATCTCCGGGACGATGTCGAAGGCGCACTCAATTTACTCAGTGATGTCCTGTCAAAGACAGACAAACTTTCCAGTAAAAAGTCCCAATCCAGCATCCGTGTCTTCCGCGACATAGCGAGAATTGCGCCGGACTTTCAGATTATCCTTGATATGTTTGAAGGATTCCGGGAAGAAAGACGAATAAGACCCAAAGAACCGGAAACCAATACATTATGGTCACCTGAATGTTGGTTGGATTATTACCGGGAACAAGCCAGACTTGAAGAACCTCTCATCGCCATGGTTGATGCCGAAGGACTCTCTGAGGCAAGCCTTGAAAAAGGTATGAAGCGGATGATGGAAGAAAGCGCACAAAGAGACAAGATGATGGAAAAACAGTTCATTACATATAAACTGATGAGAAATAGGGATGCAGCCTTTAGTCCGGAACATCCTGAAAGGTTCTTAGACCTTTCAGAGATTCCAGACATAAAAGATGAGGACGATGATGATTATGAAGTCAGGGCTATAGACCTCCGTTACGAGGAAGTGGAAGAAGAACCACCTGAACCCTGGGCAAGTTCCCTGCCAGAACTTCGCGATTGGAATAAAATTACCCATGAATCATCCTTTGACGATTCAGAATTATGCCGTCAGAATTTTGAAGATGATCCGGTATACCTTCTGCTTAATCCTTTTGTGCATAACCTTTTTGAATGTCTGAAACAGGATGATCTCCGTCGGGTTAAAGAAAGCAAACGCGGGGAAAATGAGATACGTTCGCCTCTGGAACATTATTTAATAATACTTGCCCTCAAGGCACAGGTGCGAATATCCTCTTGTGGAGTCTGGGCTGAAAACGTCGGACACGAAGCGCCGAGAAAAGGTGTTTATCTGTTCGCCATGGAATGCCTGGAAAGGATTGCTAAAGCCGCGGAAAGATTCCCCCGGAAACATCTTTATCATCTTGCTACCGAAGCGCGAAATATCAAAAAACAGATTGAGAAGATACTTACTGAAATCAGAGATGCCTAAAGGTGGGGATAGCAAAAGCTATGCTGTAGTATTTGAAGAACAATCTCCTTCTGTATATTGCGATTGGGAATGCTTTAAGATCCTCACTATAGCCGAAGGAGATAAGAATTTAAAGCATTCCCTAAATAAGTATTGTAAGTAACTCCTCAAAGGGTGTTAGTAACAATGCCCTTTTAGGGCTAATCAAGCTACCCGCTATGCGGGTGGTACTGACTTTGAAGTTTGTTATGCTGGAGCCCTATCGAAGCACTGTCGAATGGTTACGACGACCGGTATGCCATCTCATAAATTGACTTTGAATGCGGTCCGAGAAACACGCGTGCGTACATCCGGATGAGGGAAAGTCCGTCAATGACATAGCTCAGAGAAACCATTATAGCCAATACAACCTGGTCTTCACGAATGTGGATAAAGATCAGGTCTTCCCCCACAAAGGTAGGCGAGATCGGGAAACCCGATACCCCCAAACATGCCAGCAGAAAAACAAAGGCAAATTTCGGATGGCGGAATGAATGGCCGTGAAACTGATCCATGTCAATGCCGCCTTCGTGAAGGCGCAACCACCGGAGACAAAAGAACCCCACGATTCCGGCTACGGCAATACCGCTTAAATAAAGGCGATCCTCGTTGAAATAGAACCGTTCATTGACTGAAATTGCCAGTGCAATCCAAAAGTGATGCATTATCACCAGCAGCCAGCTCACACGCGCCAGTTTTCTTTCGGCAAATGATTTCAACACCATCATCAGGGCAATGGAACAGAACAGGTAAGGGAGAGATTTTTCAAAGGGTTCCGGAAGCAGTTCCCGGTAGTAAACAAGCGCCACACCTGCGAGATAAGCAGGGATACCGAAATAAACAATCCGGCTCAGGGTAAGGAAATCCAGCTTTTTTCCCAACCACTTTAATGGGTTCCACAGATAGCGGTACATCAGGTTGTCAAGATTCCATTCTTTCATGCATAGCATATAAATGGTGTATGCAGTCTTTCTGGAAAAAGAATCTTCAAAGGTGTGTTCGCGGGGTTTAAAGTTGTAAAACTGTTCCCGTATCAGGTAACTCACCACCGAAGGGGAAACCAAAATCTGGTACGCCCGCAGGAAGGCATTTCCGGCAAAGTGAACCAGGGCAACCTCCTCAAAACCGGCGGCCACTTCGATAAACATAATCCCGATTTGTGCGGCAGAAGCGTAGGCGATCTGGGTTTTTATCGTTGACTGTACCCGTGCAATTCCCGTGGCAATGATACTGGTCGTTAACCCGATCACACCGATAATAATCCGAACGGCTAACTGATGCTCCCAAAAAGGGAATGTACGCAACAGTACAAAAACGCCTATGTGAACGGAAAGACTGCCGTAAAAAATGGCGCTGGATGGAGTGGGTCCTTCCATGGCGCGCGGCAACCACGAGGTAACCGGAAGTTGCGCTGATTTTGCTGCTGCTGACATTAATATCATCAGGGAAATAAATAAGCCAATAAGGGTGTTTGTTTGAAGTTGTGCGCTTACCAATTCATGGTTATTCAACTGCAAAAAGGATACATTCCCGTGCCACAGGTGATGGCTCATCCACATGGCCAGTATCAGCCCCACGTCGCCAAGGCGGTAAACGGAAACTACTTTTACGGCATTTTTTGCGGGCAGATAGCGGTCACGGTAAAAGGCAATCAGCAGGAAGGAAGAGATACCAAGCATTTCCCACCCGACAAAAAGTGTTTCCAAATTGCCGGAGAAAATGGCGATGTTGTACCCCAGATAAAATAAAAGAATCGTGTTGAAGAACCTTTTATAGCCTTCCTCGCGATGCAAGTAATAGCGGCTGTAAGCGGTTACCTGGAAAAGGATGATATCGCCTACTATCAGGTAGGTAGCTGTAACTTTGTCAAAATAAAAACTAAAATAGAATGAGTATTTGGAAGTTTGGTAGAGTACCCATCCCGGCAAGTTCAGGGTAGGATAATGCTGGACAAGCCAATATACAATAAATCCGGCAGCAGTCAGCAAATGCAAGCCTACGGTGGTAAAAGCTGTCCAGGAAATAACTTTTTCGTTTTTCTTCGGAATCAGCATGTTTACCAGAAATCCTAATATCGGGAGCAGAATGAAATAAGGAAGAAACATTGCCATGTCGCATGTCTTATACATCTCCGATATATAAGACATGCTATTATTCTCTATTTGAAGTGATTGCATAGTTCCATTCTCCGCGGAAATCATTTCTGGGCGAGATTAATGGCAGAAAACCCCTGATCGGTTATCTTGATAGCCGTTTGGTAAAAACCCGAGTCAGGCTCTGCAACGCCTTTCGTCCATTGTTGGTTGTGATTGTGACAATAACACTGTTTTGATAAAAAAAGTATGTAACCCTAGGATAATATATAGACTGGTAAATTATCGAGATTCGTTTCTATCAGTGGCGTCACATCGGAAATCGTCTCGATTGTTTGCTTGAGTGGCTTGTACGGAGAGAATGCCCCATCCTTAAAACGGAAAAGTTCCTGCGTTTCCGGATTGATTACAACAAGGTGCACCCACTCATTGATAAACCATTCATAGGTTTCCGCCGATGTTTGAATTGTTTTCAGCACCACATGGGGGAAATGTTCTACGATGACCAGGAGCCGGACGGGATCATGCACTTCAATCATCTGGCTGGGAAGTCCTGGACGCAAATCTCCGTCGGCACCATTGGCAACACCAAACAATCCCATTACATTGTGAGGAAGTTTTGTTCCTGCGCCCAATTTCTGATTATCCACTCGTGAAAAAAAATATTCAAGGTTGATGCCGCCACACACGGGGGCTGCTGCTTTTAAAATATTGAACAGATATTTTCCCTCAGGATCGACCCGGTAATCAAATGAATTCATAAAGGACCGCCGGTCTAAAAAGAGGTGCGAGGTCAGTGACCTTCTGCCAACAATGCACAGGGCGTTCGTTGCATGGTTTAGTTCCGGACGCGGTTCAAACAGAGATACTGACCGCGTCAGAATTTTTTTATGGATGGTTTCCGGTTGCTGTTTAGTGTTAATGGAAACAAACCTTCTCGAACGCTCTTTGGCGTTAAGGTCCAGCGCCTTTTCAAAAGATTGATGGTTGACTTGATGGCTTTTCTGGTTGTCCGGCAACAGAGAGCCTTCATCAAAAAATATAATTTCGTCGCGGGTGGTATCATGCAGGCCACCCACAAACTGTGTCTCAGGCGGGATGACAATCCCCCGTGCGCTCAGAATCTTCCTCACTTCGGGATGATTAATTATGTGGCACATCACGCGTGAATTGACAGAACCAGCCCTTCCGGAGCAAGCGCCGCAATCATAAGCTGCAAAGTGTGGATTATTCACACTGCTTGAACCATGTCCTATAATATACACGATCGGGGCAAAATCTCTCACCAGTCCGATACTTTTCAGGAGTCCCTCAGCGCGGTTTGCCATCTCCTCGAAGGTGAACCCTATTTGCAGACCATTTTCCTTATTATCCGGATGGGCATTTTCGATGGTGAGCCTTGAAAATTTGTCCATGTGGCGGAAGGAGTATGCTGCAGCAGGTCCCATCGATGGCCTGAAAATGTTGAGAAATAAACGGAATGCTGACCAGAACCCAATCGTATTAGCAATCAACGCCCCACCAAAAAAAGAATGGGCATGTTTAGAGAAATGCAAGTCCTTCTTCCGTTCGCTTTTGCTGTCGACTTGCTTGATTAAATGTTTGGGTGTCACGGGCCAGGGGCACAACTTCGTATAAAACTTTCCGCCTTCGGGCTGGTAGAAAAACTCCACGCTGAAGAATCCGGGCGTCGCGAAGGTTTCGCAGGCGGGATCAATTTTTTCAAGGTAACGACGGAACGAACACTCCCGGTCGTCAATGCAAAACATCGCCTGGAAACTCGTATGATTCGCTTTCTCTTCTTCCTGTTTTTTTACGATGAGACCTGAGAGGACTTCATTATAATAGCTCCATTCGAACGCCTCCTGCCAGATGTGTCTGATTTCATACAGTTCCCGTTCCGGAATCTCTGCGAAGAGATCTATGGGTTTTTCCGTAAGACGTTTGCTGAGCGGCTGCCAGTTTTTGCCAAAGCGAAGCTCGAGCGCATCTATTTCCAGCAGGAGTTCAAATACAATCAGTTCATGGAGGGTAATTTGCCTTCGGTCCAGCAGGGTTTGCGGCACATCCTCCACTGTGGAAACCATCCCGGACCAACCCTGGTGGGCAAACTGCTGGTCAAATAAGTATTGCTTGTAGAGCGATTCATCTCCAACCAGGATGTCCAGCAACGCATCGATTTTACATTCACTTTTCAGTAAAAGTCTTCTGGGCCAGTCTGTTTTGAAAAAGCTGGTGAAACTGCTTTGCTCCATTTCTTTGATGGAGGCGAGAAAGCCCTTATTCCAGACGGGAAAACGCCACATGGAAATGCCCTGGTCCATGTAACTGCAAAGAATACGAAAGAGCAGCGGATGTACCATCGAATCCAGGTCGATCTTGTAATACCTTTTCCAGTTGGCACGCAAGGAACCTATCCGGGGCGACGGGAGTGCGCCGTATTGCTTGGAAACCGCATACTCCTTCCATTCCTTCATAAGGGCAGGCCCCTTTCGTTCGGTTATCACTTTTTCAAGCACATCTTCCTGGATGCGGTGCGATTTGTAAAGGGACCGGAATTCATCGAGAGAAAGACTAACGAGATAACCAAAGATTTCCGAAGCGCGGCGGATGGCATCGTGGAATTTCAGGTTCTGAAATGCGTGCAGTGTGTTGTGATGGATAAAGTCTTTTAAAGGAGCTTGGGCGGGTAAATAGTGCTTCAGCTCATGGAGCACGGCATGCTCATCGAAAGAAGAATCGTGTGGTTTCATCAAGCTGGCAGGCAATGCTTTCGGTTCATATATAGATGAATAATGGCTAATTCAGAGAGACAAACGTATTTCAAGTTATCGGTTCTAAAAATAGTTATTTCAATACATTTTTGACATTAAAGGGTGAACAAGAAGCAAGGTTTTTTATTCTGCCGCCGCTCGTTGCCATTAGATTATAATTATAGGAAATTGCTTTTTTTAGCTTAAGGTTATATTAAACTAAAAATGGAGAAGATTTCAAGCTTTTTTAAATTCTTTCCGCTACATTAAACACCAAAGAGGAGTGAAAACGAAAAGAATGGTATGAAACTGTGGGAGTATTATCTGTGGATGGGTAACTTGGGGCAAATTACCCGATTTTTTTGTATGGAATTGTCGTGAAATATACATACTATCCCTGCCTGTGCGATGCATGCAGACAGGTCATCGAAGAATTCATAATGATTATCAAACCTTGATGATTCAATCGGCATATACAAAAAGAAAAGGCAAAACGTATCAATTTGGTTTTTTGAAACATACCACTAACAATAATAATTTACCACGCAGCGTAGAGAGAGGTTTAAAACCTGTCTCTACAATAGGTGACCCTGTTTATCCCGCCGAGCAACACACAATCGATATTTTTCAACTCTGCAAGAATTGACTTGCTCTATAGAAAAAGTTTTTAATATATGGAGCAAGGGCAATAATATCTTTAACAAGACATGCGCAGTTATATAAAACGCTGTAATATGTAACTCAAAGTATCGCTCTAGCGCCTCCCCAAAGCTTAAAGCCTGGAAAGAATAGATATTTTTGATTTTTGAGTTTTGACTTTTGACCTTTTAGGGTGTATTAATATTAGGTATAAAATGTAACTTTATATAACTTCATACATAAATTTTGAGGTGAACGCACATGTTTGAGCCAGTAGTATATTGTTCCTGCGGGAATCTAAAAGAATATGGAGGCAATTGGCAAATAACATCTCGTGCTTTTAAGGCGGCATTTATGCCGCTTAAAGAGCGTGAGTCTATTATTTCAAAAGAGAAATGTCCCATCTGTAGATGTATCGACGCGGGAGAAGTTCTAATATCTCTTAAAAATCTTTAAAAGATTTGAAGGGGCTTACCATCACATCCCCGTTTGCACGAGGACAAGTCTTATCACGAGGAAATGAGCGAAGGAATATTTTTCATGATAATCGTATTTCGTTTCTGGAGATTTTGGGAAAAATGTCGGAAAGGTTTGAGGTTGAAGTCAGATTTGTTTGGTGTGCTTCGTCCATTCGACAAACTCAGGACAGGCTTCACTCAACCTACCAACTTTTCCCTTCAGAAAACATTAGCGGTTTTCATCGGAACTCTTCCGTTTGCGACTACTGATCGTGTAGCCAGTAACCCTGCCGATGAAGGGGATTGACAGCATGCCCGGCAGCATTACACAGCGCCTTTTGTCCCGAAAATCCTCAAGACCAATGGTCATGCCTTCATGCCCCATCCGCGGCTGTGCCCGGTAAGTGCCCAGCAAGCGATCCCACCACGGCAGATTAAATCCAAAATTGGAGTTCATTTCACGCCCCTCAACGGAGTGGTGTACCCGGTGCATATCCGGCGTTACAACAAACCACCGCAAAATGCGGTCTACACCACGGAGCATGCGCACATTGCTATGATTAAACATGGAGGTGGCATTCAGCGCCACTTCAAATATGATTACACCCAATACCGGCGGCCCCAGCACGACAACCCCTGCAGATTTAATGAGCATGGAGAGTAAGATTTCCATAGGATGGAATCGGATGCCCGTCGTTACGTCAAAGTCCAAATCCGCATGATGCATACGATGGATTCGCCAGAACACCGGAATAGCATGAAACATCACGTGCTGCAAATAGATGATGAAATCCAGAGCAACCACTGACAATACAACAGCAACCCAATACGGCAACCGGAAGTGATTGAAAAGCCCCCATCCGTGTTTTTGAGCAAAGACTGACACGCCCACCGCGGCTGATGGGAAAATTATGCGGAGTAAAAAGCTGTTTATCACCACAATGCCGATGTTGTTAATCCAGCGAAGCATTTTCGGTACGGCAAGTACCCGTCTCGGCGCTGCCAGTTCCCACAGAGAGATAATTCCTAAAATACCGGAAAAGAACCCCAGTCGAATGATAGCCTCGTGGCTTATGACGAACTCACCGATGTCCATATTCTAACCTCTAAATAGCCAATTGTCCCAAAATCCAATAAGCGCCGCCACCAAATACGGCTGCAACAGGTAAAGTTATAAACCATGATAAAAGTATTTCTAATACAATCCGAGTATTTAGATGTCTTGTAACAAGACCTATCCCGAAAAGAGACCCTACCGATACATGTGTCGTGGATACCGGTATTCCAAACTTGCTGGCACATATCACAAGCATACCGGTAACAAGGTTTGCTGTAAAGCCCTGACCGTGATTTAATTTTGTGATTTCATTATTTCCACTGACGTAGAATAAAAAGGCACGGTGACCTTGCTAATGGGTATTGGCGCCTCATCCGCCTTCTTTGGAAATATTAAATACTCAATCATATCTAATCGCAACGTTAGCTTTTTAAAATCCGCTTCCCTTGGAATTTTGTACTTGTAATAAAATGATTTGTATTCCCCAGGTTCTAATCTCTCGTCTTTCACTTCCGTTGGGTATGTGGGAAACTCAAATGTCCGTGTGATAAAATATTCCTTCAACCCAATTTCCTTTCCATTTTCATCCAGCACCGCCACACGGGCGGCAATACCCCTGACCGGTCAGCCGGTTGGCACGCGGTGTCCTGCCCCTATATTGGTAATCCTTATTTCAGCTTTTAGTTTGTCTCCGGGTTTATAGGTATCTTTTTCCGTTTTCAATTCTACCTTAAGGGCATTTCTTAATTCTTCAGGGTTGCGAGAACTTTTCTGGTCATGCATTCCGTAAACGCGCTTTGGCCTTCCCAGTGAGGCAAACCCTTCCTTTCTCTCCATGTGACAAGCCTGGCATGTTTCCTTCTTTCCAGACATTTTGTACTCATCGTTGGTAGAGCACGTCTGTTTGATCCTTGCCCGTGGAAAGCCCCAGGAGTGGCACGTGTAACAGAACTCCGACTTTTGAAAAGACGGATCATATTTAACAGGGTGCGGCGCATCTCCCTCTTTTATCTCCCGGGGTCCGTACAGGGTCTTATTCCTCAAGTGACATACCACGCACGTCACACCCTCCTTTATAAGCATCGTGTCAAATTCTTTATTCTTGATCGCAACGAAAGGCAGAGGGCCTGTTTCTTTAAAACCCCTTAAAATTTTGGGTTTCTGTTCCAGCATGGGGAAATGGCAATTTGAGCAGAATGGAGGATTGTTTCTTACCGTCCAGCATGCCTGAAAGACAGGGTTTGTCGACGATTTGCTGTGCATAGATTCGCGCCACTGGTCATAAATTTCCTGGTGACAATCCTTACATGAGTCGGCGCTGTGTAAAGGGATATTTGGGGGCAATTCCAATCGTGGAATATAATTTGATGGGCCAATAAATGTGACACCTGCGTCATTACCCCACAAAACAGAGGGGACGATTATGCTAACTGCTAAGACCGATATTATTTTGAGTGTACGCATGTTTATCTCCTCAACTCATTTACTGTTGTTTACAATTTCGGTAATAGTTCACCGCAAAGAACGCGGAGTTACAACCCCCTAAATCCCCCTTTGTTTATGGGGACTACGGCCACAATCCCCCTTAGAAAAGGGGGACTAAGGGGGTTGTTTTGCACTCTCAGCATTCTCCGAGGCAAGATGTACTATTACCGGTTTTGATATTGATATCATGATATAAAACCTAACCCGAACGAGTCGGAAAAGGATGTAGTGGCAAGGCGCGCCTTGCCACTACTGAAAATATTTTTGCCGAAAATGTCAAAACATTTCAGTTAAGTGCCTAAAATTCAACCTTTAAACCAAAGCTGGTAAGAAAGGCATCAAAATCGCCTAAAAGTAATGATTCGGCCTCGTCGTTCTGCAAGAGGTATCTTGAATTAACAAAGAATGACAGAACCGTATCGGGCGATCGTAGATACTTATAATCAATTCCCATAAAAGGCGCAGATTGAATGAAGTCTGCATTCCGTGATTCAGAGAAAAACTCACCGTCAACTGCTAAGAAGGTGTTTCCCACATTAAAATACATCTTAGACCTGAGCCGGTAAAGTATCGGATAACCATACGTCAGGGAAACGGCATTCACATCAAAATCCATATTATTGGCGTTATCCGTTTTGCGGCTGTATTGATACAGCGAATACCCCAAAGAAACCTTATGATTGTATGGTAAATCAGAGGAAACACCAATTCCTCCATGGGAGATACTCCCCTTTTTTCCCGTTCCTTCCTCCGTTCTGATACCAAAGAAAGGCTCTATAAAACCAG
>Ga0209211_10012147_pt1 | contig 10880 bp, 13 predicted proteins | sample RifGroA2_FD_183992 | JGI IMG/M metagenome (GOLD analysis project Ga0209211, IMG submission 183992) | Groundwater microbial communities from Rifle, Colorado, USA - Groundwater A2 (SPAdes) (version 2) | ecosystem: Environmental > Aquatic > Deep subsurface > Groundwater | place: Rifle, Colorado...
CTGGGAAAGCAGAAAGTTGGATGAGAGCTGTGTCCCTTGAAGCACTGCTTCTCTGAGATCAATATCCAAAGCCGCCAGCTCAAAGGAAGCCGCTTCCCAGAATCTCAAAATATTATTGACCCAAGGGATTTCCCTCCATGTCTCGATATCTCCACCGTTTTTGAGGGCATGTGCGGCCTTTACCAATTCCACCGCTTCCTGTGAAAGAAAACCCGCAATCCGCAGGGCAGGGAAGACAACGAGCAGCGTGAGCAGGATCGTAACGATAAGCGCGGCCAGGGTGGCTCTCCCTCTCAGGAGTTTGAGCAGCCACGCATAGGCGGGGTAGACGACGACGGCAAGGATGGCCGCCCAGGTAATGGCCTTGAGGAACGGGCTGATGATGAGAAAGGCCAGATAGAGAATGACCAGGAGCAGGACAAAAAAGAAGACAGTGACAAGCCAGCTTTGTTTCACCTGATCCTCTGAGTTTCCTGTCATTCTTCGGTTAAGTAGCGATTAATCTAATAAAATGGTCAATCATGAGTCGGCGTGAAGAATTTCACGCAATTTACCTCAGGATGAAACTGATAGCAAATTGGACCAGGGGTTCCGCTTGTTGCTATTACCCTGCTTAAGCCCTATTATAAAATTTTTTAAGTGAATAAAACAATCTGTTATTTTTCTTATCCGCTAACTTTTTTTTCTAGCAAGGTAAAATTTTATAAAAGTGTTTAGATTTAACTTACCAAATGAAATTATTTTTTTATAAAATGACATTTTTTTCTTGACATACAATTCCTTGTGCTATTATAATCCAACCAGATACCAGATGTAGGAGGGTTTTGAAGGATAAGAGTCTCTTCGCCTGAGCAGTGAGTTTCTTTCCCTTGAGTAGAGACCCACCCCAGGGAATCCTAAAAGGAGGTGCCTATGGCAGCAAAGAAGAAGGCCAAAAAGAAAAAGAAAAAGTAAGGTTAATTGTGGTGTGGAGTGGTGGAGGTGCATGAAACCCTCCTGATCTCAGGCGACAGGGTAGCTGTCCTGGCTGCCCAAAAAAAGGCTCTCCGGTGAATAGCCGGGGGGCCTTTCTGTTTGGAGCTGTCGGCTAATGTGCTAGGTTAAAGAAAATGGAAATGTGGATAGGGGATCTGCTTGCAGATGCCTCACCTCCCGAGAAGCCGAAATTCAAATCTCCCCTTGTCCTGATTCACGGTCTGTGGACCGGCAGTTGGTGCTGGCGGCCGTGGGCTACTCATTTTTCCAATCTTGGTTGGGAATGCTGGGCAATTAACTTTAGGGGACGCTTTGAAACGGAGCGGCGTACCCTCCTCAAGCGCCTGCAGTTTCAGGACTGCGTGGAAGATCTCAAGCGGGTCATTCGCAGCGCCGGTTTCCCGCCGGTCCTCGTGGCTCACAGTCTGGGGGGGGTGGTAGCGCAAAAGGCTGCAGAAGATGAAAAAATATCCGCCTTAATTCTTCTCTCATGTCTGCCACCCAGGGAGATCCAAATGGCCACGCCGCGCCTGCGGCGCAATCTACGTCTCAAATATGCCCCCCTCATTTTTCTCCGCCGACCCTTCTGTCTCGAGGAAAAGGATTTCCGCCGTCTCTGGCTGGCATCTGTCCCTCAAGGCCGGCATGCGGATATTCTTGGGCGCATGGTTCCGGAGTCCAGTTACCTGGTGCGCGAGTTTCTTGACCGCCGTGCCGAGATTGATCCCAAGCGCATCCGTTGCCCGGTACTTGTCGTTGGCGGGAGTGAGGATAGGGTGGTTCCTGCGACTTCCCTGCGGGCGGTGGCACAATCGCTGCGTGCGGATCTCAAGGAGTACCCCGATCACGGCCACTGGGTGATGGGTGAAGCGGGGGGAGACGTGATTGTCAGGGACATCCACCGCTGGATGGTGCACAAATTGGGGGAGGGGATCCTTCTTGCGGAGTTCTCCGAACAGCAGTAAAGATCAGGGAAAGTGACTGGATGGAATTTTAAGCACGGATACTTTGTTCTTAATATGAGAAAGAGTCTTAGCCTGCTAATTATTATAGTGGCGCTGGCTTCAGGTGCAGCCATAGCCGAACCCCAGCAGCGGACGAAAGTCCCCAGGATAGGTTATCTGGCGTCCGCCTCCGGGCTCGGGCCCCTCGAGGAGGCATTTCGGCAAGGGTTACGCGAGCTAGGCTATGTTGAGGGAAAGAACATCGCCATTGAGTACCGACTTGCGCAGGGAAAGCTCGATCGGCTCTTCGATCTCGCTGCTGAGTTGGTCCGTCTCAAGGTTGACATCATTGTGACGCCGAGTACGCTAGATGCCTTTGCTGCCCGGCGGGCGACGACAACGATTCCCATCGTCATGGCCGCCAGTGGCGACGCTGTTGGTACCGGGCTCGTCGCCAGCCTCGCCCGACCAGGCAGGAACGTCACGGGGCTGACCGTCCTTGCCCGGGAGCTAAGCGGGAAACGGCTGGAGCTGCTCAAGGAGGCAGTTCCTAGGCTCTCCCGTGTGGCCGTCCTCTGGAATGCGGCCAATCCGGACAAGGCCCGCGATCTCGAAGAGACAGAACTCCAGGCACGGGCGTTACGGCTGCGGCTTCAATCCCTGGAGGTGCGGGCTCCCAACGATTTCGAGAGCGCATTTCGAGTTGCAACCTCGAAGGGCGCCGGCGCTCTCTTTACGCTGACGGACGCCCTGATCATTGCTCACCAATCACGGATCGTGGACCTCGCGGCAAAGGGGCGGCTGCCGGCGATCTTTAGTGAAAGGGAGTTTACAGAGATAGGCGGCCTCATGTCCTATGGGCCGAACGACGCCGACTTGTACAGGCGCGCCGCCACCTACGTGGACAAGATCCTGAAAGGGGCCAAACCGAGCGAGCTACCTGTGGAGCAGCCGACGCGGTTTGAGCTGGTTATCAACCTCAAGACAGCTAAGAAGATCGGTCTTACTATCCCACCGGAACTGCTCGTGCGGGCGGATAAGGTGATAAAGTAATTGAAGAGATTGCTTCTCGGTCATGACTCCGCTACTCTAAAATGGCCATAAGAAAGGAGGGATAATGAAGAGAAAAGCGTCTACCATGGCAATCTTTCTGTCTGTCCTGCTTTTCCTGTCTCCAGGTCTGCTCGCGCTGGAGGTGGGGCAAAAAGCGCCGGATTTTGAACTTCCCAGCACGAAGGGAGGGAAACTCAAGCTGAGTAACCTTAGGGGGAAGAATGTGCTGATTAATATTTACCTGCTGGACTATAGCCCGACCTGAATTGAGCATATTCTGTCGTCCGGTGCGGACAATTATACAAAGTTTTTGGCAGAGAACACCGAGGTCTTAGGCATAAGCGCTAACGCAACCTTTTCGCAGAAGGCCTTTGCGGATTTCCTGAAATTGAATTACCCCCTTCTCAGTGATTTTCAGGATCAAAAGGTTACGAAGGCCTTTGGTGCATTTGATGAAACAACACGCCGTGCCAAGCGTTCCTATTTTATTATCGGCAAGGAAGGGTTTGTGCGTTATAAGAACGTTAGGCCCGGCAATGGGAAACAAGACCTTCTCTCCACTGAAGAGCTACTGAAAGAGATCAAAAAAATCAATCAACGTTAGAGCATGATTAGCAAGCGGTTCATTGGACTGTTTTTTCTTCTGCTTTTCGCCCTTTGGCTTTGGAGCGGTATGGGGCTGGCTCAGCCTACCCGGAGTCAGATCAACTACAAGCTGGTCCCTAATCTGGAGCCTATGAAGGACCAGTCGCCAACGCCGGATTTTACTCTTCCTGATCCGGCGGGGAAGCAGCTGTCGCTGAAAGGATTTAGGGGCAAAGTCGTTTTTCTCAACTTCTGGGCCAGTTGGTGCGTTCCCTGCCGCGAAGAGATGCCGGCCATGGAACGTCTCTACCAGGAGTTCAAGAACAGGGATTTTGTGGTTCTCGCTGTAAACGTCAAAGACAAACGCAATGACGCCTTGGCGTTTATCAAAGAGCTGAAACTGACTTATCCTGTGGGTCTCGATCCTGAAGGCAAGGTCGGTCTTCTCTATGGCGCCTGGGGGTTGCCCACGACCTATCTGATCGGGCCTAAAGGGGAGGGCTTGGCCAGGGTGTGGGGACCTGCTGAGTGGTACAGTCCTGGGGCCAGGCAGCTTATCAAAGGACTGTTGGATGTGAAAAAGAGATGACTGAAGTTAATATCTTTATTGCCTTTACCGCGGGGATCTTTTCCTTTCTTTCCCCATGCGTGCTTCCTCTTATTCCTTCTTATCTCTCTTTTGTTTCAGGCGTCTCTTTGGAGGAGATGCGTGCGCCGCAAGTTGAGAGTCGCGTGCGCTGGCGAGTGGCCTTGAACTCGCTCGCCTTTATCTTTGGTTTTTCTCTGGTCTTTGTCTCGCTCGGTGTCTCGGCGAGCTTCTTAGGGAGTCTCTTTTTAGGATACCGGAATCTCATTCGTGTGTTGGGGGGGATATTTATCGTCCTGGTGGGGATTTATCTCATGGGGTTCTTCAAAATATCCCTTCTCGATCGTTATTTGCAATTTCATTTAAAAGATAAGCCTGCTGGGTATCTCGGGTCAGTTCTTGTGGGGATCACCTTTGCAGTCGCTTGGATTCCTTGCGTGGGACCGATTCTGGGGGCGATTCTCACTTTGGCCGGGACCTCAGCAGAGATCGAAAAGGGAGTGTTCCTCCTCACCGCCTATGCCGCCGGACTCGCTGTTCCCTTCTTTCTCAGCGCTGTGGCTGTAAGCTCTTTTTTTCAATTTTCGCAGATCTTTCGTCGTTATATTCGGGTGGTGCACGTCGCGGGCGGCATCCTATTAGTGATTGTCGGAATCCTTCTCATAACCGACTATATGACCCTCCTGAATATCTACGCCATCCGCTTGACCCCCCAATGGTTGATTAAAAGGCTCTAATCCCAACTTATTTTTGTGCCCTGGTTTGACCTGTCGGCGGGTAAGTGGTAGCTTTTTAAATTCTACTATGCTGCCGGAGATCTCTTAGCAGCGTCTGAAAAGTCGATTCCCAGTGGAGAAGCAAATGGAAGACCATATCCGCTCTATCCTGAAGGCCTTAGGCGAAAACCCGGATCGCGAGGGATTGAAAAAAACTCCCTCCAGGGTCAGTGAGGCCCTCACCTTTCTTACCCGCGGCTACCGAATGGATCCGGAGAAGGTGATTAACGATGCCCTGTTTACGGAAGAATACGAAGAGATGATTGTCCAGAAGGACATCGACTTCTTTTCGCTGTGCGAGCATCACCTGCTCCCCTTTTTCGGCAAGGCCCATGTGGCCTACATCCCCCGCCACAAGATCGTCGGCGTCTCGAAGTTAGCCCGTTTGGTCGACATCTATGCCCGCAGGCTGCAAGTGCAGGAGCGGCTCACCAATCAAATCGCCACGACGATGATGGAGAAGCTCGACCCGCTGGGAGTCGCGGTGGTGATCGAGGCGCAACATCTCTGCATGAGGATGAGGGGCGTGGAGAAGCAAAACTCCGTGATCGTTACCAGCACGCTTTTGGGGGTTTTCCGGAGCCGGCAGGAGACCCGGAGCGAATTTATGAATCTCATTCGGCAAAAGAGTTGAAAGAGGCACCTATGGAAGTCAATTTTAAGGACGCAAGTCCGGAGAAAATCAAGACGGATCTCTTGGCCCTTCCCGTTAATGAGAAGGAATTGGCGCATCCGGTGGTCCGACAACTGGATCGGCTGCTGAAAGGAAAACTCGCCGAGCGGATCAAAAAGGGAAACTTCACCGGGGCCGAGGGCAGCACCCTCCTTTATGGTACCGCCGGGATGCTTCCCGCCGCCCACCTACTTCTCCTGGGGATGGGCAAGGGAAACGAGCAGGATATCGATTCTTGGAGGAAGGCCGCGGCGCAGGCGAAAAGAGAGGCTGCGGGAGTTGGCGCGGAAGAGATCGCTTTCTTTGTCCCTCCTCAAGGAGAGCCGGAAGTCATGGCCGGCGCGATTACCGAGGGGACATTACTTGCCTCCTACCAATTCAACAAGTATCGATCGGAGAAAAAACCCTCCCGCGAGCTTCGCTCCCTCACATTGTTCCGCCCCGGTTTTAGGAGGAGCCCGGCCATGGATCGCTCGGTGCGCCTGGCTTTGAGTCTCACCCCCGGGGTTTTCCTGGCCCGCGATCTGGTTAACGAGCCTCCTTCCGTCACCACGGCACGCTACCTGGGAGAGCAGGCAAGGTCCTGCTGCCGAGGTCGAGGCCTGAGCGTCGAAGTGTGGGGCAAGAAAAAAATTCAGGCCATGAACCTGACAGGTCTGCTGGCGGTAAACCGCGGCAGCGTAGAGGAACCTCGATTCATCCTCATTCGCTATCAACCTGCCAGAGCGAAGAAGAAGGTGGCTCTTGTGGGAAAAGGGATCACCTTTGACTCCGGCGGGCTCTCCTTGAAGACCGCCAAGTCCATGGAAACGATGAAACTGGACATGGCGGGGGGAGCCGCGATTATCGGCGCGATGAGCAGGTTACCCGAGCTGTGCCCTGAAATTGAGGTGACGGGTTACATTCCCACGACGGATAATCTTCCCAGCGGCAGCGCCCAGAAACCCGGCGATATCATCCGCTATCTGAACGGCAAAACGATCGAGGTCTTAAACACCGATGCCGAAGGGCGGTTGATCCTGGCAGATGGTTTGGCCCTGGCTGCCAAGGGAAAGCCGGATTGCATCATCGACCTTGCTACTTTGACCGGCGCCTGCATGGTGGCTCTAGGGACCGAAGTCGCAGGCATCTTCGGCAACCATCAGCCTCTCATGGATCACCTGATTCGCTGCGGTCGAGAGGCCGGTGAGAAGCTCTGGCAGCTCCCTCTGGTCAAATCCTATCGTGAGGAAATCAAGAGCAGCGTTGCGGATATGAAAAATATCGGCGGCTCGTATGGTGGCGCCATTACGGCCGCCTTGATTCTTCAGGAATTTGTGGGTGATATACCCTGGGCCCATCTGGATATCGCCGGGCCGTCCTTCGGCGAGAAGGAGACACCTACGTGCCCCAAGGGCGGGACAGGGTTCGGGGTGCGGACGCTGCTCAGGTTTCTGTCGAGCTATTAACCATTAGCGGTCAGCCATCAGCTAAGAAAAAACTCGAAACGTCTAAGCTGATAGCTGAATGCTGAAAGCTTCTTAGCGAGGTGGTAGATTATGGCAACGATCGTTCAAGTGGGTGACGATAACTTTGAGGCCGAGGTGCTTCGTTCCGGTCTTCCTGTGCTGATCGATTTCTGGGCGCCCTGGTGCGGACCTTGCAAATCCATTGCGCCGATCATCGAAGAATTAGCCCGGGAGTACGAGGGGAGGCTCAAGGTAGCCAAGCTCAATGTGGATGAGAATCCGGGTACTCCCTCCCGTTACGGAGTGCGCGGTATTCCCAATCTGATTATTCTCAAGGGAGGCGCGGTGAAGGAGCAACTTGTGGGTGTGGTCCCTAAATCACGGTTGGTGAATGCGATAGAGAAAGTGCTGGCCTAAAAGGGTGTTGGAAAACCCTGTCTCAGGCCGGTCAAAAAGGCCCCAGGGTTACACGGCAGATTCAAGCAGCCTTTTTAGGTCGTCCTGCCAGTCGCGGTCCTTGTATTCTCCCTCGTCTAGCACCTGGAAACGGAATGTCTCGTCCTGAAAATCTGCCGCGAGTTTCTGCCACGGGACCTTGTAGCCGACTTTCTCAAAGTAGGTAGCCACCTTCCGTTTGTAGTTCGTGTCTTCGTTTCCTTTGAGATGCTTGCCTTTGCTTTCGACCACCACCACGGAAGCGACCGGCTTTTTGCTGCGCCCCTGTTGAACAAAACAATTAAAATAAATCCTGGCTCGCTTATTTTTCCTCGTACCACAAAAATAGCTGCCCTTTTTTTCTTCTAAGTGGTCATTCCTCTGCTTCGTCGGCACTACCATGAGGAAAGTCTTTCAGCCGTTCAACGGCTAGCCGCTCCAGACGACGTGCCTGTGTCAGCAGTGTCTGCCGTAAACCTCGCGAAACCTTTCGCTCGCTGATAACGCGCGCCAGATTAGCTATAGTGTTCGCACGGCGGGCAAGTCGGACATCGGGATGTTTGCGGTGAGGATAGAGTGAATCCGGAACGATTCGGTGTCGATAGTCTTGTGGAAGCTCAATTGCTGCAGTTGGTTTCGGTGGCTTTTCGTTGAGGACGGCTCCAAGCTTAGACTCAGCGAGCACCTTCTGGAATACGGTATACTCGGCACGGTCAAGGTATTCCCGTTGTTTATTTTTTTTTAGGTGATCTAAATTGAGCGGCCACACCCGCACCTCAGCCACTTCGAATGGATCCAAGACATGCATGGCGACCGCATCAGTCCGTCGGTTAGTCAAATGCCTGCCGATGCGGGCACCGAGTCCTTCATACGTTTGACCGACATAGATCGGTTCACCATCGTAATCGTAAAAAGCATATACACCGAACTGAAGGTTTCCAATCTTCCTTTAATCCTGTGAATCTGGAGGACGCCGCAGTCCGACGCCGTTACAATAGTGGACCAGTCTCTGATACCAGTCGGTATTTGCATCACGGTGAATGCCTGCGGTGTTTAGCAGCTCTAAGGCGTTTGCAATGTCTTCAGCGAGTTGCTCGATCCATACCACTTCGCAGCTTCTGCTAGATGGATGGAAGGCAACCAATTGAAACTCACAGTCCTGCGGCCACCCCGGTGCCGTCAGTTCGCGCCCGGAGTTTGTCTCAACAATCGTATTTCCTCGGCGGTCAATATCAACAGGAATTGCTAATTCAAGCATTGTCTCTGCTCCTATTCTCAACTCAGAGTCAGTGCTAAGCGCAATACAATCGCGGACAGGCGTGGCCCATCAATCAGGCTGATGGACGGCTTATTCGCGTGGCTTGCCTCAGTCACGGCGGCTCTTGTGAACGCGCTAGTTGTTACAAAAATACCCTTGGCGGTCGTGCTTAATGCACCTCTAAAGCTGTTTATGTCAGGACTGCCTACCGCGTGACGCCACCGCTTCACTTGAGCTTGGACGTGGGTTCCAGCGAAAAACTCATTCGCTTCTTCCACGTAGGCGTTCACGTCTATTCCGCCATCGCCGCTGGCTTTTGTTACTGAGACATCTACAAAGCCACTCCTCTCCATGACCTGCTTGATAAAGTGTTCGAAGTCGAACGGCGCAATCTGTAGAAGCCTCATGCGAACACTCTCAAGCTCGCCCGCCGGCCTCATTCCCCCGTGGGAATCGCTCACAGTTGAAGCAGCAACTTCTCGGTCTAGGATTACAAGCGGATTGTTCTGCCGAGATTGGGCAAGCAGCGTGGCGGTTATGGTCCTCGCCTCAGTGATAGGAACCACAACTGAAGAGCTATGAATACGAAATTCAAACGACCAGACTCTGCGGATGTTACCTTTTTTGTCCGCTTGCCTCTCTTGGTAGTGGCGAAGGAGTTCCAGAAGTCCGAGGAATCGATACGTCTGTCTGCCAAGATTTAGGAAACCGAACAACGGCGTCGGAACGGTGTATTGTTCGATGAGTCGCTTGTTTCTTCCCGTTAGTTCTTGATCGCCCTCGCGACCTTGCGCGGTATAGGTTAGAACATCGCCCTCGATGCGATCACAATATGGGTTTTCCGATCTTAGCCTTCCGGAGTCTTCCGACGCTGTCAGCACGGCAACGTGTCTTACATTTCGGTCAGCGCCAAGAGCTGGTCGGATGCCTCCGAGATTCTCGACATCTAGCGAGAAGCGAATCTGGTCATTCGTGTAGACCTCCCCAACCGTGAAGCTTGAGACCTTAGTCATCAACGCTCTCTCTACACGACCAGTTAAGGACCTGATAAGAGCCTGTGAGTCCACTCGCTTTCAAACATACCATCGTCGTCGAAGTTCGCTTGCGATCATTTTGTGGCGATTCTGATTCCGCGCGATCCTCTCACCCCAATAGTCGCGGTTGCTCGCAGGCATTCGGAGGTGACTTGGACAGCCGTGCCAGAAGCAACCGTCAACAAACACGATTAGGCGTTGCGCGCCAAACGTAAAATCGGGCTTGCCTACCAGCGACACATGCCGTCTCCAGCCCCTCACGTGATTGCGCCGAAAAATTGCGGCAAGGATCTTTTCGGTCACTTTGTTGCCGTTTGACTTTACAGCGGCCATTATCTGCGACCGTTTCTTCTTTGAAAAGACGTCGGCCATTTTACACCGGCATACAGAACTTTGGGTGCCAACCCGCTGCCCTCAGACAGTTTCAACCATTAACCAAAGCTATCCTCGTCGTAAGGTATCTACCCTGTGTGGTGCCGTCGCCAAACAGATGTATATTATCGAATACCCATCCCGATTGCACGAAAAAAATCTACAAAAAAATGGAGTCGACCGGAACGACACCAGTTCGAGGGAATTATCTCAAGACAGGAGTGAACCTTCTCACCTACCCACTCTTTGAACTGAGGCTGTGTCAGGTTGTCCTCTTCGATGATCAGACTGCCGTCGAGCCCAGGTTTCTCGCCCTTTCCTAGCACCGACAGCTTGCCGTCGAATTCCAGCGTGTGGTGCGGGACCGTGTGATGATAGCACTCAATCGCGGTCTTTCCTTTGAACTGCAAAACCGGCATCTGTGGTTACGCTCCTATGAGTTTGGCGGGCAGAATGGGTGTAGGCTAGACCACTGCTAACTATCCGTCAAGCAAAAACAAAAAGGCCGACCTCTTCCGAGTCGGCCCCTCATTTTTAAATCCGGCGGCGACCGTATAGTCCATCGGCGCTTAAGGCCTTAACGAGTGAGTGCGGGTACAGATTGTCTAGATTACGATTCTGCTGAAAAACCCTCCTATCACTTCTTCCGTTTCTTTGGTTTAGGCCGTTGACGGGTCAGCCAAAGTTTGTAACGGGTATCCACTTTCCACTCCACCATCTCTCCTGGTTTAATGTCAATGG
>Ga0209211_10012148_pt1 | contig 10880 bp, 10 predicted proteins | sample RifGroA2_FD_183992 | JGI IMG/M metagenome (GOLD analysis project Ga0209211, IMG submission 183992) | Groundwater microbial communities from Rifle, Colorado, USA - Groundwater A2 (SPAdes) (version 2) | ecosystem: Environmental > Aquatic > Deep subsurface > Groundwater | place: Rifle, Colorado...
TGATCTGCAGTGGCGGGTAGCCATCGTTGCCGAGGTAGGCGATATCGGCACCGGCCACGCGCAGCGCGTCGACCAGGTCACCGATCGGGCGCTCGTGCATACGCGCCACGCCGTGCAGGTGATAGTGGCCCTGCATCAGCGCCAGCGCCGCGGTCAGCGGGCGGAAGGCGGTGCCGGCGTTGCCGAGGAACAGGTCGGCTTCCTTGACCGCAAACATGCCGCCGGTGCCGTGCACCAGGAAGTCGCGGCTGTCGCCTTGTTGTTCCACGTTCACGCCCAGCGTGGTCAGGGCTTCCAGCATGCGGCTGATGTCGTCGGAATCAAGCAGATCGCGCACCAGGGTCTGGCCGTCGGCCAGCGCGGCCAGCAGTAGGGTGCGGTTGGAAATGCTCTTCGAGCCGGGCAGTTTGACTGTGCCGGCAAGGCGGGGAATCGGGTGTAGCGTCAGTTGTTCCATGGCGGTCTTGCTCTTTGATTTTGTTCGGGGCGCGGCGCTGGCCGCTGTCTGCGCCGTTCGCGCGCGCGGCGCGCCAGCATCGGGTGATCTCTGTACCGACTGTACCGTTATTGTGCATTGCCGCGCAAACATCCGCTGCTGCGGCAGCTGCGTTACAATATCGGGTTTTCAGTCAGGCTTTCTTTCCATGGCCATGCTCCGACCCGTTATTACCATCGATGGCCCGTCCGCCTCCGGCAAAGGCACCGTGGCGGCACTCGTTGCCTGCGAGCTGGGCTTCCATTATCTCGATTCCGGTGCGCTGTACCGGCTGGCCGCGCTGTACGCGCTGCGCGAAGGCGTGAGCTGGGAGGATGAAAACCAGGTCGCCAGATTGGCCGCACAGCTGCCGGCGGCCTTTACCGACGACAAGGTGTGGCTGGATGGCCACGATGTCAGCGCCGCGATCCGCGCCGAGGATATCGGCATGGGCGCCTCCAGAATCGCTGCACTGCCCAGCGTGCGCGCCGCGCTGCTTGAGCGCCAGCGTGCCTACCAGCAGACACCGGGGCTGGTGGCCGACGGCCGCGACATGGGTTCGGTGGTGTTTCCGCGCGCCGAGCTCAAGGTTTTCCTGACTGCCAGCGCCGAAGAACGTGCCGCGCGACGCTATAAGCAGTTGATCGCAAAAGGGGAATCTGCTAACCTCCCACAGATTCAGCAGGATATTTGTGATCGTGACGCGCGTGACGCGGCACGGAGCGTTGCCCCGTTGAGACAAGAACCGGATGCCCGTTTGCTGGATACCTCCGCGCTCACCATTGACCAGGCGGTCAAGCAGGTGCTGCAGTGGTTCCGCGAACGATAAAGGCGCCGGTTGTTCATTTTTGTAGCACGCTGCTGTGGATTCCTTGCACCGGCAGCCCTCAAACCTAACCCCGCGTGACGCAAGGCATGCAACAAGAGTAAATTTGATGACTAACCTCGTAATGGATAGCTTCGCCGCCCTGTTTGAAGAGAGCCTGGCTCTGCAAGAGATGCGTGCTGGTGAAGTAATCACTGCTGAAGTCGTTTACATCGATTCCAACTTCGTTACCGTTAACGCCGGTCTGAAGTCCGAGTCCTTGATTCCTGTTGAAGAATTCAAGGGTGACAATGGTCAGCTTGAAGTTGCCGTTGGCGATTTCGTTACTGTTGCCATCGACTCGCTGGAAAACGGCTTTGGCGAAACCAAGCTGTCCCGCGAAAAAGCCAAGCGTCTGGCTGCGTGGATTGACCTGGAAGAGGCTCTGGAAGCTGGCAAGATCCTGTCTGGCGTGATCAGCGGTAAAGTCAAGGGTGGTCTGACCGTTATGGTTAACGGCATCCGCGCCTTCCTGCCGGGTTCGCTGGTAGATGTACGTCCGGTGAAAGACACCACTCCTTACGAAGGTAAGGAAGTTGAGTTCAAGGTTATCAAGCTGGATCGCAAGCGCAACAACGTGGTTGTTTCGCGCCGTGCGGTTCTGGAAGAAACCCTGGGCGAAGAGCGCAAGGCACTGCTGGAAACCCTGCGTGAAGGCCTGGTGGTTAAGGGTATCGTCAAGAACATCACCGACTACGGTGCGTTCGTTGACCTGGGCGGTATCGATGGCCTGCTGCACATCACCGACCTGGCATGGCGCCGTGTCAAGCACCCGTCCGAAGTTCTGGCCGTTGGTGACGAAGTTGAAGCCAAGGTTCTCAAGTTCGACCAAGACAAGAACCGCGTTTCGCTGGGTCTCAAGCAGCTGGGCGAAGATCCGTGGGTGGGCCTGTCCCGCCGTTACCCTGCCGGCACCCGCCTGTTCGGCAAGGTAACCAACCTGACCGACTACGGTGGCTTTGTTGAAATCGAACAGGGTATCGAAGGTCTGGTTCACGTGTCCGAAATGGACTGGACCAACAAGAACGTACACCCATCCAAGGTAGTTCAGGTGGGCGACGAAGTTGAAGTCATGATCCTCGAGATCGACGAAGACCGTCGTCGTATCAGCCTGGGCATGAAGCAGTGCCAGGCCAACCCATGGAACGCCTTCGCTGACGACTTCAAGAAGGGTGACAAGATCAAGGGCGCCATCAAGTCGATCACCGACTTCGGCGTGTTCGTTGGTCTGCCTGGCGGCATCGACGGCCTGGTTCACCTGTCCGACCTGTCCTGGAACGAGACCGGCGAAGAAGCCGTTCGCCGCTTCAAGAAGGGCGACGAAGTTGATGCCGTGGTTATGTCCATCGACGTTGAGAAAGAGCGTATCTCCCTCGGCATCAAGCAGCTGGAAGGCGATCCGTTCAACAACTACGTTGCCATGAACGACAAGGGCGCGCTGGTTAAGGGCGTGGTGAAGTCTGCTGATGCCAAAGGCGCCGTGATTCAGCTGGATAGCGACGTTGAAGGTTACCTGCGTGCTTCCGAAGTGTCGCGTGACCGCGTTGAAGACATCCGCACCCACGTTAAAGAGGGTGACGAAGTTGAAACCGTGATCATCGCTGTTGACCGCAAGGCTCGCTCCATCAGCCTGTCGATCAAGGCGAAAGACATGCAGGAAGAGAAGGCCGCCATGGGCGCGATCTCTGCTGATGCCAGCGCGAACGTGTCTGCCGGTACTACCAGCCTGGGCGCCCTGCTCAAGGCTAAACTGTCCGGCGGCAACGAATAAGTGATGGATATGACCAAATCTGAGCTTATTGCGAGGCTTGCCGAGCGTTATCCTCAGTTGGTCGCCAAAGATGCTGAACTGGCCGTCAAAACCATTCTGGATGCGATGGCCGGCAGCCTGGCAAAAGGGCAGCGAATCGAGATTCGCGGCTTCGGTAGTTTCGATTTGAACTACCGTCCGCCGCGGGTTGGCCGCAACCCCAAGTCCGGCTCCAGCGTTGTCGTTCCTGAGAAATACGTGCCTCACTTCAAGGCAGGCAAAGAGCTGCGCGAACGCGTGGATCTTGCCCCGGGGGCTTCCGAGTAAGCTTCCGATGTGCCTGTCTGCAAAACGCTGCGGTTTACCGCAGCGTTTTTTTATTCCGCTTCCGGCTTGGGGGGGCGCACGCTTTCGTTTAAACTTGCCATAATTTTTGATCAGGCCGGAGTCGTTATGCGTTACCTCGTTCGCTTGCTGGAGCTGGTGCTGCTGGTGCTGCTGGTAGCGGTAACCGTGCAGAACAGTGCCATCGTCGAGTTCAAGCTGTTTTTTGGACAAAGCTGGAATGCGCCGCTGATCCTGTTGTTGCTGGTGTTCTTTGTTGCCGGTGTGCTGATTGCGATGCTGGCTACCTTTACCTATTCCCTGCGTGTCCGTCGAGAGCTGTCGCAGCTCAAGAAGGAATTGCGCTCCAGACAGGCCAGCAGCCGGGTGACCAAAGACCCGAGCGACGCACTGGCTGACTGATTTGCTTCTGCCGTTTGCCGGCATTCCCGTACCGAGGTTGGATTTTGGATATTGATCTGTGGTGGCTGTTGCTGTTCCCGGCATTTTTCGGTCTGGGCTGGCTGGCCGCGCGCGTCGACATGCGCGCAGTACTGAAACAGGCGCGCGAAGTGCCGGCCGGTTTTTACAAGGGGCTGGACGCGCTGGTCGATGACAAGACCGATGTTGCCGCCCGCTCGCTGGCGGAAGTGGCACGCGCCCATCCGCAGGCACTGGAAGTGCAGCTGAGTCTGGGCAAGCTGTACCGCCGCCGCGGCGAAAACGATCGCGCCATCCGCCTGCACCAGCAGGTGCTGGAACTGCCCGATCTCAGCAACGAGCAAAAGGCGCGGGTGCGTTTCGAGCTGTCGCAGGACTTTCACAAGGCCGGGCTGGTCGATCGCGCCGAGGAAATCCTGGTCAAGCTGCTGCCCAGCCAGAGCATGGGCCGTGCCGCGCGCGAGCAGCTGCTGAGCATCTACCAGCAGGACCGCGACTGGGAAAAGGCGGTCGCCACCGCGCGCGAGCTGCGCAGCGACGCCCACTCCTTCCAGCACGAGGTGGCGCAGTTTTTCTGCGAGCTGGCGCAGGGTGCGCTATACCAGTCCGACTACGACAAGGCGCGCCGCTACGTGCAGGAAGCGTTTGCGGCCAACCGTAAGTGCGTGCGCGCCAGCATCCTGCTCGGTGACATTGAGGTCGCCACCGGCCAGCCGGAAGCCGCCATCGCCGCGTGGCAGGCGATCGAGAAGCAGAACTACGAATACCTGGCGATGGTCGCCGAGCGCCTGTTCGACGCCTACGAGTCGCTGGGCAAGGCGGCGGAAGGCATTGCGCTGCTTCGCGGCTATCAGCGCACCTTTTCGCAGCTGGAACTGACCGACCTGCTGTACCAGAAGGTGGCCACCTACGAAGGCGAGGCCAAGGCACTGGAGGCGGTGCGCGAAGCGGTACACGCGCGGCCGAACCTGCTCGGCGTCTACCGACTGGTGGAAGCGCAGATGGACGAGCTGAGCCCGGAAGGTCGCATGGACGCCGAAGTGGCGCGCGCGCTGATCATGAAGCACGCGCAGCGCCTGACCGTGCACCGCTGTAAACGCTGCAATTTCCGCTCGCGGGCCTTCTTCTGGCACTGCCCGGCCTGCGGCGAGTGGGAGAGCTTCACCCCCAACCGCTCGGAAACCCATTGATTTCAAGCATTGAAGACTGGAACAACATGAATCCCTTGATGGCGCCTGGCCTTGCGGCCAACGTTACCTCGCCGGTGCTGGTGGCACTGGATTTTGCCACCGCCGATGCCGCGCTGGCCTTTGCCTCCCGTCTTGACCCGCTGCAGTGCCGGCTGAAGGTCGGCAAGGAGCTGTTCACCGCCGCCGGCCCGCAGCTGCTGCAACAGTTGCAGGCGCGCGGCTTCCAGGTGTTCCTGGACCTGAAATTCCACGACATCCCCAACACCGTAGCGCACGCCTGCAAGATGGCGGCCGAAGCCGGGGTGTGGATGGTCAACGTGCACGCCTCCGGCGGTCGCCGCATGATGACCGCCGCCGCCGAGGCGCTGGCGCAGTACAGCCAGCGCCCGCTGCTGATCGCGGTCACGGTGCTGACCAGCATGGAAGCCAGCGATCTGGCCGAGATCGGCATCACCGTGCCGCCGCAGGAGCAGGTGTTGCGCCTGGCGCGGCTGACGCGCGACAGCGGCCTGGACGGCGTGGTGTGCTCGGCGCAGGAAGCGCCGCTGCTGAAGGCCGAGCTGGGCCGCGACTTCAAGCTGGTGACGCCGGGCATCCGCCTTGCCGACAGCGCCGCCGACGACCAGCGCCGGGTGATGACCCCGGTGGCCGCGCTGCAGGCCGGCGCCGACTACCTGGTGATCGGCCGTCCTATCACCCAGGCCGCCGATCCGCTGGCCGCGCTGGCGGCGATCAATGCCGACATTCAATCCTATCTGGCGACACAAGCATGAACATCACCGTAATCGGATCGGGCTATGTCGGCCTGGTCACCGGCACCTGCCTCGCCGAAGTGGGCAACCACGTGCTGTGCCTGGACGTGGATCCGGCCAAGATCGCCATGCTGCAGGCTGGCGGCATCCCGATCTACGAGCCGGGGCTGGAGGAGATGGTCAAGCGCAACGTCGCCGCCGGTCGCCTCAGCTTCACCACCGACGTGGCCGCGTCGGTGGCGTTCGGCGACATCCAGTTCATCGCCGTCGGCACGCCGCCGGACGAGGACGGCTCCGCCGACCTGCAGTACGTACTGGCCGCCGCGCGCAATATCGGCCAGCACATGAACGGTTACAAGGTCATCGTCGACAAGTCGACAGTGCCGGTCGGCACCGCCGACAAGGTCAACGCCGCGATCGCGGCAACGTTGGCCGCACGCGGGACCTGCATCGACTACAGCGTGGTGTCCAATCCGGAATTCCTGAAAGAGGGCGCCGCGATCGAGGACTTCATGAAGCCGGACCGCATCGTGGTCGGCGCCGGCGACGAGCGCGCCATCGACATGATGCGCCGCCTGTACGCGCCGTTCCAGCGCAGCCACGAGCGCATCCTGTTCATGGACGTGCGCTCCGCCGAGCTGACCAAGTATGCCGCCAACGCGATGCTGGCGACCCGCATCTCGTTCATGAACGAGCTGGCCAACCTGGCGGAAACGCTGGGCGCCGACATCGAGCTGGTGCGCAAGGGCATCGGCTCCGATCCGCGCATCGGCTACCACTTCCTGTATCCGGGCACCGGCTACGGCGGCTCCTGCTTCCCGAAAGACGTGAAGGCGCTGGTGGCCACCGGCCGCGACAACGGCCACGCGATGCGCGTGCTGACGGCGGTGGAAGCGGCCAACGACGCGCAGAAGCTGCGACTGGTGGAAAAAGTGGTCGCCAAATTCGGCGCCGACCTGAGCGGTCGCCGTTTCGCGCTGTGGGGGCTGGCGTTCAAGCCCAACACCGACGACATGCGCGAGGCGCCGAGCCGGGTGATTGTCGACGAGCTGACCCGTCGTGGCGCACAAGTGGTTGCCTTTGATCCGGTGGCGATGCACGAAGCGTCGCGCACCATGGCCGATATCACCGGCTTTGCCTTTGCCGACGACATGATGAGCCCGCTGCACGGCGCCGATGCGCTGCTGATCGCCACCGAGTGGAAGGCGTTCCGCAGCCCGGACTTTGCCGAACTGAAACGCCTGCTGCTGCAGCCGCTGATTTTCGACGGCCGCAATATGTACGATCCGGCCTGGCTGCGCGCGCAGGGCTTCGAATACCACGCCATCGGCCGTTGAGGTGAGCATGAACCTGTTGAATACGCTGGGCCTCGCGCCCGCAACGTTGGCCGCACAGCTGGCCGCAGCCAAGGTACTGGTGGTCGGTGACGTGATGCTGGACCGTTACTGGTTCGGCGATGTGAGCCGCATCTCGCCGGAGGCGCCGGTGCCGGTGGCCAAGATCAGCCGCATGGAAGAGCGTGCCGGCGGTGCGGCCAACGTGGCGCGCAATATCGCCAGCCTTGGCGGTCAGGCCACCATCCTGTCGGTGGTCGGCGACGACGAGGCCGCGACCGCGCTGGAGCGGCTGCTGGCCAATGACGGCATCCGTGCCTCGTTCAAGCGCGATGCCGGCATCGCCACCACGGTGAAACTGCGGGTGGTGGCGCGGCAGCAGCAGCTGATCCGCCTCGACTTCGAGGACGCGCCGAGCCATGAAATCCTCGCCGACAAGCTGGACGAGTACGCCGCCATCGTCGCCGAGCACGACGTGGTGATCCTGTCCGACTACGGCAAGGGCGGCCTGACCCACGTCGCGCGCATGATCGCGCTGGCACGGGAGGCCGGCAAACCGGTGTTGATCGACCCGAAAGGCGACGATTACAGCAAGTACGCCGGTGCCACGCTGCTGACGCCGAACCGCAGCGAATTCAAGCAGGTCGCCGGCAGCTGGCAGAACGAGGCGCAGCTCAGCGCCAAGGCCGAAGCCTTGCGCGGCGAGCTGAATCTCGACGCCTTGCTGGTGACGCGCAGCGAAGAGGGCATGACGCTGTACCGTGCCGGTGGCGCGGTGCACGAGCCGACGCTGGCGCAGGAGGTGTACGACGTGTCCGGTGCCGGCGATACCGTGATCGGCACCCTGGGGCTGATGCTGGCCGCCGGGCTGGAGCTGCCCGTGGCGATGCGCCTGGCCAATGCCGCCGCCGGCATCGTGGTAGCCAAGCTGGGCACCGCGGTGTGCCACCAGCGCGAACTGTTTGCACTGTAATGTAAAGCGAGGCGGCGATGACGGACTGGGCGACGCAGGTAGTACGGTTCTGGTTTGACGGCACGGACGAAGCGCAGCTGGCCAGCAGCCGCAGCGCCTGGTTCCGCAAGGATGCCGCCTTCGACGACGCCATCCGCCAGCGTTTCCTGCCGCTGTGGCAACGCGCCGCCGCCGGCGAACTGCTGCCGGACCCGGCTAACGCGCACGCGGTGCTGGCATGGCTGATCGTGGCCGACCAGTTCTCGCGCAACCTGTTCCGCGGCGAGGCGCAGGCGTTTGCGCTGGATGCGGCGGCGCTGGTCGTAGCCAAGGCGGCGCTGGCTGCCGGGCTGGAGCAGCAACTGCCGCCTGTGGCGCGCTGGTTCTTCTACCTGCCGCTGGAGCACAGCGAAGTGCTGGCCGACCAGGATGAATCCGTCCGCCGCTTTGAAAGCCTGCCGCCGGACAGCCCCGAACGCGCCGGTGTCGTCGACTACGCCGAAAAGCATCGGGCCATCATCGTCCGCTTTGGCCGTTTTCCCCATCGCAATGCCGCGCTGGGGCGCCCCTCTACCGCGGACGAGTTGCTGTTTCTGGCGCAGCCGGGCAGCTCGTTCTGACTTCCTAAAGGAAATGCTATGACCATCGTGGTGACCGGCGCTGCCGGCTTTATCGGCTCCAACATCGTCAAGGCGCTCAATGCCCGCGGCGAAACCGACATCATCGCCGTCGACAACCTCACTCGTGGCGACAAGTTCGTCAACCTGGTGGACTGCGAGATCAGCGACTACCTCGACAAGCAGGACTTCATCAGCCTGATCGGCAGTGGCGATTTCGACGGCGAGATCCGCGCCATCCTGCACCAGGGCGCCTGCTCCGACACCATGAACCACGACGGCAAGTACATGATGGAGAACAACTACCAGTACACGCTGGAGCTGTTCGAATTCTGCCAGGCGGAAGAAATCCCCTTCCTGTACGCGTCCAGCGCCGCCACCTACGGCAAGGGCAGCGTGTTCAAGGAAGAGCGCCAGCATGAAGGCCCGCTCAACGTCTACGGCTACTCCAAGTTCCTGTTCGACCAGGTGCTGCGCCGCCGCATGAAGGAAGGCCTCACCGCGCAAGTGGCCGGCTTCCGCTACTTCAACGTCTACGGCCCGCAGGAGCAGCACAAGGGGCGCATGGCGTCGGTGGCGTTCCACAACTTCAACCAGTACCGCGATAGCGGCAAGGTCAAGCTGTTCGGCGGCTACGAAGGCTGGGACAACGGCAGCCAGAGTCGTGACTTCGTGTCGGTGGAGGACGTGGTCAACGTCAACCTGTTCTTCCTCGATAATCCGGACAAGTCCGGCATCTTCAACCTCGGCTCCGGCCGTGCGCAGCCGTTCAACGATGTGGCGGTCGCCACCGTCAACGCCTGCCGCCGCCACGAAGGCAAGCCGGCACTGACGCTGGCCGAGCTGGTGCAGCAGGGTATCCTGGAGTACATCGAATTCCCGGAAGCGCTGAAGGGCAAGTACCAGAGCTTCACCCAGGCCGACATCGGCAAGCTGCGCGAAGCGGGCTACGACGCGCCGATGCTGACCGTGGAGCAGGGGGTCGACCGCTACGTGGACTGGCTGATCGCGCGCCAGGGCTGAGTCTTGCGCCTTGCCGCCCGCAAGCCCCGTCCCCGGACGGGGCTTTGTCATTTGCGGCTGTCACGGTGCTGTCACGACACTGGGCTAGCGTGACGTCTTTCTGACGATACCGGATGGGATCTTTTATGCGCCGTTCTCTTGCTGTGCTGTTTGCCGGGCTGGCCATGCCGGCGCTGGCCGCGCCGTTCACCCTGTTGCCGGTATCGCATCCGGCGGTGGCGGCGGTGGAACGCTACGAGGTCAGCGCACCGGCGCTGGCCTATCGCGGTGCCGATGCCGCGGCCTTCGCTGGCAGCCTGCCGCTGGCGGTGGGTTCGGCGTTGAGCTTCAAGGGTTATGAAAAAGGCAGCGCGGCGCTGGAGTTCTGGGCGGTGACCGATCGCGGCCCGAATGCCGATTCGCCGGAGGTGCTGAACGGCGGCACGCGCTACGCCAGCAAGCTGTTCCCGGTGCCGGCCTTTGTGCCGACGGTGGTGCAGTTGCGTGTGTCGCTGGCGGAGGCGGCCACCGTTGGCCGCATGCTGCCGCTGCGCGAAGCCGGGCGCGCCATCAGCGGCCTGCCGCTGCCGCAGGGGGCGGTGGGCGCCAGTGGTGAAATCGGCCTCGATGAAAAACTGCAGCCGCTGCCGTACGACACGTTGGGCTTCGATCCGGAGGGCATCGCCGCCGACAAGCAGGGCAACCTGTGGCTGGTGGACGAGTACGGCCCGTTCCTGGCTCGGGTCGATGCCGCCAGCGGCGAGATCCGGCAGCGCTATGCGCCGGGCCGCGGCCTGCCGGCCATCCTTGCCGCGCGGCAGCCCAACCGCGGCTTTGAAGGCGTCACCGTGACGCCGTCCGGCAAGGTGGTCGCCATCGTGCAGAGCACGCTGGATGTCGATGGCCGCACCCGCCACGGCGCGCGCTTCAGCCGCATCGTCGAGCTGGACCCGGCCAGCGGTGCGGTGCGCCAGTTTGGCTATCCGGTGCCGGCGCACTACAACAAGGCCGGCGACATGAAGCTGGGCGACATCGTGGCGCTGTCCGACAGTCGCTTCGCGGTGATCGAGCAGGGCAAGGATCAGGACAAGCGGATGCACAACGACATCACGCTGATCGACCTCGCCACGGCCACGGCACTGGACGGCAAGACGCTGGCCGACGGCCGCGCGCTGGAA
>Ga0209211_10012150_pt1 | contig 10880 bp, 14 predicted proteins | sample RifGroA2_FD_183992 | JGI IMG/M metagenome (GOLD analysis project Ga0209211, IMG submission 183992) | Groundwater microbial communities from Rifle, Colorado, USA - Groundwater A2 (SPAdes) (version 2) | ecosystem: Environmental > Aquatic > Deep subsurface > Groundwater | place: Rifle, Colorado...
CCGTCTTCGCGAGCCGCTTCTTCTATCGGCACCTGGAAGAGCGTGATGGTATCCGGCAGGGTCTCTCCTACGCCGTAGGAGTCACCGCGAAGGGTCGCGGGGATGCCCTGATAGAGGCCTAAAAGAGTCTCGTCTTCCGAAAGCCCCTCGCGCTTTCGTATTTCTTCAGACGGCTCGTCTTCGACGAGAAGCGCGACATTCTGTATCTTCGCGCGGAACTTCTCCGGTATGAGGAGGAACCCCTCCTGTACCAGCTTCTTAAATGCTTCGCGGGTCATAATATTGCAGTGTACAGGATTGCCGATGCTGCTGGTGCCACAACCGTGTCGCTGGGACGGGACTATGCTTTGTCCATGAACCGAAAATCAAGACCGGCTAACCGGATTTTCCACGCTGACCGGCCAGAATGCGGACAACTTCCTCGTCAGTAACTTGAGGAAAGGATTTGTAATAGGCCCCGATGGCGCCAAGGAACGGTTCGGTGTCATCAAGGACTACAACATCGTCCGCCTCTTTCAGCAGATACTCAACAACTTCGCGCGGAGCGATGGGAGCGACAGCGACAATCCCGCTCGGCAGTTCGCGGTGGAGCGAACGAACCGCCGCGCGCATAGTGAGGCCGGTGCGGTCGCCCTGAGCCAGTTGGGGTCAAGTTTGCTGGATTCGTCTTCGTTACAGATAAGTTCCCCTTCTTCGGGAGCTCAGCTGTATTGATCGAAGATTTTCTTCTTTTTGCGAATCGGGTTCATCATGGCATTTTTCACTTTCCCTTCGAGCCGCGGCGGGCGCGTGAGATGGCCCTGTTCACGAAGGCGTTTCTTCTTATCGATCGGCGTTGCTTTCATAGGGTGATACCGAACACGTGGCTTTCTCCAAGTCTTAGAGATGTGAGATAAACCTCTGCTTCATCACGAGTGTAACCCAACTGCTCGATTACCTTCTGGACCTGCATGCCTATAGTATGAACCTAAAAACACCCGGCGCAAGGTCTGGTGTTTTCAGTGCTTCGCGGGTCATAATCGATATATAAGCAGTTTTGTATTCAACGGCCCCGCTTCCTCGGAGGAGGGAACGCCGAGAAATGTTTTTGCGTCACTATTGAATGGCTTGATACCCTCGCCTATCTCAACCGGCACGACCTGCCAGATAACAGTATCGACGAGCCCATCTCGTATTAACGAAGAATTTAGCCCCGGTCCGCTCGAAACAAGGGTATTCGGTTCTAACGAAAGCGCCTCTTTGGGCGAATGCACAACTATGTACCCCGGTCTTGGGACAAAATCCGCATCGCGAGTTACCACTACCTTTTTACGAGGGAGAGCTTCAAACGGGTCGAGAAGCGCCTGATCATATTTCTGCATCGCTTCGTACGTCTTCTTCCCCATCACGAGCGCATCGTACTTTTTAAAAAGCTCGAGTGTGCTCGGCCAGAGCGCATCGGGAATAAAATCCTCCCCTCCGTCCTTACGGGCTATATAACCGTCCGCCGAGATGACGTTGTAGAGCGTAACCATCCCCAAATGGTACCAGCGTGACGCCGAAACCGCGACCCTGATTTGATTCCTATCCCCATCAAAATTTTAAAGGGTCTCAACCCAACCCAGTTTTAGCCATAGAACTATTTCGTCATTTTGAGCTAAACCGAATCCTAACTCGGCAAATGTCTCGGCGCCGATATAGCCGTCAATCCCCTTCTTTCTGCCATTCGCGATAAAAAGCACATCCGCTTCGGTTATGTGCTTGAAGAAATCAGTATGTATCTCAGGATATGACTTTTCGAAATCGTCGTATGTGATAGTCATAGATTCTCGTTAAGAAATTCTTTTAGCGCTACTAGATCCTTTTTCTCTGCGTCATAGTGATGAGAAACAATCCCGATCGACTCGGCACTTTTGACTGCTTCTGGATTGTGCTCGAAATAGACGACATCGTCAGGATTCAGAGCGTAATGCGCGAGCATAGTTTTGAAATAGGCAGGATCCAGCTTATCGGGATTATGCTTCAGAGTGAAAACTTCGTACGGCATCTCGGTTAAACCGAACTTAATCATCTCCTCGTCGTTGGCGTTCGTGAGAATGATTTTTTGATTCGGGTATGTTTCAAGCAGATCCCGCAGCGGCTTGTATATACCCTCGCCCCCAAGGACAAAAGTACCTATAGCGTCGACAAGAATAGTCTTCATGTGGCAAGTATAGCTCTCTTCCAGAAACGCGAAAGACGCGAAAATCGCGGCTTTTGCGTGCTTGTTGCCCGAGGCGATACTGTACTGACTCTCTCGCGCAGAGTTGCGGCAAAAAGAAAAGCCTCAATGAGGCCCTTCACCCACGAGGGGTAATAATTCACACAGAGAAGAAACGTAGCGATCAAAGAGTCCTGTGTCGAAGATGCACATGTCAAGATCGAAAATGACGGCCTTAATCATGCTGTGTCTCCTCCTCGTCTCTAACGGGCCGTATAAGCGGCATGCGCAGACGAAGCATGCTCTCTGCCCGACTGCCAAACTGCGTCCGAAAACCACAGACGCCGTCGCCGAACTGCTTCGCATACACGCTCATTGCATTGAAGTTGAACGTGTACCCCCAGACAGTGAATGTAACGTGGCTCTCGATGCGATCATTCTTCTGCTGCATCCAGTCGACCAGTTCGCGCATGCATTCGCGCATGAGGTGCGGAGCTAATGTATGCCCTTGGTACCTCTTGTCGATGCCTACTTGGTCGAGCTCTATGACCGGCTCGGCTCTGTGGAAACCACCGTGCACTTGCCATCCGGCGTAGCCTGCAAATTCGCCGTCTATCTCGATGACGAAGTACTGATAGAGCGGGAATGCCTTGAACCAGCACCGCGCCCACTCAATGGCGCCGTCTAAACGATCACGATCTCCAAGAAATACAGCTGTGTTGATAGAAGCGATCTTCTGTAGATCCGCTTCTGTCGCGCGGCGTACTCTCTGCTCAGCCATTTGTTATCTGCCTTTCTTCAATAGAACAAAAGTGTCCGCTAGTTTTAACTCGGGCATTGCGAAATAAGTTCCACCTGCTCCTCGCCACCGCAAGCAATCCGAAGGTTCCTTTGCACCTATTCTTCCCTCTTTAGCGACAGGGGCCGGTATAGGCCGGTTTTGAGATGCTTAAAGGATTTTTAGCGAGTTTTGAAGGGTGAATGGGCGGTGCGGTACTGTACTGACTAAATCTGGTATCATTCCCTTATGACTAGCGAATCGGGACCATCGTCGTCAAAACAAGAAGCCATGCCTACCGCGCTCGAACTGAAGCAGAGGCTCCTCAGCGGCACACTTGAGGCTGGGAAATTTATAGATGGAATTATGCAACTCGATCAGTCGACCCCGAGTCGAGAACACTCTCTGGAAAATATTCAAATCCTGACAAGTCCTGAAGTTGCCAGCATCTTCGAGAATGATGCACGGTATAAATTTCCCTATCTCAACCTACTTTCTCTCTTACTTCCATCGTGGGCAGATAGAAGTCGCTGAACGCAAAGATTATGCGGTAGCGCTTGATAGTTTCAAACACGCACTCGATGCAGCTGTGTCAAATGAAGAAGACTCCCAGTCCTAGAGAGACTACGTGGCCGGAACAGTTGCCTATCTTGAAAGAGACGATGCGACTTTGAAACGTATTTGTGAGACGACAGAGGAGGGCAGAAATCGTGACATACTTGTAAACTTTCTTGCTCAGTTGGAAAGTGGGAATGAGATAAATTACGAAGCCGCGTACGCAAAAAGATAAACTGAAACGCAAAAGCCGCTCTCATCGAACTGGACTTTCTACGGCCTAGGTGCTCAAACTTTCGGTTCGATTCCTTTACCCGTCGAAATCAGCTCGTTGCTAAAGAAATCTCCCGCACCCCAATATTTCGTCTGCGGTAGAAAAACTTGCGGATTTCCTCTACCCAAATGATGGACGTCGCTACCATTATAATCATCAGCCATTCCGAAAGACTAAGCGGTACTGTGTGCAGAAAACGCTGAAAGAACGGAGTATATACCGCCACCATCTGGAGAGATACGACTATCGTGGTTGCGGCGAGCAAATACTTGTTTGAGAAGAAATTCATTTGGAAGAATGATTTGCTCTCGGAACGACAGTTCCATGCATTGAACCACTGGAAGACGGCGAGTACCGTGAGCGAAATCGTCCACGCTTTCCCGATATCAGTTTCAAAATATTTCTGAAACAAGAAGAGCGCTCCGAACATCATAGGAAGCGCCATAAGAATCATGCGCCGCGCCATTAAACCATCAACGAGATACTTCTTCGAGCGTTCGAAGGTGCCAGAGAGCAGGCCGCTCTCTTTTGGCTCCATCGCGAGCGCCACATCAAGGAATCCGTCGGTGACGAAGTTGAGCCAGATGATCTGCGCAGCAAGAAGCGGGAGCGGATAGCCAAGCACAAGCGCTCCCGTAATCGTGAGCACCTCGCCGAGGCTAGTCGAGAAAAGATACAGAATGACCTTCTTGATGGTCTTGTAGATGCTCCTGCCTTCCTCAACAGCAGAAACGATGCTACCGAAGTTGTCATCCAACAACACAATATCCGCCGCTTCTTTCGCAACCTCGGTACCGATCTTGCCCATTGCGACACCAAGATCGGCGGCAACCAGAGAGGGAGCATCATTGACGCCGTCGCCGGTCATCGCAATAATTTCGCCACGCTTCTTATAAGCATTAATAATCCTTAGCTTGTGCTCCGGCGTAACGCGTGCGAAGACGGAAACATTTACAACTCGCACCTTGAGCTCACCATCCGACATTTCGTCTATCATCGCGCCGGTCAAGAGTTCAGCTCCCTCGCGCCAGATACCCGCCTCTTTAGCGATGGAGCGGGCGGTGAGCATATAGTCGCCGGTAATCATTACCACCTTAATCCCAGCCGCAGTTGCCCGTTCCATCGCCTGGGCGACTTCCGGACGAAGAATATCTTGCATGCCGAAGAAACCGACGAAAGTGAGGTCTTGGACCGTTTCGGACGAAAGGAGTTTTGAAAATTCTTCTCGCATGGCTATTGCTACCACGCGCAGTCCGCGATTGGACATTTCTGCGAACACCTTTCTGATCCCTTCACGATTATCGTGCCCGAGCGGATGGTTTTTGCCGTCGTGTCGCAGATGCGTACTAAGAGCAAGCACTGCCTCAGGCGCACCGCTCACAACCAGCAAGTTATCCCTCTCTGTCGTACCGAAAATAGCGGCATGATACTTGAGCCGATAATCGAAAGGGATTTCAGAAACAAGAGGCGCTTCCCGCAATGAATCATCCTTTTTAAAACCGACCTTCTCCCCGAACACGCGTATCGCCGCTTCGGTCGGATCGCCCGTCACGCGCCAACGCTTCTCGGCTTCGGAGAAAAAGACTCGGGCACCGGCACTGAGCGCAGCCATTTTCCCCATAAGAAGCATTTCAGGATGATTGGCAGCGTCCACGACCGACCCGTCGAGCGTTACGCTACCTTCTGGCTCGTAGCCGATACCGCCCATCGTAAACGTCTTCCCGTCCGTCCACACTTCGCGGATGACGAGTTCGTTTTTCGTAATGGTACCGGTCTTGTCGACCGCGATAATCCGCGCCTGCCCGAGCGCCTCAACCGCCTGCAACTTCTTCACCAGCGCGTTGCGCTTGCTCATGCGCCACACGCCGGTGGCGAGTACGAGCGTAATGACGATGGGCAACCCTTCAGGGATGACCGATACGGCAAGCGAAACAACCGTTGCAAAGATAGTGATTATTTCTTCTCCCTTGATGAGCCCGAGTGCGAAAAGCGCGACGCTAATCACTCCGACTACTGCGATAATAACTCGGGAAAGGGAGCGGATGTTCGCCTTGAGCGGTATCTCCGTATCGATAGTGGAGATTTCTTTGGCAATCGCGCCGATGACGGTATGCATCCCCGTCGACACCACCACCGCTTGACCGTTACCGATAAGGACGTTCGTTCCTTTAAACACCATATTTCTCTGTTCTGCGACGGGTAGGTCTTTCTGGTGTATGACATCGGCGGTCTTATTGACCGGCTCCGATTCTCCGGTGAGCGAGGCCTCATCGAGCTTTAAGTTGTTCGCGACAATAATGCGCGCATCAGAGGGAACCTTCTCACCTTCTCGCAGCACGAGAATATCCCCCCTCACTACTTCTCGATCGGGTATGACCACTTCTTGCCCGTCACGAACTACGGTTGCGGAGGTCTCCACATACCGTTTGAGCGCACGAAGCGTATTCTGCGCCCTGCCTTCTTGGATAGTGCCGACTATCGCATTAAACAAAAGGACCGCAAGAATAATCGACCCGTCGGCGGTTTCTCCCAAGAGAAACACTGCTATGCTCGCGGCGAACAAAATGTAGATAAGCGGACTCTGGAACTGCCGCAGGAAAACGATCGGGAAGCCATCGGGCTTCGTCTCCGGCAAAGTGTTGGAGCCGTCTTCTTTCAATCGCCGCGCGGCTTCCTCAGCGCGTAGACCATCTTCATTCGTTTGAAGTTCTTTATAAACAGCTGACAGGTCATTTGCGTACCAAGAAAGCGCCATTGTCCTTACAGGATACCATTTCTCATGTCGTGATATCATTTCTACTACGTGGCACAAAAAGAAAAGAAATACGGACTTGAAGCGCGCGCATATCTCGCTACCCGGTCGGCGTTGAGGTTGTTCCGCTCGGAGCCAGTCAAGCGGGTATCCAAGAAATCCGTTCCGAAGAGAATACGGGTTGCTTTTATCCATAATGAAAAGAAGGTTCACATCGGCGTGCATACCGGAGCCGCGCAAATCAACCGGCTTATGGCCACCGCTCTCGCGGAGCGCGGCATAGAGGTCCGAAACTTCTATCCCCGGACACAACTCACCGATGCTCCTGTGCATTTGAAAGGTCTCGCTAATATCCTGTTCTTCTATTCTCTGCTTGAGCATAAAGAGGCCATACTCAAATACGACATCATTCAAAGAACAACATACACACCACTCCCATTTCTCGCATTCAATGTTCCGGTTGTCTGTCATTTCGGATCGACTGCGCGAGGGTATCTCGAGTCCACCCCGCGTACCTCGGATTTGTCCGATGAGGAGCGCGGGGTCTACAAAGAACTGCTGCGACTCGACATCATACCGGAATTCGACCTTAAGACTCTGCGTCCAATCGAGGATATTGCCGACATTGAAACCATCGCGGCGACCCGAGCGATCGCCTGCGTCGCCACATCACGGAAAGTGTACGAGGAGCTCATCCGCATGGGAGTATCCGCCGATCGTATTCACGTCATCCATAACGCTATCGAGGACTACTGGTTTGACCCTTCTCGCGATGCCACGCGGCAGTCCCCACATCTAGTATTCCTCGGCCGGCTTGGCAATGACGTATTCACGTTGAAGCTGAAAGGGTTGTCTCGGCTCGTGCAACTGTATCGAGCGTTCCCCGATGTACCCAAGACGACTGTCTGTATGACCACGAATCGCAAGCTAAAAGAGTGGTTACGAGTTTCTTTTCCGAAGCACTATATGTACGTCAATCTTCGCAAAGATCTCATTTCGGGAGCGCTTGCGCCACTGTACGGTAGTATCCTCTTCCTCCCTTCCCGCTATGAAGGATTCTCGCTCAGTCTTGTCGAGGGGATGTCGCAGGGACTTGTGCCGATTACGTTTCATGTGGGAGTTGCGCCCGATATTATACGCCACGGAGAGAACGGTTTTTTGGTATCGACTGTGGGTGAAGCGATTTCCTACGCCCAGGAACTGCTTAGTAACGAGGAGAGGCGTCTTGCTATGGCGAACGCGGCGAAACAAACGGCTGATCAATTCAGAAGTGCCCGCATTGCCGATGATCTTCAGGCACTCTATCGAAAAATCAAGGAAAATCGTCGTGAAAATGGACATGGTGGCGCAAACTCATCGGTGCTGGTTCCCCTCCTTTGCTAAAGCTACGGACGGGCAAAGCTGGCGTCACAACCGTGTTGGGGGGTCCATAATCGAATTGAACTTTCTACGGCCTAAATGCTCAAGTTCGATTCCTGTCCCCATTTTTTGCTTTGTTCGCTGCAGTTCGATTCCGGTGCCCGTCATTTTACGAATTCTTGTATCGTATTGAATAATTTCTCATAGCCCTGTGCGTTCGGATGCAGGCCATCATCTAAATCGGTATGTATATCAAGCACATCGAAAACATCTACGTAGAGTAGACCTTCTGATTCAGAAAATTCTTTGAGGAAATTGTTATAAGACTGGATCGTATCGTTCACAAAGCGCGTACCGCTCTCCCGCATAGAAGTTTCATCAACTTTCGTAGCCCCAACGATATGAATTTTATCGGTGTACTTTCTCGCGAGCTTTACGAGCTCTCGCATATTCTGTTTGTAGCTCTCGAGTGGGACATTGCTTGCAGTCTCACCTACGGGATATTTTGAGTCGTTTATTCCAATGGCGAAAATGACAACATTCGGTTTAATAGAGTCCGCCTCCACTAGGAAACGCTTGGCCAGATCGTTAGTTGTATCTCCACACACGCCAAAGTTGTAGACACTTATATCCTCGTCCTTCTCAAGCAATTTTCGCAGTCGCCCTACCCATCCGAGTGCCATGGTGTCCCCTGCGCCGTAGATAATGCTGTCTCCCCAGATTCCGATTTCCATATTGGATTTATTGTAGCTTACTGCCAATCTCGACACTCGCTTTTTCGGGCGTAATGAGAACCCACCCGATACCTGCGGTGTTCTTGAATCCGAGTGTAAGCACTTCGGATTCGAATGGACCGATACGCTTCTTCGGGAAATTTACGACACAGCACACCAGCATGCCGAGTAGTTCTTCCTTTGTATGCGCACCTACCGCCTGCACGCTCGACACCTTGGTGCCGATCTCCGGGCCGAAATCTATCTTCAGTTTGAACGCAGGATTCCGTGCTTCGGGGAAATCCTCTACTTCGAGTATCTTCCCGACTCGTATATCTACTTTCTCAAAATCGTTGTACGTAATCATGGTCTGATTGTAGTACTAGACCAAGTAATTGGCTAACTGTTTTTTGAGGAGATGCCGGCCGGAGCCACTTTTGAGAAATCGCTCGCGACCTTTGGCATCACGTTTGTCTAGATATGCCTCGTAATAAATAAGCTTCCAGTCTTTCTTGCGTGAGGTAGTGCGAGCGCCATCGCCTTTGTTGTGCCGCTCAATTCGTTGTTTTAAATCCGCAGAGTAACCGATGTACCGGCTTTTGTCGGCAGTACATTCAAGAAGATAAACGTAATACATATGATAAACAATAACAGGTTGCCGCGTAAAATGATTACATCACGCGGCTCCAACCCGCGTAAAACGCGTCTCGCCCTTACGTGCGAAGCCGCGTGACGAAAAGCCTGCCTAGGATGCCTAGGCAGGCTTTTCGTTTTACGCGGGTTGCCCGTGTCGGTACTGTACCCGTACCCATAGGGAGTTCAAAGGTTTTTAGGGGGCCTTCCTTCCCCCTTAGTCGATGGGGGCCGGTATGGGTCGCTTTCCAATGATTTGAAGGGTTTTCGCCCGCTTCTGGAAGCCGAACTAGGGCGGCGGTACTGTACTAGATAAAGGATGCGGGGTTTGTAAAACGAACAAACCGAACAGTACATGGGACCCTTATCCGGTATTACCCGTAAACCGAACAGCTCTTGCATTTCGTGTTCTATTCACACCCTCTTTTCCACCCCGCTACGCAAAGCGGTATAATGACCATAATACCTAAATAGAGACCGACAAAGAAACCTGATTTGCACCGATTTTGTTTGAGCCCGAGGCGGTTGATTCCAGCCTCACGCTTGAAAGCGCGGTGCATTTTTATTGAGACCTATTTTGAGACCTCGATGATTGTTGCAGCGATGCAACGAATATTACTTCGTTAACTCTCATTCATATGGACTCGATCAATCGTAAGCTCAAAGTGGAATATGTGCCGATTAGCTCGCTACGGCACCCGGAGAAAAATCCACGCACATGGACTAAGGAGGCCACCGAGCAATTGCAGGAAAGTATTCAGCGCCACGGGGTCGTCGACCCATTAATTGTGAACTGTGCTCCCGAACGTAAGGGCATCATAATCGGCGGCAACTTCAGAGCTGAAGTTCTTAAGAATCTTAAGTACGAAAAAGTGCCGGTTGTGTTCATTAGCGTCTCAGACCCAGAGAAAGAAGCCGAATTGATACTCAGACTCAACAAGAATACCGGAGATTGGTCAGAAAAACTTTTGGCCGAATTCGACGAAGACCTGCTCGCTGACGTTGGCTTCAGCAGTGAAGAGATTGATGACATCTTCCCCGAAGATGAAAACCAAGAAGTGTTTGATCTCCAAAAAGAGTTGTCCAAGTTAGACATCAAAGAAATCACCGTCCAAAAAGGCGACGTCTACGAATGGCCAGATGGATCACGAGTTATGTGCGGCGATAGCTGTACCGAAGCAGACATGCTCAAGCTCATGAATGATGGCGCGAAAATAGATCTCTGTCTGACTGACCCTCCTTACCGACTCCAGTACTTGCAGGGTAAGGCGCGGCATGGAGAATCCACGACCGGATTCGGAATGAAGAAAAATCGCCGTTACCTTGAGACCGAATCGCTGCCGGAAGACTTCACCACGCTCTGGATGGGAAATGTGGCGAAGATTGCAGCAAAAGATTTTTCCATCATCTGCTATGAGAATTGGAAAAACTTGCGCGAGATTTGGGGCGAGATGGAAAAGCACTGGAAAGTTCGCAATATGCTGGTATGGCACCTCCCGAATCGCAATCAGGGCTACTCCGGCAAGCACAAGCTTTTTTCCAAACATGACATCGCGATGCTTGGCACGAGCGAAGATCATTCGGGAATCAATCTCGCGAAAGAGGATAACCTGCTGGACGAAGAATACCACACCGCG
>Ga0209211_10012151_pt1 | contig 10879 bp, 9 predicted proteins | sample RifGroA2_FD_183992 | JGI IMG/M metagenome (GOLD analysis project Ga0209211, IMG submission 183992) | Groundwater microbial communities from Rifle, Colorado, USA - Groundwater A2 (SPAdes) (version 2) | ecosystem: Environmental > Aquatic > Deep subsurface > Groundwater | place: Rifle, Colorado...
AGGGCTTGGGACGCTTCATCACCATGAAGGGGCATCCGGCCTGGCTCCTCATGCAGTTCCGCGACCGGGATGAGAACCTCTGCGACGGATACAAGACCCTCGTGATGCAGGAAGCCGCCCAGCGCGGGCTGCTCTTCCGGGGCAGCTTTGTCCCCACCATCTCGCACTCCACGCGGGATGTGGCGCGGACCCTCGAGGCTCTTGCCGAAGCGTTCGACGTCTACGTCCACGCCCTGGACCGGGGTTCTTACCGCGGCTTCCTGGTCGGGGAGCCGGTGAAGCCGGTGTTCCGGAAATGGAATTGAGCCCCTCCCGGGCCGGCGCCCGACTGGCGCTGGGCACGGTCCAGTTCGGAGCTTCCTACGGCATCAACAATCAGCGCGGCCGGGTCCCGGAAACGGAGACCTCGGAGATACTCGCCCTTGCCGAGGCCCACGGCATCGACACCCTGGACACGGCGCCCGTCTATGGAGACAGTGAGCCCGTACTGGGGCGACTCTCGGTCGCCAGTGGACGATTCCGGCTCGTTTCCAAGCTGCCGGCCTGCTCGGCAGGCGAGGCGGAGGGGCGGCTCCGGGAATCCTGCCGCAGCCTGAGGACGCCCGCACTCTACGGCTACCTCCTGCACCATTTCGATTCCTACCGGAAGGACCCCAAGGTCTTCGGGATGCTCGGAGAATTCAAGCGGCAGGGGCTGGTTCAGAAGATCGGCTTCTCGCTGTATCGCCCGGAAGAATTGCAGTTGGTCCTGGAGCGCGGCCAGGTCTTCGACCTGGTCCAAATCCCCGGCAACGTCCTGGACCGGAGATTCCTGCCGCACCTGGAGAAGCTGAAGAGCCTCGGGGTGGAAGTGCACGTGCGTTCCGCCTTCCTGCAGGGCCTGCTGCTGAGCGACCCCGCGAAGCTGTCCGGCCGCCTGCGCAAGGTCCGTCCGGCCCTGGAAGAGCTGCGCGGCATCGCCGCCCGCAACAGCCTCTCCGTGGCGTCCCTCTGCCTGAATTTCGTCCTGGCCCAGGGGCATGTCGACAAAGTGGTCGTCGGAGTGGACGGTCTCGCGCATCTTCGGGAGAACCTGGAGTACACCGTTCAATTGCCGCGCGTGCGGAACCTGCTGCCGGAACTGGCAGCCTTGGAGCAAGACGATGAAGAGATCCTTATCCCCAGCAACTGGGGATGACGCCCGGCCGTCCAAGGTCCTGGCGGTCATCCAGGCCCGCTGCGGCTCCACCCGCCTTCCCGGGAAAGTCCTCATGCGTCTGGCCGGCATCCCGGTCCTCACCCATGTCATAGATCGCGTGGCGGCCTGCCGCAGCGTCGACCGCGTGATCGTGGCCACGACCCTATGCCGCAAAGACCTGCCAGTCGTGCGTCTCTGCGCCGCCAAGGGCGTCAGCGTGTTCTGCGGGTCCGAGAACGACGTGCTGGACCGCTACTATCAGGTCGCTCGCCTGCTCAAGCCCCGCCATGTCGTCCGCATCACCGCGGATTGCCCGATGCTGGATCCCGAGGTGATTGACCTCGTGGTGGCCTCCCACCTGGCGGGGCGCGCGGATTATACCTCGAACACCTTGACGCCCAGCTATCCCGACGGAGAGGATGTGGAGGTGATGCGGTCCGAAGCCTTGGAGCGCGCCTGGTGCTCGGCCCGCTGGAGTTCGGAAAGAGAGCATGTCACCGCTTACCTGCGCAAGCACCCGCGGGCCTTCCGGCTGCAGGGGTTGACTTCCGGCCGGGACCTGTCCTCCTGCCGGTGGACCCTGGATGAGCCGGAGGACCTGCGGTTTTTGACCGCGGTGTTCGCCGCGCTGCATCGCCGCAGCCACGTCTTCGGCATCCCGGAGATCTTGCGCCTGTTGGCGCGGCGGCCGGAGCTCAGCCGCATCAACAGCCACATAAGCCGCAACGAGGGCTACCGCAAATCGCTCGTTCACGACCGGCGTTTGACTCGTCCCGGCTGAAGTATTAACATGTCTGATCGTCGAAGGGACGAACTGCATCCCGCACGGGAATCCGCCCTGAAATAACATGAGAAAGCCCCGTCCCAGCCGTAGCCAGACAAAACCCATAGCATTGCGGCCGGGGGATTTCGCCTGCCTGCAGGACCGGACCGTACTCGTCACCGGAGGCACCGGCTCCTTCGGCCAGCGCTTCGTGGAAACAGTGCTCGAGCGCAGCCGGGTGCGCAAGCTGATCGTTTTCAGCCGGGACGAACTGAAGCAGTCGGAGATGGCGGCCCGGTTCAAGGATGATCGTCTGCGCTTCTTCATCGGCGACATCCGCGACGCCGGCCGTCTGCAGCGCGCCTTCGCCGGGGTCGATTTTGTGGTCCACGCCGCGGCCCTCAAGCAGGTCCCGACATTGGAGTACAATCCCTTCGAGGCGATCCTCACCAACGTCGTCGGAGCCGAGCACATCATCAACGCCGCCATCGACCAGAAGGTGCGCCGGGTCGTGGCTCTGTCCACGGATAAGGCCGTCAACCCCATCAACCTTTACGGCGCCACCAAACTCTGCTTCGAGAAGCTGTTCATCGCGGGCAATTCCTACGCCGGCGGCAAGGAGACGCGCTTCTCCGTGGTCCGCTACGGCAACGTGGTCGGCAGCCGGGGCAGCGTCATCCCCCTGTTCCTCTCCCTGCGCGGCCATGGGGTCCTGCCTATAACCGACGAGCGCATGACCCGCTTCTGGATCACGCTGGACCAGGGCATCAGCCTGGTCCTGCGCGCCCTGACCCACATGCACGGAGGGGAAGCGTTCGTTCCCAAGATCCCGAGCATGCGCATCCTCGATCTGACCAAGGCCATCGCTCCGGAGTGCCGCACCCGCGTCATCGGAGTGCGTCCCGGCGAGAAGATCCACGAGATACTGCTCACCGAGGACGAGGCGGCCCGCGCCCTGGACGTCGGCGACATGTTCATCATCAAACCCAATTTCCATTGGTGGGGTAAGGATAACTGGCGCTCGGGCGTCCCGGTCCCGCCCGGCTTCCGCTACACCAGCGATGCGAACGACTGGTGGCTGACGGCGGAGGAGCTCCGGACGATGGCGAAGACCGGGGGTGAGGGCAAGACCCCGGTTCCCGCGTGAGCATCCGCATCCCATACGGCCGGCAGACCATCGACGAATCCGATGTCGCGGCCGTGGCCGGAACGCTGCGCTCCGACTGGCTGACCCAGGGGCCCAAGGTCCCCGAATTCGAGAAGTCCCTGGCGGATTACTGCGGCGCCCGGCACGCCGTGGTCCTGGCGAACGGCACCGCAGCCCTCCAGGCGGCTTACTTCGCCGCGGGCTTCAAACCCGGCGATGAATTCGTGACGTCTCCCCTGACCTTCGCGGCCACCGCCACCGCCGGCCTCTGGCAGGGCGCGCGCCCGGTGTTCGCGGACGTGGACCCCGACGGGAACCTCGACCCGGCGGCGTGTGAGGCGGCCTTGACTCCCCGCACCCGCGCCATCGTCCCGGTGGATTTCGCGGGGCGGCCCGCGCAGCTCCGGCCCCTGCGGGAACTGGCGCGGCGGCGCGGCCTGCTTCTCATCTCCGACGCTTGCCACGCCCTGGGCGCGGAATACCAGGGACGCAGGATCGGCTCCTGCGCCGACATGACGGTGTTCAGCTTCCATCCCGTCAAGTCCATCACCACCGGCGAGGGGGGGGCGGTACTGACCGACGATCCCGCCCTGCACGCCAAGGTGGAGCGCTTCCGCCAGCACGGGCTGGTGCGCGGCCAGGATTGGGAATACTCCATCGCAGACCAGGCGCTCAATTACCGCCTGACCGACCTGCAGGCGGCCCTGGGCTTGAGTCAGATGCGCCGTCTCGACGACTTCATCTCCAGGCGGCGGGCCATCGCGCTCCGCTACCACGAAGCCTTCCGGGGCTGGGACGACGTCGAAGTCCCGCCCGGGCGGGCGGAGGACTCGGCCTGGCATCTCTACGTCCTGCGCCTGTGCGGCCGCGCGGCCGGGCTGCGGCGGGAGGTCTTCCAGGCTCTGCGCCAGGCCGGCATCGGCGTGCAGGTGCATTACATCCCCGTGTACTGGCACCCGCTCTACGCGAAGATGGGCTATGTCCGAGGCTTATGTCCCCGCGCCGAGGATCTATACCGCCGGATCATCTCCATCCCCATCTATCCCGCCCTGACGGCGGTTCAACAGGACGAAGTCGTGTCGTCTCTGCGCCGCATCCTGGATAACCTGCATGCGCATCGGAATCCGGGCTGACGGCGGCAAGGGAGTGGGCCTGGGACACCTGAGCCGCTGCATGGCTCTGGCCGAGGCGTTCGGGTATTACGGCGCGGAACCGGTGTTCCTGGATGTCGCGCCGGAATGCCGGTCCTGGGTCCGGCAGCGCGGGTGGCGCCTCGCCCGCGGCAAAGAGGCGCGCTGGGACCTCATCGTCGCCGATTCGTACCGCTTCACTCTTCCCCAGATGCGCGGGATGCGGCGCTCCGCCCGTTCCGTCCTGGCCTTCGACGATTCCGGCGGGTTCCGCGGCCCGTGCGACTGGATACTCAACAGCCATGTCTACGCGCACTCCCTCACTTATCCCCACGCGGCGGGCAAGGGTCTGCTACTGGGGCCGCGCTTCCATCCGATGCGCAGGGCGTTCTGGGGGGACCCCAAGACCCGGGGCGCCGCATCCAGGATCCGGCAGGTGGTCGTCGCCCTCGGGGGCGGCGCATTCGACTCATTCTTGGAGGCCATCGTGGCCGCCACGACCAGGGCCTTGCCCGGCCGCGACATCCATGTGCTCAAGGGGCCGTTATCGCCCGGGCCGCGCTTGCCCGCCGGGCTCTCCGTCACCCTCCACGACTCGCCTCGGGAGGTCCGCCCGGTCTTGGAGCGGGGCGATGTCGCCATCTCGGCCGGCGGTCAGACCCTCTACGAACTGGTCCGCTTAGGCATCCCGACCATCGCCCTCTCCCTGGTCGAAAACCAGGCGTCCAACGTCGCGGGGATGGTCGGCCTCGGGGCGGCGATATCCGTGCCCGCCCCCCAGGTCCCCGGTTTCGCGGCGTCCCTGGGCCGAGTCCTGCGCAAGCTGGACCGGAGGCCCCGGCAACGGGACGAAATGTCGCAGCGGCAGCGCGCCCTGATCGACGGACGGGGCGCTTTGCGCGTCGCCCGACTCCTGATGACCTGCCCAGGTTCCCGCTGATATGCGCATCATCCTGCTGGCGAACAATTGGGCGGGCTGGAAGGCCGCGGAATACCTTGCCGCCGGTCCCGACGAGATCGTGGGCTTGGTGGCCCATCCGGCGGAACGCGCCAAGTTCGGGCCGGAGATCGCCGCCGCCTGCCGTCTGCCTCCGGAGCGGGTCTTCCTCGCAGACCGGCTGCGCGACAAGGAAGTGCTGGAGGCCCTGGCGGCGCTGCGGCCGGACCTGGGCCTGAGCGTGTTCTTCGGATACATCCTGAAGCCGGACTGTCTGGGCGTGTTTCCGGGGGGCTGCGTCAATGTGCATCCGGCTTTCCTGCCGTATAACCGCGGAGCGTTCCCGAACGTTTGGCCCATCATCGACGACACTCCCGCCGGGGTTACCATCCATTACCTTGACCGCGGGGTGGATACCGGCGACATCATCTCCCAACGCAGGGTCCCGGTCCAGCCTTGGGATACCGGGGCCAGCCTCTACCGGCGGCTGGAAAACGAATGTCAGGCGCTCTTCCAGGAAACCTGGCCCCTGATCCGCGCGGGCCGCGCGCCGCGCCGCCCCCAGAGCCGGGGGGAGGGGACTGCTCACCGGGTGCGGGATGCCGAGGCGATCGACGCGATCGATCTGGATCGCACCTATGGCGGGCGAGAGCTCATCGACATACTCCGGGCTCGGACCTTCCCGCCGTTTCGCGGGGCGTTCATCGAGAATTCGGGGCGCAAGATCTATCTGGAACTCAAGCTGACCTGCGAACCTCCCCCGGCCGAGACCTAGGAAGACCCATGCCGACACCCTTGGACATTGCCGGCCGCCTCATCGGTCCCGGTCATCCCCCCTATGTCATCGCGGAGCTCTCCGGCAACCATAACGGCGATATCGAGCGGGCTTTGCGCATCCTGGAGGCGGCCAAGGCCTGCGGGGCCGACGCCGTCAAGCTGCAGACCTATACCCCCGACACGATGACCATCGACTGCGCGGGGCCCGATTTCACCGTGCGCGGCGGACTCTGGGACGGATACACTCTGTACCAGCTCTACGAGAAAGCGCATACGCCCTGGGACTGGCATGAGCGGCTATTCTCGCGGGGGCGCGAACTCGGTCTTACGGTGTTCTCGACGCCGTTCGATCCTTCCGCGGTCGACTTCCTTGAACGTTTCTCCCCGCCGGCGTACAAGATCGCCTCCTTCGAACTCGTGGATCTCCCGCTTATCCGCCGCGTCGCCCGGACCGGCAAGCCCATCATCCTGTCCACCGGCATGGCCGATCTTGAGGAGATTTCCGACGCGGTGCGGGCGGCGCGGGAGAGCGGCTGCGCGAACCTGGCGCTGCTCCACTGCGTCAGCGCCTACCCGGCCGCGGCCGAGGAATTCCGCCTGGGTACGCTGCAGGACCTGGCCCGCAGGTTCGATGTGGTGACGGGCATCTCCGATCATACCTTAGGCATCGCGGTGGCCGTCGCGGCGGTCGCCCTAGGCGCCGGCATCGTGGAGAAGCACTTCACTCTGAGCCGTGCCGATGGCGGCGTGGACTCCGCGTTCTCCCTGGAACCGGCGGAACTCGCGCAACTCACCCGGGATGCGCGGACGGCTTTTGCCGCGCGCGCAGGAGCTCGGGAGTCTTACCGAAGGGTCCGCACGGAAGAGCCGAACTTGGTGTTCCGCCGCAGCATTTACGCGGTCCGCGACATCCAGGCGGGGGAACCCCTCACGACGGAGAACATACGGATCATCCGTCCCGGCTATGGGCTGCCTCCCAAAGAATGGGACCACGTGCTGGGGAAGAGAGCCGCCTGCTTCATCGCGCGCGGCACGGGATTGCAGAAGACCCTGATCGCGGATTGACCCTCGATATCCGACCCATGCGGCCCTCCGCTTCCGCTCCCGACGCGCTCCACAAGCATACGGTCTCCGGCCGTTTCGCCGCGACCCTGGGCACGAACGTGGTGCGGATGGGCTTATCCTTCGCGACCGGTATGATCCTGGCCCGGAGCTTGGGGCCGGAGGGTTACGGCGACTACAACTTCCTTCTGGCGACATTCCTTTCCCTGCGCTCGCTCATCGACATGGGCAGTTCCTCCGCCTTCTATACCTTCATCGCTCAGTTCAAGCGGAGCCTGCGGTTCTATCGCCACTACGCATTCTGGCTGACCTTCCAGGCCGTCGCCGTGCTCATGGTGGTCGGCTGGGCGCTGCCCCGGACTTGGATCGCGAACCTGTGGGTCGGCCATGACCGGTCCTGGGTCCTGCTCGCTTTCGGCGCCATCTTCCTCTCCACCGCGGTCTGGAAGACCGCCGAGTCGATCGGAGAGGCGCGGCGGGAAACCATCTGGATCCAAAAGATCCGTCTGGCCATCGCCATCGCCCATTTCCTCCTGGTCGGGGCCGGGTATGTCCAGCAGGCCTTGAACGTCCCCCTGGTATTCCTCCTGGTCATCATAGAACACGCCGCGGCGACCCTTTGGTGTCTCTGGAGACTCGATTGGGGAGAAGCCCTGGCCGAAGATGAAGCTGCTCTCGCGGCCGGGGCCACCTTTCGTCTCTATGCCGACTTCTGCAAGCCGCTGGTGCTTTGCAGCTTGACCGCTTTCCTGGGGGATTACGCCAGCCGCTGGCTCCTTCAGTTCTACGCCGGGTCCGCGCAGCAGGGCTTCTTCTCCATCGGGCAGCAGTTCACCGCCATCAGCCTGCTGGGGGCGACCTCACTCATCAACATCTTCTGGAAGGAGATCGCGGCCGCCCACGGGGAAGGCAACCGGGATCGGCTGCGGGAGCTCTATTCCAAGACCACGCAGCTCCTGTTCTTCGCGGCCGCGGCGGTGAGCTGCTGCGCGATCCCTTTCAGCCGGGAGATCATCCTCTGCTGCCTGGGTCCGGAGTACTCCGCCGCCTGGCTCAGCTTCACGATCCTGCTCCTGTTTCCGGTCCTTCAGACGCTGGGACAGCTCAATGGCTCCTATTTCCTGGCCGCCCACCAGACGCAGAAGTACTTCGCCTTTACGTTTCTGGCCACGGCGCTGGGCACGCTCTTGTGCTACATCCTGGTGGCGCCGCAGGATTCGAGGATCCCCGGGTTCGGTATGGGCGCCTTTGGCCTGGCTGTCAGTCATGTCATCACCCAATTCCTGGTCATCAATCTGGAGGGATGGATCATAAGCCGGTCCATCGGTCTGCGTTGGCCGCTGCTCAGACAGCTGGGCATGATTGCGATCCTCTTGGTCGTCGCGTTCGCCTGCAGGGGACTCGCCGCGGGACTCATCCCCTCGGCGCAGTCCGTATATGCCATGCTGGGGCGCATGGCGCTGGCGGGTATCCTCTATCTCGCGGCTATCGCCGCGCTGCTGTATAAGTGCCAGTCCCTGACCGGCATCGACATCGCGTGGGTAAGAGACAAATTCAAATGCTGATCGTGGACCTCCGGCGTCCGGTGCACTTGGGGGAATTCCGGCGCCGGCTGCGCCGGATGCCGCTGGACAGGGTCTACGCATTGACGCCCCTGGCCGATTGGCTTCTGGAGCAGGAAGGCGTCCCATTCGAGACCGACGCACGCCTGGTGGACCCGGATCGGTTCAAAGCCGAGTGCCTGCGCAATGACTCGCGTCTGCACGAGGTATTCCGCGAGGTCTTCGGGGCGGACCAGGAAAGCTGGCTGGGCCTGACCTATGAGCTGAAACTCATCCTGGACTATGCGCTGATCGAGGAGACCCGCTGGCGTCTTCTGGAGGAGAACGCAGGGCATGTGCTGTGCGATATCGCGCAGGCGAGTCGTTCCAGCCTGGCCCCTGATGACCACTATCTGAACCGGGCCTCCCTGTATTTCTGGGGGGTGGCGCAAGAGCGTTTCGTCCAGGTCCCACGGGTCTCGGAATGCCTCTCGCAGTGGGCTCTCCGCTTGAGACGGACCACGGCGGCCGGCCTGCGGCGCAGGATCCTCCGCCGCCTGCCTGCGGGACGGAGGCCCGTGCTGGTCACGCAGTATCCCTACGACTGGGAGGCCTACCGGCCCGCGCTGGAGAAGCAATTCCAAGCGATGACGACGGCCCAGCTGGCCGGCGAAGCCCTCGCTGCCGGCCCAGCGGCCCCGGCGGAGTCCGAGCGGCAAAGGACATCCTTGCGGAAGGCCCTGGAAGCCCGCTATGCCGGGGTGATCCCCCGCACCCTGCCCCACGTGCTTCGGATGACCGACCGGCAAGCGCGCCGTTACGCCGAGCTGCGCAGCGCCTTGTCGCATTCCCTGAGAACCATCGCCAAACGGCATGGTATCCGGGCTTCCCTCAATGCCATGGCCTCCACTCATGATGAATTCCTGGTCAATTATTACCTGAAGGCGAACGGCTATCCCACCCTGTTCCATCAGCATGGCGGCTACATGAGTGAGGCCCTATTCATCCATGACGCCGAGATCGTCCCCGCAAGCCACAACTTCGTCTACGGCGAGGCCGATGCGGACTTATTCCAACGGCTCCGGCCGGGGCAGCCGGTCTTCCAAGTCGGTTCCTCGGCCTTGTCCCGGATCGCCTCCGGACCGGAGCGTCCCGGGCGATTCCTTTATGTCCTTCTGCATCATCTGGGCAACGCCAACTCGGTCAACAGCAGGATCGCCTCCGCGCTGCCGGACAATACCTCTCTGTTCCGACGCCATTGCCGGGTCATCGACTTGTTCGGCAGGCATCCGGAGGTCCGCCTGTATCTGCGGGAACACCCGGGTCAGAGCAGTCATTTCCTCTATGCTCCCTTGCGCGAATATGTACGGCAGCGCCGGCTGCGCAACGTGTTCCTGGACCGTTCCGCGGGTTCCTCATCGCAATATCTCAGCGGATATGAGTGCGTGATCATGGACTATGTCTCCACCTCCATCCTACACGCCCTCGCCATGAGGCTCTCCCTGGTCTGCCATACCGGGAGCCCTTGCCGGATCACCCCGCAAGCGGAACGCCTGCTCGAAAGGGCGGCGGCGTGTGCCGACACCGACGCCGCCTTCGCCGCGCTGCTGGAGCATCGCCTCGTGCACGGCCCGCGGGGAACGGATGACGGCGCCCGGGAGCGGTTCCTGGTTCTCTACGGCGGAAGTGCGGATCCCGCGGATCCCCAGGCGCGGCCGCATCTCGAACGCCTGCTGCGGCAGAGTCTGGACCGCTGATGGAATCCTTGGCCAAGAACGAACATCTGACCACACCCGAGTTCTGGGACCGTTTCTGGGGCTCCGTCAAATTGCCCGTGCTGCCCGACCCGGGCAAGCGCTACGAGAAATGCTTCCTCGATGTTTTCGAAAGGATCTTCTCCTACGACCCCGGTCTGACCGTGTTCGAAGCCGGCTGTGCGCCCGGCATGTGGCTGGCGTACTTCCACCGGGCCTTCGGGGGTGGACAGTTCCCCCCGCGGCGTCGCCCTGACCGAGGAGAATTTCCGGCTCTGCGGCGTCCCCGGCCGCGTGCAGGCGGAAGATTTCCTCACCTATCAGCCAGCCGCCCCTTTCGACGTCGTGGTGTCGCTGGGGTTCATCGAGCATTTCCAGGATCCCGGCTTGGTCCTGCGCAAGCACCTGGACCTGCTCAAGCCCGGAGGCCGGTTGGTCCTGGAAGTCCCCAATCTCACGGGACTCAACGCCTGGCTGCAGGATCCGGATCTTCTGGCCGCCCATAATCGGTCGGTCATGAGCCGCGAGTTCTTTGTCCAGTTCGCCGCCGAGGCCGGACTCCATGCCCTTTTCTTGGATTACATCGGCGGG
>Ga0209211_10012152_pt1 | contig 10879 bp, 13 predicted proteins | sample RifGroA2_FD_183992 | JGI IMG/M metagenome (GOLD analysis project Ga0209211, IMG submission 183992) | Groundwater microbial communities from Rifle, Colorado, USA - Groundwater A2 (SPAdes) (version 2) | ecosystem: Environmental > Aquatic > Deep subsurface > Groundwater | place: Rifle, Colorado...
ACAACATTATTATTTGTTATTTTACTTTTCACAGGTTTGATGTTAGGATGCAATGCAAATCAAACTACTGCTCCTGAACAAAAATCTACAGCATCAACACAAAAATCTGCTGAAACTTCTGCCAAAGCAAATGCTCCTGCTGCAACAAATGATGCTCAGATAGAAATCTCTGCGTTAAAGAGTGCACCAAATGATTATTGCGTCATTTATCTTAATGAAATATCTGGGTTACCGCCTGAATTAAATACAGAAATAGAATATTGCGTCAAAGGAACAGACATCATGACCAAATCTATACTTGCAGGTTCAGAAACTAAGACATTATGTTTAGAAGGAGGCAAGAAAAATCTTGTTTGTTTTGGCGAACAATGTATGCCTAATACCAATCCATGTGGAGCTGAAAAAGCCCCATTTGCTTCAGTCACAACCAATGACTTAAAATATTATAAGAAAGCTTCAGGCAGACAGATTGCTGGGTTAAGTACAAAATGTTATACACTTAACCTAAGGGAAATCCAAGGTATGCAAGAAATCAGCGGATTAGGAAAGGATTATGAGATGATAGAGCTCTGCTACCACCCAGAACTTAATTATCTGCTGTACTATAAAGGAGGAGGTATTAAAACAGAAGTTAAATCTTTTGTAACACCTGCTCCTGCAGATAGATTCAAGACAGGTTAGTTTTTTCTTTAATTTAGTATAATTAGGTTAGAAGAGATAATGTATTGTATTAATTAAAAGTATAATAGTTTGATAATATTACATGGCAAAGAAAAATAGATTGAATAAAAACGATATAAAAAGCAAAGTCGTTAATTATTATATTGATTTATATTCAAAAATTCTAAGAAACAAGAATTATATCCTCGCAACAACGATATTATTATCTGCATCAATCATCTTTGGCTTATTGTTCCCCTATTTTCTAAAAGAATTTCAGGATGAGATCCTCAAGACAATCTTAGCACAGGTACAAGGAAAAAGTTTTTTTGAAGTGACTTTTTTTATAATCAAAAACAACTTACGCACTTCGTTCTTTGGGTTTTTGCTTGGCATAACTTTCTTGCCAGTTATTGCCATAACGATAAACGGCTTTTTTATAGGCACAACATTAAGATTGGCTACTGAAAAATATTCACCATTGATAATCTGGAGATTATTCCCTCATGGTATATTTGAGCTGCCTGCAATTATCTTGTCGTTTTCATATGGATTGAAGATCGGAATGACATGGTTCCACAAAGACAGGATAAAGAATTTCAAAAATAATTATAGAGAGGCATTTTCTATATTTATATTTATAATCTTGCCATTGATAGTTATTGCTGGCATAATTGAAGGGTTTCTGTTTGCATTTTTTAAATAAACTGCATTCTCGAGCATAAAACTGCCATCCACCGACGTCAAATTATCTTAAAAAACGAAAACTATATAAATGAGTGTCTTATAATCCAAATCCTCTTAGATAGATTCTAAGCAATTAGACATAAAAAATAGGAGGGGTTTTAGATGGCAGCAAAAAAAGTAGCTAAAGTAGGAGTTAAGAAAGAGCAAGGCTTTCTATATTTTGTAGACAAGCAGGGAGATATTTCCAGAGCAAGAATGTCCAGAGGAAGAGGCAAGCAAAAAGCTGGCAAAGTAGAAAAAGTTTCAAAAGCAGGCGTCAAGAAGCAATCAGGTTACTTGTATTTTGTAGACAAGCAAGGCGATGTTTCTGCAGCAGTCATGGCTCGCGGTAGAAAGAGCAAGTAATTGCTTTTTGTTGTTTTTTTATTTTTTTAATATTTATTTCTTTATTCTTAAGATCTCATTTGTTGGTTCTAAAAACACTTTAAAGAATAGATCCTTATTCCCATATACTGGATGAGCCTTAAATTCTTCATGAGAAACTTTCTCAATTCTGCATTTTTCAAATAATAATTCTGTCTCTGAATAAGCGTTTTCAATATGCTTTTCATCGAATACGCCAAATGGCACTAAGACAGTATTTTTTTTCATATTGCCTGAATAGATCAGTGAAAAGAATGCAGGATCAATAACAGGGAATGCATCTAGCAGAATACTGTCAAATCTTTCCGGATATGACCGAGGAAAGACACCAGCATCTATTTGGATGATCTTTGCATTTTTATTTTTTGCCCAAATCTCTCCAAGTTTATATATTTCAGGATGGATCTCTAAGAGAGTATGTGATTTGCAGCCAAATTGCTGGATAAAATCTGCTGAAATCCCCATGCCAAACCCTATCTCCAATACATCTTTATCCTTACCTGCAACAATCTTTGCCATTTTTTTCATAAGAGGAGTTTCCCATCTATGCATTACAAGATGATCACCTACACACATACTATCATTTTGCAGAGTCAGCTTTTCCATAGAAAACAGCTTCTGAAATTTTGATGCCATATGCTAAGAAATATCAATTTCCTATATAAATAAGTTGATTTTTTAGAGAAAATAAAATTGAAGAAAATAGTTTATAATCAATTTATATATCTTTTTGAATCATTAAGAAACGCCTCAGCCTTTTCAAGCAGATGTTTAGCATTCTTGAACGTAACTTTATCTAATGCATCTTCATATTTAAGCCACTTAAAGCCAGTATGTTCATCAGAAAGCTTGACTTTTTCATCTTCAGTTTCTGCAAGGTAGAAGATAACTTCCTTTTGAATGAATTTTCCTTTATGTGTAAATGAATATTCAATTTTTTCCTTATATCCTGAAATTAGTTTAATTTCAGTAATTCCTGTCTCTTCTTCCAGCTCTCTTCTGAATGTTTGCTCTTCAGTCTCATCTTTCTCAACATGGCCTTTAGGGTAATCCCAATGATGCTCTGCATAATGAAGGACCAAATATAACCTAGAATTTATTTTCTTATCTGTTCTAAACAGTATAACACCGCAGCTTTTTTCTTTTTTCATTGGATGATAAAGAGTTGACCTTATCGTTTAATCGTCAATACTAATTTTTAATTCTAATATTATAATAAAAAATAGCCCCGGGCGGATTCACACATAAGGGCTAATCGCCCTCATACTCACGCTGTTCGTAGCTTGGAACAAGTTCCAAGTATCAACCCAAGGCCAGTTTCGCTACGCTCAACTGCCCAAGCTAATATTTTATTGAATATATAAATAGCCCCGGGCGGATTCGAACCGCCGTCACAGGCTGTCTTTAACGCCAGCTAAAGATTCAATTGCTTTAACTGTCGCTTCCAGAGGCCCGTATCCTAAGCCTTCCCTTTTTACAGAGAATTTGACCGCTAGACGACGGGGCTATATAAGAAAGTGAATTTTTATAGCAAACTATATAAATTTTGTTCTAACAATGAGGTTATATCAAAATTAAGGAGGACTTACAAAAATTTAAGCAATTAGTTGTAATGTCGAACGAAGTGAGACATTACGATGGTTTGGTTAAGCTTTTGCGAAGCAAAAGGTTATTATGAAAGGATTTAAAGGAAATCGTGGAATTCCAGTAAACATGGGCGAGCGCGGAACCTATCATAAAGACAATAAGCTTAATGAGCTTACAAGCAAGGAATGGATAAAGTTTACAAAAACATGGTTTGTTCATTATCCTGCTGCAAGAAAAGATGATGAGATCCTTCATCCAGCAAAGTTTCCTGAAAGTTTAGTCAGAGAGTTTATCTCATTCTTTACAAAAAAGAATCAGTATGTCCTTGATCCATTTTTAGGCACAGGCTCTACACTTGTTGCATGCCATGAGACAGAAAGGAATGGGATAGGAATAGAATTGCTTGATAAATATGCACATATTTCAAAAGCTAGAATTAAAAAGTTACGTTCATCAAACAATCTGAAGGTTATTGCTGGCAACAGCTTAAATATAGATACCATCTGGCAAGAAAACAATCTGCCAAAGATCGATTTTGTGATAACTTCTCCACCATATGGTCCAATGCTGAATAAGAAAGTAGGAATTGTCTATAATGCAAGGAAAAAAGCATACCTTGACACCAATTATTCGGATAATAAAGATGACCTGGCAAACGCTTCTTCTTATGAAGATTTTATTGCAGATGTAGTGAAAGTATTTGAGAAAATAAAAAATATTTTAAACAAAAATGCATATATTGTAGTAATACTGCAGAATTATGTTGATAAAAGCGAATTCAGGCCATTAGCATGGGACATTGGAAAAGGAATATCTGAAATATACAAATTCAAAGGAGAGAAGATATGGTGTCAGGATAATAAGACATTATATCCTTATGGCTACCGTTTCAGCTTCATACCAAATGTCCACCATCATTATTGCTTGATATTCAAGAATGACAGAGAGTGAGAAAACAAAAGAGAGAGAAAGTTTATTACATTAAATTAAGAATAAAATAACTAGAGGTGAGATGATGAGAAAAGTTAAAAACATATTTTTCACATTCATATTAGTATTAGCATTAGCCCTAATTCTTTCTGCATGCAAAAAGCAGGAGTCGATAGCTAATTTTGAAGCGCAGAAATATACCATCGACGAGCGCAACGGTGTTCCTTTAACTACAATAGCTACAAATGAGGATGCTGATGCAGAGAAGGAATTAACTCCTGAAGAAAAAACTGCATTATGGCAAAAAAAGCAAGAAGAGGAAGACAAGTACAGGCAGTGGAAGGAGATAAGAGATAATGAGCGCCAAGAAAAAGAGGAAGAAGAAAGGATAGAAGATGAGATTAAGTTCTTTAATAACAGCAGATAACTACGCTATCTAAATCGTTGATTGCTAATCAGGTGCTTATCAAGCTTTTTTTATTCTCTGTATTGACTAAACTGCTGCCAATCCCCTCTCCAACACTGAAGCTCTGCCTAGAGAAAGACTCAAACAATGCATCAATAAATCCTTTTGGCTTCTTATACTCGACTATCTGGATGTCTTCTAGATTTAAAGATTCTTTCAATAATTCTTTTGCAGTTTCCTTATCTCCTAAAATATCAACCAATCCAAGCTTCTGCGCTTCTTCACCAAGATAGAAAAGTCCGTCTGCTACTTTCTTAACGTCATCTACAGACATATTCCTGTTTTTTGCGATCTCTTTTATGAAATAGTCATGCACTGAATCAAGCTGTGCTTGCAGAATTTTTTGCTCGTCTTCAGTAAGATTTCTGAACGGAGAACCAATGTCTTTGTATTTTCCTGCCACTAATCTTCTATAATTTATCCCATATTTGTCAAAGAGTTTATTGAATTCTAGGTAAGAGGAAATTACACCAATTGAGCCAGTGATCGAAAGCGGAGATGCAATTATTAAATCAGTTGAAGAAGCTATCCAGTATGCACCAGAAGTCCCAATCTCTCTAATGACTGCAATCGTTGTCTTGTTTGCATTTTGGCTTACTCTAGTTATTTCATCCGCTATCTCTTTGCTTGCAACTGCTGAGCCGCCTGGAGAATTTATTTCAAATAATATTGCTTTAACTTCTGGATTATCTTCTGCTTTTTTTATGAGTTTTATTATCTCATCTGAGGTAGCTTGATCATCCAATGAAAATTCATCTTCCTGTGTTGTGATTATGCCATTAATTTTTATCAATGCAACATTGCCAAACACTATTTCATCTGAATAAGAGAATAAGCTTGTGATGCCTGCAAAAAGATATGCAAAGAATGTTAAGATTAAGAGAGTTACTATTATAGTAAGCCATCTGCTTTTTAGTGTAAGTGTATTTGAAGTAGGTTGGTTAGTTTTTTGTTTTACCATATATCCCTCATGCGTCACTCTGGTAATAATCAACTATCTTTGTTTCAACAAGCTGGATTCTTGCAACTCTCTCCATAAATCTATGGTTTGTAAATAAGATGCTTATCAATTCCACCGGCCATAGGAATATGAACGGAAAGAAAGGCACTAAGCTAAGGTTACTGATCAAAACCTGGAAAAAGCCTGGCTTTGATGGCTTTTCATCTGGCTTTGCAGGAATTTGGACTAAAAACAGATTGAACATTATTTTACCAACTGTCTGCCCTAATTTCCATTCAAGCAAAGTAAAATATGCTATCGCCAAGATTGCCATAAAGAAAGAAGCCATCATGACTGCAGAAAGTGTTTCTTGTGAAGATGCTAAAATTTGAAATGCTTTCTGGTAAGTATCTGCTCCAGCAATCAATGAAGTAAGATTTGCTTTAAAGGGAGAAAATACAATAATGTCAAGCAAAGCAATGTCTATGATAAAAGCCCCTGCTCTCTTCCAGATTGTTGCAGGCAATAGGAATGTCTTTGTCATCTGCGGTGTTATCAATGCATCAATGTATTTGTTCATATGATTCACAGATAATAGTATTAAACGCTTATTTATAATTGTTTTTGTTTAGGAAGATCAGTTTATTATGACCAATAATTAGATTAGTATCAATTTAAATTAGAATTACAACAAAAGTTTAAGCTGCAAACGCAAGTATTACACCAGGAACAACTGCTAACAACAAGCTGGTCAATAATCTTAGCACAAACCAGACGCACCAAATTTCTAATGCAACCTTCCAGGAATCATGGAAATAAAATTTTATGAGCCAGAAGCCGACGCCCATGACTGCAAGCAAAGTAATTATTTCTCTAAAATAATCAAACCTGACCATATACCTTAATGCAAGGTTCACAAATTCAACTGCAGTTGCAACCAGAAAAGCAGTATCCATCCTTACATGCCTTAGCTCATACTTTGTCGCAACTGCATGCAGGATGAAAGTGCTTATAGGTATCATCACGATAGTGAACAGGAGATCCATCAATACTGCCATTTTATGCCTCTTTTTCAATAATTATGTTGGCATAGTTTAAATAAGTTTGTTATGACTCTGGGCTAGTATAAAGTGGTATTAGTTAATATTTAGAAAATAATTGTTTATATTAGTATTTATATCTTTAAACCATCTTCAGCTTTCCAGTCAACTTATCAATATTATCTTCCTTATCTGGACCGATGGCCATGCAAGTAACTGTGCCTGGCTCAACAACTGTCTTGCCTGCATCTTCAATCACTGAAGTTACAAAGCCAGCAGCTTTTGCCTGGTCATTAAAAAAATAAAGTTCTTTAAGGTCTGCAACTTTCAGGACAATCTTAGCCATGCCTTGATTACGCCATTCTTTTACTTTCTCCTTATCGCTTTTGAAAGCTGCATCTACAGCTGCATGCGCGCATTGGGCAGCTAATTTTCCTTTTGGTAGCTTTAAGTCATCTCTGACTAATATTACTTGTTTAAGTGTCATGGGATAAAGGGTAGCTAATAACTATAAATACGTTGCGGTTTTAAATTTTAATAAATAATTTTGGTCAACTAAATTTTAGTTTAACTTATACTCAAATTAGCCATCACATTTTTAAATAAGCCATAAAATTCTGCTAGTGTGAGGAAAAAATGAGTCTTGTCGATAGAATCAAAGAGCTGTTTAGAGAAAATTCATATCATCCTGTAGATGAAGAAAGAAGAAGATTTCTTGGTAATATTGCATATGGCACATTAGCTTTGACAACCCTAGGTTCGGCTTTAGGGTTAGTAAGATGCACAGGCAGGAATGATTCTCCCAAAATCCCATTATCTACAACTAATGATATACCTCCTGCAGTAAGTAATATCGAAAGCAAAGTCGCAGAAAGATTAGAGAATTTCGAGCAATTCAATGATGATGCTTATCATTTGCATGATACACTAATAATCAAATACACTAATTTCTGGAATGAATACTTTCAGAAAAAGTTTGCATCATCAACATTTGATGGGATAAATCTTGGATATAAATTTGAGGCATTAGACCCTATGAGAGTTAAAGCAATGATAATGCTTGAATCTGGTTCTCCTAAACACCGCAATACTGCATACAGATATGATCCGATGCAGATAGCAAATCAAGGAGATTATGCTTTAGCAATGTTCAGAGACGGCCAGGTTGAGGGTAAGCATGAATGGCTTATTGATAGGTTGCGGGAAGATTCTAACTTAAGAATTGCACAAGAGCTTGCAAATATAAGAAATACACCAAGAGATACTGGTGTTTGGGATTATGATGCTGTACCAAAGCCGAACAGGATAAATGCAGAGCTGAGCATTAAATACGGAATATTATGGCTTTGGACAAGGCAGATAATAATAGGAGAAGTAAAAGAAGGAGAGGCTGTTGCAGGTTATGCTATTAAAAACACACGTGGTTGGGATATAGCAACAGAAAGATATAATGGCGGAGAGAAATATAGAAAAAATGTATGGCGATTAATGAATGGCATAAATCCAAAATAAGGCAATAGCACATTTCTAAAGTGATTACAAAGGTTTAAATAATATCAAAGTTATATCAATAGTATGTTCTTCAAAAAAGCAAAGCAATATGAGTTAGACACAAGTATGAGTGCATCCGCAGATGATTTTGACCTAGACAAGGATCTGCAGGCAATACTTGATTTCCTCAAGGAATCTGTGCAGGATATAAAGACAGTCTATGTGCTCTGCAAGAAGATGCAGCAATTGAGAGAAAAAGAAAAACATCTTGTTGAAGGAAAAGCACCACAGCCAAGCTTGCAGTACAACACAAAAGAACAGCTGGAGGTGTTTGACAAACTGCTTGAAGCTTATGATTTCTTTGATGAGGATGTTGAAGTGAATAAGCAGCGTGTCAAGTTCATTGCAAAAACCCTGAAAAAAATTGCAGCAGAGAGGAATGTTGATTCTGAGCTATTAAAAAGCCTACAGAAGAAAGAATGGTGGATGTATAATAGCTAGGAGTTAATCTTATAGAATCTAAAACTAATTTCCAAATCGTTTCATGTAGTTTTCTATTGGTATATGCTCTGGTTCTTGAATAAACTCTCTATCATCTTCTATCATACCGTCCAATGTTCCTTGTGCCAATTTTTTATCTCTCTCTAAATCTTGCCTTTCATTCGGATCAGAAGTTTTTTGAATTTCGGCTTCTATCTCACTTATAATAGCTTCCACTTCAGCTCTAATATTGGCTCTCTCTGCCTTTCTTGAGTTATATTCTTCTAATTGTACTAAACTTCCCATATAAGCAGTATTCCTGTCTAGTATATCAGCAACATCTTCCGCGATCCTTTCTGCTAAGCTCCATGTTAAAACTGCTTCATTTAACAAACCCTTGTATAATGAGATTAAGCGTTCTGGAGTTATAGTCTCAAGTGCTATCCAAGTGCGTTGCTTTAAGTCTGTAACAGGATCACTAGGCAACTTTCTCAATTCATTTCCTGCTCTTTGCCTTTCTCTCACACTAAGCCTATTATACTCTTGAATTATAGCATCAAATTCTGATAACTTTTTATCTACCCATGCATCTACTTCTCCTTTTCTTTGTATCATATATGTCATTGAAAAAAAATCACGATGAATAACACTGAGATCAAAACTATCTCTTAACTGCGTAAAGATAGCGTAACTTGCGCTTGATTCGCCAAAAATCAGATGGCCAAACTCATGGGCAATTGTCCTCTCAAATGAATCTCCTACAATTCCGCTAAAAATTATGTCTATACCCTCTTCTGTGCTATAATGAGATGCCTTAATTTCTGCTAATAGCTGGTTATATTCCTCTTCTGTTATTGGAACTTTTACTACAGACCCTTTTAGTATATCAAGCTTTTCTGTGTAATCTTTTGTTGCATCTATTTCACCATACGTTTTATTAGCATACTTTTGCAAGATTTGTGTCAATCCTACTAAATCTTGAGTAGCGTTATTAAGTGCGCCGCTTGTTGATCCGTCTTGTATCTTAATTATTATTGGCTCTAAAATCGAAACTAATATTGGATTTATTTCAAATAATTTTGTAATTACTTTTTTTATAGCATTAATCTGGTCATCGTTAAAATTTCCCCCTAACATAATAGCAGGTGTAGTATCATCTCCTACCAAATTTACAGCGTTTTGTACTGTATCTATACTGTTAGCATTTGGAGCTATTAGCGTAATAGCATAATTTGTGCCTCCAACTTCATAAGCCCATGCTTTTATTTGCAAGTCCAGTGGAGGTTGAGAAGCATCTTGCGCGTATACGGGAGAAAAAAAAGCAATTAATACAGACGCTGCAGTTGCAGCATAACCAGCTGCTCTCACAAATTTGCCTAATGCACCAATATATTTAGATTTTTTTGGCTGAACTACTGTCTCAACTCTATCAACTAGATCTGCACCCTGCATTAATCGTGCTAATGTCCTTGGCGTATGCATAGCTGTCTGCAATCCATACCAATCAAGATTAAAATCTTTAGACCCTGCATTAAGTGCATCTTCAAGAATATTGTTTTGCGTTATTAATGTATTCTCACGTATATGTCTTCGTACTATTGCTAAAGAAGTTTTTCTATCATAACCTTCATTTGTCAAGTCTCTTAGCTTTTCTTGTAAACCATATTGCATTTTACAGCAAATATATGCCAAAGCTTTATAAGTTTTTTGTTTTATAATCACTTAAAAGTAGCTAATAATTTATTAAAGCAAAGAACAAAAAAAGTTTGATCAGCAAGATTTCTCATATGTCCTTTTGCTTTCTTTTGAGCCTTTCTTAAAATCTTCAAATGCAACCTGATAAAGTTTTTGACCGTATTTTGTAGGGTATTTATTTGTTAGGCATGCAAGGCAGACTTGATCATCACTTAAATCGATTGCTCTTAATAACCCAGGAATTGTCTGATAAATAAGAGAATCTGCACCCAAATCTTTTGCCATCTTGTCTAGCATAGCATCTGGCAGTTTTCCATCTACCAATGACTTTGCGTCAGTTGCATACTGAGGTGCAATTAATTCAGAGACAGTTGACATATCAATACCATAGAAGCAAGGACCCAAAATAGGAGGACATGAAACACGAACATGAACTTCTTTTGCTTTGCCTATTTCTCTTATATATTTAATCAGCTTCTT
>Ga0209211_10012153_pt1 | contig 10877 bp, 10 predicted proteins | sample RifGroA2_FD_183992 | JGI IMG/M metagenome (GOLD analysis project Ga0209211, IMG submission 183992) | Groundwater microbial communities from Rifle, Colorado, USA - Groundwater A2 (SPAdes) (version 2) | ecosystem: Environmental > Aquatic > Deep subsurface > Groundwater | place: Rifle, Colorado...
CACTTGTCTGCGCAACACTCCACGCAGAGGCAAGCACACATTGACACAGCAGAATCATCAGAGAGCGGCGAATCAAGTGGTTCATGGAATCCTTGCCAATTTTCGGTGCATCAAACAAATGAACAGGTGAAGGTAAACCGGCTCTAACGTTTTGCAGGTGTCAGCGCTGAATCAGCGACTCCTTTGTTCACCTTTCCCGGAGTCGCATCGCTCGTATCGGTGCTGCCTTTCCAGCTCTGCGGATCGGAGCTGTTCCTGAAATCTTCAGTCGACTCCCCATCCGGCACAAACCATTGGACGGCTCTGTTGACCAGAGCTTGTTCACCGGGATCGGCCGGCTGGCAGCCACCCCATTCGGAACTCCCTCCCCACACGACGGCATCGATTGCCCCGTCCTTAGCCCAGGACGTCAACTTCTTCGTCCATTCCCGACTATCGGGCCATCCAACCGCCGTCTACCACAAGGATATGCCCGTTGATGTAGTCCGACGCGGACGAGGCGAGGAACACAGCCACATCGGCAAGATCACCCGGTGTACCCCAACGCCCTGCAGGAATCCTGTCGAGGATTGCTTTTGAACGGACAGCGTCCTCCCTCAGCGCTTTCGTGTTATCAGTTGCCATGTACCCGGGAGCGATGGCATTGATGTTAATGCCGAGCGACGCCCATTCGTTTGCGAGCGCTTTCGTCACCTGCGCGACTGCACCCTTGCTTGCTGCGTACGAAGGAACAAGTATGCCGCCTTGAAAACTCAGGAGCGATGCGATGTTGATAATCTTGCCTGACTTCCTTTTCACCATGTCACGGGCAACAGCCTGACTGAAAAAGAAGACGGTTTTTGCATTCACCGCCATGATATCGTCCCAGTCTTTTTCCGAGAAATCGATGGCGGGTGTTCGTCTGATGGTCCCCGCGTTGTTGATCAGGATATCGACTTTGCCGAAGGTCGCCAGTGTGTTCTCCATGATCGACGGGATCGGCTCGATGGACATCAGGTCAGCCGAAATCGTCAGCGCTTTGCGGCCCATGGATTCAATGACTTTCGCGGTATCGGTGGCCTCGTCGCGATCGACAAGGACAACGTCGGCCCCTGCGCCAGCCAGCCCGACCGCCATGCCACGTCCCAATCCCTTGCAGCTTCCGGTGACGATTGCTGTCTTGCCGGCCAGATCGAATGCGTTGTTCATAAGTATTCTTTCCTAATTGGTGAAAGTGTCCTAGACAATTGATTTTCGCGGGAGAGATCGCGCCGCGCGGGCCTTCTCCGCTTTCGACACCGCAGCCGCTTTGCCATTCCGACCTTTGGGTTTTACCGTGCGGCATGACCCTCGCGCGACAAGCTGCGGCTGGAGGATTCTGCTGTGAGCGGCTTCTTTTCCTTCCATCAACCGAAGAAGCAGTTCCATCGCCTGCTTGCCGATCAGATCACTTGGCTGCCGGATCGTCGTGAGCGGAACCGCGGCATACGCTCCCCGTTCAATGTCGTCGAACCCGATGATGGCCACATCTTCGGGGATTCGCAGGCCGTTCGCGAGAACCGCTTCTTCAAAACCAAGAGCGGAGAGATCATTGTAAATAAACATCGCATCAGGTCTCACCTTCAGCTTCGCGAACTTCCGGCCGATTTCGTACCCCGACTGGTAGTCGAAACGTTCTCCCTTGAGACGCAGGTGAAAGAGGAAGCGCTTGTCCAATTTCCTGCCGTGTAATTTGAGCGCAGCAGCATATCCGCGCTGACGGAGGACACCGACCAGGTTGCCACGCTCGCCATTGATGTACCCGATCCGTTGATACCCAAGCTTGATGAGATATTCCGTCGCCATGAAACCGCCCCGCTCATGATCGCATCCGACGAAAGGAATGTTTTCATCAGCGATGTAGGAAACCATGACAAAAGGATATCCTTCCTGGAAAAGCTTGCGAATGGTCGGAGACGCGTGGTACTCGTGACTCATCGACGCAATAATCATTCCCTTGACACCAAAGGTCCGGAATCGCGCAATCTGTGAATCCTCTCTCTCCGGTTTTCCGGAGGAGTTGGCGAGAAGAACATGATAGCCGAGTTCGTACGCTGTATTCTCAACACTGTGCATGACGCGCGAGAAGAACGGACTGCGTATGTCCTGAAGAACCAGGCCGATGGTTGGATGCTGTTCGTCGTGAAAATCGGGGGAAAGCTGTGCGACGTAGGTTCCCTTGCCGACACGGCTGTAGAGGATTCCCTGCTGGATCAGAGTCGTGAGCGCCTTTTTCACCGTAATGAGGCTCACACCATACGTCGATACCAACTCGGCGTGAGAACCGATTTGATCGCCCGCCTTCAAATGTTTCGAGGCAATCTTCGATTTGATGTCATCGATGATCTGCAGGTACAGCGGTGTGGAATTCTGAAGATCTATTGGCATGAGGGGAACCTAGTATACTAGGTATGTCAAGCTTACAAGGAAAGTCAGGAATTGTCAAGGATTTTCTTTCCAGACATGGTTCCAAACCATGAGAATGGGTTATTGTAACTTTACAGACGGGAAACAACGCCGGAAAATCCTCATTCCGGCCTTCCCCCGTCTGCCAAGGAGTTGCACGTTTTATCTTAAGAGCACTCTTAAAGAAACCGTGGAGGCTTTAACCTTGCCTGTAGAATCAACATCGTACAATGGCGGGATTGGGGCTGGAGGACAGGCAAAGGGCAGGCTATTAGGGTCTGCAAGCAGAGTTATGACGACATGAAACGGGGGAATGTGAAAACGGAGGTAGCTCAAGCATCGTACCACACTTCCTTCTAGCGCTGTTTCGCAAGCCAATGCTCAGGATCTTGTTTGACGGTTCCTTTCCATACCTCAAAGTGGAGAATCGATCCTTCCACGGAATCGCCGCTCTTCGCTATCAAGTCGCCTGCCTTCACCTTCTGCGATTCGACAACGTTGATCTCAGAAAGGTGGGCATACACTGTTCTATAACCGTCACCATGACTCAAAATCAGGATATTCCCGAAGCCCGGAATGAATGTGAGGATGGACACTTCACCATCTGCCACGGTCTGAACCCCGGTTCCCGACTTGACACTAATGTCGATGCCGGTATTTTCACGCTTTGTTTTCAAAACCGGATGGGTTTGCAGGCCGTACCGGGAAGCAATCGTCCCCGCCTCCACCGGCCATCGGAGTCTTCCCTGCTGTGAGGCAAAAGCGCCCGGCGCGGTTTCAGGTTTCGGCGTCGGTCTCAACGCCGGCGCGGTTTTATCACGGTTCCGAGCTGCCGCCGCTGCAGCTTCTCTGCGTTTATCCTCTTCATCGTTCAGCCTGGCAACGATCCTCTTGATCTCTTCCGCATACTTCTTTTTTTCCTCCAGCGCCCGTCTCAGTTTGTTCTTGTCCTGGACGATTGCGGTGAGACTCTTGCGGTGTTCTACAACCTTCTTCTTGAGTGAAGACTCTCTGGCTGTCTTTTCCGCGAGAACATTGCGTTCATGCATCAGGCTTGCCTGGAGACGTTCGTTTTCAGCCTCGAGATCGCTCTTCTTGTTGACGACATCCCGAAGGTCCTTTGCGCGCTGCTCTGAGAATCGCTTGAGGTATTCAATCCGGATATAAAGCTGATTGACGGACTTCGAGGAGAAGAGGAGTTCGACGTCGTAGACACGGCCATACTTGTAAACGGACCGGACGTACTTGGCATAGTGTGTCCTGAGGGCATCGAGCTGACGTTCCAGGTCCTGAATAGATGACCGTGTCTCCTGAATATCACCCCGCAGGCTCTGTTCCTGCTCGCGAAGCTTCTTGATCAGATTTCGGAGAAGTCCAACCTGCCGATCCAGATTGCTGATGTTTTCGAGGGCTGACTTCTCCTTCTTCTCGCTCTCCCTGTAACGCTTTTCATACGCCTGGATTTCGGCACGCAGCGTCTCCAGCTCCTTTTCCTTCCTGGCGATCTCCCTGGAAAGCTCGCGCTCTTTTCGCGCGGTCTCCTTGGAACTCCCCTGGCTGTACAGTGCCTCGGTGGTGCACAGGCCCAGGGAAAGGAAAACGATCCAGCTGAGGATGGAGATGCGCCTGTTCATTCTTTCCAGCGGATACGTTTGGCGTTGGCAGGGATGTCGAGCACCAGCGGCGCGCGACCGGGATTCACATCGAGTGTGGAAAACGAAACGGACACGGCCCGACGGGCGGTGTGTTGGGTAAGGCGGATGTACCGTGGAAGGGAGACTTCTCCCAGCGTACGGAACCGCTCAAAACGTTCTTCGAGAAACATCTTGCCGAAGTTGTCGAGATGCTGAACGCGAGTAATAAGCATGGATACCGGATCCACAAAATACCGCCTGCGACCCTCCCCGGAATGATAGATCAGAACAACCTGGTTTTCCTCTTCCACGATTGATTCGGGATCTCCGTCGTCTTCGCGAAAAAAACTCCCGCCTGTAAACAGCGTCATGAGCTCGTCGAATGTCAGCTCCATCCTGAAGATACGACGGAGGTTATTCGCGTTCACCGGTCCGCTGACCACCTGATTCTGAAAACTATTATAGAAAAGAAAGCTGTCCCGCGTGAGCAGGACCGATCCGACGTTGATTCCAAACGGCCCTTCGACGTTCACCAGGAGCGAATCCGGTTTATGAAGTTGGAATTCAAAGGACCCCGACTGGGCGATTTCAGGCGTTTCGACGCTGATCGTGCCCGCGCCGCTCAACGATCGCACAAGGTCATGATTCGCGTTCACCACGTTCCGCGCGGTATGCGGCGAGACCGGCTTGCCTGAGAACTTCACCGCCGGCGACGTTGCACAACCATGAAGGGTGATCAGAAAAACGACGGCGGCAACCGGAGCAGCGCGCATCATCAGAGTGATCCCCGGGCAATTTTTTCGCGAAGCGCCTGGTTTTCGGAATTCATCTCCAGCGCCTGTTTCCAGTACTGACCTGCTTCCTGCTTCTTCCCGAGCCTGGAAAGGATGTCTCCCATATGCTCATAGACGGTAGCACTGGCGCCGCCTGCAGCAATTGCTTTGGCAATGTACTCACTCGCTTCATGGTATTTGCCAAGTCTGAAGTACACCCAGCCCGCAGTATCGAGGTACGACGAATTGCCGGGATCATCACCGACGGCCTGGAGAGACATTTTCAGAGCGCGTTCAAGCTGGAGCCCGCGCTCGGCGAGACTGTAGCCGTAGTTATTCAGAATCAGATGCGAAGCCGGATCAATTTGCAGAGCCCGCTCATAGAGCGAATCCGATTCCTGGTACCGATGCAGGCCGTCGAGCGTGAGCGCCAGCGTGCTGATCGCGTCCATATAGTCCGGCTTTAACTCCAGTGAACGCCGGAGCGCGGCAAGAGCCTCCTCGTTCCGCTCCATCCGGCTGTACGCAAGGCCAAGAAGAAAATGAACGCGGGAGTCTTTGGGGATCGCTTTCTTCGCCCGCTCCATGGCGTCCACAAGCTTCTGGTATTCCCCTTTCTCGAAGTACGAGGAGCCGATGAGCCACCACGCGTCGCCGTTCCATTCGGCCAGTCTTGTCACTTTCTCGAAGTACCCGGTCGCCAGCGAATCGTTTCTCTGCCGACCGGCAATCATACCAAGATAGTAGTAGGGGCGCCAATCGTTCGGGACTTCCTTGCTGAGTTGCTCAAAAATCGGTTTTGCCTTGTCGATGAATGTGGAATCCCTGTCCATCTGTCCAACATAGGCAACCCCAACCCGGAGGCGCACTTCCGGATTGGTGCGCTCCATGGCGAGCAAGCGCTGATAGAGCTTCAGTGCTCGGGGAAAATCCTGCTGTTCGAGGTAAACATCGGCAAGCGCCGCAAGTGCTTCGGCATTGTTGTTATCGGCCTCAAGGATTTGCTCGAGAATCTTGATGGCTTCCGTGGTTTTTCCCCCTCGCGTGTAGGTTTCGGCAAGCTGGCGCTGCAGGACCTTATTGGTTGGATCGAGCTCCACCATCCTTTTATATTTCTCGGCGGCTTCGTTGAAACGTCCCAGCGCATTGTAAATCTCAGCCGTCTGATAGAGGATTTCCCACTCATCGCCTTCGCGGTCGAGGATGCGTTCATAGATTTCGAGGGCCCGGAGTGGCCGCGTGGTTTGATAGATACGGGCCAGATTGAACCAACCATCGTTGTTGGTGCTGTCGAGCTTGACAATACGCTCGTATTGGGCGGCAGCGAGATCAGGCTGATACGCATTGAGATAGATGCCGGCCAGATTCTGGCGATAGAGGATTTTGAGGGAGTCGAGGCGCACCGCTTCCCTGGCGTGCTGGGCCGCAAGGGCGTGCTTCCCGAGAATCGAATAGTCTTTCGAGATCATGTATTCAATCGCGGCGGTGGGCTCCAGTTGTAATGCTTCCTGGTACTCAAGAATAGCGCGGGCAAAGTCCCCGGAAGCGTCATAAACGGAACCCTGAACGACGTGACCCAACGCCCGCTCACGGGCAATGTCTTTCATCCGTTCGTTGACCTGTTGGGTTGCCCGTTCCGTTCTCTGGGAGCGCGCTGCATCCTTGCTGAAACTGCACCCTGCCAGTCCGGCAAAGCCCATCGCTGCAAGAACAATGAGAAATTGTCTTATAGGCATATCATAAAATATATTGATAATGGCTTTGAATAACAAGGATTCGGGCAGGTTCGCCTTGCAGAGACCGGCGAAAGAGAGTATCTTGTAGAAGTATGGAAATGCCCGTTGAGCAACATGACCTCGCCGTTGCGTGGAATTGGGAGTACGACCGCGAGTTTGTCAGCCTTATCCAGGCTGCGGCCGCCGCCCGTTCTCTCCCTGCCTATCTGATCGACCGCCACAATCTCACAGAGACTCTTGAACGCTTGCGAAACGGATCCCTCTCGTTCAATTTGTACTTGGATCGGGCGTCGGATGAAGATGAGCGTTTTCTTCCGCTCGCCCAGCATTTTCAGCGAAAGGGCTCGACCGTCACTCGCGTGTTGAACCCTTATGAGCTGATGAGAAGAGCTGCCGACAAGGCAACGATGCATCTCGAGTTCCTCACGCGGGGAATTCACGTCCCCTACACCATTATCATCTCTCCCTTCAATCACAAGCGTGAGGTGGAGCTTTCTCTCTCAGAGCTTGCACACCTTGGCCGTCCCTTCATCATTAAACCGGCAAATACGACCGGTGGAGGAGTCGGTGTCGTCGTCGGGGCGGAGTCACTGAAAGACGTCATCGAGACTCGTCAACACCACAAGAATGACAAGTACCTCCTGCAGGAGAAAATCGTTCCCGTGATATTGAGCAACCGAAGGGCCTGGTTCCGCGTTTTCTTCGCATTTGGCGACATCGTTCTCTGCTGGTGGGATGACCAGACACATATCTACGATGTCCTAACAGCGGATGAAGAGAAACGGTTTAATCTTCATACGCTCAGGGAAGTCGCCGCTGCAATACACGATGTGTGCGGCCTCGATTTCTTCTCGACGGAAATTGCATGCGTTTCGTCCGGCATGCTCGTCGTGGTTGACTATGTCAATGAAATTTGCGACATGAGGCTGAAATCCCGGCATGTTGACGGCGTTCCGGACCAGATAGTGGAACTTATCGTCAACCGCATTGCAGACATGGCCGCTATATCGAGAATCTCTCCGATCTCACCACAAGGCGGGCGCTGAGAATCACTCTCCAGATTTAGGGGGAATTCGACAGCCCGCTCAACCTCATCTTTAAATAAACCCATCAAATATCTGTTATGTGAATACTTGATTTTAACTGACCAGTTTGATACATTTGCAATGTTCTTATCTATAATAGACGAACACCGCCATAGTTTGGAGGCCTTATGAGTTCCCGAATCGCCCTTCCCGCGTTCTTGATCCTCCTCTTTTCGCTCATCGGCTGTTCAAGCGAGGAGGCAACGAGAACGGAACAAAAGGCAATGCCGGCGGTCCCGCCAAAGCCAACACGTGAACAGATCAAGATTGATTCGCTGGAGACAGAAAACGTCAATCTGAAACAAAAGCTGGTCAAGTTAGAGCAGGATAACAACACGCTCAATGTACGCCTGACAGACGTGGAAGCGAAGTTGAGAGCAGAAATCGAAAAAGCCTCAGCTCCTCCGCCTCCACCGCCTCAGCCGGTTCTCACAGTCACGTATGAAGCCGGACAACAGGCCTTTGCAGAAAAGAATTATGATGACGCAATCAAGATTTTCCAGACACTCCTTGATGGCGGTATTGGAGAGGACCAAGCCGACAATTGCCACTACTGGATGGGTGAGTCGTATTTCGGAAAGAAGGAGTATGCAGAGGCAGTAAAGCACTTTGATGTCGCGCTGCAATACAAGACTTCAGAGAAGAAGGGTGACGCCTACTTCATGCTCGGACGCAGCTACGAACTCCAGGGAGATAAAGCAAAGGCAAAAGAAATGTTTGAAAAGGTTGTCAAAGACTATCCAACGAACAACAACGTGCAGAAAGCAAAAGAACACTGGGGCCGATTGTAGAAAATTGCCCATCCGGTTACGTCACAAGAAAAACCCCCGAAATCTCCCGGGGGTTTTTTGTTTTCATGATCTGTCAGACGGAAATTACTCAGACCGACGCAAGGTCCCTGACCGGGAAACACGTCCGCCGCGACAAATCGATGTTATATTGAATCTCACCGTGCGCGTGACTATATTGATTCATGCGTTGATGTGCTGCTCTGCGACGAATTGCACTCTTGACCTCACCAGGATCTATGACAAAGATTCAGACTAAATACGTCTGTCAGTCGTGCGGGTATGTTTCCCCGCGCTGGGTAGGGAAATGCCCGAGCTGCAACGAATGGAACACCTTTGTTGAGGAGGTCTCTACTCCCCTGAAGGTCTCCAAAAAACCGGCGGGTGCGGCCTCGAACATTGAACCGGTACCGCTCGAAGATCTTGAGACCGAAGACGTCCCCCGCGTCAAAACCAACATCAACGAATTCGACCGCGTTCTGGGCGGAGGGCTTGTGCCGGGATCGCTCATCCTCCTCGGCGGGGACCCAGGCATTGGAAAATCCACTCTGATGATGCAGATGGCGCTGAAACTCCAGGGCCAGATCATCCTCTATATTACAGGTGAAGAGTCCGTCCGGCAGATCAAGCTGCGCGCAGAAAGACTCCACGGCGAACGGACGAAGAGTATCCTCCTTCTGGCAGAGACCAACCTGGACCTCATTCTCAATGTCATTGAACGGGGCACACCCGACTTGATCATTGTGGATTCCATTCAGACGATGTACCGGCCCGGGCTGGAAAGCGCCCCCGGAAGCGTGAGTCAGGTGCGGGAGTCCACCGCCCTCCTGCTTCGCCTGGCAAAGACACAGGGAATTCCGATCTTCGTCGTCGGTCACGTCACCAAAGAAGGTGTGATTGCCGGCCCGAGAGTCATTGAGCATATGGTCGACACCGTTCTTCAATTTGAGGGAGAAGCCCATTACGCATACCGCATTCTCCGGGCACTGAAAAACAGGTACGGCTCCACCAACGAAATCGGGATTTTCGAAATGCATGAGGATGGTCTCCAGGAAGTAAAGAATCCGTCTGAGGCGTTTTTGTCCGAACGGCGGTACGGGACATCCGGATCGACTGTCGTGTCGAGTATTGAAGGAACAAGACCGATTCTCATCGAAGTGCAGGCGCTTGTCACACCGACCAGCTACGGCATGCCGCAGCGCAACACAACCGGATTCGACTATCGAAGGCTCTCGCTGCTGCTGGCCGTGCTGGAAAAGCGCGTGGGGCTTCATCTCGGTACGCAGGACGTCTTTGTGAACATTGCCGGCGGCGTGAAGATCGATGAGCCTGCGGTTGATCTCGGGATTGCCGCTTCGATTGCCTCGAGCCTGCGGGATATTCCGGTCGATTCCTCGACCGTCGCGGTCGGCGAAATCGGGCTCGGAGGGGAAATCAGGACAATCGGCCACGTAGAGAAACGCATTCAGGAAGCCGCCAAACTCGGCTTCAAGAGAATCGTCATACCACACAATAATCTGAAGGGCATCAAAGGTCAGGACGGAATCGACATCGTCGGCGTTCAGAGTGTGAATGAAGCTATTCAACAACTTCTTGGCTGATCCCCGTGACCAACGATCCACACGATAGATTCATGCGGGAAGCAATTGCCCTTTCCAGGGCGAATGTCCGCGAGGGCAAAGGCGGTCCTTTTGCCGCCATTGTTGTCAAGAATGGAATTGTCCTTGCCCGCGGCACCAATCTGGTGACCTCAACCAACGACCCCACAGCGCATGCCGAGATTGTCGCTATCCGGGAGGCGTGCCGGGCCCTTGGATCGTTTCAACTCGACGGGTGCGACATCTATACATCGTGCGAGCCATGTCCCATGTGCCTCGGCGCGATCTACTGGGCCCGTCCGCGATCGGTGTACTTTGCCAACACCCGCGACGATGCTGCGGCGATAGGTTTTGACGACCGTTTCATCTGCGACGAGTTTTCCGTTGCTCACAACGAGCGCAAGATTCCGATGCAGCAGCTGCTGCGCGAAGAGGCCTTTGAGGCTTTTCGCGAGTGGCGCGCCGCTTCCAACAAGGTGCCTTACTGATGCCGGGACTCCTGCAGTGGATCGGTTATGTCGGGTTGACATCCCTCGCGCTGTGCTGGATTCCCCAGTCGATCGAGACGATCAAGCAGGGGAGGTGCATGGTGAATCTCACCTTCCTTGTTCTTTCCGCACTCGGCAGTTTCAGTCTTGCATTGTACGCGGTCAGCATCGGTGATTCCATCTTCACCATTCTAAACTGCCTCACGACTCTGGGCGCCGGTATCAACATATTCTACAAGTTCTTCCCGCGAAAGACATTCGAAGAGACTGCATGAACACCGTCGTTCTCGCAACACGCAACAGGCACAAGATCCTGGAAATCAAGACCATTCTCGCCGATCTGCCGATCAC
>Ga0209211_10012156_pt1 | contig 10876 bp, 13 predicted proteins | sample RifGroA2_FD_183992 | JGI IMG/M metagenome (GOLD analysis project Ga0209211, IMG submission 183992) | Groundwater microbial communities from Rifle, Colorado, USA - Groundwater A2 (SPAdes) (version 2) | ecosystem: Environmental > Aquatic > Deep subsurface > Groundwater | place: Rifle, Colorado...
ATCAATTGTCTACTGTGCACTGATTACTGTCAACTGTTAACTGTACCAGCTGGAAGGCTAACATTCAAGTTTGGGACTTTTTGAGGCTGGCAGATCCCTGAGCGGTTTGTAGGTCGGAATGCTATCCCGACCAGGAAGAATCTTGCAATGCGTGCTTTGTTTATCGAAATGACCTGCCAGCCGGAGTGTCCCATATACGCAGCGGGTATTCCGACTAGCGAAGACTCAACCGGGACACAGTTGAGTGCCTTGTAGGTCGGAATGCTTGCCCGCTGCGCCTTGTGGCGGATTATTCCGACTGGAAAGGACCTATTCGTCTGATTTGAAGCGAAGCGTCGCCTCATTTCAGGAGAGACTCGAGAGCATTCCCAATCCGGTCAAGATCGCCAAATGAGACTTCCGCTATTCCGTGTTGTTTGGCGGGCAGGTAAGGCGCATGAGCGTGACTCATTTCTGCAGAATCATCTTCCTTGCTGCCTGGAAAGAACCTGCTTGCAGGCGACAGATGTATACCCCGCTTGGCAATGAAGAGGCATCCCATTCGACATCAAATGTGCCGGAGGTGAAGTCTCGTGATACTATTGTGTAAACCTTTCGACCCAAGAGGTCAAAGACTGCCATGGTGACGTTCGATGGATGGGGGATAGTGAAAGTGATCATGGTTGTCGGATTGAAAGGATTGGGGAAATTCTGGCCAAGAAGAAAGCCCTCAGGAGAGAGATGGTCTGCTTGCGGTTCAACGGAGGAGACAATCTGGCCCAAAGGGCGTTTCCAAATACCGTTGCTATCGAGGCCTGCGAACAGATCTGTGCCGACGATTCCAAGAGCACGGGTCCCGGGCGATGGGATGTACGTGGTGTCCCCATTTGCAACCTGCAAAATGTTTGTTGTTGGCAAGTCTGAATTGATTTCGCTCCAGGTGAATCCTGTATCCGTGGAAACAAATACCCCTCCCCATCCACATGCAAAGATGGTTGAATTGAAAACGGCAAAACCGAGGATAAATCTCCAGGTGAGACCCGAGTCGACGTGGGCCCAGGTCTCACCACCGTCTGTTGATCGTTGTATCCCGCCCGCACCTCCGGCAAAGAGGCTGCCGTTTGCCGATGTGAAAGCCCTTACGTTGGGGTAGACACCTTTTAGTCCATCAGCCAGGAGATTCCAGGTCGCACCCGAATCAGCGGATGAGAAAACACCGTTGCTCGTACCTGCATACAACGTTGATCCCGAGAAAACAATGGTATTGACGTGGATTGTCGCAAGCCCGGAGTCTGCCGGCAGCCATGAAATCCCATTATCGGTCGATCGATAGACTCCCTTATCGCCGGCCCCGGCGAACCAAAAAGCGCCATCGAAGCAAAGGGTTTCGAAGTATTTTGCACCCGAGCCAGGGGTCGCTTGCCAGCTTGACCCACTGTCTGTGGATCGGTAAAGCCCGCTATCAGTGCCGGCAAGAACCAAAGTGCCATTAAGCCCCAGAGAGTATATGTTTCTCTTGCCGAGGCCATTGTTGGCCGATTCCCAAGTGAGACCATTATCTGTTGAGCGAACAACACCAAAATCGTATGTGCCTGCAAAGACGGTCTGGCCTTCACTGACCAGACTCCACGTGAGAATGGTCGGCGGGGCAGAGGTTTGTGTCCATTGAGCAAAGGATGTTTGCAGCCCAACGAGAAGAAGCAAAACAAATAGTCTTTTCATACTAACCTCACTTTCCAATTACCCTTCACTGTTCACCGTTTTATGTTCATTGCTTTTCAGGGGCGCCGCCTGCCCCGCAATTCTTCCGAGTGAGTCAGGTTGTCCCGTCACGTCCCAAAGGGATCCCTTCGGGAAAGTGATGCCTTCGGCAAAGGGATCCCTTTGGGACTTGCCCGCCGTCTTTTTGGCGGGAGCGACCGCTTATACAGGAGCACACTATCGCGAGAGCGTTTTGCAGCAATGAGAGCACCCGTCATAGGCCGATCTTTGCACTTGACAATGTATACTGATTGTCATATATTCCCGCATGGACATTCTCTGGGACGAGGCAAAGAACACCAAGCTGAAAGCCTCTCGTGGGATATCCTTTGAGGATGTTGCACAGATGATCTTGGATAAGCAATACGCGGCTATCCTCGAAAATCCCAAACGGCCCAGTCAGATGGTATTTGTCCTGAAGATAAAGTCACACACGTATGTTGTTCCGTTTGTTGTAGATAAGAACAACAACATTGTTCTCAAGACTGTGTTCCCGAGTCGCAAGTTTCATCGGATCTATGGAGGGAAGAAATCATGACCACCAAACTTGATTCATTTGAACGTCAGATTGAGCGAACCGCGAGTTCCTACCGTCCCGTCTCAGCGAAAAAGCGGCGAAAGATCGAATCGCTCATTGAGCGGGTGCGCAAGAGCCGGACGATCAATATCCGCATTGCTGAGAACGTCCTGGAAGAGCTGAAACGAAGATCCCAAGAAGAGGGGCTTCCGTATCAGACGTTGATCTCAAGTATTCTTCACAAATACGTGACCGATCGATTAGTGGACGAACAGGCAATTCGCAAGTCCATTCAGATGTTACAGCGATAGTCGCTCAAGATTCCATTGCCCCGCCAGCTTACCTAGCTTGCTGCAAAACGCAATAAGACAGAGTGCCCACCGGTTAGGGTGCGCCGCCAATGAGCTAGAGTGTGAACCTTACGCCTGCATAGAGCCGGAGGTAGTTCCACTCTTTAGCGTTCCGACTCACGAAAGGAAAGCCTTCAGGTGGTCGACCCGCAACATAGATCTCCTGACTGTTTGCACCTCCTGCTACCATTCCAAGGTGTAGGGCGAGATCAATCGCCAATGAGTTATTGAGATCGGCCAACATGCCGATTCCCATGCTTATCGTTGGATACCATTCACGTCTTTCATACTTGATGGGTACGGAGGGAGCATACTCTGCGGTACTTGTAGCAAACAGGCTGTATCCATTGAAATTCCACTGCATAAGAGTCGCACCGACATTTAGTTGGGCATAGGGTTGCCAACTATCTTGTACAAGGAACAATCGCAATTGAAGAGTAAGGGGAACAACAAGAGTCCTGTAACCTGGGTCAATGTCATACCGCCCGGTCTGATAGAATGCGGACAGGAAGCGTTGGTAACCGATTGCTACACCAAGCTCCATGGCATCTGAAAACAGGAGAGAGGTTGCAAACGACGCATGGTAGTTTCCGTGCCGGTCGGGGAGAGAGGACATGCCGGTTCCCCCGCCAACCGAAAACGTTATCTGAGCGGCCAAGGATGAATGAATGATGAATATCATCAGGGAGACCACCAGGCTACGAGTTTTCATATTTCCTCCTGATTCTAGATGAACAGAGAGCGGCGCAACCTAACGGTTGGGAGCCTCCGCCTACGTTTTCAAATCAACTCCGGCGGACAAGTTCAGCCAGAGGCTGATCTGCCGACTCGACCGAGTCTTCGACCCTGAAGGTCTCAGACCGAAGGGCTCGTCGATCTCTTTGGCGGAAACCTGTCAACGACTCCGACGAGTCGTTCAACGAATCTACGATTCGTCGAATCGTAGATAGACACGTCGAGTGGCGCCCGCCTGCCCGCCGGAGCCGTCTTTCAGGCGAAGGCGGGTTTTGGACTGCGGTTGCAGTTACGTTTTTGCTGTTGGTTAATGAAACCTCAGAATCGATTAGCATTGGACTCAAAATGTGCCATTACTGAAAACCCAGCGCGGGGCGCCGTCAGGTTTAGCGACCGGTTAGGCGGCTTCCCCATGTCCCCTTGTCACCATCCGTCTGATTGCCACGGACACGCAGCCAACTGTTAGTAGACACAGCGCTGGCCATGTTACGAGTAGGTCAACCCGAATGTCTGCGCGCTCTCGCCAGGCCTCGAACTCAAGAAGGGCAAAGACGCCCCAAGCCCCGGCGGCGATGAACAACGGGCGACGCACCAGCTTCGGAAGGATGAGCGCTGCCAGCAGCCAGACGAGCGCGACGACAAGGGCGCGAGCTGGGTGCCAAACGAAGGGTTGTGCCAAGTCATAAAACCAGTTCATCTGTGTGGACCCTAACGGTTGGGAGCTAGCCCGCGACGCCCCTGCCTGCGTGCCGACCATTTCGTTTTATTGAAATGTTGAACAACCCACTTCGGCAGGCAGGCGTTTTGGACTGCGGTGATAGATACGTTTTTGCTGTTGTCTCCACAAAACCTCCTAACGACTAGCATTGGACTCAAAATGTACTCTCTTCTTACTGAAAACTCAGCGCGGGGCAGCGTCAGGCTTAGCGACCGGTTAGGGCGCAACATTCACTAGCGCAGTGCCCAGAATTACTTGAAGGTGAAAAGACCAGCAAGCGTAAGGGCGATCAAGAGCAACAAAGCAAATGCGAAAAACATGTTCATGATGGTGCTGTGATTCAGAGTTTGGCTAGTCGTCCGAATCAACTCATCATACACACCGCCGTTTTTGATGGCGGGTTCTTCTGGAACTAGTCCCATTAGCTGTTCGAGATTGCGAGCAATATTTTGGCAACCACGATACAGCTGGCGATTTCTGAATTCAAGTAGCCAGAACAAAGCGGTCAAAGAAATGGACAGTAAACCAATAGCACCAATCCACAGTTCTTTCGAATCAGCTCGAAGAGACGCCCAGTTAAAAGCGACACCAAGCGCGGCTAGCACAGCCAAGTAACCCGCGAGCAATTGATGACGCCAGGTAAGAAAGTACCTGTGCAATTGAGAAGCGTTTTCATAAACGAGTTTTCTTGATTCAAAAAGAATTTCCTCCTTAGATTTTGCCATTGGCTCTCCTTTTGTTGTCATGGATTTGATAACATGATTTCTGCGGAAACGAAGAAATGTTGCGCCCTAACCTTGGATTACAACCACACTATTGCTATTCATGTTGCTAAAAGCAGGAACCGCGTTTTCAAATCGAACTACTTACCATCCCCTTCGCAGGACGCCCCTTGCCCGCAATCTTCTGTGCGGGATCAGCCCCCGATCAAGTCGGGGGGCCTGCCCGCCATTTTTGTGGCGGGAACGACCGGTTAGGCAACCCACCTCAGAAATAGACTGATACTAATAGATAAGAAACAGCCACGTATCCCGAGGACGAATGTCGATTCTCATCTATGGAATACCGATACCGATAATTGATCGACTGACTAGCAGAGAATGAAATTCTGTCAGTCACCCAATATTCCGCGCCCCAACCGACCCCGAGCGCAGGCATCCACTCCCGGCGATCAGAGGAATAGATACTATTATCGTGGATATACTGGCTACGGAGATATGCAATACTTGTGGTCGCAAGTCCAAAGAGGTTCAAGTCTTTGGAAATAGGCCAGTGCTTCTCGTAGTCAATGATGAGACTAATCGTTTGAAGGAGATTTGAATATCCTGGTTGGGCGTCTTTGTCGCTTCGGCCTGTGAGGCTCAGAGCCATTGCGGATGTTTCCGAGATCCAGAGTTTAGCCCCTAGTCCGCCACTTGGTCTAAAGCCATCAAAGAGGAATCTTATTGCGAAACCTCGCGAAGAGGTCGAGTCGGTTTTATCGGTTTGGGCCAAAGCGTTGGCCATGATTAACAAAGAAAGAAAGAGCGAGATGGTGTATTTCATAAGATGGGTTGCCTAACTTTGGATTACAGCCACATCATTGACAAAAGTATTTCATTCCGCCCTCAAGCTCTTAACCGGATTCTCCGACGCCGATCGGAACGTCCGGATCCCCAGTGTCATCAGGGCAACGAGAAGCATTCCCGCACCGCTGAGCACGAAGACCCACCAGCTGAGAGATGTACGATATGCAAAGTCCTCCAGCCAGCGCTGCATCGCCCACCAGCCGACGGGAGCCGCGATGACAAATGCTACCAGCACAAGAGCAAGGAGGTCTTTCGAGAGGAGCGAGACGATCTGCAGAACCGTCGCTCCCAGAACCTTTCGAACGCCGATCTCTTTCACTCGGACATTTGTGGTGTAGATGACGAGGCCCAGCAGACCCAGGCAGCTGATGAAGATGGCAAACCCGGCGGCCCAGTTGAGCAATCGGGCAATCCTCTGCTCGGTCTTGTAAAAGTCCCCTATCGTCGCATCGAAAAATTCCGGCTTGAAATCGTCATTCGGATACAGGGCCTTGAATGCAGCCTCTGTCTTCCCGAGCGCCTCCTTCCATGTTGAAGGATTCGCCGGGTCTAATCCGAGATGAAACGTGAAGCTGCGCCTCGACTCCGACGAAAACGCGTGCGGTTTGATCGGCTCGTGCGTGGACCTCGTGTGGAAATCGGCTACAACTCCCACGATGGGAATCTTCTGTCTCCATTCCACAAAGTGGCTCAATGCCTCTTCGGGGGTCAGGCCGAGGGCCTTTGTATACATTTCATTGACCACAAATTCCCGCAGTGTGTCACTTTGGGTGAGGCCGCGGCCGGCAACCAGCTTTAATCCGTAAAGGGCGAAGTAGCTCGTGTCCGCATACCGCACCTGAACCTGGGTCTCGACGATCTCCTTGCCATTGTTAATTCTCATTGTGGTGCTGGACTTTCCGCGGTAGGCCGGCGGCGAACCTGCGAGGGAAATCTGCATGATTTCAGGTATCTGCCGAAGGTTTTGAAGGAGAGTGAATCGCCGGGTGTCTTGCCTCGGCGAGCGGTAATCGGAAGGAACATGAAAAAACACAATCGCGTCTTTCCGGAAGCCAAGCTCCTTGTTGATCGAGAAGAGGATCTGTTTGCTGACCACGATCGTAGCAATAAGGAGAAATTGTGCGATGACAAACTGGGCAACCGTGAGAACTCTTCGGAGAGTTCCGCGATGCGAAGTAGCACGCTGAGTCAGAATCTGATTTCTCAGGACTGAAACCGGCTGAAAACGGGTCAGAACAAAGGCCGGATAGCCGCCGGCAAGCAGGCTGACCAGAATGGTCAAAGCCGGCAGGAAGATCCCGACATGATGGCTCCACAGCGTGGAGAATGAGACGTCCGGAGGGACATAGTCCCTGAGTATGTCAAGGAAAAGAGGAACCAGGGCGACCGCCAGGGACATGGCAGTCAGCGTGAGCACGAATGTCTCCGTCAGAAATTGCCAGACCAGCTGCTGCGGCGAGCTTCCCATGGTCTTCCGAATCCCGATCTCCTTCGCCCTTTGGGTCGCCTGCGCAGTACTGAGGTTTACGAAGTTGATGCATCCCAGAATCAAAAGAAATGCCGCAACGGCAAGGAGGCTGTAGATGGTCGTTTTGCTGGCCCCGGCGCGGGAGTAGTCAAAAATTCCGTAATCGGGATCGAAGTGCATGCCGACAAACGGCCGCAGAAAATGCCGGACATTCTCCTTCCCTCCTTTGGGGTCAACGTGCTTCTTCCGCACCTCAAGGATCTGTTCATCGACAGCCTGCGATGAAACGCCCTTTTCCAACTTCAGAAAGCACTGCGAAGCCGAATTGATGCTTCCCCATTGTTCCCACGACCACCAATCCCTGAGGCCCGTTTTTTCGACCGTCGCCCGCGAAATAAATTCCTTGAACGTGAGGTCTGTCGGGTGCTCCAGGTCCTTCACCACACCGGAGACGGTCACGACAATCGAATCGCTGTACGTCAACTGGCGGCCGACGATTTGCTCCGCGGGTGTGTCGCCGAAGTACGCCCGGGCCCTGCTTTCAGTGAGGACAACGTGAAACGGTTCAGACAACGCCTCCTGCGGTGAGCCTGCCAGCCACAAATATGGAAACAGCGAAAAATAACCCCCATCGCAATAGATAATGTCGCTCTGCTTCTTGATGGTGAACGGTTGGCCCCCGTTGAGTGGGGGGACGGAGACGCTCGTTTCGAACGATGTGAAGAAATGTGTCGTCGTCTCTACGCCCGGAATCTCCTCCCTGATCGCCGCGGCCAAAGGGACCGGTATCCCCGAATTCCTGTGAACCGCATCTGGGTATTCGATGGATGAAACGACCCTGTAGATCCTCTCCCTGTCGGGGAGAGAATCGTCAACGCTGAATTCACGCTGAACGATCAGGTAGATCACGAGGGAGGCGCCGATCCCTATCGCAAGTCCCAGAACATTGACCGCCGTGAAGAGCTTGTTCTTTCGGAAATTGCGGAGGGCAATCAATATGTAGTTTTTGATCATATCGATTCTCTGGTTATTCCACTCGAACTCATCCCCCCGCGAATCGCCCCCTTCTCTTTAAAGAGAAGGGGGATTAAGGGGGATGAGTTAGACACGCCAACGATTGCGACACGCGTTGCCCCGATGAAATCTGTTTTGAAGACGCAGTCGGGGAGCGACCGGTTAGGGCGGCCCGGAGTTAATTGGTTTGGGGTCCGGTTTTCTTGATTGAAAGCGCCTGAAGCTTCTCGCCGAGCCAAGCTCCGAACAAGGCAAGCACAAAGAACACAATAATGGGGAGAAGGATATCTCGAAACAGTTGTTGATTCACCCATCGTGTACTTGTGAACATCAACATGGACACTATCGTGACGATAATCAAAAGAATAGCTGCGAACGCGGGTTCGAACAGGGTAACACCTTTGGAAAAATAGGCCGCAACAGCTGCAATAACAATAATTCCTCCAAAGGCCCAAGCTACCGTTATCATTTGCGCAACCTTAAACATTGACGTTCCGGCCGTCGCACGTCCGATAATCATGATGGGGAGCATATAGAACAAGAGGTACATCAGAAAACTGAACCCCACCCATTTCCATTGGATTGATCCAGTCTTAGTTTCCTGGGATTCCATGTTGACCTCCTTGTTAAACGTGATGGCCTGGGCCGCCCTAACGGTTGGGAGCTCCGCCTGCGCTTGAGAAAAAGCTTCGGCGGACAAGTTCAGCCGGAGGCTGATCCGCCATGTTGGACCGAGCTAATAGATACGATTTGTTGTTTTGTCTCCACAAAACTTCTTTCCGTCTTAGCATTGACCTCGAATAACCTCTGTTTCCACTAAAAACCTAGCGCGGGGCGGAGTCGGGCTTAGCGACTGGTTAGCCCGCTTTGCGCAAATGGACGAGGAATCTTTGAGCAAATCCCATTTCTTGTTTGTCGTTGAGCGTCCTGATAAGAGTCACGAATACAAACATGAAATAGGCTAAGACCGGAGTACCCAATGCCATCTCGCCGAGGACAAACATAAGTGTCACTGTGAATGAGTGATCTTCAAACTCCTGTAAGGGTTGCCAGAGCTCAGGTTCTTTGGTGCTGTAGATGATCTTCAAACCAGCAAAATACTCCATGGGATATCGCGTTTCGACGGATTGACGAACAATCTCACCAGACTCTGTGAGAAAGGAGATAGAGGCATAGGCATCAAAACCCCTAGAACGCTTCCCATAGCTCTCAAGATGTATATTTGTTGTTTTACCGTATTTGGAAAGCTCATTGTGCTCGAGATATGAAGGCAGAAACTGAGCCAGCAATAGGCTCAGAATACTCGCAAACGATATGAGCAAATATATTTTCATGCCGCAAAACGGCCTAACCTTGGATTACAATCCATCATTGGCAAAAGTATTTCAGAAAGCGGGAATCATTCCCCGCCTTCGCCAATGGTTCGGCGAGCTCACCGTGCAAACGCTTCAGCCAAAAAGCACGGCGGACCCCGCAAGAATCTCCGGGCAAGCAGGTCGGCGGAGCATTACTCATCTACTCCCCGCCTTCGCCAGAAAACGGCTCCGGCGGGCAAGCACTACTCATCTACTCAAGTACTCCCCTCAGAGAATGAAGTACTTCACGCCTATCGAGGCAAAAATGCCATTGCTCGTGGCGGTCTCCCTTTCCGTTCCGCGATACTGGAATTGCGGCTCGATCGCCAGTGCCTGGGCGACAAAATAATCAAGACCCACAGCAAAATTGTACGTTTTTGTCGCGGGGGTAAATGTGTTGTAGAAATCACCAGTGCCGAATTTTGACCACGACAACCCGCCTCCTGCTCCAATGAACAGAGCCGTCGTTTCAAGCGGAAAGTAATATCTGGCACCGAGCACGATTCCGAGGCCGGTACCTCTCGAAGTATATACGGGTTGACCGGGAAAATCTATTTCAGACGATGAGCGACTGAAGCTCGGAGCACATGTCACCTCGATCACATCAGAAACAAAGAGAGAAAAACTCGGGGAGAATTCAAAGGATGTTGACGTCTGTTTTGCATCCTGAAAACTGCTTGAGCCTGAAGTGAGGCTGATGGATCCTGAAATTGAATAGACCCCTTTTCTGATCTGCGATTGTGCAATGACAAGAGATGATGCAAGGAAGAGAAGTGCGGTGACTATGAGAGTTTTCATGGCATTGCCGTTTCATTGTGAATGTGGCTCCCTGACCCCGACAACTACTTGGTGTTGAAGCGATAAGTAAGTTTCATCCAGACATCGATCGGAAGACTGTCTTTCCTGGCCGGCTTGAACTCACTTTGAAGGAGAGCCTCGATTGCACTCCTGCTCATTCCCTTGTGGGCTGATTGCTCCACAACCGCCCGTTGGATCTTGCCGTCCTTCGCAATGAGGACTTTGAGAATGACAATGCCATCGATCCGCTCCGACAGCTCCCACAACGGATACTGAGGTTGCTGATAGTGGATCGCCTCGGGCAGGGTGAACCCAGGGGTTTGACCTGTGAGGTACGGAGCATCAGCGTAGGTGGACGTTACACCTTTTCTGTAGGCAAATGTATCTGAGATCACGAAATTATTGAACTTTGTCTCCTGGCAAAGCGATGTCAGGGAAACAAATATCGCACTGAGGCATATGAGCAAGAATCGGTTTTGAAGCATGGATTCACTCCTGACGGCGCGGCGTAACCTTGGATTCAACCAGCATGATTGATAAAAGTATTTCAGAAAACAGGAACCACGGGCATACCCTACTCATCTCCTCCCCGCCTTCGCCAGAAAACGGCTCC
>Ga0209211_10012159_pt1 | contig 10872 bp, 8 predicted proteins | sample RifGroA2_FD_183992 | JGI IMG/M metagenome (GOLD analysis project Ga0209211, IMG submission 183992) | Groundwater microbial communities from Rifle, Colorado, USA - Groundwater A2 (SPAdes) (version 2) | ecosystem: Environmental > Aquatic > Deep subsurface > Groundwater | place: Rifle, Colorado...
ACCCCCCGACTCCTATTACCTTGAGCCGGGCGGATGTCTCAAATTCTGGCTTAACCTGGGGCATAGTTATACCTAAGACTATACTCGAATAATTTAGCGGTCAAGCCCCATTTTATGCTAGAATTTGGGCTATGAATCCATACGAATCAGGACAACTAGAACAGAAAATAGACTTAGATTTTGCTCACAGGCGGGCTGAAAAAGTTTTAAACGAAAACGCAATCAGAATGGGGGAGTTTGGTGATATCTATAATGTAGGAGATGATATTGCATATGTTGAAGAGAAAGAAAAACAGTTTGCTTTAAATAATACTTCCGCACAAATCGAGCAAAAAAAGAGAGCAGATATTCTGGAAGCCGCTCTTCTAGAAGAAATTGAGCTTGGCAACTGGCTCGGAGAAGATACAGAAACTATTAAGACAACAAAATATGACGATATTAAGAATGGCATAGATGCCATCGTCGAGTTTAAAGAAGAAGAAAGAAGGGCATATCATTTAGGACTTGCTTTGGATGTGACTTTTTCTATAGATGTTGATAAAAAACTTCAACGAATAAAAGAAGGAATTGCAAACGGAAAACTCCCAAGTATAAAATACTTCAAATCCTCTCATATGGGATTTAGGGGTGAACTGAGTGAAATTCCAGAAGTCGTAATAGGCATTGACCAACAAAAGACTCAAGAGATGACCGATGCATGGATAAATAAAGACCGGAAACGGCTTAATGGCCTTCCGGTTAAAAACATTGTTTTATCCGAAATCCTCCTTCAACTGGACAGCTTCAAGAAATTTGCGGCGAGAAATAAGCAACCTGGAATCGCTTCAAGGTATGGCCAAGTAGAAAAGTTAGTAAAAAGCATTGTTGATGAAAAAAACATCTCCCCTGAATATGACAGGGTGCTAATGAGTATAGAAAGTTCTCTAAGAAATATTTAATTAGGTTAAAACCACTCTTAAACGCAAAATTTCTTCCTCAATCGCGCGCTCGATTTTGGAAGCGAGATTCGGAACGCGCGCGGAAGTTTCGGCGACAATTTCCTCCAAATCCGTGTTTTGTTCGTGAAGCGCTTTTTGTATTTTCTCTGCGTCGTCGTCCGAAATATTCGCGATCAGGACTCCAATCAAAACTTCTTCGAGTCTCTTATCAACTTTCGCCAAAATTTCCTCTCGCTCCCCTTCGGGAAGATTTTCTAATCCTAATGCTTTTTCAAGCTCGCTTTTTTTCTTTAGCATTTCTTTCTCTAATTATATCATCAATAATTCTCAGTTGCGGGTTATAAAATGAATTGATCCCATCTATCCTCACGGTTCTGATATCCCGTTCTCCAGGTTTAACCTCCTCTTTTGGAAAAGTATCTTGAATAATCTTTATCTGATCATTTTTCTCGTCTTGAAGCCTTTTTCTTTCTTCGTTAATATCCTCGTCGCTCATTTTGTCATAAATATCCTTCATTTCATGATTACTGATTTCCCTCGGCGTTCCTCCGCCAGTGTTAGTGGTGTTGTTATTGCCTTCTCTTCGAATAACTATTCCCTCTCCCCCGCTATTGTTTCTTTGTTGTTTTGGTTTTTGGCGTGCGGCTTCAAATAGATTAGCTCTCAAAGAACCTTCAACGCCAAAAGCCGCATTAGTTATTTTTTCAGTGTCCCTCTCGCTCAAATTACCCTTGAAATCGATTTCTGGAACGGGTGTTTTTTCCACTCCTGACCTATATTCCAATAAGCCTGAGTCGGGATTTAATTTCGGAGCAGGATAAGGTGCCTCATTTCCAATTTCCGAACCACGATACTCCTCGTTGGTATCTATATTTTGCTCTTCCCTTCCCCCCTCTTCTCCCTGAAGATAAGGCGCCTCATTACCAATTTCAGTTCCTCGAATTTCTTCGAAATTTTCTTCATTTTTGGAAACTATTTTTCCCCTACGCTCTCTAAATAACGCAGAAATATTTTTCTCGACAACAGAATTAAATCTATTTTTCAGATCTTCGTTATTATTTAAATAATTGCGCAACGGCGGATAAATATTCATAAATACAGCGCGGGTTTTTCCCTCCCTGTCTTGTTTTTTAACTTTTTCTCTTTCCTCGGGTGATAAATCCTTATACCAAGACTTTAATTCCTCAAAACTGTCAAATTTTTTCCAATCTCCTTTATTGTATCCCGTCACAATATAACTAATCCATCCGGGCTTGATATCTAATCTTTCTCCTCTCAAGAATTTATAGAAGGGGTCTTTAGCAAAGCGTTTATTTTTCTCTTCTACTGTTTCTTTGTATTCATCTGATGCTCTCTCGCCTAAAGGTTGGTCAATAAGCCGTTCGTCTAATTCAAAATATTCTTTCGTTTCTTTTGCCGTCGACTCGGTTTTTCCTTCTACTTTCTCTTCCGTCTTTACTTTCTTAACTCTATCCAGATATTCATCGGAGGCCTTCTCTGGCAAAGGATGATCGATAAGCTTCTCGTCGGATTTTTCAAAAACATCTTCTTCTTTCAAATCAATATATTCATCTTTTTTCTTCGGTTCCGGCCTTAAATCAGAATCCCCTTCGCTGAAATCCTTCGCTCTGCTGTGTTCGCGGATGGTCTCTTTTGATTTCTTTTTCCTTTCGCGATATTGCCTGATTTTGAATGCCGCGCCGATACCTGCGATCTCGAGAAAATCCTTAAGGTAAGAATGGGTCGCCTTCTCCGCCGCTTTGACCGCAACTTTGTCTTTAAACATTTCCGAACCCTCTTGATAAGCAAGCTCCTGCGCAATACTTTCTTTCGCATCATTGACAGCCACTGCCGCCTCGTCGCTCGCTATTTTTAAAATTCTTTCAGAAAAATTATTATCTCCATGGAAAGCAGAGCTATAGTTTAAAGTCTCTCCCCAAGTCTTATCCCCGATTTTTGAAGCATATTCTGCCTTAATATGCTCCTTGCCAGCTGATGTAAGCAGTTGCGCTTTCTCTATCGCGGACTTAATTTGTTCCCCAAGAAGATTAAGCTCATCTCCCGGATTCAATGCCTTCCCCTCAAAAAGATTTTTGAGCGCGTCCTCCGCGTATATGAGCTGGCTTTTATCCAAAGCAATCTCAATCCCGAGCGCTTGTTTTTGGGAAATATAATCGTGGATCAGATTTCGCGACATCGTTGTAAGGCTGTCCCCATTATCCGCCATTGTAAAAAATTCTTTCGCCTCCAGCCCTGCGATCCCTTCTGCAAGGGCGCTCTCGTGGGTTTTTGAATATACGTCCGAAATTTCGTCCTGAATTTGCGATTTAACTTCATCCGACAAAGACACGCCCGCTTCTTTTGCGGCCTTCGCGATTTCTTTGGCATCCTCTGCTCCGAAAATAAAATGACTAACAGTGCTTCCGAGTACCCCCCCTAAAGCTCCGTAGATGGCACCCCTTGCTACCCCGCTTCTTACTTTTTTCCAATCGATTGAATCAGCTTTTATTTCTTTCCTAAGAGCTTGATACAATTCCGCTTTGTATCCGCTGAAGGTTTCGATTTTTCCGAATTCCGGATAGCCGGTTTGCAAAATATCCAGCGATAAATATTCATCCAGCTTTTTTTTGATATTTTCATTCGACGCACCAATCTCCTTTGCCTTGGCTAAAACTTGGTCTTCAGATAATGGATTTTCTTTCAGTCTTTTCTTTTCGGAAATAATAGTTCTAACAAATTCTGTGGATCCTCCAGCCAAAGTTCCGGCACCCATTGCTGCAAAAAGGCCTCCTGATGCTCCTATCCCCCATTTTGCCAAAAGCCGAACGCCGCTTCCAGTTGCAAACCCAGCCCAGAATTTCAAAGAATCAGCGCCGAAAATTTTCTTAACGTTGGCTTTAGTTAAAATTTTCTTGGGATCTAAATTTAACCCCTCGTACTTTTTCTTTAATCCCGCAAACTGCTCGCCCAGAACAGCGCCCATTTCCGCCAGAGCTTTTTTCGCTCCAATCCCTTTCTCGTCCTTATTGAATAGATCAGAAATTCTTTCCTCATGCTTTGAAAAATCAATTACTCTCCCTCTTTCTCGGGATATCTCCGCGCTTGCCTTTTGGCCGCTTTCGTCCAATTTAAAAGGCCCAACTTTATATTTTTTGTCGCGCTTGGCAAATTCGCTATATGCAAAAATCTTCTCGCGATCTGAGTCCGTAAAATCTTTGTCCAAAACAGAGAGCTCAAGTTTCCCTTTTTTTGCGGCTTCTTCGAGTTGCCCCGATATAATCCTCTCCGTATCTTTCTTCACGGCCTCCGCATTTTTAGGATCAGGATTTTCGACTTTGATTCTATCCCAATATTTTCCAGACCAAATCTCCTCTGGAGATTTTGGTTTTTCTGCTGTTTTTTCAGGCCCAGAAACTATTTGGGCATCCTCCGATTTGGACTTATCAATATCAAATTTTCTCGCTTCCATTGCCATATCTCAATTAAAACATGTATTTCGCTTTGTGTCACCGAAAAACTGAATCCTTTGCCCCAAACTTAGTTTAGGTCACGTCCACAAATTATGTCGAGGACTTTAAATGAGATTGTGTTTACTTCTTATCTTGAATCTTCTTCATATAAGATGAGAAGCTTTCATCCACATTTTTTAAATGAGCGTACAATAATAAGATCTGATTCTTATCTGCATTCCTCAATGCATTTAAAATTATTTCGCGCTCTTTCTTTTCAATTAATCCGGATAACAAAGCATTCGCAATATCATCTTCAATCTTTTTCCAATCTGGATTCAAATTAGAAACTATAAAATAGAAGTCGCCAAACTCCTTAGAAAGGGTTTTGGCAACAGCCCCAATATAACCCTCGTCGTCTGGAGAAATGTATTCAATTGAGTCAAGTAAAATATTATTCTCTTCTCTACCTATAATGAGCTCCGGTTTTATATGAGAAAGCCTCGCCATAAGACGGTCTGAATCTGGGATAGAAATAAGGTCGGCTTCAAAAAAACCACCTCTTCTCCAAATGGAGCCACAAAAAGTTGAATTATCTTTCCGAAATATTCTAATATTCTGGCTTTGTAACATCGCGTGTTTTTTCTTTACTCCACATAAATTGTCTAGTTTTTTGAGCAGCATTTGTCGGATCCCAATTTTTGTCTTTTGTAAATTCTCGAAGAAATTCGCGCATATAATGAAACCTGACGGGGTCTTGCGCCGAAAAAGATTCTGGATTTAAGAGAAGCTCCCTGAATGATTCAGCAAAATCTTCTCTTCGTTTAAATTCTTCCTCAAAATAACGGTACAAAATTGGAGTTTTGATGTTTTTGGGATATTGAAATGATTCCTTCCCAGACATCTTCCTGGCCTCGCCCCAATCTACTGACGCCGACGAGGAAACTTTATTATTTTCCGATCTCTCTGGATCAATCACATGGCCTAATTCGTGTAAGAACACATCTAGCCCTACCCGAGCTCCTCCAAATTCTATAAAATTTTTTTCTACTTTAATTACCGATTTCCCAGTCTTGAGTTTATCAACATATGCGCGAGCCTTGCCTTCCATCCCATAAGCATAATAGCCGACTTCTTCATCAGAGTAGGTAACCGAATCAAGATTTTCTGATAAAATCTTATGAATTGTTTTTGTATCAAAATACTGATTCAGGATATGCCAAGAATCTTCCGCAGTAAAACTCGTTTGCTCAGTCTTCATTTTCAGTGAAAAATCTTTTCTCCCTTCGAAAGCATTAAGAAGATTTCTGAGTTTATCCAGATCCTTTTCATGAATCTTATCCTTCCCCGCAAAACTGTCAAAATAAAACACATCGGATCCGTTTTCATTCGCATGCCCAATCCCTTCGGGAGAAAAAACTTCAACTATCTTCAGCGACATTTTCTCAACATCAGCCTTTGGCCCCAAATCTAATTTTATATTAAGATTTTCGCCAGTCTTTTTGGGTACCTCCACAAAGATTTCGCGAAACCACTGCTCCAGTTTAAATTTTGCCGCTTGGGAATCCACGTTTTTTTCAATTTCTTCCGCCTTTACACTCCCCTCCCATTCTCGAGCAATTTGGCCTTTACTCGTCCCCTCAATCCCAGCAAGGTGCCCCGCCATAAACATAACAGTTACCATAGCGGTATTAGAAAACTTTTCTTTCCATTTTCTCCGTTTCTCTTGAAAACCTGCGGATGATTCACGATCATTTTGACGTGACTCATTATTAACGCGCTTCTCAATACGACTTACGCTGAATTCTAGCGAAACTTCCTCTGGCACTTCTGTTGGCTGTTCTGGAAATCGAAATGATTCCATAAAATATTTTACGTCCCCTTATGCCTCCTTCTAATCTCCTCCTCAACCTCGTCTCTAGTGCGGGCGAATTTGGAGAAAAAATAGATTTATTTATTTATAAATATCTTTCCTGTGACCTACGCGCAAAACAAAAATCATATCTTTTTCTACTTCAAAAATAATTCTATACTCGCTAATTCTAAAGCGGAACTTGTCGGAATAACTGCCCTTCAAACGATCGGCCCAGCGGAGAGGATTTTTCTGAGAAATAAAAAAGTCTAATTTCCGACGGAGTTGTTCTTGCGTATCATGATCCAATTTCAGCCAATCAGATTTCGCGCGTCTCGAAAAAAATATCTTCATCTAGCAATGGCTGCTTTTTTGAAACGCCCAGTCTTTGTATCAAACGAAAATACTTTCCCTGATTTTACATCACGAATCCCCTCCTCAATCGTCGCTCGTAGGGCAATGGAGTTTCTCATCTCTTCATCCTCTATCAATTCTTCCAGTTTCTTCCAGTCTTCCATGGGAATCATGACTATAGGCTTACCTTTAAAACGGGATTTTTCAATTTTCTTGTCAATGTTTTGTATTTCTCTCAAAGTCATATGTCCACTATAACCAAAAATAAATAAAAGTCAAACACGGATTTCGCTCCGTGTCAGTGAAAAGCTTACGCCCCAAACTTAGTTTAAATCACATCCAAAAATTATGTTGGGAACTTTGAATGAGATGATTTTTATCATAATATTTTTGTTGGATTGTCTTCAGCCTCAAGATAATATCCTCCTACTCGATTATATCCTCCAATTTTTTTATATGTTCCAGAACTACTCTGCAGCCCAGCAAGAAAATCTGATGAAGGCAGATCGTTATTTTTTTGCCCAAGCACCACTTTCTCAACACCTACATCTCTTGCATATTCTTTAATGTATCCCTGCAATTTTAATGTAAGTTGATTTGTAAAGTTAGTGCTATATAAAGTATTTGATTCGATATTATCGACTACTAAAACATTTTCTCCTTTGTCATCTTCTCCTAGCCAACACCACGCCGCAGTTACAGGTTCTCCTTTAGCTTTGTCCCAAATTTGAACAATCTGAATACCTAAATCGGTGTTATAGTCTGCGATCGTAGACTCTCCGCCATCAGCATAATATCCCCTCTCGATCGAAATGCAACATGGAGAATAATTTGCTTGATACAGATCAATGTCGGGATTCCTTGACCATACCGAAATTTTCATAGGTCTGCCTTCGAGCGCTTCTTTATCTTTGTCTGCCTTTTCAGAAAATAGATTAAGGAGAGTATTTCGATCAGTGCGGTAATGACTTAATCCTTCTTCCATTCCATTTTGAATTTCTTGAATAACAGCTTCTCCCCGTTCCTCGCCAAGTACAGGAGAAATTGTAGGAAGAAAATTTTTTTCGAAGTCTTCTATCCTCCGTCCTAAAACCGCGAACTCCTGTTTTATTTTTTCCTTTTCCGTAGAAACCGCGCGCTTTGATTTTAAAATACGATCGGGATCTGCGGATTTTTTCGATATTTCTTCTTCAAATTCGTGTTCGGCGGCGATAAGGCTCGTATGAGTGCGGTCTAGTTCAGCTCGCAAATGAAGAAAGCCATCAATGTCGCCCATTAATTTATCCCAAACAGAAATTTTTTTCAACTTATCTTTCTTTCTTTGTAAACTCTCGATTCCCTTTGCAATTCCTTCTGCTTTCTTCTGATTACCGCCTTCTTGAGCAGAATGTCGCTCTTGTTCAAGCTGATGAATTTGCTCATCTATCTTCGTTGGATCTTCAACGAATACAGCCCCGCCAGAAAATTCTTTCTGATATTCTCCGAGAGCTTCTTTTATATTATTGCCGTACGCCTCTAACGTTTCTTGAATTCGAAATAACGGAGTGGCTACAGATTCCGAAAAACGAGTTTGATTTTCCGCCTCCAGAAAGAAATCATCTTCTTTATGATAATTAAGCCATTCATTACTATCTATTCCAGCCTCCTGAATTGCACGTAGAATGTCCGGATTTTGTTTCCATTCAATTAGTCTCTGTTGCATTGCAGTGCGAAACCCCGCCGTGTCTAGTTTTATAGATGGGCTAATTTTTAAAACTTCTTCCTTACTTTCAAATAGGAAAGAGATATTTTCTTTGGAAGGCGCATCAAATTGCTGAAATTTTAACAGAAGTTTTGCTCCAAAACGTGGATTTTGCGCGACAGCTTCAAGTAAAAATGGGTTTTCACGAACGACCTTAAAAATGTCATCTTGAGAATCGAGGAGCGGGAAGACGGAAAACAGCACATCCGGTGATTTTTGTGCCTGCGCGTAGAATTCTTCTGATACATCTTTGAAACGATCTAAAAATCCTTTGAGTGCAGGAAATGTTTTCAAAAGTTCTTCGGATGAAACATGTAGAGCAAATTCTTCCTGCATTTCTAACGCAATTGAAAAACGCCTTTTTTCTATTGCTTCAAAAATAGATTTTTTAACTAGCTCATTGATAAAATCCTTTTCAAAATGAAATTGTTCGGCGATTCTTCGGGCTGAAGAAAAGCCTTGACCATAATTTCCACGTAGCGTACCCTCAAATGCGCGATTAGCCGCTTCCCTTAACTCCTTTTCGCCAAATGAAGGAATGGCCTGCTTTAGACGCTTGAGTTCTGCCATTGAATCTAATGCAATAAATTTCGAAGCAATATCTTTCGCAGAATTTTCTAAGATGTCTGGAGAAACGGAAAATCTCGTAACTATATCTAGCGCCCAGTAAATACTGCCGTTTTCAAGCGCTTTTTGAACCCCTTCTTCAGCCGCTTCGCGAACCGAATCTCCTTGAAGAAAAGAAGAATCCAGAGGAAAATTTTCTTCCAATTTTTTCATACCTTCGTCATCGCCTCTAATTCCCTCTGTCAACAGCTTTAGAAAAGTCTCTTCGACACCCTTTTTTATTTCTTTGTCATTTAGAAATGCGTCAGGCGAGCTAAATTTCTCTTTTATGTTTACTATCTCATTAACTCTATTGATCGTTTCTCTTCCACTCAATTGAGAATAAAACCATTTTGAATTGAGCACAAAGAGCACGCCCTCGCGAGCCGCGTTTTGGATTTCTTTTGGAGGCGGGGAAAGTCGTAAGCGATATTTTAGTCTGTCGGATATGCCGCTTTCACCACGCCAAAGGGATTTCAAGAGTGTAGAATTTCCTAATTCTTGAATTACAGGATTACTTACAAATTCGTCAGAGAATTTAAAGCCCTCTGTGATTGAAACGGCATCACGATTTGAATTTGATCTGTCATCATCGCTGGCACTTTTCCTAAGAGCTGCAATTAATCCTTTTTCTGCTGCTTTATTCACATCTGGTCGATCCCTGAACTCAGGCCAATTATTTCCTCTAAAAAATTCGCCATGTATCATGGACGTATTACTTATATTGCCTCTCTCGAGGCTTCTAAGCATTTCTTCGTCAGCTGCTTGTTTCATCCATTCCTCAGAAATTACAGGAAATTCTTTTGATTTCAAAAGATTCTTTGTCTCATAAATTCGCCCTTCTCGAAGTTGTTTCTTAATCCCGTCCTTCGCCGCTTCAATAATTTTTGGATCAGACAAAGAATTCTCAGGAAGAAGAGGCAGGAATCTATCCAATGAAACCTTAATATCATCCTCCCCATGCTCCCTGAGTCTAAAAGCAAGATTATGTTTTATAGCAGATTCAATTTCTGGATCCTTTTTAGGATCGAGAAGCGCATCTATAGTCACTGAAATCTTACCGGGCGATTCAACCTGATTTAACATCTTTAGAACTGTTCCTTTAACAAGCTTTTGAAGCTCATTTTCTGGAAGAGAAATCCCATCCCTAATTTTGGAGATTTCTTGCAGGAGATTTCCTTTTGATTGCCAATTCTCTCGTAGAATATATCTTTCTACTGCTCTTTCCCCGTAATAAATCAGTAAGTCGCGCGGCAAATTCTCGTTTTTTGCTTTTTTAAGCCAATCATCGAAAGTAACCCCACCATGCTCATCTGTAATTTCTTCAACGAGTTTTTTCTGCTCTTCGGTAACATGAACTCCCGCCGTTTCGAGATCTGTTGCTATTTGTTGTACCGGCGTGTTTTCTTTTAATAATTCTGGAGTTTCTTTCATAACTGTCCAGTATGCCTTCTTCTAATTTCCTCCTCGACTTCGTCTCTCGGGCGGGCGAATTTGGATCGGGAGAGTTGCTTGATATATTCCGCCATCTCGGGATTGCCCTTTTCGGGAGCAATGGTTTTTATATTGAAGGGCTTTGAGGTTTGCCCATCGACAAGCAATTTTAAGTATGCGTTTCGGTTGTCTATATTCAAAAGGTCGGGCGCAGTAAAAGTCGGCGCGAACTGCTTCTCCATATATTCCCCGTCGTCCGAGCCGATCCTAAACGAGCATATAGAGCCGACGTTCCCGAAAACCGCTTTTTGAATATCTTCCTCAAGCTGACCAATGAACTGGTGCGTTAATATCAAATCGAGTTTATATTTCCTCGCCTCGGACAAAATCGTCGCGATGGATTTCGTCGTCACATTTTGAAACTCGTCGATATATAGATAGAAGTCCTGCCGTTCTGCCTCTGGCATATTCACACGGGACAAAGCCGCCATTAGAATT
>Ga0209211_10012160_pt1 | contig 10871 bp, 7 predicted proteins | sample RifGroA2_FD_183992 | JGI IMG/M metagenome (GOLD analysis project Ga0209211, IMG submission 183992) | Groundwater microbial communities from Rifle, Colorado, USA - Groundwater A2 (SPAdes) (version 2) | ecosystem: Environmental > Aquatic > Deep subsurface > Groundwater | place: Rifle, Colorado...
TTTTTCGGCATAGGCCCTGGCAGCCACCACTTCTTTGAGGTCTGTAGGACTTTTTTGCCACTCTTTAAGGATATTATTAGTTAATTCATCAATATCTTGTTTTCCAGATAATTTTTTAGTCAGCCTTTCAAATTCTTTTTGGGCATCTGATTTAAATGACGGATTATTGGGATCCGGAGGTTTAAAGCTGTCATTAATATTTTGTCTCCACTGGACAAAATCCTGAGTCTGGTTTTTTATGGCGGTATCCAAACTGGTTTTAATGGCTGCCAAACGTTTTGGATCCACTGTTTTTTCATAAAGTTTTTTTACTTTAGGCAGAACTTTGTCAATTTGTCCATCAACATACCCGAATTGCTTAAGGGTAGCTTTTATCAAAGCATCATCAGCTCCAAGAGGTAAAGCTTTGGCAACTCCTGCCTGAATGGCATTGGACTCGCCTTTTCCAAATAAACCGGCCAATAATCGGTCTCCTATACTAAATGCTCGTCTTTGGTTGTTTTGTTCCAATAATTTTAAGGCATGGGCTTTTGCCGCAGCTTCTTTTTGAGCATTTCCAATATATGATTGGTTGTCCAAGTTTTCCCAATCCCGTAGAATCTTTTCCGCCAGTTCATCAGGATCATAAATTCCTTTTACTTTGCTTCTCAACCGCTTGATTTCATCGTTTCTAACTGCAGCCAGTTCCCGAGCAACAGCCGCTTGATCGGCATTGCGTAAATTTCTTATTCTGTCTGCCAGTTTATTATCCCTTGCCTGATCAAATAATTGCCGAACAATCCCGTCAACTTGTTTTTGGTTTTTAAGACCATTTGCTTTTAAAACCGCTTCAATCTGCTGGGGATTGGCTTGAGCTAAAGCTGTCTGAACCGCTTCTATTTTTATAGCGGCAATTCTACCCACTCCGATACGTCCAACAGCCGAATTGACCGCTCTGTCAATCAAATTTACAGGCCGTTTTGATGCAAGAATATTTTCCGCAATTGCTTTTGCATTAGCTACTTCGGCTGCATCGTTTATTAAATTACGTCCCACCTGTGCTTCTTTGGCATTGAGAATTGCTTCCGCCAGTTTGGTTACAGTATTGATGCCTTTGAATTGTTTTTGCAACTTTGTTGCTTCTGCCGGATTGACCGGACCGGACGCTGCTATTGCCTGTCTTATGGCATCTAATCTTGAATCAACTGCGCCTGCTCTGACAATAGGAGCTTTCAATTCATTTCCTAGTGCACCCATATCAAATCCACGCACGCCTTGCCTGGCAACAGAAGTAGTAAATTTGTCGGCTTGAGCCACATCTTTTAGCTGGATATGGTATTTTGACTTTAACCTTGCGCTAGCTTCGGCGGCATCACTGACCAAACCCATTCTGATATCCCTTGCCAACAGTTTGGCTGCTTCAGTTTCCGTATAGGTTAAAGCTGATCTGGGCATAATGAATTCATAAGCCAACTGGCCTGCTTTGACACCCACTTGCGACATGCCGCCTACTCCGGGAATTTTAGCAGCCACCCCTCCCATTGTTCTTCCAACTTGGATTGCACCGTTTACCAATTTTGTCCTGGCAATAACTCTGGCTCCGCTTTCCAGTGCGGTTGAAACAGCTGCGTTTTTAATAAATCCACCTGCCCAATATTCCGGAGATAATCTTTCTGCAGCTGACCCTGTACCCTTTATGGCTACGCCAACTATCCTCAAAGAGCCTCCACCTCTTATTCCGCTTGAAGCCATCCTGGTTCCCAATGCATTTAAACCGCTGCCTATTGCTTGTCCTCCTTTTGCAGCAGGAACTATCATTGCAATACCGTTGGTTATATCAGAACCGACTTTCTGATTATTTCTGGCAGCTTGTTTTAGTATTTCATCATTTCCATATACTGCTCCCAATACTCCTTCATTGACCGAATCAACACCTTTACTCAGCTTATTGCCGGTTATTCCATCCAATAAACCAAGAGAAATTCCGTTAGCCAAATCAAAGGCATATTTCATACCGCCTGCAAGAGCAGTACCAGCCACTTGTTGTGCATTTATTTCGTAAGTTCTTCCGCGCTGCCAAAGCTGCACTGCCGTAGATAATTCCTTTTGATAATGCTGGCCAAAACCTTCATATTCAGCATTACGATCCCCTATACTCATTCCAAAAGTATCTGCTACGGTGGCTACACTGCGCTGTGCAGTTTTTCCAAGATTACTGAAAATGGCTCCGGCATGATCCGCTACCACCATGGCTGCCACAGCAGCATCAGGCCCGTTGGATGACCAATATTGTTCGTATCCTCGTTGCCTTATACGCAATGCATCTTCCGTAGATAAAGTATTGTTCAAAATAGTCAAAGAAGAAGGAGCGGCGCCGGATTGCCCTTCTCCTCTGGAGATTTTAGTGTCATAGTCCTCACATGTATTCCAATTAACGCCAATCCATTCGCCATATTGATTGCCGGTTGATTTTATGCAGGCAAAACATTTATTGTCTTCAACCCGCATAGGCATATCTGCAGTACATCCACCTATTTTTCTCGTCAAATCAACACAACCTTGGCCAGGAACCGCCACCGTACTGCCTAAACATTCCAAACATTTTTTACCGCCTAATCCAAATATACCCGTATCTACACAAACTCCGATTTTACCTCCATCATCACAAACAGTATTATTGCTTTTAGTTTTACAATCATCTGATTTAGCAATAGTATTTGCAGAAGGTACTACAGTCAAACTGCTTTTGCAATCTATTGAATTACCGCTTTCTTCGCAGCCGCCTCCGCAGGTCTGAACTGTTGACCAAAGGTAGCCTTTACATTCTTGGATTACATCACCAAAACAGCGCCTGTCACCACCTAAACACTTACTATTGATATTTGTCCTATTAGGAGGAGTTGGCGATAAATATATGGGCAATAATTCTGTCAGCATCTCATCCTTACCGGCACAAACATTTCCGTAAGCGCTGACCTGGCAAAATCCAGAACAACAGGCAGTATCATCCCAACTGCTGCATGAAGCGCCGCCCGGCTTGCATTGAGCAACGCCTTCAGGCAAGCATTTATTATCGGTGCGAGTCTCATCCAATCTGTTTTTACAGTCTCCTCCTTTCCAAAAACCATCTACGCAACGGCAATCATTGGCCAATAAATTATCATATAAAAATTTCTCTTTATCGAACTCCTCTTCTGCCGTCTCGTCATTTCTTGTATATATGAATCTTTCTGCACCTTCGATAATTACCTTCTCACACTTTCCTACACCCTGGTGGATACCAACTTTATTTTTGGCATTACAATCTGTATTACTATCGTATATTCCCTGGCTTTCCCTATTCTTTTGCAAATCTTGTTGTGTTACATATATATGTCTTTCCGCACCATCAATGATTACTTTCTCACATTTTCCTGCTCCTTGGCGGATACCAACTTTGTACCGATCGTTGCAGTCCTTGCTGCTATCAAATATTCCCTGATCTTCTCTGGATGATTTTTTGTCTTTTTCTGGAATATATAAGTATCTCTTCACCCCATCGATTACCACTTCTTCACAACTGCCTACACCTTGATGGATTCCTACTTTGTAACGATCGTTACATTCTTTTTTGCTGTCAAATACCCCTTGGCTTTCCCGATTTTTCCTTAATTCATCTTCTGTAATGAATTTAAAATATACATTTCCATTAGTATCGGTTATTTTCAAACATTGACCTGCACCGCTGACTATCTGTGCACTATAAGCAGTTCCGCATTCTTGTGCCGATCTATAATAGCCGGCTGCTTTCAATGAAGCTTCTTCTTCCTGTTTTCTCCTTTCCCGTAAAACATATTCTGCGTATGGCGCATCTTTTACCCCTTTTTCTGCTACAAATTTATCGCAGCCTTCTCCCCAAAATCCGAACATTCCGCACTTATCACATTGAGGACCGGGACATCTGTATTTTTCAAAATCGCCCGGCTTATAATCAGGCAATGGAGGTAAAGGCGTTTCTTCAGCCGGTGGTTGTGGTTTTGGCTGTTCTGAGGGTTTGCTAGGTTCGGGTGCTGACGATTTGGTGGGTTCAGGCACAGGTACAGATCCGCATGGTTCTCCATATCCGTTAGAACCATTAATACATTCTGCGTTGGGATCTTTATTTGAATTAGGTTGAGGAGCTGCTGGCAATGATTCCTGATTTTTAATTGCTTCCTCCGGCGGTTTCCAATCAGGCTGGCAGCGAGGAGCTTCGGGATGCTCATCACAATATTCGTCTGCTTTACTGGCAGTTGTTTGTTTATTTTCTTTTTTTGACAAAAATACCGAAGAAACAACCGTTGAAATACCTAAAACTATTAGTGCGCCAATTGTTACCAATGTAGCAATTTCGCCTTTCTGAAGTCTTTTACCCATTATATATAAATGTAATCTTTGGGACAGTGAAAATCAAGGAAAATTATTATGGCGTTATTGTTGTTGTCGGAGTTGTTGACGATTTTTTTAAGCACCTCATATAGTCTTGAGTGGTACAACCCTTGCCCAGTTTATCCTTGATCTTAACACAGTCGGTTTCATCACAGGCTGAAGCAGGTGTAACCGGGATTTCCAGTCTTTGCACTGCAGTCGGCTTTACTTCAGTTTGTTCTTTTTTTGTTGTGGGCGTGGGATTGCTGGGAAGGGTTTTTTCCGTGCTTTTGGTTGTAAATGTCCAGGGCACACCGCCATTATCGTATTTTTTATCACCGATTCTTATTTGAAAATAATACGATGTATTTGGAGTAAGCAGAGTCAGGTCTGCTATGTGGCTTTTTATTTTTTGCGGTTCCGGTGAAAAAAAATTCAAGGCCGTCGGTGTTGTGCCGTATTCCACTACTCCTTGGGTTTCTATACCTGTGGACCAGGAAAGTTTGGCGGAATTTTCCAAAATGGTTGACACAACCACATCCCTGGGTTCCATATCGCTGGCTCTGGTGAAAGAACCGGACAAAACCTTAAAACCCATTATTGTCAATAAAACGGCAATAATAATGCCTATGACAATGGAAGAAATTTTCATTATTTTTTGCTGATCCATAATAGAATTATACGAATCTACGAATGAATGCAAATAACACAAATTATGCGAATAATAATAGAATTAGCATATTCGCAACATTCGCATTCAGATTCGCATCATTCGTATCATAATTTATAATAATAACTTCGCTCCTGCGCCTATCAAAAGCAATACCATTCCCGGAACTGCGTATTTAATTACGTTTTCCAAAATACCGCTTTTTGGCAGCTCAGTAATATTAGACGTGTTCGTGTTTGAATTGGTCGAGCTGGAACCGCTGCCCACTGTAATCACAGAACTGCCGTTTTTCGTACACTCCAATACATTAGTGGCGTCAAGATCGTTTTTGATTATTTTTGAGGAATTACAGTCATAGCTTATGGAAGCGTCACCGTCTTTAGCCGCGTTAAATGTAATAGTGGCTAAAGTACCAGTGCCTGTTTTTGATGTGGCCGGGTCATCAACCATACCGGCTATATATATTTTTCCTTCTGTTGTTGTATCGCTGCTGACTGTCGGTAAAAAAGTTCCTTCAGTAACCGATTCGACAGTCAACAAATCCGAATCATAAACTACATAAGCGTCGGCGGAAGATATTTCGTCCGTTCCTCCGTCTATTGTCACCTGTAATTGTATTGTTCCACCCGATTCGGTTTGGGCAGTTTCCTTATCAAATCCGAATGAGGCGGCAAAAACAGACGATTGCGCAGGAAAAATAATAAATAACAGAAAAAAAGAAAAGATATAAAGCAGATATTTTCTCATATTGTATCCATTATGCTAAAAAAACAATCCATTTGCAATAAATAACTCTATTGATCGACCTGAATATTGATAGAATTTACCTGCGGATAGTGGATGGCGCTTGCATCATCGACATATTTGGTGGTTTCTTTATCCTTTTTTTCCAAAATGCTAAAAGTTATTGTTCCGGATTTTTTTGGGCTGACTGTCAAAGAAATAATATCAGTCTCATTCCATAAAGTCTTTGTTTTAGCTGAAGGTTTTTTCGCTCCGGTCAAAACCAGGTTATTAGCGTCGGTGACTTTAAAAAGCGTAAATTCCGGCAGAAGTGAAGTTGCCCGGGTAATTTCCAGTTGGCCGGGATCAAAATTCAAAATAACATCATAACCGACCACATCATAACCTAAACCGGTTGAAGAAATTATTAATTTATATGGTTTATTGACATTAGCCGGTATTTTTTCATCTTTTGATATTTTGACAAAAATCATTCCTTCTTTCGGTTTTATTGTTGGTTGGATTTTTTGAGCCGGAGTCGGTAAATTTTGAGATACCGGTAATTTTTGTTTTTTGACAAAAAAGGCGATTGAAAGCATCAGCAGTATTACAGCTCCTGCAACAACAGCCGGCAATAGTATTTTGTTTGGGTTATTTGATGTTTGGGGCTCCATATTATTCTTCATCCGATCTAACTGATAAAGCGGCAATAACAAGGGAATAATCCTGCGTATCCACTTTTCCGTCCAGATTCAAGTCAGCTAAACGTAAGGTTTCCGCATCTGTTTTATTGAGGTTATTTCTGACTAAGGATATGTCATATGAATTGGTTGCGCCGTCTTGATCCGGCAAATCTCCAACCAATAATGTTATGCCCGAAAAATCCAAATTATTAGAACCTGCTACTAAAGTAATATTTCCATTTGTACAACGATATGTGCCTGCACCAGCAGCAGATTCTGTCGGAACGCTATTGCAAATCTTTTTTTGAAGATGTTTCGGACCTTTCACGTAAACATTATATGCCGGTGGACCAGAAACTGCATCAAAACTTACTGTTCCACTCCATACTCCCTTATCATCCGATGTAAAAGTTGCAGTCTGATAGTCAGTAGTTGGAAATAAACCGCCAAGTTTCACTTTAACGCTCATTGTATCAATATTTGGTTTTTTAGTAATACCCTGAAATTTTAATTTCAAGTTAAGAGAAATGTTTTCAGTACTACCGCCTGTTGGCGTAGGCGTCGTTAAATTGCTGTTTCCGGTTGCAGCCGTTGCAGTAACTGTATTGTTTAATTTCGCACCTATGGTATTCAAAGCACCGGAAGCCGTTATCATCGAAAAACCAATTGTATTTGCCGCAATGGTAATGTTTGAAGAAGCTTCCAGCTTGGACTTAAATGTTATTTGAGCTATTTCCGATGCTGCTGAAGCTGATAGGACAAACCCGGCTGTTGAAATATTGGCGCAGGCTATTCGGATTGTGCCGGCCGTATTGGCTTGGACCGCTGTGGACGAATAACCTTCAACCAACGGACAAGCAGAAGGATATGTAATGGCTTCAACTTCCAATTTGGTTTTATCAAAAGCAACCAGCATTTCATATCCCTGTACCGATAAATTGCTACCCGGCTGAGCCATGATTTTTAATGGAGAGAGCGTTGCTGTAGCTGCTCCTGTCAATGAAACCGGATTAAAAGTTACGTCGACCGACTCTCCGGTTGCTCTGGTTTTTTTTCCTGTTTCAGTAAGGATATACCGCGAAAAATACAGCAGGGAAATAAAAACCACTACCGAAAGAATAATTATTTTTATTATGAAAGGTTTTTTTAATAATTGTCCTGAAGATAATTTCATAATATTACTGTTGAACCATATTGCTTCTGATTATGGTTCCGTCGTCAGGAGTAATAAGGCCGTCTCCATTAATGTCAGGATTAATATCAGAAGCTATTTTCCCGCCGGAAAAAAGGCGGACATAATTCAAATAATCGCCCAGGAAGTTAATCGCGCCGTCGCCGTTAGCATCGCCTTTTGGTCTCATATTCCTATTGCAATTGGGATTGGCCTGGGTGACAGGCGGGGTTGTTGTAAAATAGTTCACGTTTGCCAACATACACTTCATTGGTGTGGTATAGAAAATATTAGCTGCTGTTGCCCCGCTCCATTTATTTAATGTTAGATTGACCGGGCAAACAGAAGCGCAAGTATTGGCCGTAGTATCGCATATACAGCCGGGAACATTTGTAGGAGTAGAAACAGGTATTGTTGGACTAATTGTTACTGTTGGAGCAGCTCCGGTCGGTGTAGGGGTTGCAGTTGGGATTGGCGTATTGGTAGGAATTGGAGTCGGACACGCCTGAGTATTGCATGATTGAGCATGACAGGCAATTGCATTATTCGGATCATCCTGATAACAAGTGCCGCCGCCGCATGATTTAGAGCAATAACCTTTGTCGCATCTGCGTGTTATCCAACTTCCGCCTGCCAATTGACATCCGCCTTCATAACTACATTGCTCGCAGCTAACACTACACTGATCTGTGCAAGTTATAACAGCCGCGGCTGCTGTTCCACTGCTTCCGCCTCCTCCGCCTCCTGAGCATTTATTTTTACTAGAATCTACACATCTTTCACCAGTACGTACATCACAACAAACATTTCCACAGGCTTGTTCATCAGCTCTACATGAAACTGCGGAAACAAATTTTTTTGATGGATAAATTAAAAAAATAGTAAGCAATATAAAAAAAACTACAATGATATATTTTATAAACTTCATGATTATCTAATCATTACAAATTTATTATTTATTGTCAATATTATGTCAAATAACTTTCAGAACCCTGAAAAAAACAAAACTGATGAAATAAAATAAAACCACTTGAAAAACTGGCAAATACAATGTCAGGAAAATGGAAACTACGGCCAAAATGAAAAACGCTTCGTTATGTATGGCCGGCAGCAAACCCTTGGTAATTAATATAAGTATTATTATAGTAAATAATGCCTGCTTGTTAAAAACATAAAGATCCCAGCCAAAAAACAAGGCTAATCCGACCAGCACAGCTGTAAGCAGTAATGCCACTTCCTTTATATCGAAATAGAAAGGACCAAGATTCATAGATTTGAAATCATATAATTTTCAACCACCTCAATGCACTAAAACCTACCAAATAAAAAATCACTACCTGAAAAACCGTCATATAAAGTGTCAGAAATATAGCTGCAATTGCCATCATGAAAAACGCTTCGTTTTGAAGTGCGGGCAGCAGTGTCTTGGTGGCAAACATCATGGCAATAATTATCAGTAGTTCCCTCTTATCAAACCAGGAAATGCCCCAGCCGTATTTCATGGCTAAAAAAATCAGGACAGCAGCCATTATTAAAAACAGTTCTTTGGTGTTGATATAAAGTGGTCCAATATACATATTATTAATATACTACTTTTTATTCTGATTTTATAATATCCAGCATTTCTTCTGCCGGCGGTTGATCTTTCGGATAACGAAATTTTACTAAACGACCGCTTTTAGTTCTTAATTCCATTTCACTCCACTCTATTTCGCTCTGAGAAACTTTATAATATTTAATTTTCCCTATTTCTCCCGCATAAACACCTTTACTAACCGGCCGAAGCGGGAGCTTTTCCAATTGCTGCTTAGTAGCAACTCTATAATTTGGAGGAGAATCGGGTGAATTGTTTAAGTTTTGGTTGGTTAGCGACCAGGAAAGATCGGCAATGTATTTTGGAATTTTTTTCAATCTATTTATGCTTGAATAGTTAATTCTGGGTGTATTTGCTAAAAATATTACTTTGGAAAAAGACCTGACAATAAACAAACTGAAAACTAATACAAAAATAATTTTTATTTTATGATAATTCAATACATTGTTCATTATTATTTCAATTTGAAATATTAACTACTGGCCTGCCATCACAACCTGAATCAACCCAAATCTTATTGGGAACACCGTCCGAAACTGTGTAACTCACCCAAATTCTGCGGCTGCCATTCCAAAAATGCGTATCATCACAACCCGAGTTTGGTATGGTATAACTTTTTTGTTGGTTAATCGGAATAATATCGCTATCTGTACCGGCTTTTTTAGGTTCAGTCCTGCTGGCGCCTAAACCATAACTTATCACATCTATATTCATTATTTTTATTGGTTTCGTAGAAGAATTAGATATTATTACAGTGAAATTTCGAGACGGCCCAAATATAACCCAACGGTTATCGTCAAATTGATTGGTATAACATTCCGCTTCTACGCGCTTGTCCTGAGTCGTGCATTTTAAAATACAACTATTTCCTTCATTCGGTCCGCATGAAATATACTCCCATATTTTCTGATTTGGATCATTGGGATGTTGAGCATTTTTCACATCAGGACATTTGACTTGTGTATTTAACAGTTTATGAAAACAATTTGAAACTTTTACTTCCGGTGGTTTAAACGTGCTTAAACCGGGAGCTGCTGGCGCAACAGTAGTTGATCCGGGTGCAAGTAAAGTTGTTCCAGAAGTACTCGATTTAGTACAACATATATTACCCGAGCCGCAATTTAAAGATTTATTATATTTATAATCATTTCCAAAATTATTTTCACACTCCATACCTTTGTCACCGTCAATATATGAAGCGCATTTCCCGCCATTATTCTCACATTGTGATTTTGTTGGGGATGACTGTTGACCGATATTGGTATTAAAAACAATTCCCGGGCCGGAAATTTTCGGAGCCGGCGGCTTACCCCAAGGAATTGGTGTTGATTTTGGTTTTTGGGGTGTGGCATTAAAAGACATTTTCCCCACTTCATCAGCATTAGCCAAACTGCATCCTGCTCCTCTCACCCATGGAATTCCATATGGAGATACTCCAAAATCGCAAGTAACAGAATCAGTTAGAGGTGTTTTTGAGCGGGGGCAATTATCCAATCTGGCGGAAAAATTGACAGATTGGCTGTTGCCGTTTACTACCGATACCGTACCGCCATATTCCCTTGGAAAAGTAAAAACTGATCCTTTTGCGCCCCTATTCCAACCGCTGATTGCCACTTGTCCCCCATCTCTATATAAACTCAAATCACCATCGCAATCGCTGCTCGC
>Ga0209211_10012162_pt1 | contig 10870 bp, 8 predicted proteins | sample RifGroA2_FD_183992 | JGI IMG/M metagenome (GOLD analysis project Ga0209211, IMG submission 183992) | Groundwater microbial communities from Rifle, Colorado, USA - Groundwater A2 (SPAdes) (version 2) | ecosystem: Environmental > Aquatic > Deep subsurface > Groundwater | place: Rifle, Colorado...
CTCTTCAAGGTTTTACAACAGCGGCATGGAACGGGTAAAGGAAATGCAGGTGCGGGACGTAATAAAAGCGCTTGAAGAGGTAACAGACGTCCATGCGATAGTATTTGACGGAATAGTTACCCAGAGACTGGTTGATCTTGCGCACAACAAAGGAGTTAAGACGATAATAGGGGTAAAGATAGGAAATGTGAACAAAAAACCTGAAGGACTTGAAATAATGACAAAAAGCAAGTCATAGGAAAAACGAGGCCTGCGGACGCGGGGTGCAGAAAATTGATTGCGAAACGCAAAGTGTATATAGAAACATACGGCTGCACCCTGAACCAAAGCGATAGCGACATAATTTCCTTATCTCTGAAAAAAAGTGGATATGAATTAACTACCAGCGAAAGCTTTGCAGACGCAGTAGTCATCAACACTTGCACTGTGAAAGGAGCAACGGAAAACAAAATCTCGGAACGCATGAAAAAACTTACACAAAATAAAGTTCCGCTTGTGATTGCCGGATGCATGAGCGCAAACGAGCGGCTAATTAAAAAAATAAATCCGCACGCAGCAATTGTGGGAACAACTTCGATTACAAGCGTGGCTGAGGCAATAAATGATGCGCTTTCCGGGAATGGGACAGTATTCAAGAACCGCGAGGACAAGGAAACTATCGGCAGACCCGTCTCGGCACCGATAATGAGGATCCCCATTTGCGAAGGCTGCACAAGTAGATGTCATTTTTGCCAGACGAAAATTGCAAGGCCATTTTTATTCAGCTACCAACCAAAAACCATCCTGAAATGGGTTGAAGATGGAATAAAACAACGGGTAAAGGAAATACAACTTACAGCAATGGATGCAGGAGTTTACGGAATGGGGTTGGAAACGCAAATAGACTTACCATCCCTTCTTTCAGCCATCTGTGAAACCGAGGGGGATTTTCGCGTCAGACTTGGGATGATAAATCCTCAGCACGCAAAGCGCATGTGCGAACCTCTGATCAGCGCGCTGGCGCATGAAAAGATGTACAAATTTATCCATATCCCGGTGCAAACTGGAAGCGAGCGCGTTTGCAAAGAAATGAACCGTCAGCACACAGTAAAGAATTTTTATGAGATCGTAGATGTAATGCGGAAAAAAATTCCAAACATAACGATTGCAACAGATATCATTGTCGGATATCCAACCGAAACCAAAGAAGATTTTGAAGAAACCGTGCGGCTCATCGAAACAATCCAACCGGATATTGTGAATATCTCAAAGTTCTCCCCACGGGAAGGAACGATTGCAAAAAAGATGAAACAATTGCCAACGCAGATTGTGAAGAAAAGAAGTGCAAAACTCGCAGAAGTTGCGAGGCAAATACAAACGGAAAAGAACAAAAAATTCATAGGTAAAGTAGTGCATGTGATGATTACGGAGAGACAACAACAGAATGGACGACATGGCGGAGATTATACTGGGAGAACAAATGAATACAAGCAGGTTGCAGTCAAAGGATTTAAAGGAAAAATCGGGGAATGGGTAAAGGGAAAAATTATTGGGGCGAATTATGGCGGACTGATCGGAAAACTTAAAAATAGTTGCAAGAAATAAGACAGTATGGATGAGCAAGAAACAGGAGCAAAACCAGTGATTTCGATTACAAAACACATTGTTGAAAAAGAACTAGGACGGCTACTTAGGGAAAATGATCTGCTTTTCAGAGCTAAAAACATGGATGGTTTATGGGGTGTTCTCGCAGACAAGACAAAGGATATGAGAGTAAGGCTAGACGCTGGCCACAAATTTTTGCAGCTCGCTGATAGCAGGGACATACTTCTTTTTATCGACGTAAGCAAACGCGAAGAATGTCCGATGGCTATTAGGAAGGAAGCGATGAAAAAGGCGATTACAGCTAGTTGCACAGGAGCAGATATTCAAAATGTAAAAATGAGAACACTAAGTTTTCAAGACGTATGGGAAAGGACCGAAATACCTGCATTGTTGAAAAGACGAACGTATGAAATAGGAATTGCAGAGGTAAACTTGTACTATAAACAAAGGAACAAAGCGGCCTTACAGGGCATCACAACGGATCCAGACCGATCTTCAAGAATAGTGGCTGCAGCAAACTATGCACTCAGGAAGATAAGGCTTGGTAAAGGAGCCACAGAACATGACAACCAACTCGATATGACAAGAAAACTGAGAAGAACTCGACAGCCGAATAGAAGAGGATTGCGCCTGGTATCATGAAGCGAAAACACTTCATGCTTCTTGTGCACTAGACTCTCTTCGTACCTTGGACTGCACTTTTTTGCGTATTGCATCTTTTTGTGTTGATTGTAAAACAAAATGCATCACAACTTCATCTCCAGTTGCAGTAACCTTGTCGATATTCCTTTCTAATAAATCAAGCACATATTCGGCACAACCACTTAATTGCTTATCTGATAATAGGTCTACAATTTTCCTATAGTCACCCCCATCTACCAACATCTTCAGCCCTCTTCGTATGCCACAATCTATAGATAACACTCGATCAATCCGATCCTTAAAGGCATCGAGTTTAGTATGTTTTCTTATGGTACGAAGGGGGCCATCCCAGCCATTATCAATTAGAAATAGGAGATTATCCTCTAAAAATCCTAAACAGGATCTTTTTCTTTCCGGAGTTCCCGAGGTTTCCACTAATTCAGCAATAGCAATATAATTTCTCATTGACTTTAGTTTTTCTAGCGCTTTGATTGCAAAAGCATTTGCAGACTTATCATTATCACTGTAAATCATAACTACTTTTAGAAGAACTTCGTCAAACTGATTTGAGGCAATTTCGGGATAACCCTGCATTTTTCTAACTGCATTTCGAATTTCTTCTTCCTGATCGCATGCTAAAAAGAACCCTCGGATTTTTTTAAGATCTCTGCACCTAAGTGCCGTGTCTAATTCACTTCTGGTCATAAAATTTACATCTTCACTAAACCATTTTCCAAAAGAAGCCCTTGCTACAGCTTTTCTGCCTAGACTCGCTAATAGAGCCGTAGCTCCATTACGTGCAACCCTCACCGCCGTTATCTCAGCTTGGCTTGCCACGGCTATACTGGTACAAAGAAAGCTTATAAATGAATGTCCCGTTTTTGCCAATTTCCTCGAGATTTACTCCTCCAGCTTAAATATCTTTATCTCGTTCCCTTCTGTTTTGTAAACTAATTTAAATCCCGGGAGATCCTCGAGGAAATATGCCTTGTAAAGGTTTGAATCATAGAATTTTCCTTTTCTGTCAGCATAACCATCAACCGTGGAGTTGCCTTCCTTCCAGATTTTATCCTTTGTGTAATATGCAGACATTACTGCAACACCATCCTGGGTTTCGTAATTCTGCTGAAGGATTGCCTTGTTAAGCTTGAGATTTCCGGCAGCATCTTTTTGGTTTAATTCATAGGTCGCAAGCACCTTCTGACCATCTGCAAGGACACTGTCACTCACGCAATATGCAGGCTCAAGACCGGAGTTTAACCCGCCATCTGGATTTTGTGTGACCTTCAACTTATATGCGAGAAGACCTGCCTTTCCAGAGGATATGGACACATAACACTGCTGCGCCCCCCCGGTTTTGGGTATGTAAATCGTTTCCCAGAGCTGTTCAAGCTCGCATGGAGAAGTACCAGGGCTATAAGATACACCCGTCAAACCCATCTCATTGCATGAAAGATAATTCAATGCTCCATACTTTCCACCAAATACCGTGCCACCTGAAAGAACCAATTCTCCGTCAAAAAGTGCGTATTTTGAATCATGAGATTTCATATACGCGGCAAGCTCTTCTGGGGTATCATGAAGATATCCTTTTGCAACTTCACCTATCATTTTCAGGGAAATGTGCTCATTTCGTATAACTGCGTTTCGCTGGCCAAAGAAATTAAGCCAATGGCCATAATCCCACCAGGAGATTACACGCGCATCTTTTTCCGTGTTAAAGCGAATCCATTCCATGACATTTATCCAGGACACTGCGAGTCTTTGGCATTTGAAACTTATTGCACGCTGCTCAGAAGCCGTAGCTGTAAATGGATTATCCGGAATTGAGATTGAACAGAGTTTCTGATCAAACTGATAATTTGTTCCGCGTGATGCATATTCAACAGGGTCATTTGCAGCCTCGCATACGTCTGCATCATATCCACCTGAAAGCTTGAGCTGATTGCATACCTGAGTAAGCTTTTCCTTGAATGCGGCCGGATTGTCCTGGAAACGCAATTTGTAAGAATTATATAAAATTGAAGATGAGAAATCCTCGTGAGTAAATTGAAGATAGGAGAACAAAAGTCCGAATAGGAATAGAAATGCAAACAAACCTGTGGAATACTTTTTGATTGTTTCTTCTTTTTCTGCGTAGAATCGTTTTATAAGCGCGGAACCTGCAAAGAAAAGCTCTGCAAACACCAGCCCGATTGCGCCTGCGAAAAAGAATCCGACGTAAATCGTATATTTGGCTTTGAGAAGACCGACCAACGCCGGAGGAAACAGAACCGCAGCATAGAGCGCAAAAAGTGTGAGTTCATTTCCCTTGATTGAGCGGTAAGCGGAATACAAAATTCCCAAGAACGAAAGAGAAATTATGACTAGTAGGAGACTCGTTTCCTTTGCATCATAAGCGATTCCGGCATTGAAAAGTGCATTAACTACTGCAAAAATAATTGAGAACAGTGTATTGGCAAAAACAGAAAGTGGGGCAAAAATCTTTCCAAGAAGAGAAGTAGCAAGATTTGTCAAATCCCCGAAAATGGATGGTGGAAGGAATGTTTCCGCGACTTCTTGCGGTGTCGCGGCCATAAAACCAAGTTGTCCCTGGAAAAGAGCTCCGCTTGCACCCTGTTCTGCGATAGTGCGCTTCAGAGCAGTGTCAAATGTGGCTGTTGTGAGACCGCTCATCGCACCCTGCGAGATAAATGTTTTGAGCGGGGTAAAGAAGAATATAAGCATGCTAAAGAGAATAAGACCCCCAAGAGCATAAAACATTGTTTCTATGTCTTTTATCATATTGCGCAGATAGTACAGAACCAATGCCAGCAAAGTTGGAGCAAGAGCCATTATCATATAAACAGCAGGACCAGTGTAAAGATATTCGAAGGTAAAGACCCCGTTTCGATATATTGGATGGATAATTGTAGCAATAAGAAACAGCGCAATCCCAATAATAATCAGATTAAACTTTGCAAAATCAAGTAGGTTATCACGTGTTTCCGCAGATTTTAGGAACATTAGAATTGATTGAATTCCAATAAATATTGTAATTGCAGAAACCCCTACGACTGCGGATGAACTTCCCAGAGCAAGAGCAATATAACCAAGCGCAGCAACGAGTGCGAATGGAAGTGAATTCTCGAATTTTTTCTCCTTTGCCCCCCAGGCATACGCCGAAAGGAAAAACCCTAGCGCAAAAAATGCATATGGCTGGACTTCCATTTCCCCAGACGAAAGTTTAAGCACAATAATTGGAACAAACGATGCCACCGCCGCACCTATAAGCGAGAATTGACGTGGGTAATTTGCTGCGAAAAACAGATAAAGGAAAAAGAATGCAAGAGCAGCTGCCACTGGTGGATATGCGCCTGCAACCAATGCCAAAAGATAATTATCATAATGAGCAGCATCCGCACCCATGGTGTAAAACGAGTACCACGCAGCTTCCATATACAAAAGAACCGGGTGAGAACGATGATCCACCTTTGTCTCCGAGATGCCATCACCGTTTGCATCCTCAAACCAGGCAGTTTCATCATTGAGAGGCATCTCGCCCAAAGTAACTATCTGCTGGGCCCCATAGGTATAATAATACGGATCAAGTTCTGAGAATACCGGGCTGCTGGATGAAATGCGAAGCATGAATGCAGAAAGCATTACTATAACCAGAAGAGCTGCCACGATCCAGCTCCATACGGGTGCTTCAATATTTTTCAGCTCCTCAATACTGAGTTTTGGAACCTCTAATTTAAATCCTTCAAAAGGCTTTTCCTTCAGTAAAAGAGCTAATGCAATTGCATAAAAAACCAGGGTGGATAGAATTGCAATTCCAAATGAAAATTTTATTCCCACAAATGAAAGCAGATATGGAATGATCTGGGGAAGGGAAAAACCAATTCCAAAACCAATCAATATTTTTTCAAATAGCTTGAGTTCGCTTCGCTTAAGAATGGAAACCGCCAGCAACGCACCTGGGATGAATGAAGTAATGAAAATCCAGAACAACATTAACCAGGAATCAAATAATACAAGTGCCATAGATATCACATCAATGAACTTTGACTCAGCTTTTAGCAATTCGCCTTGAGCTTTGAGCCTTGCGCCATGAGCTTTTAGAGATTAGAGATTTAAATTATCCTGAGACAAGAAGGTTTTCTTGTCTCAATCTATGTCATGAACGTCGCAACGTTCATGAACATGTACAAAATGCAATGCATTTTGTATCAGACAAGTTCGCTGATGCGAACTTGCAGATGTTCAGGAACGATTCGTCGTTCCTGACATACTGAACCATCTGGATAAACCCAATATTCCGAATCCGTGTGGCTTTTAGCCACATCTCTTGAAGTTTCTAAAACTTCAAGATCGATATTACTTAGTTGATTCAGTATATTGGAAGAAAATTAAATAAGAAAGAATAAAAGACTAGAGGTATTGGAGCGCCGAATCCCCGCTACTGGAAGATGTTGCAGCAAGATCAAGACCCGAGCTATCATCATCCTTCTTGAAGATATATGGAGAGCGGACACCGGTTATTATCGCAGTCACGCGGATCGTTTCCCTCATATTTGGATTGACCCTTGCACCAACCTTTATCCCGGAGGTTGGGTCAAAACTTTGTGTAAGGGTTTCCCCTGTTTTTATAGCATCTCCGAGTGTAAGATCTGGACCACCTTCGATATGCAGCATGCAACCTTTTGCGCCTTCATAATTCACATCAAGAAGTGGATGTTCAAGAGTGTCTTTCACTACATTTTGAACACGATCCATTCCTGTTCCTTCTCCTAGAGAAATCATTGCAAGCCCGCCACCTTGCATTACTGCCCTTACATCAGCAAAATCAACATTCAAGAGGCTTGGAAACATTATTGTGTCTGCAATTCCAATTACTGCCCGGGATGTGATGGAATCCGCAAGTTCAAATGCCTTGTCAATTGGAAGATTTGGCACATAGGACGCAAGCCGGTTGTTATCTATAACAACCACGGTGTCGGATTTCTGAACAAGATTTTTTATCTGTACTTGTGCGTTTTTGATACGAACACGCTCAAGGGCAAATGGATAGGTTACTATTGAAACAACTATCGCGCCCTGCTCCTTTGCTATTTCTGCAACAACAGGAGCAGCCCCCCCACCAGTTCCACCACCCATACCTGCTACGAGGAAGACAAGTTCATTTTCTCCAATCTCTCTTTTGAGCATTTCACGATCTGCTTCTGCTGCCTTTCTTGCGATATCTGCATACCCGCCTGCACCAAGCCCTCGTGTGATTGTTTTCCCAATAAGAATTTTCTTGTGAGCCTGGATCATGTTTATGTGTTTTGCATCGGTATTCAGGCCGATTGTTGTCGCACTTTTGATGCCGATTTTTGTAAGCCTGTCAACGCAGTTGCATCCTGCTCCGCCAACTCCGATTACTGCAATACGTACATGTCCATCCTCTTCATTCACTGGCTCAATCTTTGAGCTGGAATCTGCCGAACTTCCTTTAGCTGCCGCAAGAATATCATCAAACATTGGATCACCGCATGAATTACGCAGTTAAGAATATAAACATAGCCGGAAAGAAAGGAAGAATTAAATATGATTTGAACAAAGGGCCTCTCAACAGCCCATTCGTTCAAATATAAGTAAATTCGGCACGCCCTGGATGTTGAAACAAGGTTTGTGCCGAATTTCATATGAGATGATTGTATGGGTGCAAACAACAAGGCGATACTGATTATAATAGATGGATTGGGAGACCTTACTCCAAATAGCCCTCTTCAAACTGCAAAAAAGAAGAATTTAGACAGACTGGCAAAAGAAGGAATAACCGGAATGTTGAGTACGATAAAGCGGGGGATTGTCCCTGGAAGCGACACAAGCCATCTTTCAATTTTAGGATATGAACCGGAAAAATATTATTGTGGACGGGGACCACTTGAAGCCCTTGGCGTTGGTGTGCAAATGAAAGAAGGAGATGTTGCATTTCGTGCAAACTTTGCCACGGCACAAGGGAATAATATAACGGATAGAAGGGCAGGAAGGATTGACACGTTGATTTCCAAAAAACTGGAAAGTTCTCTTAATTTTGACATAGAAGATGTCCAGTGTATATTCAAAACTTCCGTAGAACATAGAGGAGTTCTTGTTTTGCGCGGAAGCGGATTAAGTGCAAATGTTTCTGAAACAGATTCGTACAAAACAGGATACTCACCAGAATCAAAACCGCTTGATGAAAGCAAAGAAGCTAAGAAAACTGCGCGTATAATAAATGCATTCACGAAAATTGCAAGAGAACATCTTGAAGCCCATGAAGAGAATCGAAAGCAGGAAAAAAGCGGAAAACCAAAAGCAAATGCGATTCTTTTGCGTGGTGCGGGAAATTACAAAAAAACCCAGTCGTTTATGGAAAGATTTGGAATAGCTGCTGCATGTGTGGCTGGCGGAGCGCTTTATCGGGGAATTGCTAAATATATTGGAATGACTTTAGTAACGGTAGATGGCGCAACCGGAACAAAGGACACTAATCTGCATGAAAAGGCAAAAGAGGCAGTACTCTCGCTTCGAAGCAATGACCTGATATTCCTGCACATAAAGGCATGCGATAGTTTTGGACATGACGGAGATCCGAAAGGAAAAACAAAAATGATCGAGCGCATAGATGCGGAATTGATCCCATTGCTTGCAAAAAGCGGTGCAAACCTGATTATTACCGGAGACCATTCAACTCCGTGCGCAAGGCGCGGACATAGCGGACATGAAGTGCCGATACTGATTTGGGGAAATGAAAGACAGGACGAAGTCACACAGTTTGACGAACAAAGTTGTATGCATGGCGGCTTAGGGCACATTGAAGGAAAGGATTTGATCCCGATAATTCTGAATTTAATTGGAAAGGGGAAGAAGTATGGAAGTTGAGTTAGTGTAAACTTCCAGTTGCCAAATGTAAACATTTAAAAGTTTACACGTGTAAACTATAAACATGAGAATAAACAACGAACCCCTACTAAGGCAGCTCGTAGGCTCTAAACTAAAGACGAGAATCCTGGAATTTCTTACCGGAAACAAAGTGCCAACCAGTGAGCGGGAGATGGCGAAAATATTTGGAGTAAGCCACACTGCAGTTAATAAAGCCATGAAGGAACTTCTTGAATTTAACCTCGTACAAGCAACAAACATAGGAAGTTCATTAGTCTGGACTATAAACAAGAAAAGTACATCTTACCAGATACTGCACATGTATCTTCGGCTTCAAAAAACCAGCGTTATTGATATTATAATTGAAAGATTACACGATAAACTATTCCTCTTGGATTTGTTTGCATCTCGTGGAAAAAAACATGGCATTGCCCAGATTATGTTTGGAGGCGGCATTGATGCATATTTATTTGGTTCAACCATAGATAATACTGCGGGTCCAGAAAGCGATATAGATATGCTTATTATCCCTAGAAATAAGGAAAATGCAAAAGAATTGGAACGACAAAAAAATATGCTAAACAAGGTGTGCATTGATTTCGCAGAGGAAATTGGCAATAAACTCTCAATACACATCCATACAAAAGAAGATATAAAAACAAACCCTGCACTTCATTGGGCAAAGGAAGTATTGGCAAACCCTAGAAAAGGAAGAAGGGTGTACCCATGACAGATAAAAAAGTCGTCTTAAGAAGTCTTTATCCTAATTATGTGAAAAGGGCGGAAGAATTTTGCAGGTCAATGGACGATTCGTACCAGCGAGGAGATTGGACGGCTACGGTGAGCCACGCAGTATTAACTGTAATCGCAATAGTTGATGCGATAGCAGTTCAAAAACTTGGACGAAAAAGCAGCTCTCAGAATCATATCGAAGCAGTTTTCCTTTTGAACGAAATAAAAACCAGTGATGAAAACAAAAAAAGCAATATGAAAAATGAAATAATCGGATTGATAAACATGAAAACGCCCTCCCAGTATTCGGAAAAGCTTATGAACAAAGCAGATGCCGAAAGGGCTGTGAATGCCTGTAACAAGATTATTTTGTTTCTCAAGGCAGAAATAGAAAAAGGAAAAGTATAACGTACCAATAGTTTTATCCCTTTCCTTTCAATACCTTAGTAAATACTCACAATGGACTAATATCAGCTGATTCTATGCTTCTTTCCCTTGAACTGACGAACTGGCGTTCGCATTCGCACACACTGCTTGAATTCAGAAAAGGAACCAACCTTCTTATCGGAATAATGGGAAGCGGAAAATCCAGCATCCTTGACGCAATATGCTTTGTATTGTTCGGAACATTTCCGGCAATTGAAAGAAGAAAAGCAAGCCTTGAGGAAACGATTAGATTAAACGAACAGGATTCGACAGTAAAAGCAGATGTGGAATGGAACGGTGCGGAATATAATATTACCCGGGAGATACGAAAAAAAAGGAGTGGCGGAGCGGATACGGACGCCAGTATTTCCAAGGATGGGAAATTAATTGAACGGGGAACAAAGTCTGTAACGAATTATGTTTGCCAGTTATTTTCGGTCAGTTTTGACTTGTTTTCCAGAGCAGTTTATTCAGAGCAAAATAACATAGATTATTTTCTTACAGTGGAACCAAAGAAAAGAAAAGCAGAAATGGACAATCTTCTTGGGTTGGATAAGTTCGAGGATGCGAGAGCGAATTCAGTAACTTTGCTAAA
>Ga0209211_10012163_pt1 | contig 10870 bp, 11 predicted proteins | sample RifGroA2_FD_183992 | JGI IMG/M metagenome (GOLD analysis project Ga0209211, IMG submission 183992) | Groundwater microbial communities from Rifle, Colorado, USA - Groundwater A2 (SPAdes) (version 2) | ecosystem: Environmental > Aquatic > Deep subsurface > Groundwater | place: Rifle, Colorado...
TAAATGGCGAATTTGTTGTAGGTTTGTTGGGAGTTTGTTGTAACTTTGTTGTAGATAGTGTTGTAGGTTGTGTGGGGAGTTTGTTGTAAGTTTCGGTCTCAGTGGCCGGCCCCATGCCATTGGCCGTTGTAGCTTTGTTGGGAGTTTGTTGTAACTTTGTTGTAGGTAGCGTTGTAGCTTTGTTGGGAGTTTGTTGTAACTTTGTTGTAGGTTTTATTCGCCCTTCTTCCGATTCGACCTTGTCACTGGTGGCCTTCGCTGGGATTTGAACAAGATCGACCTTGAAATTTTGCTCAATGTCCAAAAAATCATCTTCCAAGTCAGTTAAAAGGGAACTTCCTCTCCCTGAGGCCCTTCTTTTTTCTCTTCTGTTGCTGTTCATTGTTGCTTCGCTCATATGCCTATGCTCTTAGTTCAGAATTTTGTTCATGCTTAGGTAATAGCTTCGGTGACGACGCCGTGTTTTCGAGTTCCTTAATTTTTTCAATGATCTCCTCAGAAAGTCTTGTGTAATCCTTGGCCACATTGGATTTTGGAAATATCTCATGGATTAATTTTCTTCTGACTTGGGCAGTTTTAAATTTTGCATCTGTCCTGACTTCCGAAAAGCATTTTCCACTTTTTAGAAGGCCTGAATCGGCAAGCCTCTCAAGATCATCAAGAATATCGAGGTCCATGTTTCTGCGAGTGTCATGCATGGTTGGAACAGCTCCGAGAACTTGTGCAGCATGGCCGAAGAGCGATTCAAGCTCGTCAAGAAAGGTTACAGTGGCCTTTGTAGCGACGATGGACAAGAGATCGGGGGCAGTTGGGATTAAAACATAGTTCGCGTACAGGGCGACGTTTGAACTAATTAAACTTAAGGCCGGAGGGCAGTCGAGCAGAATGAAATCGTAGTTTTCGATATTTTTGAATCGATCTCGCATGAATTCTTCAGCTCGTGGGAAGTTTGCCATTTTTATATTGAAGTCTCGAAGTTTTCTGCCACCAGATAAAATTACGTCAATGCCTTCGCGCACATTAATTACGCACTTATTTGGATCAGCATTATCCACCAGGATTGACGCCAGAGAACCTTCCGAGTCTCTAAGCTTTATTCCGAAAATTGTTTTGATGTTTGCCTGCTCATCAGCATCAACAATTAATATTTTAAATTTTGGATTGATTTGCTTGAGGCCGGAGGCCAGCCCTGCGACCGTGGCCGTTTTTCCAACGCCACCCTTATGATTCAAGACAGCAATAGATACTGGTCTTTTTTGCATAATATCACTCCATTGAGATTAAGGTCTTAATATTATTGTTTCAAAGGTAGAGCGAGTATGCAATAAATTTTTTGTATGCGCCGCGTGAGCTAGATTTTGATAATTCTGCCAACTGACCTTCTTGAGATATTAAATTTTCTCGCCGTGCTAGAAATATTTTGGGTTTTCCTAAAAAGTTCTTTGATTGCTTTTTCTTTTAACCGAACTAGGGGATGGCGACCCAGGATAACGCCCTTTGATCTGGCGTGTTCGAGTCCGGCCATCACTCGCTCACGGATCATGTCGCGCTCAAACTCCGCAAACACCGAGAGGAGTCCACTCATGGCCCGCCCCGACGCCGTCGTGAAGTCTAAGGCCTCTGTAATGGAAACAAATTTTACGCCGAGCTCCCGAAGCTCCTCAAGCGTGGTCACAACATCAGCCACCGATCTGCCCCAGCGGTCTAATTTCCAAACCAGTATCAGATCAGCTTCTCTTTTTCGGCAAAGACCCATGAGCTTGGCCCTTTGGGGCCTGTTTTTGGCCCCCGAACCAATCTCATGGAAGGCATGAGTAACTTTCCAGTTCCTGGACTTGGCGTACTCCCGGCATTTCTTAATTTGTAGCGGAATCGTGCTTTGATCCTGGGTTGATACTCGGGCGTAGATGGCGACTTTTAGCATGGGCAAAAACCCCTCTGAATTTTCACTTAATTATCAGAGGAGGGTAGCACCAAAAATTCGGGTGGGCCAAAACACTTGTTTTTGCTCATGGGGGGTGCTTGCCGTATCTGGCTTGACAAATATGTAAAGTTCATGGTATAGATTACATATGAATGACAATCGGCGCGAGTATCCGCTGACCATTACATTTAATAAACGGTGCTTTACCCGTGTGATAATTGACCCTCATTACGAGGAAAAGCATTTAGATATCACGGACCAACTCATTCTTGAGCTGGTCCAGCAGCTTAATGGAAGCGAGATAGAGCCCGAATCTGAGACCGATGGGTTTAAATATTTCGCCCATGAAATGCCATGGCAAAGTAAGCTATATCGAATTGTGATTACTTACTGTGAAGAGGATTTTTTAGGCGTGATTAACGTTTTCCGGGTGAAGGAGAAAAAGCTATGACAAAATGGCCAAAGAGTGAAGATATTAAAAAGGTTTTAAAGAAACTGGATGAAAACCCAGACTTGTACAGTCATGTCATCCCAAAAGATGCCCCTGTTGCCGATAAAATTAAGCGCGACATTTGCGCTGAATTCATCATCTACAAAAGAGAGCATCATTTGAATCAGCGTGAGTTTGCACAAAAACTTGAAATCAGCGAGGCCCTGATTAGTAAAATTTTACGCTATCGCTTCGATGAATTTACCCTAGATCGCCTCGTCCGTTATCTGGAAGTTCTAGGCATCAAGTTTGAATTTAAGAGAGTCGCCTAACTGCGAGTTCAGATTTTGCCCGCGGCCTATCCAAAAAGGCCGAGCGGGCATTTGCGCTTTAATTTGCCCCTGCCCTTGATATGGACTCGCCCCTCCGGTGCCGTTAGAATCAAAATTAGAGGGCCGCACTTTTGAAGTCACCCCATATAATTAACAAAACTTCTTGTGATCTTGAATCAACGGCTCTTCTTTCATCCAACCGGACGCAAAAGATTTGAACGATTGGGATCTCCGGGAGCTAGGCCTTTGTCGCTATTTTGCAGATAAGAAGTGGGGGAGTGGTCCAGACTGCCATTAAAAAAGATGCAGTTATAATCCAACTCAAGCAATCGGCAAAAGGTAATCCAATGGGAAAGTGAAATCATCACTATGCCGTTTTCGAGTTTTGAATATTGCCGCTTTGAAATTCCAAGGCATTTGGCCACAGAGCTTTGCGAGAGTGCAAGCCGGGTACGGGCCTCTTTCATCATGTGCTGTACTCGTATCGACAAAGCTGACTTCATAGAACTAATCCCGCCTAAGAATATTTCCCTTTCTTATTATTATGCTTTTTTCAAAAGACTTACAATGAGTAAGTGTTACTGCAAGTAAGATAGTTTCATAGTCAAGTCATGGACAAAAAACGACTTGAAAAATTCCCTGCATCTTACAGAAAGAATATTGAACGAAGACTAGACGCTATTTCCCAACTGGTTCAATCGAAAAGGGAGCAAAGTGGGTTTACTCAAGAAGAGCTTGCAGAAAAACTTGGAATCAGCGTGATGACGCTTCAGTTCATTGAGCAGCGCCGGCGATACCCAAGTTTACCTATGCTAATTTTTATTTGTGAGTTCCTAGGCCTTGATATTCAAATCAAATAGTATATTTGAACCATGGTTTGATACGGTCCAGTGACTTTGAATCGCTCTAAAGCAATTTTATGAGGTCGGTTTCCCAGGTGCCAGCGAAATTCATTTGAGCTGCGCCAAATCCTCTAGCCTGATCTTTTTCGGCGGTTTGCTTAAAACACGCGCACCTATCCATTTGTTTTTCCATTCTTTGACCTCGCGCTTGTGCTGTTCAATAATCTCATCTTCACGCCGCCGCCTTTTATTCTCTTTTTCTTTCCTGTCCTGCTCCTTCTGCTCTTCCTGGAGTCTTTTTTCTATGTGCTCACACACTTCAAAGAAACTCGGCTCCATCGAGTAGCACTGCTGATGCTGTTCAACTGTTTTAGTGCTTCCTGACAAGAACTTCTCATAGCTCTCGCGGATTGCTGCATAATTGGCCACCATAAAGAGTTGATCAAAAAAGGATTTCTCCAAGTAAGGAAGGTGCTCACCTTTCCCATCCTTGCCATTGGCCGCATCCCAAAAGTACTTTTTAAAACTTTCCGCATAGGCACGCTCCACCTGCGAGTTGGAGTAGATAAACAATTTGCACTTTGAAACATCCACACTACTACCTGTCCACCAGTGCCCATCAATCTTCTCTAGCCGTCTACTTGGGCCCTTCACTGTATGCTCAAACTCTAACGCATACGAGTCGCCATTTTCAGTGGTCTTAAATCGCACGAAAGCATCCGGCCATGTCTCGTCCTGTATTGCTTCTCTTGTCGCCTCCGGTTTAAGTCCATAGAGCGTGCGCCTTTTAATACAGCTCTCTGAATCCCAGGACAAGGCATCTATAAGCCCCATGTTCTCCCAAAAGATTCGCAACCACACCAATCCCTTGTCATGGGTAAACGATCGCATGTCGGGCACTTTCGATGGCTCCGGCATGTCCTTTTCTCTGAGGTCAAAATGGTTCAGCACCAAGTCAAAGGCCTTAGCGGTCGCCGTGTAGTAGCGTACCGGGCCGTCATATGTGTAGTGGCTGTTAAGATACTCGCCGCGCCGTAATCGACTCAAACGATTTTGGGTGTACTTGATTGTCCCATCAGTTCCACCCGCATAACGAAAAAATCGCTCCCATATCTGCTCCGCGCTACAAAACTTCATCTCCAAAATAAATCTTAAAACAAAAAAATCTCGCTCACCTAACCGCAAATTCTTACCCACACTCTTCGACCTTCCCCGCTTTATTTCCGGTGTCTTTCTTTCTAATTCATACATATTTTTATCTCTCCTCTTACCCCTGCTCTCATCATTTCTAACCATCTCACTTAACTCATTCCCGGCCTGCAAAAAACCTGACCACACTCACACAATATGTTGGGTGGGGGTGGTCAGGTTTTTTGCAGGCCGGGGAACTCTCTGAAAGTAGATGCTTTTTACAACCATTCACCACGAGTGCGATATCTGCCCACTCTAATACCTTTCGGTATGCTTTCCCTACCACCTTTTTTGGTTAAAATCTACTCTTCCCTTTCAAATTTTGGGCACTGAAAAATACAGGTTCTTCTTTGGATATTGAACTACTACCACCAAGGGCCTATCCATCACCGGCACACCCCCTTAAATCCCACAATTCATCTCAATACGCCCTTCTTTAACCGTTATTAACCCAACACATCCACGAATTTACAACCGCCCTTTCTTCGCCACCCACATCCTCTTTTTTCTGCATCCTATGACCCTCTTCTTCTTTTAATCTCTATTTCAATCACCCTCAAATCCATCCCCATTTAACACTGCCCGCCTACCTTCTTAAGTTCCTTTTCTGCTCATCCAAAGCTGACTCCATCTATCGAACTACACGTGAGAGAGAGGGAGTCAGCTTTGGATGAGCAGATTTCCGAGAGTTTTTTAAATGGTTGGCGGGCAGAGGGTTTGGGGATCTCCCAACCGCGATACCATCTCGATAGTTTTTCCAACCCAGCTCATTGCCGTCAAAATTTCCCCATGCGCTGATGTGCATTAGTGCTCCAGGAGCGTTCATAATGAATTTTAGAGCGTCACTTTTTTGGGAAGCACACCTTGAAAATTGGCAAGGCCTCCATTTTAAAAAGAGAACGAGCTTTTCATTTTTTGCCGAAGCTACTTATTAATTTTGAGTGGCCTCATGGCCAATAGATAATTACCAGATCACCAGTTTGGCACCCAGGCCTTCTGTATTTTGGCCAAGCATCGTTAGAAAATTTCTGGGAGGTCTGCGTCGAAAAATTGCAAGGGTACTCAAAATTCTTGGGGCCTATCAAAATAATTTCCTTAAGGCAGCTCGTTATGTTGTCGAGCTGGTCGGCAAGTTGCGGTCGAGCATGATTCGTTATCCCGGACACACCCACAGAAAAAATTTCTCTCCTCCAAACTTTCGACGCATCCCTCGCTATATTTTTTCTGCCGAGACCACACATTGCCCTTAAATGCTTGCCACTAATTTCGCTGTACCACCTATGTTCTTAATGCCTGCCTTAATCCATTTCAGTTCTTTGCTCGTCTGTTTTGATACACCCGACTCTGATATTTTTCTTCCTCACCCCTGCCTGATTTTTCATCCCTTGATATTAATTAACTCAAGACTGACCATCCTCACATAACTCGTTATGGGGGGATGGTCAGTCTTGCCGTCTTATAAATAGCGGAGAACAGGAGACAAATCAGGCAGGGGTGAATTCACTGTAACCTTTCGTAACCCATCTTATAACCTACCCCATAACCTTCTGCTTCATTGACACTTCACCTCGACAACATCCCCTTATAATCATTGGAGTAATAAATATTTTAAACAAGTATTCATTCACGCCCGATTACTGCCGAATAGCTTTACTGAAATAACATGATGCGAATAATTATTTTTACTATTTTCTGCCTTCACGCTGAGGCCTTTGGGCAGTTCAAATCCTACGCTGATAGATTGGAATTCATGCGCGAATCCGAGATTGACGTGGCCCGTGTGGCGCTGACAATGGCACAGGAATTTTATCCATCCCTGGATGTTGAGGCATATTCCAAAAAAATTGATGCCATGGCCGAAGAAATCAGGATTCTAACCAAGGGCAACACCGCACCCGATTATAGAATCAGGGCCATGAACACATATTTATTTAAGATGAAAAATTTTGCTTACGATTATACTGACCCCATGGGCAAAAAACCAGAGAATCGCTTCCTCAATGGAATTATCGACAACAGAAAAGGCAATTGTTATACACTGCCACTTTTGTATCTCTCGATTGCCCAGCGTCTTCGCTATCCAATTTATCCTGTTGGAGTTCCAGAACATTTGTTTTTACGCTACATCGACCCAAGGTTAGAACATCAGAATATCGAAGTGGCAGGCCAAGGAGGATACATCTCTGACGAGGAACATATCAAGATGGCCAACATCCCTTGGTCTGCCATCCAATCAGGGGCCTACTTAACGACCATGACGCTGAAGCAGTTCCTGGCAGAGATGCTCGCCACAAATGCCATTCAACACGCAAAAAATAAAAATTATGAAACAGCTATCAAATACGCGAAAACTGCAATTCGACTTTCTCCCCAAACTCCAGAACATTATGACCTTCTTGGAAGACTATATGGCAATATAATAAAAAACCATCTCGCCGGTGGAGATCCCGAGTGGGCCAAAATCTACACTCCACTCAGGGATTCGGCCTTTGCGGCGGCGAAAAGACATGGATTTATTGATTTACCCGATGAAGAGTACATCAAAAAGACACTTCTAAAGGCCGGTACCCAATGAAAAATTGGATTTATCGCCTTATCATTGGTCTCGTACTGACCGTGCCTCTGTCGATTTTTGCAGAGGAAAAATACGAAACATTTTTGCGGGAAATTTTAAATCTCCGCGAGGACAAAATTGATATTTGCGAACTTTCCTTTGACCTGGCCAAAGATGCAAACCCAGATTTGAAAAAAGAAAAATATCTCGCACGTCTTGACGACATGGCAGAAAAGATAAAATTCATATCGATGAATAGTACCGTTCCCCATCAAAGAATCAATGCTCTTGTTTCCTACATACATGAGGTTTCGGAAACAGAATTTGACAAGGAAGACCCATCTGGAAAAGTAAGCAGGACTCATTACTTGTATCAAACTTTGGATTCCAAAAAAGGAAATTTTAAAACAATGCCAGCGCTCTATCTTTGCCTGGCCCAAAAACTCAATTATCCAATTTATTATACCAAACTTCCAGGTCACGTTATTTTAAAATACCATGCGCCACCGTCGCGGGATATCAACATTGAATTGACTGCACCTGTGTCTTATTCGGACCAAAAATACATTGAGGAGTTCAATATTCCACATAAGGCCATAGAAGTTGGTGTTTTTATGCGCCCTTTGTCTCATCGTGAATACCTTGGTGAACTTTTAGCAAATGTTGCTGCTTACTGGTTTTCAAAAGGCGAACTCATGCGAGGGATGAGGTACATGGAAACGGCAAGCAAACTGTCGCCAAGTTCTGTTGCAATCATAAATTCTTTGGCCGATATGTATAAGAGGTATGATGCCATTTCACAGGAGACACAACAGCCAAGCAAATATCAAAAAGAAGTTGTTGGTCCCGAGTATTTGAAACGGTCCAAATATTATCATGGTGTTGGAGAGAAGTTACAAAAAGGTATCGTTCCAAAAGAGCTACATAAACGTGCTATCGCATCTGAAAAACTCATGTAGCTATTTTCCCCATGGCACATTTAGTTGGCGCACTCACTTGCAATGGGCCCGGCGTTGGCTTGTGCAAATTGTGTAACTTATCAAAATACTTGAATGTGAAATTGTTTTTTTTGACAACCGGGCACCAGAGTACAATCAGAATTTGGTAACATCTAATGTTTTAATTTCCCGGAGGGAGCAATGCGTATCCCCTGTTTTGCTTTTAAGGTGTTGGGTGTTTGCACCATCGCATTATTGTTTCAGGTGGCCCAGGCAAGGAACTATGACCCGAAAATAGGTCGATTCCTCCAGGAAGATCCATCTGATGGGAATGTCGCTCGCCCGATCAGCCATATAAATAAATATGTTTACGTCGAGAACGACCCTATGAATATGATTGATCCATTTGGATCGAGCGGGATAAAGATTCATGGCAACTGGTGTGGTCCAGATTATGGAATCGAAGGAAGCACACCAAGAGACCAACTTGATCAGGCATGTGAAATACATGATGAATATACAGGTGATAGTCTCAGAGGTTCTTCCCCTAACTCAAGAAGAATTAATCGTGGACAAGCCGACATGAAACTATCACTGCGGGCATTCTGGTCTATGCCTGGAATGATGGGACCGAACCCTGGTCATCGTCCAGTCGCTTCGGCTTACGGAACGTACAAAGCCGCTGATGTAGCTGTCACAATGGGTGGCCTTGGCATGATGCAAGTTGGTTGGGGTAATTTTTTAATGGGCTCACAACAAGGCAATATAAATCCTGGCCAAATAGTCGGCGGACTTGCGCTTGCATATGTTGGAGCCCATATCTTTGCCATCGGAGTGGCGTATGCTGTCCCTGTAGCGCTTATTGAAAATTCACCGCGAATTGGCAGAGAGGTTAGGCGTTTTTTTAAAAGATTTTAAAATGACAGTGAAGCAGCAGCGCCATATTCATTCCATGTCACATTTCCGAGGGCGGCACTGTGAGCAAAATTGTACCCTGTTTGTATATTCACCCCAAACCACTTGATTAGGCAAAATTCATAGCCAAGTGCCACAGAAGCTCCATAACCATATTCCTGTTTGCTTCTTGAAGCTGTGTAAGTAACCTCCTCCATTCTTTTTTTCTCATACCCTGCCATTACAGGGCCTCCCGACAGCTCAATAAATAAACCCTTCTTGTTGGAGAATAGAAAGAGTAGATAACTCGCATAAACTCTACTTATCGAAATGCTCATTAATTCTCCCGCGTTAGGCTTAGCATAGTACCCACCTGAAGCAACCATTCCCCCTAAATATTGCCTATCAGATTTATGCGCATATCCTGCAAATTTTGTATTACTAATACTCCACGCACTTGCTTTGAGGTCGGGGTGTTCTGCCATGAAACGATCATATTCTGATTTAGTACTCTTGTTACCTATCTTAATGTTTGAATCATGACCAAAATACCAATACCCATAGAATTTTTCTCCGCTGGCTGCAAAAGCAGCAAGAGAGTGCAGATTAAGGTACACAAAAAGAACAAGAAAAAAAAATCGTAAAAAAGAAGTTGTAAAATGTATTTGCATTTTCATTGGCTATCCTGAAATTATGTTTTATGTAATAATCTTAAGCTAGTTTAGCTTTTCCAACAACGACTCCTGAATATTTCAAATCTCGGTTTTAAAAATCAACCTTCGACCCGATAATTGGTAATCTTATGGAACTGCAAAAATTTCTTTTCTAAAATGCTCCTTGAGCTGCTGAATATGAAAGGGGCCTTTCAACTCCCCTACCGGCTGAGAAATTCTTAGCAAATCCTCGGTGGCCATCGGCTCAATCCATTCTTCAAATTTTAAATCAAAGAATTTTTCCATGAGTTTGGTTTTTTCTTCTTTTTGTTTCTCGGCGCGTTGGACACATTCCCGAAAAAGGCGATCTGATTCAGATTCAAAACCCTTTTCTGAAAGATAAAGTTCACCGGCCTTAAGCAACTTCATAATAAGGCCTATAGGGCTTCTAATTTTCCGTCTAACGTCATCAAACGTCAGGTCATAGGCCAATGCCTCAATTGAGGCCAAAATCGATTCTAGGGGCAATTTTGAGTCTCGCTTTAATTGCGCCAAATGATTTTCTGAAAACCCCAATTTTCTTAACTCTTCTGGGATTTTGAAAGTTGATATTTCTGACGCGGCCGCTTCTTTGTTTCCAGTAGTAGTAGTATTAATTAAACTACTACTACTGAGAGGCCTTGTTGTAGGTTCCGTTGTAAGTTTAGAGGGTGTTTGTTGTAGGTTTGTTGTAACTTTGTTGTAGGTTTCAAATTCAAAGAGTTCTTTGTACACATCTTCCGGCAGCTCGTATTTCGTCCAACCTCCGCGACCATTTTTATAAGAAGAACGTAGAACGAGGCTCTTTTGTTCAAGACGCCTAATTGTCTCTTGGGCCGCACGGGGAGAGGTTTCACAGGCGCTTGAGATACTAAAAATTGAAAGAGCATCCGTCATGCGCGTGCCTTGACTTCGACATAAGTGATAGATGAAAATTACAATTTTTTTCTGTAAACCAACGAGGGCCATAAATGGCGAATTTGTTGTAGGTTTGTTGGGAGTTTGTTGTAACTTTGTTGTAGATAGTGTTGTAGGTTGTGTGGGGAGTTTGTTGTAAGTTTCGGTCTCAGTGG
>Ga0209211_10012165_pt1 | contig 10869 bp, 6 predicted proteins | sample RifGroA2_FD_183992 | JGI IMG/M metagenome (GOLD analysis project Ga0209211, IMG submission 183992) | Groundwater microbial communities from Rifle, Colorado, USA - Groundwater A2 (SPAdes) (version 2) | ecosystem: Environmental > Aquatic > Deep subsurface > Groundwater | place: Rifle, Colorado...
GCGAGCAGGGGATCGGCGTGCACCAGTTTGGCCAACTGGTCGACGGAACACTCCGGGTCGTCGAGCACGCGCTGCACCTTGAGCGCCATCTCGGTGGTGGTCGGGAAGATCAGTTCGTCCCCGGTCGCCGCCGCGGCGACGTGGGCCAGTATCGCGGGCACATCCATAGTTCACGCTCCCGACGACGGGTTGCGAAGGCTCGGGGATCGGCGCCGGCCGCTGTTCGTGGCGGACTTCAAAACAGCTCGATCTTCTTCTCGCCGGCTGGCCGCGATGGGCGCAGCAGCGATTGTTCGTAGTCGCGCTCGGCGGCGACCACCTCCTGCATGGCGGGCTGGTTGATCGGCAGCCGGCGGCAAAAGGCGTCGCCGCCGTCGGGCGTGAAGATCACCTTGCGCGACCAGGCGCCGCCGAAATCCTGCGCCAGCAGCGGAATGCCCTCGCGCTCCAGCCACTCGCGGGCGAACTCGGCATTGCGCTGGCCGATGGCCATCAGGATCGAGGTCACGATGGTGCCGCCGCCGAAGGCCTTGGCCACCAGTCGTTGCTTGGCAGCGCCCCTGTTGAGCATGGTATTGAGCAGCACTTCCATCGAGTAGTCTCCGGCCAGGATGACGTCGGCGTCATCGCCGGAGGAGGCCGTGCGGCTCGGCAGCAGGAAATGGTTCATGCCGGCCAGGCGCAGCTTCGGGTCATACAGGCAGACCGCGACGCAGGAGCCCAGCAGCGTGGTGATCGGGCGTTCGCTTTCGACTGCCCAGCCGCCCGGATTGATATTGCGGGCGCGGCGTTCGAGCTCCTTGGGGTCGTGGTCGGTCGGCAGCATGGTCTGGTTGTTTCCGCAGGCTTCCGGCGCTCAACCGTAGGCGATGATCTCGGCCGGAATGGCGTCGAGCGGGACCACGCGGTCCACCCCGCCGAGCCGGATCGCTTCTTTGGGCATGCCGAACACCACGCAGGTCGATTCATCCTCGGCCACGGTTTGGGCCCCGGCGTCGTGCATTTCCTTCAGGCCGCGCGCGCCGTCGTCGCCCATGCCGGTCATGATCACGCCCAAGGCGTTGCGTCCGGCGATCTGCGCCACGGAACGGAACAGGACATCGACCGAGGGCTTGTGCCGATTCACCAGCGGACCATCGGCGACTTCGACATAGTACTGGGCGCCGCTGCGCCTCAGCATCATGTGCTTGCCGCCAGGCGCGATCAGGGCGCGGCCAGGCAGCACGCGATCGCCGTTCTGCGCCTCGCGCACCTCCAGCTTGCACAGGCCGTTGAGGCGCTCGGCGAACATTGCGGTGAATTTCTCCGGCATGTGCTGGACGATGACGATGCCGCTGCCGACGTTGGGCAGCCTGGTCAGCACGGCTTCCAGTGCCTGTGTGCCGCCGGTGGAGGTGCCGATGGCGACCACCCGGTCGGTGGTGTCGGCCATGGCGCGGGTGCTGGCCGCCTGCGCGGCGAGCATGGCGTCGGCAGTGAGTCTGGGCGGCGGCGCCAGCGGTCGCGTTGCGCCGGGCAGGACGCGGCGCATGTTGGCGCGGGCGGCGGCGCGCACCGCCGACACCAGGTCGTTGCCGGCGTCCTGGAGGAACTGCTTTACCCCCAGCTTGGGTTTGGTGATGATTGCCAGGGCGCCCGCCGCCAGGGCATCCATGGTCGCCGCCGCACCCTTCTCGGCCAGCGAGGAACAGACGATGGTCGGCGTCGGATGTTCGGCCATGATCTTCTTGAGGAAGGTGAGGCCGTCCATACGCGGCATTTCGATGTCGATCACCAGCACGTCCGGCCACTGCAGCTTCATCTTGTCCAGCGCATACAGCGGATCGGCGGCGGCGCCGATGACCTCGATATCGGGTTCGCGCTCCAGGGTTTCGCGATTGACCTGGCGCACGACGGCCGAGTCGTCCACGATCATGACCTTGATTTTTTCTGTCATGGCTTTACGTGAAACACCTTGTTTGGAGCCCTCTGTGACTTACGCGCGCAGCGCGCCGATGAGTAACCCCCCGCGAGGGGGGGAAGGGGGGCGGGCGAATAAATGGTTTTTCGCGTGTTTCATCTTCTGTGGATGGCGCTCGGTGCCATGAGCGTTAGAAAGGCAAGCGATAGACGGTGGGCTTGACGGTTTGCAGCACGTCGGTCAGGCCGTTGAGGCTTTCCGAATGGCCGACGATGAAATAGCCGCCGGGATGCAGTTGCTCGACGAGGCGGGCGACCACCTGGCGCTTGGTGTCCGCATCGAAATAGATCATCACATTGCGCAGGAAAATGACGTGGAACTTGCCCAGCGCGGGCAGGGTCCGGTTCAGGTTCACTTGCATGAAGCGGGTGTGGCGCTTGATCTCGGGGGCGATCATGAAACTGCCCTCCTGGCTGCGCACGCCTTTCAGGCAATATTTGCGCAGGTAGGAATCGGGCAGGCCGCGCGTGCGGTCCAGCCAGTACAGGCCGCGTTCGGCGGTGGCGAGGACGGTGGTGGAAATGTCCGAGCCGGTGACGCTCCACGATGCGTCGAGGCCCAGGGTGTCGGCCAGCACGAATGAGATGGTATAGATTTCCTCGCCGGTGGATGAGGCCGCGCTCCAGACATTGAAGGGGCTGCCGGCCGGGTGTTGGGCGATGATGCTCTTCGCCAGGAATTCGAAGTGCGCTTCTTCGCGGAAGAAATAGGTCTCGTTGGTGGTGAGCAGGTCGACCATGGTCTGCAACTCGTTGGCCTCGCTGCCGCCGGCAACCAGCCGGTAGTATTCGCCGAAGCTCGACAGGTTGAAATGCTTCAGGCGCCGCCCGAGACGGCCCACCAGCAACACCTTCTTCGTGTCCGCCAGGCTGATCCCGGCGATCTTGTAGATCAGTTTCTGGAACTGGGCGAATTCCGCGTCGCTGATGTCGGGGTTGTCGTAGGCTGCCATGAGGATTGGAGGACGGTATGGGTCGTCGGCAACGGTGACCGCGAAACCGGGTTTTGTCAAACGACGCTAAAATGCCGGCCGTCGTTTCAATAGTCGCAAACAGAATATATCTTGTGTATCCGTGGATTACGCGACAAACTGCGGAACCTACGTAGGGGCAAGGGGTATCGACTGTTCATGGGCAAGAACTCCCGTCTTCATCAATGCGATAACTGATTGGCATCGTGATGCACAGCAAGCCAGGCGAGCCGATTCTGCCCCGGGTCTATCTGATCGACGATGATCCGGTGATCACCTTCCTTCTCGCCGATCTGGTCGAATCGGTGGAATTGCCCTATGCCGTGTTCAACAGCGCAGCCAGTTTTCTGCAGCAGGATCTGTCGATCCTGGCCGGCTGCATCGTGACCGATGTGCGCATGCCGGGCATGAGCGGACTGGAATTGCAGGACGAGCTTCGGCAGCGCCAGATCGACATGCCGATCATCTTCATTTCCAGCTATCCGGAAGTGCCGTCCGTGGTCCGCGCCATGCGCGGCGGCGCGCTGGATTTCTTCCAGAAGCCGTTCTCCACGCAACAGGTGCTGGATCGCATCCAGCAAGGTTTGCGCATCGACAAGGAACGTGCCGAAATCCAGGCCCGGAGCCGCGAAATCGGCGAGCGCATGGCGTTGCTGACGCCGCGCGAGCGCGAGGTGCTGGCAGGGGTGTTCGAGGGCAAGCTGACGAAAACGATCGCCCAGGAGCTCAACATCAGCCAGCGCACTGCCGAAACCTATCGACACCTGATCATGCAGAAACTGCGGGCAGGATCGCTTGCCGAACTGGTGCGGATGGCGGTGGAATTTATTCCTGGAAAACCCGGGTATTCGGCGCATAAGTCCGATTCCATTGAACAGTAAAATAAAAAAAATTGCGCTCACTCGAATTCAAGATTTGAGGGATGTAACTTGCGCAGCAATAATTTCATCGGGGGGTCGCAATGCACAATATTTCCATCGGCAAGCGCATTTTCATTCTCATGGTGGTCAGCAGTCTGCTGCTGTTGACCGTCGCCGGCATCGGCTGGCGCAATGAAAGCCATGCCGTTGCCTCGCTCAAGACCGTGTTCGAGGATCGTGTCACGCCGCTGCGCGATTTGGCGAAGATAGGCGAATTGCTCGGCGACAACACCACCGAGTTGCTGCTGGTTATCCAGCATGATCCCAAAGGTCCGCTCGCCGCCGCCCACGATCACCCGGTGGATATCCACCTGGAAAACTTCGGCAAGCGTCGCGCCGAGATCAACGCCTTGTGGGACAAGTACATGGCGACCCGCATGAGCGAAAGGGAAAAACAACTGGCCGCCGATTTTGGCGCCAAGCGCAAGATATGGGTCGAGCAGGCCGCCAGCCTGATGACGCGCCTCAAGGACGGCGACTATTCGCCGGAACTGGTCAAGGAACTGCTCGCCGCGCGCAAACAGCATTCGGTGGCCGCCATCGAGGCCCTTGGCAACTTGTCGGCCTATCAGGGGCAGGCGGCGCGCGAGATCTATGAAGCCGAACTCGCCACCCATGATGTCGGCACCCTGTTGTTCGTGCTGATTGTCGTCGGCGGCCTGGCTGGCAGCGGCGCCTTTGCCTGGGTTCTGACCCGCGCCATTACCACGCCCATCAATACCTCGGTCGATATTGCCGAAGCCATCGCCAGCGGCGACCTGACGCACGCGGTGCCGCAGGGCGGCCGCGATGAAGCTGGACGATTGCTGGCCGCCTTTGCCCGCATGCAGGACGGTCTGCGCAGCATGGTCAGCGCTTCGCAGCGAAGTGCCCAGGAACTCGGACGCGCCGCGCAAGACATGGCGGCAGCGGCGCAACAGTCGGCCAACGCCTCGGCGGCGCAGAGTTCGGCTGCATCGGGCATGGCCGCTTCGGTCGAAGAGATGTCGGTCTCGATCGACCAGGTGCGCGACCACGCGCGCGACGCGCGCAGCATCGCCACCAGCGCCGGCGATGAATCGCGCGCAGGCGGCCAGGTGGTGCACTCCAGCGCCGAGGAAATGCGCGAGGTCGCCGCAGCGGTCAATGTTGCCGCCGGCACCATTCGCGAACTCGAAAATTATTCGAACGAGATTTCCGCCGTGGTGAACGTGATTCGCGAGGTTGCCGATCAGACCAACCTGCTGGCGCTCAACGCCGCCATCGAGGCCGCGCGTGCCGGCGAGCAGGGGCGCGGTTTCGCGGTCGTTGCCGACGAAGTCAGAAAGCTCGCCGAGCGCACTTCCGAGTCCACGCACACCATCGGCAGCGTCATCAACAAGGTCCAGGCCGGCGCCCGGCGCGCTGCGCAGGAAATCGAAAGCGGTGTGGCGCGCGTCGGTGATGGCGTCAAGCTGGCCCATCAGGCCGGCGATTCGATCACCGGTATCCAGGCCGGGGCCGAGCGGGTGGTTACCGCCGTCGGCGACATCGGCAGTGCGCTCGATGAGCAGGCTGCCGCGGCGCAGGAGATCGCCCGTGGCGTCGAGCGCATCGCCAGCATGTCGGAAGAAAACAGCGCCTCGGCGCGCCAGACAGCGGCCGCGGCCGGACACTTGCACACGCTGGCGGGCGAACTGGAACGCTCGGTCGCGCGCTTCCGCGTCTGAGAAGCGCGTCGCGGCCTAGCCGGTCGCTGTCGGCGTAGCGCGGAGCCCGCGCAGTTCCGCTGCGGCACCTTCGAAATCGAAGGCCTCGATCCGCGCCAGCAAGGGCCTGGCGGCTTCGCCGAAGGCGGCGCGCAGGAGCCCGGCCTGGTCCTTGGCCAGATAGCCCGCGGCGATGTCGCCTTGTTCCAGGAGATTTTCCAGGCGCCTCAGCACGTCACCCAGGCGCGCGGTGTCGACCTGCGTCTCGGTGGTCGCTTCGCCGAGACCTTCGGCGGCCTGTCGGATGCCGGCGACCAGGCTGGACAGTTCGGCGGCAAGGATGGCGCAGAGCCGGCGGATTTCTGCGACCTCTGCCATGTTGCGCAGCGCCGACAGGATTTCGCCTGCGGTGGCCGCGACCTTCTGCGCCCCCAGCATGCCGGCCGAGCCGCGCAGGGAATGCGCGATCGGTTCGATCGCGGCGAGGTCGCCGACCGCCAGCATTTCCGAGATTCGGTCCGCATGCTGGTGGTAGCCGTCGGCAAACAAGTCCAGCAGCTTCATGTACTTCGCCAGGTTGCCGCGCATCACCGCGAGGCCGTAATCGAGGTCCAGCCCGGGAATGTCGGCCAGACGCCGTCGCAGGTCTCCATCGTCGGTGCCGACGGCAAGCGGGGCCGATTGCGCTTCCGGTGCGTCCGGCGACGTTTGCGGCAGCCATTTCAGCAGGGTGGCATAGAACTTCGTGGGGTCCACCGGTTTGGCGACGAAGTCGTTCATGCCCGCTTCCTTGCACGCCGTGCGGTCTTCTTCGAAGGCATTCGCAGTCATCGCCAGAATCGGCGTGGCGGCGTGGCCGGGCAGGGCGCGAATCGCGCGCGTGGCGTCGAGGCCGTTCATCTGCGGCATCTGCACGTCCATCAGGATCAGGTCATAGGCCGAGGCGTTGGCCATGGTCACGGCCTCGCGACCGTTTTCCGCCGTGTCGGCGTTGAGTCCCGCGGCGTGGATCAGCTCCAGGGCCACTTCGCGGTTGACCGCATTGTCTTCGACCAGCATCAGCCGCGCACCGCCATGGCGGCATCGCAGCCAGGATTCGACCGCGTCGCCGGGACCGATCGCTTCACCGCGGTCGGCCGAAATCACGCGGTGGCCGCGCTGCAGCCGGGCGGTAAACCAGAAGGTGCTGCCGACGCCCGGCGTGCTGTCGGCGCCGACTTCTCCGCCCATCAATTGCGCCAGGCGCCGCGTGATGACCAGCCCGAGTCCGGTGCCGCCGTATTTGCGCGTGGTCGAGGTGTCGGCTTGTTCGAAGGCATGGAACAGGCTGGAGATCCTTTCCGGAGTGATGCCGATACCCGTGTCCGCGACCTCGAAACGCACCATGACTTCGTCATCCGGTTCCGCAGGGGAATTCGCGGCGGGGCATAGCCGCGCGCGCAGCGCGATCGAACCCCGTTCGGTAAACTTCACGGCGTTGCCGGCAAAGTTGAGCAGCGCCTGGCGCAAACGGGTGGGATCGCCGCGCAGCCAATGCGGCACCTCGTCGCAGTCGACCGTGAGCGAAAGGCCTTTGGCGCGCACTTCATCGCCGATCATGGAACGCGTGTGATCGAGAATCGCCGCCAGCGAAAAATCGGTTTGTTCCAGCGCCAGCTTGCCGGCCTCGATCTTGGACAGGTCGAGGATGTCGTTGATGATCGACAGCAGGTGCGCCGCGGCGGACTCGATCTTGCCCAGCTTGTCGGTCTGCTCGGCGGTCGGCCTGGCGCGTCGCAGCAGATAGGTCAGGCCGACGATCGCGTTCATCGGCGTGCGAATCTCGTGGCTCATGTTGGCCAGGAAGGTGCTCTTGGCCAGGTTGGCGACTTCCGCCCGTTGTCGCGCTTCCTCAAGCTCTGCGGTGCGCATGGTCACCAGGTCCTCCAGGTGATTGCGATGCCGGCTGAGTTCCTCGCCGAGGCGTTTCTTTTCGGTAATGTCTTCCTTGACCGCGACGTAGTGGCTGATGCTGCCGTCGGGCTGGCGGATCGGCGTGATGATGGCGAACTCGACGTATTCGCTGCCGTCCTTCTTGCGGTTGTGGAACTCGCCCTTCCAGGACTGGCCTGCCGTCAGCGCCTCCCACATCGCCACATAGGTCTCGGCCGCGGTATTGCCGGAGTGGAGGATGCGCGGGTTCTGGCCCAGCACTTCGTCGCGGCTGTAGCCTGTGGTCTGCACGAAGGCGTCGTTCACGTACTCGATCAGTGCGCGCACGTTGGTGATGACGATGCTTTCCGGGCTTTGTTCCACGGCCAGCGAGAGCATGCGCAGCATTTCCTCGGTGCGCTTGCGCGCCGTGACGTCCATCATGATGCCGCGCAGCCAGCGCGGCGCGCCGTTCTCCGCGACCACGGTGACGATGTCGTGCAGCCAGACCGTGCGCCCGTCCTGGGCGATGAAGCGGTATTCGAATTCGTGCGGTTCCAGGCGGCCCGTGCAGGAGGCGCAATAGTCGGGCGCCCAGGCCTTGTCGTCCGGATGCAGGTGCGCCACCCAGAAGCCCGGCGCGGTCCATTCCTGGGGCGTAAAGCCCAGCAGGCGCTCCGCCTTCTTGCTGACAAAGGTGAATGCGAAGGTGGTCGCGTCGGCTTCCCAGACGATGCCGTCGGTGGTATTGACGATGTCGCGGAAGCGCTGCTCGGAGGCCTTCAGCGCATTCTCGGCCTGTTTGCGTTCGGTGATGTCGCGGGCAATGCCGAAGAGGCCGATCACCTTGCCTTCGGCGTCGTGCAGCGGCCCTTTGGTGGCGAGCAGGACGCGCGGCCCCTTGCTGGTGGTAAGGATTTCCTCATCGGTCCTGACGCGGTTTCCGGCCATCACCTGACGGTCGGCGGCCATCACCATGGTGGCCTCGTTCGGCGGAAAAATGACCCTGTCGTTGCGTGCCAGAACCTCCTCCGGCGCTTTGCCGGCCATCTCGCCGGCGGCGCGATTGAACAGCAGGTAACGGCCGTCGGCATCCTTGGCGAAGATGGCATCCTCCGAGCCGTCGGCGATGGCCTTGAGCAGTTGCAGGGCGCGCAGTTTGCTGGCCTGGGCTTCGCGTTCGCGCATGGCTTCCAGCAAATTGCGGCGCTGGCGCCAGGTGACGGTGCCGACGGCGGTCATGAACAAGGCCAGCAGCCCCGCCAGCGCAATCCAGAGTCCGTCGCGCCAGGCTTCTTCGAAGACTTCGGCGCGGTCCAGCTTGGCGATCAGGAACCAGTCGGTGCCCGGTACCGCGTGTACCACGCCGAGTGCGGGCACATTGCGGTAGTCGACGCCTGTCACCAGGCTGTCCTGCTCGACTTCGCCGCGCAGCACCTGCGCCGCCAGCAGTTTCTGTCGAACCAGCGGCACCCGGAAACTTGCCGCCGAATCGCTGCGATGGCGCAAGTCGTTGAGGTAGAGAACATGATCGCCGTCGCGGCGGAACAGCAGGATCTCGGCGCTGGCGCTGGGTACCGGCCAGGTCTGCAGGAGGGGAAAGAGATAGCTCGCGGGGTCGGTGCCGAGAATCACCAGCGGGCCGGGGCGGCCTGCCGTGGCCTCCAGGCTGGCGACAAATTCGAGGTGCAGGCGGTCGCCGGCGTCGCGGTAGGGCGCCAGCTGGCCCTCATGCTTGCTGGCGACGGCCTGCTGCGCGAGACTCAGCTGAAGCGGGTCGACAGCCAGTGCGCCGGCCGCCGAACTCCATAGCGGTTGGCCTTGCTCGTCGAGCAGCAGCACGCTCCGATAGCCCTTGCTGACACGGAACTGTTCGAGGCGGCTGAACAACAGATCGCGGCTGGCGCCATCGCCGCGCTCGCGCCAGCGGCGATAACTCTCGGCGAGCGGTTGACTGGACTGCAAGAGCCTGGCGTCGCTCCTTCTTTCGCCGAGCCAGTCGGCGATCTGCCGGGTTTTGAGATCGGCGATGGCCTGCAGGCGTGCTACTTCCTTTTCCTGCTGGCGGGTGGCGTCGTAGGCGATGACGGCTGCCGTCAGCGCGACGATCACCGCGGCGGCCAGGATCAGGGGCAGGCGCCGGAAGCGCCGCGGGGAATGCGTCCTGGGTCCTGCGGCGGCAGCGTCCGTCACAGCGAAGCGGCGTCGCATCAGATGGTAGAGCAGCAGCGAGGTGACGGCGATGAAGGCCCAGCCCTTGAGCGTGCTGGCGATGACGATCGAGGCCGGGTCGCGCAGCATCCATTCCATGGCGCGGTCGGAAACCAGGATCCACAACCCGCCGAAGGCGGCGTAGCCGAGCACCACGGCCATGATGGCGGTGCGGCCCTGGTTCGCGGCGGGCGGTTGCGGCTTGGCGTTCATCGGTCGCGGTGATGCGCGGCTATCGCGGCGAATTCGGCGAAGCCGGAAAGGAAGGCATCGGCCACGTCGGGATCGAACTGGCGACCGCGTTCTGCGGCAATGATTTCGCGGGCGGCGTCGAAGTGCATCGGCTCTTTGTAAACCCGGCGCGAGATCAATGCATCGAAGACGTCCGCCAGGCTCATGAGCCTGGCGGAAAGGGGAATGCCCTCTTCGCTCAGTCCGTCCGGATAGCCCCGGCCGTCCCAGCGTTCGTGATGCCAGCGGGCGATCTCCTTGGCCAGTGCGAGAAATTCCACCGGCTTGGCGATGTCGCGCTCGGCCCGCTCGATGGCGTCGCTGCCCAGGCTGGCATGGGTCTTCATGATCTCCCACTCTTCCGCGGTGAGCTTGCCGGGCTTCTGCAGGATCGAGTCGGGGATCCCGACCTTGCCGATGTCATGCAAAGGCGCGGAGTGGGTCAGCATCTTGATGTAGAGGTCGTCGAGCGTGCCGGTGAAGCGGGGATGATCCTGCAGCCTGCCGGCCAGCAGGCGCACGTAGCTTTGGGTGCGCAGGATGTGGTTGCCGGTCTCGGGGTCGCGGGTCTCGGCGAGATGGGCCAGGGCGCGGATGCTGACGGTCTGGATCAGCTCGTTTTCCTCCATGCGCCTGGCCACTTCGGCTTCCAGCGCCGAGTTCTGGTCGCGCAGCCAGTCCCGCGCCAGGCGGGCCAGCAATTGGCTGCGGACGCGGGCGAGGACGATGTCGGGCTTGATCGGCTTGGTGATGTAGTCGGCGACGCCGTGCTGGAAGCCGCGCTCTTCGTCGCGCGCGTTGTCCAGGGCGGTGAGGAAGATGATCGGAATCTCGCGGGTGGCCGGGTTTTGTCGCAGTTCGGCGAGGACTTGATAGCCGTCCATTTCGGGCATCATCACGTCCAGCAGGATCAGCGCAGGGTGGGGTTCCTGCGCCGCATAGTGCAGTGCGGCGCCCCCCGAGGTCGCCGCCTTTACCTGATAACCCGCGTCGTGGAGA